>Ga0187894_10000214_pt1 | contig 78076 bp, 79 predicted proteins | sample GBC1701081metaG_FD_136650 | JGI IMG/M metagenome (GOLD analysis project Ga0187894, IMG submission 136650) | White microbial mat communities from a lava cave in the Kipuka Kanohina Cave System on the Island of Hawaii, USA - GBC170108-1 metaG ... | reverse complement strand
CCTGAAGCTGGAGCAGCTGTCTTTCCTGAAGCTGGAGCAGCTGTCTTTCCTGAAGCTGGAGCAGCTGTCTTTCCTGAAGCTGGAGCAGCTGTCTTTCCTGAAGCTGGAGCAGCTGCCTTTCCTGTCTCTGGAGCTGTTCCCTCTGTTGGAGTTACTCCTTCTGGAGTTGCTTCAGCACCTGGAGCTCCAGGAGCACCTGCTGGTAAAACTTTTCCACCTTTCTGAACTCCTACCGCTCCACCTTTTCGTCCAGTAGTACGTGTTCGCTGTCCTCTAACTTTCAAGCCATACATATGACGATAGCCTCTCCAACTATTGACCGACTTCTCTCTTTCAATATCATTTCTAACGGTTAATGCAATATCAGATGTGATTAAATGCATAGTTTTGCCAGTTTCAATGTCCTTTCGTCGATTGAGAAACCATAACGGAAAATTTGCTGAATTTGGATCTTTAATTATTTTTTCAATTGATTGAACTTGAGATTCTGTTAAATTACCTATATTGCTATTTGCGTTAATCTTTAAAGATTCTAGGATTGCGTTAGCAAAGGTATATCCTATACCTCTTATTTGTGTAAGACCGACAATCATTTTCTTTTCACCATGAATATCATTTCCCACAATTCTTACAATATGTTGAAATTCCTTTGCTGTCAAGTATGCAACTTTCAAAATGACCCCGATAAAAACCATGCTAAGAATTTTTACTAGAAAAATATGTTTCTAAGGATTATACAATCAATAAAGTAAATAGTATAAATGTTAAGAGAGTAAATGTAACTTATGTTAGAGGCATCAAGGATTGTAGAGCAAAGCTACAACTCTCCTAAAAAATATACCGAAATAAAATCTGGTTTACCAGAGGATTTCAAAGAAATTAAAAACCTTAGAGATCTCTTAGCAATTAATTACAAGTTAGTTGGTGTAAAAGAACAGCTTCGAGATAATTTAATTTCTTTAATCAATTCAGGCGAACCAAAATATCCAGGGATTATTGGCTATGAAGATGAAGTTATCCCTGCACTAGATAGAGCAATTCTATCATGTCATGATATTTTCCTTGTGGGACAAATTGGTCAAGCAAAAACAAAAATTGTTGAAACAATATCCAAGAATCTGTTATCTCCAATTCCTGTAATCAAAAATAGCATTACAAATGATTGCCCAATGGATTTACCTAAAGATGACTTAATATCATTATTAGATGATAAAGAACAAAACAACTCTAGTCCAAAATTTTATGTAAGTCCAGAGAGTGTAGAAAAAATTCGTGATAATAAACTAGATACCCCAATTGAATGGATTGAAGGAAAAAATAGGTACAAGTACGTGCTTGCCACTCCTGATATCTCTGTAAAAGATTTGGTAGGTTACATAGATGCAGTAAAGGTTGCTAAAAAAGGAATAGAGATGTACAAAATTGATTCTTATTCTCCAGGTCAGCTTATGCAAGCAAAACATGGAATATTTTGTATTGATGAATTACCTGTACTTGATCCTAGAAAACAAGTATCCCTACTCTCTGTATTACAAGAAGGACGTTTTACAACTGGATCATATTCTGTAATATTTGAACCAAAAACAGTATTCTTTGCTACTGCAAACCCAATTGATTATACTCATTCCGGAAAGGTAATTGAACCTTTGTATGACAGACTCAAAAGCCATATTCATACACATTATCCAAAATCCATAGAAAATGAAATGTTAATCATCCTGCAAGAGGCAAACATCCCAACGTCTTTCATTATTGTTTCAATCTTGAAAATTCTCGCAAATATCTTACAAAAAGCAAGAAAGAACCATGAAATTAATCAAGAAAGAGGAGTAAGTGTTAGACTTGGAATCCACGGATTAGAGCTTCTTGTAGGTGAATCTGAGCGAACACGAGCAATATTTCAGAAGATGTTACCTGTTCCACGTTTATCTGATATGCATTGTCTTACTCAAGTAGCAAAATTTGAGCTTACTGAAAGAGATGATACTATAGAAAACAGGCAAAAAATTCTTCATGAATTAATTGACAGTTCTATACAAGAAGTTTGTTTAGAATATCTTAGTGAACAGAAAGAATCATTTTTGGAATCTATTAAACAAGAATTTAATGGAAAAACTTTCCAAGTTTCACAACAAATGATTTGGAAAAATGGTCAAACCTCTTATGAGAATCAACTAAAAAATTTTCAAAATCTTAAAAACCTTATTGAATCAAAACTAGAACAAATCCGTTCTGAACAAAAGTCACTAATAGATCAAACAGCCCTTTACAAGATTGATTCAGATGCATTATTATTAAAAGAAGGAATGGACGATGAGCTACGAACAGTATTAACTGAAATTATCCTTGAAGGATTATGCTGGATTAAACCAAAGATTTTAGCAAGAAAAGAGGCAGGATATGTACAAGCCTAGATCAGGTAATTTTGTATACTATGTAAATGACGAAAAAACATACACAGCTACATCAGAAAATCTTATTCCTGAAGATAAATTACAAAAAATACTAGCCACTTTATCAAAATATGCTATGAAAGAGAAAACTCCAGAATTTCAAGAACTAGAATCTATCCTACAAAACGCATTAAATCATAAAGAGAAGCAAGATTATGAAACACAAAATGTTAGTGAAGACCTTGTAGAAGGATTAGAAACAAATCTTACAAAATTATTAAAAGAAAAAGGATATCTTCGTGATGAAAAAAAATGGCTTACTAACAAAGGATTTTTTGAAATTGGTGGGAAAATTCTTCGAGATATTATGAAAGATCTTAATTCCTCAGATATTGGATTACACGAATCAACATTAATTGGAAGTGGTAGCATCTTAATTGATACTACTAAAAAATTTGAATTCGGAAATGATATTAAATTTCTAAGTGTTCCTCAGACTATACTAAACACCATTCAAAGAATTTTAAGAACTAACAAGAAAATTGATTTTCCAATAGACATAGAACTAGATGATCTTGAAGAGTTTGAATCTTTAGAAGATGTTCGAACTTCTCTTGTTTATTGCATTGATTTAAGCTCCACTATGAAATACGTTCTTGGCAACAATGGTAAAAGCAGAATTGAAGCAGCAAAAAAAGCATTGTGGGGTCTTTATGCACTACACAAAAAACTCTTTCCAAATGATTCAATTTCAATCATAGGTTTTGGATCTATGGCATCAATAATTAATCCATTTGATATACCATTTCTTAAAACATTTGATGCAAATGACAACTTTTTACATTATACAAACTATCAGGCTGCATTTAGACTAGCAAAAAAAATTCTACAAAAAAGTTTAGCTAGAAATAAACGAATTATCATGATCACTGATGGCCAGCCCAGTGCATGTTTTATAGATAATACCAATCAAAAAAATGACATAATTTCTGAAAAACCATATTCCAATTTCTACATGCCTGATAAAAATGTCATTTCCAAGGTCCGAGAGGATAGAGATATGAAACTTGAGATTCACGATGAAGCCATGGTCTATCTTTGTTATAGATACAAAAAGGTAGATCCCAAAATAAATGAAAGAACTTTACTAGAAGCCAAAAAATGTAAACGTGAAGGCATTGATATTGATACTATAGTAGTTAGCGAAGAGGAAGAACTTTTAAAATATGTATTAGATTTGGAGAAAGAACTCAAGGGTAAAACCTATCATATCAACCAAGAGAACATGGAACAAGTCCTAGTTCATGACTATCTTACAAATATTCGAAAAGTTTTAAGTTCTAAACATACTTGGTAATTTTTATGAATTCTTCTTATGATAAAGAAAAAATCCTTGAATGTATGTTCAATCCAGACACTTCTGAAATATTAGCAGAACTGGAAAATGGTGGAAAAGAATTAGAATTTCTTACTGATAAATTAAAAATTTCAGAAAACCAAATCCGTCAAAGACTGTCTTATCTCATAGAACATGAATTTGTAAAGGAGGAAAAAAATAACGATAAAATTATTTTTTTTGCAGACGCCAAAAAATTAGATAAACTAATTGGACAAGATAAAAACTTTGATAATGTGGTAAATGGGTTAACGGAAATGGATAGCTATCTTAATTGAGTCTTTGTTTTCGTTTATTTCGTATCGCGTAAATACCAATTGCAACCATCCCAATTAATCCTATAATTAGAATATAGAATCCCGTAATTCCTACAGATATGGTAGAGTTATCTGGCATATGGCCCACTCCAGCAACAATTTGAGTTTCCTTAAGACCAGAATTTTCAATTACAAGCTTGTATGTGCCGCTTGAAACTATCTTAAATCGTTCTTCTGTTGATTCTTTATTAACAGTGTTTGAAATGACTTGGTTTCCAAGAGGATCTATAACTGTCACAGATATTGCATCATTTTCAAAATTTTCTACAAGTATACCATACACTCCAGTTTCACCTCTAGAGAGATCGAGTTCAGTCATTATTTCAAGTGATGAACCGGGAACAAGTTTTTCTTCTTTGACTGTAAGGTTTTGAGTTGTTAATTGTGCTCCATAAAATGATAAAATAATTCCGATCCCTATAAGGGAACTCACAATTACCAGAAAAACTGGAGATTTTTGCATATTGATTTTGGAAAAAACCCTTTAGTTAAAACTTGGCATTTTTTTTATTTTTAGTGTATTTTTCCTACAAATTATTATGAAATTAGATTAGGCTAAGAAATTTAGCCTAGGCTAAATTTTAAATAAGTAACCCTTCCTAATATCATTAAAGAATGAAAAGTTCAAAATCGGTAAAGATGTTCATTGTTTTGGCGATAGTTGGAATAGTTTCAGTTTTTTTCTTTATTTTTCCTAATATCACAAATGCTGAGATTGAACAAAAAATTTTTGTGACTCATTCTGGGGCTCTTGTAAAAACCTCAGGCGAGGTATTGGATCCTATCTATTCCATTCAAAATGTGGATTTTAATCCAGAAAAATTTTTACGTGAATTTAACTATGGCCATGTTTCTAAATTAGTAGATGGGAGGACACTAAGGGAATTTACAATAATTGCTAATGATGATAAAATCATGGAAATTTCTCCTGGAGTTTTTTATAATGTATGGACTTTTAATGGAACAGTACCTGGTCCTACCATTAGAGCTACTGAAGGAGATATTGTACGAATAATATTCATCAATAATGGATCTAAGCAACATTCTATGCACTTTCATGGAATTCATCCTGCTGAGATGGATGGAGTGTTTGAGTTAGTAGGACCTGGAGGTGGACAATTTACTTACGAATTTGAAGCTGGTCCAGTAGGAGTTCACCCATATCATTGTCATGTAATGCCACTTGAGGAACATATAGTTCATGGCTTGTATGGAGTTTACATTGTAGATCCCAAAGTGGCAAGACCACCAGCTGATGAAATGGTTATGGTGTTAAATGGTTTTGATACAGATTTTGATACAGAAAATAATTTCTATGCTGTAAATACCATTCCATTTTATTATCAACATCACCCAATTCAGATTTTCACAGATGAGCTGATTAGAGTATATGTACTGAATATGGTAGAATTTGATCCAATAAACAATCTACATTTGCATGGAAATCTATACCATTATTATCCTACTGGAACTGATACCGTTCCCTCATTTTACACAGATATGATCACATTATCGCAAACAGAACGAGGTATTATGGAATTTGAATATGATTATACTGGAAAATATCTATTTCATGCTCATAAAGTAGAATTCTCAGAAAAGGGATGGGTTGGAATATTCTTGGTACAGGAGAATCCCAAATCTACTTCTACAGGAGTAGAATATGGAAGTTAACAAAACTTCTAAAGGAAAACTTTTGCTAAGTGGGCTTATCCCATTTGCCTTAGTAATACTTTTGATAGCATATATTTTCGGACCAGGCGGGAATTTGCTTGAATTAGGTATCCCTTTACCTGAGATTACTATTGAGCAGGTCTACTTTATGAAAGGAGAGATTCAGGCTAGTGTACGAAATACTGGTCCAATTCCTGTTGAAGTGGTAATGGCTGATGTCAATGACAGAATTCAACCATCAGCAATAGAACCCGATAGGTTTTTGGACAGATTTGAAACATCTTTAGTACGCATTCCTTTTGAATGGAATGAAGCAGAGCCTTACATTATTGGATTAACTATTGAAGATGGAACTCGTTTTGAAAAAGAGATTAAAGCTGCAGCTCCTGCTTTAGAACCATCTGGCAATCTTATAGGATTTTTTGCAATTATTGGAACATATGTTGGCATAATTCCAGTAATGGTAGGTCTTCTTTGGTTACCGTTTATCAAGCGAATAAGTAAAGTCAAGTACAATTTCTTTCTTGCCATAACTGTTGGTTTGTTGTTATTTTTGGGAATTGATGCTATCGAGGAAGCCGTTGAGGTTTCAGATGACTTTCTAGCCCCTAGCTTTAATGGTGCTTTGTTAGTAGCAACTGTTGTAATCCTGTCATTTCTTGGATTATATTATTCTGGAAATAAGCTCATAGATAGAGCAAGATCATCACCTTATTCAAAACCAGCTGCTTTAGGTTTGATGATCGCAATAGGTATTGGTTTACACAACTTTGGTGAAGGGTTAGCTATTGGAGCTGCCGTAGGTCTTGGCCAAATTGCATTTAGCACATTTTTAATTGTTGGTTTTACATTGCATAACACCTCAGAAGGTTTTGCTATTGCTGCTCCTATGGCAAAAGGAAAGCTAATGATTGGCAAGCTTTTTGCAATGGGATTGATTGCGGGTACTCCTGCTATTTTTGGAGCTTGGCTTGGAGGATTTGTCTATTCACCATTTACTGCTATAGTATTTCTCTCAATAGGGGCTGGGGCAATATTTCAGGTAATAGTTGCAATTTTAAGATGGATACGCGAAGAAGGTGACAAAGGTCTATCAAGTGCATCAGTTGCAGCTGGTATTGCTACTGGCATGATGATAATGTATCTTACCAGTATTCTTGTTTAAACAAATTTCAAACAGGCTCTGGATGAATTGTTATTATTGCATTCTTAAACTGACTACGAATTTTTCTTTCAATTTGTGATGTTAAATCATGAACCTTTTCAATGGATAAGTATCTATCAAAAGAGCAATCAAAATCAATTTTTAATACATCTTGATACTGTAGAGTGACTACGCGGCCAATTTTTTTAATTTCTGCAAATTCTTCAAGTAAATGAACTATACTTTCTTTGGTAATTTTACCTTCTTCTACCTTCAGATTATTGGGAATAGTAACAAATGGCTCTAGATGAATTGTAACATGATGTATTCCAGGTAAATTTTCCTGTATTTTTTCTTCGATTATTTCAGATATTTTATGTGCTTCTTCTAGATTTATCTTCCTGTCAACCATTACATGTAAGCTCACATAGAGCTTACCTTCTGATGAATAAGAAGAAATATTGTGTACATCCTGCACTCCTTTTACTGTCATGACAATATCCTTTATTTTGGATTCTTTAGGAACATCTTGCCAGTTTGGTTCAAAATGAATCGTAATTATTGAATTTGAAATATGATTTTTGATATTGCTTTCTACTTGATCTGAAATTCTATGGGCTTGATCAAAACTAACATCTCCTCTCAATGAAATTGTTACATCTGCAAATATTGTGTCACCTGACTTTCGCATTAAAATTGGTCCAACATTTAAAACACCTTCAGTATTGAAGACAATCTCACGAACTTTAGTAACAAGATTCGGAGATATGACATCTGTAAGATCCATTGCAGTCTTGTAAATTAATTTTATACTCAAAGCAGCAAGTAATATTCCTAAAACAAGAGCTGCCATAAAGTCAGCATTATAAAATCCAACTGTAACTAACAAAATTCCTACAATTGCTACCATAGTGGAACCCAAATCCATTAATGCATGGTAAAAATCAGCTTTAATCGTATGCCCACCAAGCTTTCTTATAGATTTTCCAAGAAGCGTAATTCTAAAAATATCAACACCAATTGTATAAATTCCTGCTATTATTGCTAGAAAACCCGTAACTACTAGCTGTGGACTAAGTAGACGAGTAATTGCTTCATGAATGAAAAATGCAGCAATTAGAAGAATAGCTATTCCTCCAAATAGTCCTCCTAATGACTCAATTTTTCCATGTCCATAGGTATGTTCTGCATCTGGAGGTTTTATTGCCATTTTTGCAGCTAAAAGTAGCACAACTGTAACAACACTATCTAAAAGAGCATGTATACTATCTGTAACCAAACCTAAACTGTTGAAAATTAATCCAAAGACAAGTTCTACAAAAAAAGCAGACAGGATCGCATAAAGAGAAATCTTTAGAACCTGTGTTCTTTGAACAAACATTTTTTTTCTAGAGCTATTCGTAACTCCCCTTTCTTATTCCTAGTCTTTTAATTTAGGATAATTCATACGATAATGTTATTTGCTTCTTCATCATTTCTTCGTTTGCGAGAAAATTTCATGAAAATATGCTTCTTCATTATGGGAACCATTCTTCTTTTTCCATTTATTACTGATTCAAAAGTAGACGCAGCAAGTAATCCCCATCTTTTTGTTTCAGCTGAAAATCCTCTTTATGGTAATCATTTTGCAGGTTCTATGGTAATTGAAGTTGTTGTAAGCGATCTTGATTATAGCGATGTTAGTGAAGCAGAAGGTGAGCCAGATGTCACACTAAATGGTAATGATCTTAGGATGGTTCAAGCAACAGATGGGAAATGGTATGCATATTTTGCAAATATAGATGCTGCAAAACGAGCAGATCAAATCGTTTTAAATGCAGGACCAGGAGCTGCTGGAAAAAGCTTAGACTTTGGTGTTTTTTGCAGTGGGAGTACAGATTCATCTGTTTTAGGAACCAGTTTTTCTGACACACAAGGAGTCGCAATTCCAGGTGGTGGTGGTCTATTAGGTTTCACAAATGGAAATACACCATTTTCTGCGTGTACAGGTTCTCCTACTGGTGGTAATGAAAATAATGTGGTACGTAATGCAAGATCAGCCAACACAAATCCCTCTGTATCAACAGGTCAAATTGGGATTGATGTAGATGTATGGCCAATCATACAATTATTTTCTTTTAGTGATGTTGATATTAAATATAATAGAGCAGGTGGACTAGAAAGAGTTAAACTGGAATATGATGATATTCCAAACATTTCGTCAATCACAGATCGAAAAGGGTATCCAAACAATGCCGAAGTCTTCTTAACCATTAAGGATATCCAATTAAACCAAGATCCTACCGATGAAGATTCGTGGACATTTAATATCAATTCACCAGAAGCAACCTTTTACCAAGCATTTACTGAATCTGGTTCAGATTCAGGAAACAATAGCCCAGGTTTAATAAACTTGGTTCCACATCTCTCAAGTATAGGTTTTGAAGATAATGGAAAATTAACTATAAATCTTGGAAGTATTGCAAAATTAAAAACAAATGATCATCAGCCAAACCCTTCAGTTTCAGATACCATAAACACTTTTTCTCAAATTGTTACTCTAGTTGAATCTGAACCAAATTCTGGAATTTTTGAAAATTTTGATTCAAGCAATGAATCAACTATTGGAATATTAGGAAATGCCCCGCGAGGGCAGTCAGCAATAATACAATATGACGATAAATCATCTTCAATAATTGCTGGACCCTCTACCGCATCCATATCAATGAATCCTCAAGGCAGTCAATTTAAGCCAGGCCAACAAGCCCAGGTGACCTTAGTAGATAATGATCAAAATGCAAATTCAGGCTCAAGGGACATCCTGAATGTTTTTAGAAGCACAACAATTATTCCCACACTGCAGTTAGGTGAACCAGCAACTCTTGAAAAAACCTCTAGTCTTAAATTTTATACTGTTTCAACCGATCCTCTCACTGGCGGATTTTTAGTAGATTTTTCAATTCCAGACAAAAATTCAGATAGGCTAATAATTAACACATCTCCTATAGGCACTAACTCGTTTGAAGTGATTTCATTAAACTTGGGAATAACTGCTGGAAAATTACAATCATTATTTATAGATGATAGCTTGCAAAATAATTTTGGAACCAATTGGCTAAACTTTGATCTAAAATCATTTGAACAACAACTGGGGATTTCTTCATTTTCTGACACTAGCATGTCTTTACATTTTGGTGGACTACCAGGAACAACTATAGTGCCAATTTTAGATCCAGGTGACATTTCATCTGTAAGAGGTTTGATACAATTAGATGATATTGATATATCTACAATTAATTCAGTACCAAGCTCGTCTTCGGTTTTTTTAGTAATCAATTTTGATTCGTCTGATAATACAGTTTCTACAGGTATGATATCTAATGAAAAAGACAGTCAACCAATAGTAATAGACTTTTTTTCTTTTGGACAAAAAAATAATCAAGAAATTAATAATGCAATTTACCGATTTGAATTAGAAGAGACTGCTAACAATTCTGGAATTTTTGTTGGAACAATAGAGTATGCAGTTACTAACCAAGTAAATATTTTTGATCCGTCTTTAATTACATCGCTTAGAACAATAGATGATAGGATAAAATTTTTAGTAAATAATAGATTGATAGATGAGAAAGGAATAAACATTGCATATTCTGATATTGCAAAAGTTGGCGTTACGATAAGCACTTCTACTAAAACTGATGTACTAACTCATTCAGGAACCGTCTCAGTAACCTCGTCTACTTTTCGTTTTGGTCAACCAGTTTTTTTTGTTTTGAAAGATCCTGATCTTAACATAAAACATGATACTATAGAAACATACCTAGTAGTTAATGATCCAAATTCCCCTAATGTTGATACTGTTGGTACATCAGGTGGTGATATCTTATTAGAAATTTTGATTAAAGATATTCGGTATAAACGATGTACAATAAATGGAGTTCAGCATGGAGGGCTTGCTTCCACAGGATTCACACTTACTGAGACTGGACCTAATTCTGGCATTTTTGAAGGAAGTTTTAAAATGCCTTCACAAATATGTGATAAAACAGGCACAAAATTGATTTCTACTGCTGGGGGCAGTCTTGATGCAAAATATCATGATTTTAGAGACTCTTCTGGAGAACAAAATATCTTTAGTCTCTCTAGTTTTGATTCTTCATCTACCAGCGATAATTCTCCAAAGCTAAACTTACAAAAATTGATTATTCCAAAATATAAAGAAAAAACTGAGGTGATTCTAACTGGAAAAATTAACAATTACAAACAAGGAACTCCAATTGACATTGCTCTGATTGGTCCTGACCAATCATCAGAAAACTTCAATATTATTGCAACACAAAAAGGAGAGTACAAAGTAATCTTGACTCTATATCATTATTCACCACTTGGAAATTACAAAGTTAGTGTTTATTATCGTGGTTCTCATATAGGCGATGCCACTTTTCAAGTTTCAAATTATCTGATCCCAAATTGGATAAAAAATAACGCCAAGTGGTGGGCATCAGATCAAATTTCAGACTCTGATTTTATTAGAGGAATAGAACATTTGATTAAAGAAAATGTTATCACAATTCCAGATTCAGTTAAATCAGAAAATAGCGGACAAAGTGTTCCGACTTGGATTAAAAAAACTGCTGAATGGTGGTCAGCAGATATTGTTTCAGATGGTGAATTTATATCGACTCTGGAATTTTTGGTAAAGAATGGCATAATAAGGATATAATCGAGTCAACTTTTCTTTCATTTAATACATAAATACCCTATATCCTTGATAAAGCCAGCACATGAGACCGTTAGGACGTATATTATTAGTAATGATGTCGTTTACAATCTTCTCATACGGACTGATGGATGCAACAAATGCTCAGATTGATACATCAATTCCTCCACTTTCAGTTAAAACCGATTTACCTTTGTATACAGACGGAAATACCATCACAGTTACCGGTCTTATAAAAACTCTTAATTCAGATTATCCTGTAGATCTCACGCTTTTAGTTCGAGACCCGACAGGAAATCTTGTCTATATTAACCAAATTACCCCCAACTCTGATGGAAGTTTTCAAACAACATTCATTGCCGCAGGAACTTTCAAAGTCGGGGGAGAATATACAGTTCAAGCATCATATAGTGGTCAAAAAGCTATAACTAAATTCAATTTTGTTGGCGGTTCAGGTATTTTACCTGTGCAATGTGGACCTAATCAACAATTAGTTAATGGAGTATGTGTGGATAAAGAACCACCACCACCCACCAAGTGTGGACCTAATCAACAATTAGTTAATGGAGTATGTGTGGATAAAGAACCACCACCACCCACCAAGTGTGGACCTAATCAACAATTAGTTAATGGAGTATGTATGGATAAAGAACCTCCACCGCCTACATGTGGTACAGGTACTCATTTAGAGAATGGAAAATGTGTTCCTGATGAAAAAAAGGGTGGGGGATGCCTTATTGCTACTGCAGCATTTGGTTCTGAATTAGCTCCCCAAGTTCAAATGTTAAGAGAAATTAGAGATAACAAAGTTCTTGACACTTCATCTGGAATGACATTTATGTCTGGATTCAACGAATTCTATTATTCATTCTCTCCAACAATTGCTGATTGGGAACGCGCAAATCCAATCTTCCAAGAGGCAGTTAGAATTACCATAACTCCTCTACTGACATCACTTTCGATCCTAAATTATGTGGATATTGATTCTGAAGCTGAGATGTTAGGTTATGGTATTAGTCTAATCGTACTGAATCTTGGGATGTACATTGTAGCACCTGCAGTTGTAATAATAAAATTAAAGAATAGGTTCTCGTTTTAGTAGATTTTTTCTCTAGGTTATTATATACTCAATATCGTATTATTTTTATGCATATTGAATATGAAGAGTTTGAATCAGTTGAAGATATCTTCATGTACATGTCTTCTGTTGTACCACCAATGAAAAATACAATGCCAATTAATTCTTACAAAGGTTATGTTTTTTCATTTATCCCACTAAGCCCATCTACAGGGGATGTTTACTTGTTAATTTACACAAAAGGTAAACTAGATGGAAAAATTTTAGAATTTGACATGAACACACATTCTTATAAAAAAGTAAATTCAATCGAAAGGGCAGATAAAACTTATTTTATTGTTTTAACACCAAAAAGAAATACCATCGCTGATGTGGCATTAGAAAAATTATAATCTTTTAGCTTCTATCTTAGGAGCAGTAACAGATCTGCTTCTCGCATATTTTTCTACAATCTCATCAGGCATTCTACCATTGAAAAGATCTTTGCATAAACCACGCAAGTATCTCATTATAGCCCACGTTCCAGCTTTAATTATACCATACATGAAAACCTTCATAGCTGGTCCATAGGTCTTGTTTCTAAGAATAATTGGAATAATATCATTAATTACACGTAAATTATTTTCCCAACACTTCCAAAATAGTGTAAATTGAGCTTCATTTAGATTTCCAAAATGCATTGAATTTTTCTCACTAAAATCTTGATAAAGTAAAGGTGCAACTAAACCTCTAAAGTTTGTTGCTCTAAAGTCTCCCATCATATCTATTGTATATTGAACCTCATCAGGTGTTTCATCAGGCCAACCAATTATTATTGTCGCTGCTGGGAACCAATGGTTTTCATTTAATATCCTTGCACCTTCTCTAACCACACTTCCCCATTCATCAGTTGAAAATGGCCTAGTTTTTACTCCAAGATGTTTTTTGACCATTCGTGGAGCAACAGTTTCGATTCCCAGATTTGTAGAAAGCCATCTTCCACTTTTTTGCATCTCATTTATTTCAGAAATTTTGCGAAGAAGTTCTGGGTCAGCTACTACAGCAGAAAATGTCATATGCGTAGTTCCAACAAAGTTAGCGCCAAGACTCTTCAGTCCTTTCCATAACTGGATGATGGCATCGCTATTGGGGATAAAATCTCTGTTATCACATCCATAAAGAAGCATTTCATCTGAATGTAGCCAAATCGAATCAAAACCATAATTGAGATTAATCTTTGCTTCATACTGCAATCTTTCAAGAGGCAAATCTTTCTTAGACCTTTTATTTACATCACAAAAATCACACCCTCTCCCGCATCCCCTCATTGCTTCAATTAACGAATTAACAGTTGGGCCTTCTATAACCGGAATATTTTGAATATTTTTAACAAAACAATGCATTAATTCTGGAGCATCACCTTTCTCCAAATCATTGAACAAGTCTAAGGCTAATTCATCTGCTTCTCCCACAACAACTGTATCTATTCCATGAATCTTCATTCGATCAGTTTTTGCAAGCTCCCATGCACCATTTCCTCCAACAACAACCTGAAAATTGTATTTTTTCTTTAACTGAATAATTTTTGCACACATTCTTTTGAATTTCATCGCCACGTAAGATAATTTTTCTGGAGACATTGTTGTGGTTACAGGGGCCATTCCTAATGGATCCATTACATTAATTCCAACTACATTGGTATCAGGACCAATAGATCTTTCTAGATAATCTGGATTAGCAACAAAAACCTCATCTTTTTTGTAACCTTGTAATAATGCGCTCTCCACTCGTCGCAGTCCTACTTGCGCTACCTTTGCTTCACCAGTTATTGGATCAGTCTCTACTGCAGGGCAAAAAACTTTATCAAAAACCCATTCTGGTAGAACTTCATATGGTCCACATGCAATAAAACCATAAAGAAAATTTCCTCTATAGTTAGTCATCAGACTGCGGTCTGCGGTAAGAACAATTCGCTTTCCAGCCAACCCATCAAATTCCTCTCAGTATGATATAAATCATTTACGAAAATCTGTAGACTTTAATTACTTATGTATGAATCAGCAAGAATATCATCATGAAGGAAGTCAGCGAGCCTCGGCATTTAGAACCACACCTTAATGAATCAAGCTCTATGCGAGACTTTGTTTTTGGATTTGGTGATGGAGTAAATACTTCATTGGGAATTGCTGCAGGAGTAGGTGGCGCAGCTGTCTCATCAGATATAATAATTCTGGCAGCGTTAGTAGCAATGTTCACTGGAGCAAAGGCAATGGCCGTTCAAAATTATCTTGCCGTAAAAACCCAACGTGAATTATTAAATTCAGAAATAGATAGAGAAAATTGGGAAATTGCTAATAAACCTAATGACGAAAGAAAAGAGATCGAAGATATCTATAGAGCTAAAGGATTTTCTGGAAAAGATCTTGAAATGATTGTAAATAAAATCACCTCTGATAAAAAAGTCTGGTTAGATACTATGCTGACCGAGGAATTAAATTTGAATTTAGAAATTGCTGGGCATCCAATTAAAAGTGCGTTCCGTATGTTTGGAGCATTTTTAGTAGGAGGAATTTTACCAATTATACCATTTTTCTTTGCAGCAGGACTTACTCCACTATTAATTGCTATAGGAATTAGTATTACCGCCTCATTCATAGTTGGAGCAATAAAATCTAGAATGGCAAATACAAGTTTGATTAAAGGTGGAATTGAGATGGCAGGCTTAGGAACTGGAATAGCATTAATTGGTTATGGAATTGGAACTGAGCTGGCTAATATTGGAATTATCAATGTGTAATTCTTTTTCTTAATGCTCTATTTGCAATACTTGCTGCAATTGCACCACCACCTATTCCATTATCTATATTCACAACAGCTAAACCTAATGAACAACTTTGTAACATAGAAGCTAAAGCCGCAATCCCTTTTTCACCATATCCATATCCAACTGAAGTGGGTATTCCTATAACTGGTATATCCACTGATGAGGAAACAAGTGTTGCTAATGCACCTTCCATTCCAGCTACTACAATGATTGCATCCACTTCATTTTTGATAAATTCTTTGAGAACAGGTAAGACTCTATGTATTCCTGCAACCCCAACATCATAACTGCAAAAACACTTGCAATTCATTGCTTCACACATTAGTCTTGCTTCTTCTGCCACTCCAATATCAGAAGTACCAGCACTTAAAATTCCCACTTTTCCTTTATTTTTTTTCAACGGTTTTTTATAAATCAAAATTGATGTTGAATTCTTTCCAATTTCTGCCTTCAATTTATTTTTTTTAGAAAACTCTACAATTTTTTTATAGTCATTTTTTTTTACTCTAGATATAAGAATGGAATTAGATTTTTTTAATACCCTTTGGATTATTTTTTTTATTTCACTATATTGTTTATTTTCTGCAAATATGACTTCAGGTATACCACGTCGATATTTACGTCCAGTATCGATTTTTGCAAAATTTTCAATTTTTTCAAGAGAATACAATGATAGTAACTTATGTGCATTAGTGACAGTCAATTTTCCAGATTTTAATAAATCAAGTATTTCATCTAATTCCAATATGTTGGAAATAAAATGTAAATAGTTAAAAATCTAATTAGATATTTAAATTAGAAATCGCGTTTTTAACACTATCTGCAGATTTCTGAAGACTAGCTTTTTCTTCGCTATTAAGTTCTAACTCGATTATTTTTTCAACTCCATTTTTCCCAATTACTGCAGGAACTCCCATCGTGATATCTGAAAACCCATATTCCCCATCTAGAGCAGTGGCTACAGGAATTATATTTTTTTTATCTCTAATAACTGATTCTATGATCGTTGAAATTGCATTTCCAGGTGCGTGTATAGTAGCACCTTTTAACTCAATGACTTTTGCAGCAACCTGTTTTGTATCTTGAACCAAAATTTCTAGCCTATCTTTTGAAAGAAGTGATGTTAGTGGGATCCCAGAAACCGATGAAAACCTTGTTAGCAGTAACATGTTTTCTCCATGCTCACCAATTACTAGCGCTTTAATTGAACTACGTGAATGTCCTGTAGCTTCATGAATGAATTGAATAAATCTTGAAAGATCTAACATGTTTCCCATTCCAAATATTCTATTTCTTTTAAATCCTGAAACTTTGTAAGCAACATGCGCCATGGGATCAAGAGGATTTGTTACTGGAATTATCATGGATTCTTTAGCATGCTTTTTTATGTTCTCAACCACATCTTTGACAATACCTGAATTAATTTTTAGTAGATCCATTCTAGTCATCCCTGGCTTTCTCCCAGAGCCAGCTACAACCACTACAATCTTTGAATTTTTCATTTCTGAATAATCATTTGAACCTCTAATTTCAACATCTATTCCTTTTTCTGATAACATGTGATTCAAATCCATTGCTTCTCCTTGAGGCAAACCTTTGATTATATCAAGCAGAAGAATTTGATCATCTAATTTCTTTAATGCAGTAAATAGTGCTGCAGCGGCGCCTACTTTTCCTGAACCAACAATTGTAATCATGCCATGCGGTCTAAATATTCAATAATTAAATCTAGTGTATTATTCAAACTATTTTCAAGATAATTTATATTCATTTTATTGTTCTAAAATTTATGGTAATTGTACTAGATCCTCAGATTGCAGGAATATCTGGAGACATGTTGCTTTCTGCATTAGTGGATTTAGGTGCAAATAAATTAAAAATAATCAATGCAATCAAAATTGCTGAAAAACATCTTGCTGGTTCAACAATTAATAAAATTGATTTTGATAAAGTAAAAAAACATGGAATAGAGGCAACCAGATTAATTATTGATGTTAACGAAAAAATTCATGAACGCAAGGGAACAGAAATTCAAAACTGTGTCGAAAAATCATCACAAGAAATAGGTCTTTCGGAAAAAGCAACAACATTTACAAAAACCAGTATTGAAACCTTGATTAGGGCAGAATCAAAAATACATGGAGCTCCCCTTTCTTCAGTTCATTTTCATGAGGCATCTAGTATTGATACGGTAATTGATATAATTGGAACAGCCACTGCACTTGATGATTTAAAATTTTTTGATGATGAATTTGTAACTGTTCCTGTTGCTGTTGGGGGTGGAACATTAACATTCTCTCATGGAACTACCTCAAATCCTGCAAGTGCAATTTTAGAAATTTTTAAAAATTCAGGAATTACTATTTCAGGAGGTCAGGTAAAAGAAGAGCTTACTACTCCTACAGGTGCAAGTATGTTAACTAGCCTAACAAAAACTTGTTTAGACTTTTATCCAAAAATGAATGTAAAATCAATAGGTTATGGAGCAGGTCAAAAAAACTTTGATGGCTTTTCAAATGTATTAAAAATCATTCAGGGTGAAAAAACCAAGGATTTACTACACGATACAGTTCAGGTTTTAGAAACAAATGTAGACGATGTATCTGGAGAATTACTTGGAAATCTGATAGAAAAAATAATGGCATATGGTGCCAAAGATGTTACAATTTCTTCTGCAATCACTAAAAAAGGAAGACCAACCAATCTTATCTCAGTTATTTGTGATTCAGAGGTAATGAATACAATAATTGAATTATTAATTTTAGAAACTGGCACATTAGGAGTTAGAATTCGTACCTCAGAAAGATATATTGTTCCTCGCACAGTTGAAAAAATACCTATCACTATTTTAGATACAAATTTTCAGGTAAATTGTAAAATAACTTACGAAGGCTCATCAAAAAAAAATTTCAAAATAGAGTCTGATGACATTAAAACCATCTCAAATTCGATCAACCAACCTTTCAAAATAACCGAGGATTTAATTCGAATTGCTGTCAAGAAAAAACTTGGTTTAAAATGACAAAACTGGATGAATTAATTAATTGGTTTGAGCATAAAGGTAGAGTCATTATAGCCCTCTCAGGTGGAGTAGACAGTGCACTTGTCGCATATGCAGCCTATCAAAAATTAGGAAATTTAGCAACAGCTGTTACTGCAGATTACAAAACACTTTCTCAAGAGGAATTAACTTGTGCAAAACAAGTCTGTTCGGAAATTGGAATTAAGCACATCATTATTAATTATAATGAGTTAGAAAATGAAAATTTTGTTCGCAACGACAAAAATCGTTGCTTCTATTGTAGAAATGAATTAGGAAGGAATCTTATTGAACTTGCAAAAAAACTCGGCGCAAAAACTATTGTTGATGGTACTCAGTTAGATGACCTAAATGATTACAGACCTGGTATTAACGCTTTAAGATCAAATGGAATTCTGAACCCCCTTGTAGAAACTAAATTCACAAAAAGTCAGATCCGATATGAAGCTAAAAGAATTGGGCTTTCAGTTTTTAACAGACCATCAAACTCATGTTTGGCGTCTCGTATACCTTGGGGTCAGAGAGTTAACGCTGAAAGATTAACAAGAATTGAAGTCGGTGAATCAATTGTGAAACAAACCCTTGGTGCAACTCAGGTTAGGGTGAGAGATTTTGATGGCATGGCTAAAATCGAGGTTGGTATCAACGAATTGGAACTCCTTTCAAATCACTTGAAATTGGATGAAATAATTTTAAAATTAAAACAGATTGGTTTCAAATCAGTAGTGGTAGATCCAGAAGGATACAAATCTGGGAAGATAAATGTTATAGCTGATTGATTTATCTAGATAACGCGGCTTCAACACCTGTTCATGATATGGTTTTTCAAGAAATGATTCCTTTTTTGAAAGAACAATTTGGTAATCCATCATCAATTCATCGTTATGGTAGATTAGCACAACGAGCAATTCAGAATGCAAGAAAACAAATCGCACTTTTGATAAATGCTCAACCAAATGAAATTCTTCTAACCTCTGGTGGTACCGAATCAAATAATACTGCTCTTTTTGGGATAGCCAGCCTAAAAAAAGGAAACCATATCATAACATCATCAATTGAACATGAAGCAATTTTGGAACCATGTAAGAAACTTGAAAAAGAAGGATTTAGAATCACTCACATTCCTGTAAATGATAAAGGCAGAGTAAATCCAAAAGATGTTGAGAATTCAATTTCATCTGATACTTGTCTTGTAAGTATCATGTTTGCAAATAATGAAGTTGGTACAATTCAACCAATTCAGGAAATATCCAAGTTATGTAATCAAAAAAATGTTATTTTTCATACAGATGCTGTTCAAGCAGTTGGTAAGATTGAAGTAGATGTCAAAGAATTAGGCATTGATCTCTTATCCATATCATCTCATAAAATCAATGGACCAAAAGGAGTTGGAGCACTATACATAAAAAATGGCATCAAAATTAACCCTTTCATTTATGGTGGAGGTCAGGAAAATGGTTTGAGGTCAGGAACCGAAAATGTATCTAGTATAGTCGGTTTTGGTAAAGCATGCCAACTTGCTAAAGATAACATGCAACCAAATACTCTGCATTTGCAAAACCTTCGCGATGAATTAATTTCGGAAGTAGTGCAACAAATTCCTCATGTCACACTCAATGGTCATCACCAAAAAAGATTGCCTAATAATGCACACTTTACATTTCTTGGAGTAAATGGAGAAGATCTGATAATCAAACTAGATGAAAACGGAATTGCTGCTTCGACAGGTTCTGCGTGCTCAGTCAGAGTGCAAAAAGAATCTCATGTGCTCAAAGCAATGGGATTTTCTCATGATCAAATTACCGGATCTTTACGCCTAACAGTGGGAATGTCAAATACTGAATCAGAAATAAAAAGAACCGTTGAAATCTTAAAAAAAGTAGTTACTGAACTTCGAGCTTTTTCTCCCCTAAAAGAGAAATATGGATTTTAATTGAAATCTAATTAGATAGTATTTGTAATTTGTCTTCTATATCTTGTTGACAGAAATATCATAGAAATGATTCCAACAATTAATATCAGTATAGATATAGTACCAAATTCTGGAACCACAAAAGTACCGATAATTTCTATATCAGAATCTCCTTCTTCAAATTCGATTGTAATTGTTCTTGAATCAACATCCGTGACAATTTCCTTGTAAGGAACTTCAACCCCATCAATTAGGATAATGAATGCATCATCTGTCTTATCACTTTTTTTTGCATCAATTGATTTACGAGGTAAATCTAATGTAAGAGAACCATCATCATCTGTTTCTAATATTACAATTAAAGCAAAAATTTCCGGATCTACTAGCATATCTTTTACTGTTGCTCCCCTTATGGTATAATTAACATCAAAAGTTCCAGCACTTCCAGCATTAACCTCAAAAATGTCAGTTGTTTCTGTAACTGCAAGTTTAGTCAAATATTGGAAATTTGTTTCAATCATAGTATTAGCACCATAAGATGCTCTAACAACGTATTTTCCATTTTTTTGCCATAGAGGCCCTTGTGCTAGAAAAGTATGTGTAAATTTTCCGTCTTGCGCAACAGTAAGTTGAGCAATATCGATTAAGTTACCTTCATGAAAGATTTGTAATGTTACCGGTGTATCCAATATAATTGATGTAATATTTCCAGATACTACAATTGTATCCCCTTCTTCATATGAATTTTCAGAAGTAGTTACAGAAATCAATTGAGTCTGTGCAAATACTGAAACTGTAGATATACTCAACACTATCATTACTAGAAAAGAGATTTTACTCTGTTTCATGAGTAGATAAAATATCTTTTGTATATTTCTTTTACTAATTATTTGTATATTAAAAATAAAAAATGAAAAAAGATGAAGATCTTAGTATTTTGGGAAAATACTCAATCTTGTTTTTGCAGATACAGCAATTATTGATATTATTGCGACTGCAAGAATTAGTGCTGCAATAGCGCCAAACTCTGGTATTACAAAGGTACCAATGATTTCTATCTCTTCTGCTCCTTCAGGGAACATTATTGTAACTCTTCTTGTAGTTGGTGTAACTAATTCCTCAGAGTCTGCCTCTTCTCCATCTACGATGACAAAGAGTGGTTCCTTATCTGTATCTGTATCTAGCACACTTCTTGGAATGTCAAGTGTAATCACTCCATCATCAGTGGTAAGAAGATTGATGATCAATGAAGTTGTTGCAACATTGAGTCTTGCACCAATAACATTGCCACCTGAAATGGTGTAGGGGATACAGTGTCCACTTGCATTTAATTCGCCTGGAGCACATACGACTTGAGCTCCTCCCCCAATTAGTTGGACTAGAGCCTTATTGTTAATTTGTTGGTTTCCGTATGTTACTTTGATAGTATAGGTACCATCGTATTTCCATGCATTGCCTGCAGTACTTAGTGTTGTCTTGAATTTACCATCACTACCGATTTTAAGCTGATCTACTGCAACTATGTTATTGAATGGTGGTGGACCAATTACTACTAATCCAATCTCAGTTCCTGGCCTAACGGAAGCAACACTTCCTTCAATAGTCATGGTAGATTTGTGATCATACACAGCTTTATCAGTCCAAACCCTAATGGGTATGTCAGCCTGGGCAGCTTGCTCTCTTTTCTTTGCAGATTCTGGATCAGGACAATCTGGACAAGCCATTTCATCAAAATATCCTTGAGCAAATGCTGCGGAAGTTGATGTTATTAGTACTGCGGCAATTACGGTAATTGCTACATACGACGTACGTGTATTCATCTTGTTTGCGGTTGAGTATATTGACTATTTATGTATATTTAAAAAATGAAAAAAGATGAAGATCTTAGTATTTTGGTAAAATGCTCAATCTGGTCTTTGCAGATACTGCAATAATTGATATGATCGCAATTGCCAGAATCAAGGCTGCAATTGTACCAAATTCTGGAATCACAAAGGATCCAATTATCTCAATTTCTTCGGCACCATCTGGGAAGTTAATCGTCAAAGTTCTATCCGTAGATGTGGTTGTTTCCTCAAATTCTACCTCTTCCCCATCAATTAGAACGAAGAAGTCATCATCTTCCCCATTGGTTTTTGCATCAATTAATGCCCTAGGCAATGTAATGGTTAATTGTCCATCACTAGTGGTTCTAATTGCAATAACTAATGAATTTGCTTCGTCGTCTGGGGTTACGCTAAGGACGCTACCTCCAGTTATTTTGTAGCTAAGCACAAAGTTAGTTCTATCAACCTTTATTGTAGTTCCTACTCCAGTGGTACCAGAGCCCCCAAACTCAAAGGTAGTTTCTGCAGTTCTCGCTTGAGTTCCGTATAATACTTTGATGGTATAGGTTCCTTTTGATTTCCATAGTCCTCCGCCCGCAGTGATCTCTTTACTAAATTTATGGTCTGCACCAACATCAAGTTGTTCAATACCGACAATATTGCCATTAGCTGCAATAATTTGTAGACTTACTGGGGTGCCTGATAGAAGATCTCTGACTTCACCAGAAATAACAACTGTGTCACCATCTGCATAAGAGTCCTTATCGGTTGTGACTACGATAGGTTCCAAAATTTGTGCAAAAGCAGATGCTCCACTTATACTAGCAATAATAATTGCAAACAAAGTGAACATCATAAGATGAGTACTCATCGTCAATATCGGGCCTAATAATGCTATTTAACTTTATGCAAAAAAATCTTGACTAAATCGCCGAATTATGGTAGGCAACTCAGATTAGATATATATTAACCTCTCTGTGATTTCCGACGGTTTGTGTAAATTTTTAGTACTTACAGCTAATGTTAATCCGGGGGCTGCATTTTTTGGCAACTAAGCGAAATCCAGTTCTTGTTCCTGATCATGTTTATGTTCCAAAACATGAAATTATCACCAAAAAAGAAGCAGAGGACGTTTTAAAAAAATTCAATTGTAAACCTACAGAATTACCATTGATTTTCGTTAACGATCCTGCAATAATAGGACTAGGTGTCAAACCTGGTGATATGATCAAAATTACCAGAAAAAGTGCAACAGCTGGCGAGAGCATCTATTATAGATATGTGGTAGAAATCTAATGGCAGACTCTTCTAACAAACGTTGGCCAATAATATACGATATACTCAAAAGAGAAGGCATCGCCCGTCAACATCTAAACTCTTTTGACGAATTCTTGGAACGAGGACTACAAAGTATAATCAACGAAGTTGCTCAAATAGAAATTGAGAATGCAGAATATCCATATAAAATTCAACTTGGAAAAATAAAACTTCAACAACCACGAATGATGGAACTTGATGGTTCTATCACTCACATTACTCCAGCAGAGGCAAGATTACGAAATGTTTCATATTCTGCCCCTGTAATGATGGAAGCCAGTGTTGTTGAGGATGGAAAGATCTTAGAATCACGTTTTGTACACATTGGTGATATTCCTGTAATGGTAAGATCTAATGCTTGTATATTACATAATTTTTCTGATCAAAAATTAATCGAACATGGTGAAGATCCCCATGATCCTGGTGGATATTTTATCATTAATGGTTCAGAAAGAGTAATTGTTGGCTTGGAAGATCTTTCATACAATAAAATTATTGTTGATAAAGAAACCGTAGGTGGAAATACTGTTTTCAAAGCAAAAGTTTATTCTTCAATTGTAGGCTATAGAGCAAAACTTGAATTGATGATGAAAGGCGATGGTCTGATAGTTGCAAGAATCCCTGGTTCACCTGTTGATATTCCAGTTGTAACATTAATGCGAGCCCTTGGCTTAGAATCGGATAAAGAAATTGCAGCTGCAGTATCTCTTGTTAATGAAATTCAAGATGAGCTTGAAGGATCATTTGAAAAGGCTGGCGATGTCCCAACATCAAAGGATGCAATTGTATACATAAGCAAACGTATTGCCCCAGGAATGTTAGAAGAATTCCAAATTAAAAGAGCTGAAACATTGTTGGACTGGGGGCTATTACCCCATCTTGGAAAATATCCAGAAAATAGAAAAGAAAAGGCTCAATTTCTTGGTGAAGCTGCATGTAAACTTCTTGAATTAAAACTTGGTTGGATTTATCCAGATGACAAAGATCATTATGGAAATAAAGTGATTAAGTTTGCGGGACAAATGCTCGCCGATTTATTCAGAACAGCTTTTAGAAACTTGGTGAGGGATATGAAGTATCAGCTTGAAAGATCAGGACAAAAACGAGGAATTAATGCTGTTGCAGCAGCAATTAGACCAGGAATTGTAACAGATAAACTAAACAACGCAATTGCAACCGGGAATTGGGGAAGAGGAAGAGTAGGTGTTACACAATTACTGGATAGAACTAATTATTTGTCTACAATTAGTCACCTTAGAAGAGTTCAATCTCCTTTGAGCAGAACTCAGCCTAATTTTGAAGCACGAGATTTACATGCAACTCATTTTGGAAGAATTTGTCCTAGCGAAACCCCTGAGGGCTCTAATTGTGGGTTAGTAAAAAATTTGGCTCTATCAGGAATTATTTCTGTTCACGTCCCATCAGAAGAAATTGTTGAAAAAATATTTGATTTAGGAACTCTACATTTTACTGAAGCAAAAGATGATTTGAAACGTGATGGAACTCGAGTATTTGTTGATGGAAAACTGATAGGGTATTATCGTGATGGAGAAAAATTAACCGAGTCTTTACGTGAATTACGAAGAACATCAAAGATCCACCCTCACATTGGAATTTCTTTCCATAAATCAGAAATCGAAGGAGCCACCAAGAGAATATATGTAAATTGTAATGCGGGTAGAGTTTTGCGACCCCTCATTATAATTAAAGATAACAAGCCTCTACTACCACAGGATCTAATTGACAAAGTTTCCAAGAAATTACTGTCATGGAATGATCTTCTTAGAATGGGTGTAATCGAACTTATTGATGCAAATGAGGAAGAGAACTGTTTTATTGCTTTTGAAGAAAAAGAATCTAAAAAACATACACATATGGAAATTTTCCCATCTGCAATTCTTGGTGCTGGAGCATCCATTATTCCATATCCAGAACATAATCAATCGCCTCGAAACACATACGAATCTGCTATGGCAAAACAAAGCCTAGGATTTTCAACCCCAATGATGAATACTAGCACCTATGTAAGACAACACTTTATGCTCTATCCACAAACACCAATTGTAACTACCAAAGCAATGGGTTTACTTGGGTTGGAGGAAAGACCCGCTGGTCAAAACTGTGTAGTTGCAGTACTACCTTTTGATGGATATAATATTGAAGACGCAATCGTTCTTAGCAAAGCATCTGTTCAACGAGGACTTGCCCGTACATTTTTCTACAGAATTTATGATGCTGAAGCAAAACAATACCCCGGTGGAATGCGTGATAATTTTGAAATTCCAAATGCTGAAGATAACATTCGTGGTTACAAAGGTGAGAAAGCTTATCGACTTTTGGAAGAAGACGGAGTAATAGCAACTGAATCACAAGTTATTGGCGGAGATATTCTAATCGGCAAATCAAGTCCTCCTAGATTTATGGAAGAATATAGAGAATTTGAGACCAAAGGGCCATACAGACGTGATACATCAATTGGTGTTAGACCATCAGAAACAGGAGTGGTAGATACTGTTGTCATGACTCAATCAAATGAGGGAGGAAAGATGTATAAAATTAGAGTTAGAGACATGCGAATTCCCGAAATTGGAGATAAATTTGCGTCAAGACATGGACAAAAAGGAGTTTTAGGAATTTTAGCTAATAGCGAAGACTTGCCATATACTGTGCAAGGTATCTCACCAGATGTTTTGATTAATCCACATGCCTTCCCATCAAGAATGACAGTTGGAATGTTCATGGAATCAATTACTGGAAAAGCTGCATCTTTGCGTGGCAATAAATTTGATGGGTCGGCGTTTGTGGGAGAAAAAATGGATGAGGTAAGAAAAGTAATGGATGCTACAGGATTCAAATATTCTGGAAAAGAGATAATGTATGACGGTAGGACAGGCAAACCGTTCCCAGTAGAAGTTTTCATTGGTGTGGTGTATTATCAAAAGCTTCACCATATGGTAGCAGATAAAATTCATGCAAGGGCACGAGGTCAAGTTCAGATGTTAACTAAACAACCAACTGAAGGACGGGCAAGAGGAGGAGGATTAAGATTTGGAGAAATGGAGCGTGATTGTCTGATAGCTTATGGCGCATCTATGATATTAAAAGATAGATTACTAGATGAGTCAGATAAATCTGAAATCTATGTCTGCGAAAGATGCGGTTTAGTAGCATACCACGATGTGAAGCAAAGAAGATATGTATGTAGAGTGTGTGGCGATAAAGCAAAAGTTTCTTCTGTTTCAGTTGCATACGCATTCAAATTATTATTACAAGAAATGCAAAGCCTCAATGTTGCACCTAGACTTGTGATAAAGGAGAGAGTTTAATGTCACTTCAAACAGTAAAATCAATTGATAGCATCAGATTTTCAGTTTGGTCTCCTACAGAAATTAGAAAATATTCTGTAGCTGAAATCACAGCACCAGAGACATATGATGAAGATGGAATGTCAGTTCAAGGTGGACTGATGGACGGCAGATTAGGTACCTTAGAACCAGGACAAAAATGCCTGACATGTGGAAACACGTCTGCCAGATGCCCTGGTCATTTTGGCCACATTGAATTAGCAGAACCTGTATTGCATATTGCTTTTATTGATAATATCTACAAACTTTTACTTTCAACCTGTAGGTCATGTTCAAGGCTAAGATTATCACAAGAGGATCTTAATGAATTTGCCAAAGTTCGAGAACGAGAGGCAGCATATACAATTATTTCTCAAAAAAGAATTCCAGAACAAATCTTAGAAAAGGCAAAAAAAACAAAGGAATGTCCTCATTGTGGTAAACCTCAATATGAGCTTATTTTTACGAAACCTACAATTTTTATTGAAAAAACTGAAATCGGTGAAAATAGATTACTTCCAATTACTATTAGAGAAAGATTTTCTCAAATTACTAATGATGATCTAAAACTCTTGGGATATGATCCAAACACTGCACGACCTGAATGGTTCATCTTACAAGCTCTTCCAGTTCCACCTGTTACAGTAAGACCATCAATCATTTTAGAAACCGGAATTAGATCCGAAGACGATCTTACCCACAAAATGGTTGATATCATTAGAGTGAATCAAAGACTCAAAGAAAGTAAGGAAGCTGGAACGCCACCACTAATCGTACAAGATCTAGTTGATCTATTACAATATCATGCTACAACATACTTTGATAATGAAGTTTCAGGTATTCCACAAGCTCATCATCGTTCAGGAAGACCACTAAAAACCTTAACTCAAAGATTGAAAGGAAAGGAGGGTAGATTTCGTGGTTCACTTTCTGGCAAGAGAGTTGACTTTTCAAGTAGGACGGTAATTTCTCCTGATCCAAATCTTGACTTGTCTGAGGTAGGTGTTCCTGAATCTGTAGCAATGAAGCTCACAATACCCGAAATTGTTACTGATTGGAACATTGAAAGAATGAAAAAACTTGTGATAAATGGTCCTACCATATTTCCAGGTGTAAACTATATCGTAAGACCCGATGGTGTGAAAATTCGATTAGATTTTGTTGAAGATCGTCAAACTATTGCAGACAGTTTAGAAATTGGATATCTTATTGAAAGACACCTATCAGATGGTGACATTGTTATGTTTAACAGACAACCCTCACTTCATCAAATGTCTATAATGGCTCACTATGTTAGAGTTTTACCAGGAAAAACATTTAGATTGCATCCATCTGTTTGCCCACCATATAACGCTGACTTTGATGGAGATGAAATGAATTTACATGTTCCACAAAGTGAGGAGGCAAGATCAGAGGCAATTTTGTTAATGCGTGTTCAAGACCAACTTATATCTCCAAGATATGGTGGCCCAATAATTGGTGGACTAAGAGATTTTATCACTGGTGCCTACCTGCTAACTAAAGATGGTACAACACTTACCAGAGAGGATTTTTCAAATCTAGCAATGCTTGGAGGTTATGAAGGCAGTCTTCCACAACCCTCATCTAAAGGAAAAGATGGTCCATTATACACAGGAAAACAACTCTTCTCTCTGTTCCTTCCAGATGATTTCAATTATGTTATGACATCAAAGTGGTCAAAAGGAACTAAAGGAACTCCAAAAGACGTTGTCATTAAAAATGGTCAGCTAATTAGTGGTGTCATCGACAAATCATCCATTGGTGCAGAGGAACCAGAAAGTGTTCTTCATAGAATTGCAAAAGATTATGGAAATGCACAGGCAAAAAAATTCCTCAACTCAGTTTTAATTATTGTTAAACAATACATTACACATTATGGGTTCAGCTATGGTTATGCTGATCTCGAATTACCTGAAAAAGTTAGGCAACAAATTTTAGATGACATTAACAGTTCTTATGAAAAGGTGTATGATTTTATCTCACAAGCAAAAAAAGGTACACTAAAACTTACTAGAGGACTTTCTGCTAGTGAGGCACTTGAGGCATACATTGTAAATGAGTTATCCAAAGCTAGAGATACTGCAGGAAGCACAGCTGACCAATCATTTGATGAAACAAATGCTGGCCGAATTATGGCTACAACTGGAGCAAGAGGCTCATCACTAAACATTGGTCAGATGGCTGGAGCACTTGGTCAACAGTCAAGACGTGGGCAAAGATTACTAAAAGGATACAACAATCGAGCATTACCTCACTTTAAAGAAAACGACGACAATCCTGATTCTCACGGATTTGTAAAATCAAACTATCGTGACGGTTTGTCCGCAATAGAATTTTTCTTCCATGCTATGGGTGGAAGAGAAGGACTAGTAGATACTGCCGTTAGGACTCAACAAAGTGGATACATGCAGCGTAGATTGATCAATGCACTGGAGCATATCAAGTTAGAATACGACGGTACAGTAAGAGATCCACATGGCCATATCATTCAATTTTTGTATGGTGAGGATGGAATCGATGTTGCAAGAAGTGATCACGGTGAAGCATTTAACATTACTAGATTGATTGAATCACAAACCATTGTAGATTCTGGTAAGAAAGCTATAAAGGAGGAAATTAGCGAGCTAGCTAAAAAATACACAAAGACATTCAATCCTAGACTCAAAAATCAAGTAACAGAAGCACTACTTGATGCTAAACTAAGTAAGGATGGAATTGAGAAGGTATGCAAGAAGGGACTAGACCTTTACAACAAGGCTCAAGTCGAACCTGGACAGGCAGTTGGAATAGTAACTGCTCAATCCATAGGTGAGCCAGGAACTCAGATGACTTTGAGAACATTTCACTTTGCAGGTATCAGAGAGCGAAACGTTACACTAGGGCTTCCAAGACTAATTGAGTTAGTTGATGCTCGTAAAAAACCAGTCACTCCTACAATGGACATTTATCTTGAAAAAGAATCAAAAACTTCACGAGAAAATGCAATAGAGGCAGCAAGAAATATCTTACAAACCAAAGTTAGCGCCTTAATTTCTGATAGTGAAACAGATTATTCTACAGAAATAAAACTGCATTTGAACAGTAATAGATTAAAGGATAGGGGATGTACAATAGAAGATGTCGAAGTAGCTCTTGAATCAAATAAAAAATTCAAAATAGAAACAAATGGATTGATTCTAGCTCTAAAATTGACAGAGGAATCTGATGCACCAACTGCAATAACCATTAGAAATAAGATTCTCAATACAACTGTTAAAGGAGTCCCAGACATTGAGCGGGTTACAATTGTACAAAAAGATAATGAATGGGTTATTCAAACAACGGGTTCTAACCTTGCAAAGGTTTTGGAAGTTGAGGGAATTGACAAAGAAAATGTGCGAACAAACAATGTTTTCGAAATTGCAAGTACTCTTGGTATAGAGGCAGCTCGAAATGCCTTGATAAACGAATTAAATTCCACACTTGAGGATCAAGGCTTGGAAGTTGATATGAGGTACATCATGTTAGTGGCAGATACAATGTGTTCTAGGGGATACATGCAACAGATTGGCAGACATGGAATAGCTGGAACCAAAGATAGTGTGTTGGCACGAGCAGCCTTTGAGATTACAGTTCCTACAATTGCTCATGCAGCTTTGCAAGGTGAAATTGAACAGCTCAAGGGAGTAACAGAGAATGTTATTGTTGGAAGTAACATTCCTATTGGCAGTGGAACAGTAGATCTCTACATGCAGGTCTCCAAGAAAAGCTAACGATTCTACATTCTAAAACGTACAAATTATGCATAATTATTAAATATTAACTCGAAAATCGGAGCTATGTGTTGGGGTCTAGAGCAAAAATTTACTTATTTTCAATTCTAATTATCCAAACTATCCTTATTCCAGCCTATGCTCAAGACAGCACCGCTAACGCTATAATTTTAGAGACTGATAGACAAGATTATCATACCGGAGAGACGATGATAATCTCAGGTTTTGTTGAGACTAAAAAAATGCCTGTCGTGGCATTAAAAATTTTTAATCCTGATGGAGGAATTCTTTCAGCAAACCAAGTAGATATTCAAGCAGATAATACATTCAATAAAACAATAGCACTAGATTCTCCATTCTATGATGCAAAGGGAACCTATACTATTACAATGAATTATGGAAAATTAGCGGCTGAAACTAATTTTGAGATTATTTCTGGTACTGGTCAATCCGCTGAAGTACCTCTTCAGATCTCATTATCTCCAGAGATACTTGCAATGTTTACAGACAAGGAAATCTATGAGGATGGTGATACTGTAATAATCATTGGATTAGTTTCTGAAAAAATTGAAGAATCAGTTTTAGTAGGAATATATGATCCAGCTGGAACCCCTGTCGGATTTTATTTCGGTGATGTAGATTCTAATGATGAATTTTCTATATCCTTTCTAGTAAAGGGTGGTGTCAATTTTAAAACAGAGGGAATATATTCGATCTCAGCTTTTTACAGTGAATCTGAAACCTCAACAAGCTTTGAATATGTTAAACACAACGCTGTTTCAACTCCAGAAATTATTGACAATAAAAACAATGGTAACAAAGATCAAACCAAAGAAGAAAATATTGTAAAAGATGATCAAGTAAAGCCACCTAGTAACAATATTTCACCTAAAGAAAATAACCAACCTCCAAAAACTCAAAATAATTTATCAGTTGAAGATATAGAACTTGGGATTATGCTTAATGAAATTAAATTAAAATGCGATACAAGCGAATTCATTGACACAATTTCATATACTGAAGGTATGGGGTCAGCATTAATTCGTCTTTGCAAATACGCTGACGCAATCTACTTTTATGATCAATCACTCAAAAAAGATCCAGGTAATGTAGAAATTCTAATCAACAAAGGATCAGCTCTTGCGAAAATGAGATTTTACGACGACGCTATAATACATTATGATTCTGCACTGTCAATTCAACCAAATAACTATCTGGTATTAAATAACAAAGCAAATGCCTTAGCTAATCTTGGAAATTATGAAGAAGCAATGTCTCTGTATAATGCGGCGCTATTTTTTGCACCCGACAGCACTGTTATCCTAAAAAATCTTCAGAAAGCTCAAGACAAATCATTGATTTTAAAAATTAATAATGAAAACGAAATTAAAAATGATAATGCAATTAGAGAAGATATTGTGGTAGAACAAGAAAAAAACCTTTTACAGACAAGCAGCCAAAAATCATTGAATATCTTTGAGCAAATTGGAAACGCCTTGTCTTCTATTTTCAACATTTTTGGTTGATAAATAAATTTCTTCTAATATTTGAAAATATAATTATACAAAAATACTAGCTCATACGAAAAAACTTCAATAAACCTATAAAGGCCTCAAATAGAGAACATTACAAAGTGATACAATGGGAAAAATATTAGAAAAAGCCCTAAAAGACTCTCTCAAAGAAGACAAGAGTATTCTAGGAAGTAAACAAGTACTCCAATCTTTGAGAAATTCCAAATTAGTTGTTCTTTCCCAATCGGCACCAAAAAAATTGGCAAAGAATATTTTAGAAAATGCAAAAAAAGAGAAAATCTCTACACTGCAATTTGCAGGCTCTTCGGTTGCCTTGGGCAAACTAGGTGGATTACAATTTAGAGTATCAACAATCTCGCTCACTTCATTGAGTGATGCAAATGTCAAATCAATTATCAAAGAGTCTGAAACAGAATAATTATGATAATTAAATCTACTACAAACTTTTCTCATGAAAGTTTAAATGAGAGCGAGAGGTCTTCGTCATAAATAGGAATTCCATGACACAATCAATCAAACTAACTACTGACCAAATGCGTCTTATGTCATTGTTTCAAAGTGTGACAGGCGCAACTGCGCGAGATTGTGTTGAAGACGAAAAAAAAGATAGAGTAATTTTTGTTGTTAATGAAGGAAAAATGGGTTTAGCAATAGGCAAGGGAGGTTCTCACATTAAAAATCTCCAAAATCTTGTTAAACGAAATGTAGAACTAGTTGAATATTCAGAGGATGCAATCAAGTTTCTCAAAAACATACTTAACTCAAAATTAGTTTCTGATGTAAAAGTGAATACACGAGCTGATGGGAGCTTACAAGCTATTGTGACAGTTGATCCTAAAAAGAAAGGAATTGTAGTAGGTCGTGAGGGCCGTAACGCAGAAAAAGCAAGACTCTTGGCAAAAAGATATTTTGAAATATCTAGTGTTTTGATTAACAGCCCTCAGCAAACAATGGAGTGGTAAAAATGGCAAAATCTCCACTAGGTCTTTTTGCAGGAAGAGTCTTGAAAGCAAAAAAGAAAACACAACGCTGGTCTATTGGAACTTTTAAAAGAAGAAAACTTGGATTAGATAGAAAAGCAAATCCATTTGGGGGTTCGCCTCAAGCAAGAGGAATTGTTTTAGAAAAGGTTGGGATCGAAGCTAAACAGCCAAACTCTGCCGTTAGAAAATGTGTACGAGTTCAACTAATCAAAAATGGAAAAACAGTTACAGCCTTTCTACCAAGAGACGGAGCAATGAACTTTATTGATGAGCACGATGAAGTGCATCTAGAAGGAATGGGCGCAACACAGGGTGGTGCAATGGGAGATATCCCTGGAGTCAGATTCAAGGTATTCAAGGTAAATGATACATCACTAAGAGAGCTTGTTCGTGGTAAGAAAGAAAAACCGAGGAGATAATTTTTGGCAGAAACACAGAATCTTCTTTTATTTAGAAAATGGGATCTTTCTGATATAGAAATAAAAGATCCTGGTCTAAAAAACGCAATATCACTTCGAAAAACAATTGTTCCAATGACCTTTGGTCGCTCTGCACTCAAACGATTTAACAAAGCCGAAGTCAACCTGGTTGAAAGACTAGCCAACAAGATAATGCATTTTGGAAAAAAATATGCAAAAAACACAGGAAGAATGGGCGGTAAAAAAATTCGAAGCATCAATACAGTAAAGGCAGCCTTCGAAATCATTCATCTAAAAACAGGCAAAAACCCAGTTGAGGTTTTGGTAAGAGCTGTAGAGAACTCTGCACCAAATGAGGACACTACAAGAATAGTTTATGGTGGAACAGTTTATCATGTTTCAGTTGATGTAGCTCCAATTAGACGAGTAGACATGGCCCTGCGCTTTATTGCAGAAAGCGCCAGAGACGCAACCTTTTCAAACCCTAAGGCAATCGATGAATATCTGGCAGAGTTTCTAATTGGCGCATCACAAAATGATCAAAACTCTCCTTCAATTAAGAAGAAAAATGAGCTCGAAAGAATCGCACAAGCCTCTAGATAGTCAAAAATTAAACAAGTAGCCCGAGGCAGATTCGAACTGCCGTCTCCGCGTATCCTCTCGTTTGATCCAGAGCGCGAAATCCCTAACCTAAAATTTTATTTGGCCACTAGACTATCGGGCTACCAAAGACGGTTTGCAAGAAGTATGAATATAATTATTTGGTATCAAATTAACCTGTCATTCTAACTTCATGTATTGCAGTTGCGTAATCACAATTAGCCTTTAATCTCATATATGCAATCAATCTATAATGAATCGAGTAAAGATCATTTTCTTTGATGAGAATTCCCTTTTGCAAAAGTGATACCAAGCCCCTTGATGTGGTAGAAACCAAGACATCTTTAGACTTGCATATCTCGTCGCGTTTTTTTTGATACTGCTTTAAGGTAAATGAAACATCATTGATCTCTAAGATTAATGGCCATACAATTTCCTGCCACACAAATCTCCTGTTCTCGGTGGCAGAAGCGTATTTACCTTTATCTCTCAACATTAATAACAACTTTGCGACCGGTTATAACTCAATAGTTGTCCCAAAAAGAAATTGAAGAATCTCTGGACCTACTGGAAAAAAATTGGGAGGTTGACCCAGTAATTAGGGATTTTATTTTAGGAAAACGCAGCGATGTTGCAGACCACACCCTAAAGGTAAAGGATGTGATATTTCACATTCCATTTTTAGCTGGTGTGAAAAAATTTGTCTTATGGAAATGCTACTGGCCAGACTGCCACAATTGTTGTGATAGACAAGGAAGACTACCACTTACCTCTGATGATTTAATTACTATAGGCAAGGGACTCAAATACCAAAAAGTTTCCGATTTTATAAAAAACGAAACCCTTGTTGCGTCATGGGATGAGCGCGGACCTGCAGGACAGACAACCACAATGACTACAATTAATCTAAAACGAAAAGCAGACGAGACAGAAGCAGACGATGGCACTCATATCTCATGCAGGTTCCTAGACGAGAAGGGAGCCTGCTCGATGCATCCAGCTAGGCCTGGCGTCTGCCATCTGTATCCTTTTTCAACGTGGCTGCAAAACGAAAAAGGTTTGGCTCGAGTTCATGCAACATACCAGCTCACTGGCGATTGTCCTGGATTTTACCTTGCAGATTCCATGGCGCAGATGAAGGAGATACTAGACGAGTATTCTAAAATTATTTATGACTATAACATGAAATCTGGCAGAACCATGCGAGAAAACTTTGGTTATGTGAGCTTTAGCTGAATTAGTTTATCAAATCAGCATCAAATAATACTGCAGATTCTGGTTCTACTGCATAAATCAGGTTGTGATGGTTCTCACACAGCTTACCAAGCCAAATAGAACGCTGGTTTTTTTCAATGTCTTGTACATTGTAGGTACACAGAGAGGTTAATTGATAATTATAAAATTGAGAATGGAACTCATGTTCAATTTCTAGTTCCGCAATGATCCCCTCTCTAGTTGAAACGTCAGGTATAATTCTTCCAACAAACCTGTATGGTGGTTTTAAATTTTTTGTAAATGTTGCAATCAGCTCTGAACAATCTTTTTTCACCCCATCTTTATGTTCCATAATGTTTTCGATTTGATAAACATGAAGAAGTTTTTTTCGCTTAAAATAATCCACATCGACTCCACTTGCAGCTAGCTCGTTTTCTGTGTATTTTACATCATCATGAGTAACACAAAAGGCATGTTCTCCTTTTTTCAATCCGTTTTCAACAAACCTTGATTTTACGATTTGAGCATACTGTCGTTTTTCGTAAAGAAGTATTGAATGGTGAGGGTCTTGTAGATTATCAACATCTTCTAGTAATGGATAATTTTCATTATGTTTCATACGAAATCTCCTCTGTATCCACATAATCAAGCTGCATTTTTTTCATAAATTGACTAATCCGTTCATAATCTTGCAAAAGTTGTTGGCCCTTTGGGGTAATGGCAAGTGAGTTTCTAATTAAATCCTTCCTTCTTAGCTCTTCAAGATAATTGGAAAACTTATCATATGATAAATTGCAGCGAAGCTGAACCCGAGTTGGCTTTACCTCCCCACTTTGAGATTCTTCTCTTATTGCCATGAGAATGTCATTATAGATTTCCAATTTTTTTCGCCTTTCACTTCTTGGCAATCTCATAATTTAGATCACCCTCATAAATAAAACTCCCCTAAGGCAGTCCTAAAGGGAGTAATGCATTATTTGGTTAATCATGTATGAACGTATGAGGTGACATGATTGGCTACAAAAAGAGTTACAATAATGCTTGATACTGACCTTGATAAAAAAATTAGATTAAAACAAGCAAAACTGATGTTGCAAACCAATTCTTCAGTCAGCTTCTCTGAAGTGATAAACTCACTCATACGCAAATGTCTCTAATCAAAATGTCCAAACCCGACGAGACACACCTATGCAATTGTGTGGATGAGTGTCCTGCACATCCACGTGATCGTTTATTCCATGTTGGTGACCAGTGCTATCACACAGATGGAACGCATCACACAATATATGAAAAAAAGCGCTCTAGGGCCTAAAATTATTTAGTGTTGAAATCCTAATTTGCAAGAACCTCGATAGGCTTTTCAACCTTTTTTTGTTTTGCCTTTTCAAGCATCTCTAGAAACATTTCATATTCAATCTCATTGCACATGTATCTGTATTAGTTGTTAAAATATAAAAGAAATTCGTTTCTAGTATATTAGATACTATTTTTTAAAACAACATAGATAGAATCGTCCTTTTCCATTTCGGTAAATGTATTCATTTCCAAAATATCAAAATTATTTCCAATTATTTTTTCTAACTTGTCTATTTCGTAATATACAAAACGTAATCCGTGCTTGTACTCTGTCTTGTCTCCCTTCCAAAAGGAATGAAATGCAATGCCGTCTTGGTTTAGGACATCTTTTTGCCTGCGTATGGATTTTTTGAGATCCTTTGTTGACAGATGGTGCAGCACCTTATTAGAATAAATGCCGTCAAACCTCCTGTCTGTAGGAATAGCTACTACGTCTAGCCTTACTATCTCTGCAGTCTTGTTCTTTTTTTTGTATCTATCAAGAAAGGCCTTTGAGCCATCAGAACCAGTAGCGATATAGGTTTTTTTGAGAATATCAAAATCCCGTCCAGGGCCCATACCAAGCTCAAGCAACGTGGATTTTTTTGGCAGATATTTTTTTAAAACATTGATAAGCTTTTGCCCGCCCCAGCCTTGAGACCTTTTGATGTATTCCTCTATGCCTTTTTTTGTATCAAAATATCCCATTTTGATACAATCAGGCCTTTGCTACCTTCATTAGGTCGCCCATATGAATCTCCATTCCAAATCTTTTTTCGTTTTTCTTCATGTACCGGAATATAGCTAGGACGTCTGCTAGTGATTTGAGAATTGAGAAATTTTTGTGAATCTTTTTTCGAACAAACGCAAAGACCTTACCGTAAATCTTGTAATACTCGTCGACTTCCTTTTCATAAGCTACAAAATCGTTTAGGTGTTTGAGAAAGATATCTGCACATATCATGGATGGTATGATTCCCTCACCTAGCAGCGGATAGACTGTACCAATTGATTCGCCGACTCCGACTACCTTTCCCTTGTAAAACGGCTTGCAGAGATCCGGTGTTGCAAGCCTTATTGGCCTGCCTACTGTCTTTGTAACCTTTCCTCCGTACTTTTTTAGGAAACTGTCGGTTTCCTTGATGTGCTTTTTGTTGTAATCACCAGCACCAATGTGTGCAAAGTTTTTCTCTAAAGGAAAATACCAAAAATATCCTGACATGCCAGGAAATGGTTTTATGTAAAAGTCGTCATAGGGTACGCCGTTTTCATACTGTACCTTGTATTCGTATGTTGGAAGAAAAAAGTCCTTTTCTAGCCTTGGCAGATACATTCTGTGAAAGCCTGTACAGTCTATGATGATGTCGTACTGCTTTTCTAGCTCTTCTAGCTTGGGACTAGCTCCCCAGTGAATATTACAACCTTTAATAAAATCTCGGATTAGGCCAATCTTGTTGTATGTACACAAGCCATGCAGGCCAATGTCAAACTTTTGGCTGTTGTTCATTTCTACGTGCATCTTTTTTCCGTCATGTATGACATATTTTGCAAAATCAATTCCAACTTTGTTGCAAAGCTCACTCATCGTACTTTTGATGGTCCCCCAGGCGCAAATAGAGTCGTGTTTTTGTTCTGTTGAGCGTTCATAACCTGTGACTTCGTGTTCCGAATTTTTTAGCCGAGCCATGAGGTAAGAGCCGGCAACACCCATTCCCATTACTGCAATCTTCAATTTAGCTTGGTTTATTTTTGGCCCAATAAATACACTTTTTCATATTGAAATTTCTAGGGAAAAACTGCTTTAAAGATAAATTTTATGAAATTTTGTCCTTTGAGAGGACATTTTCTTCGTAAAATTTGTCCTGTTTTAGTTTTCAGCATCTTTCACAATGCGTTGGATAGATTTCATTTGAAAGGATTTTTGAAGATATTTCGGTCTTTTTAGATATCAAATCTAGGATTTTTAATTTTTTTTCATCATCTTCTGTTTTTTCATAAATTTTCCATAATTCGTTAGATACGTTTAACATCGAATCATAATTACTTTTATGATGAACTATCGTATTTGATATTCGTAGGACATTTGTGGTCTGATTTTTTTCTCCTATCAAAAACCTCCCCACAATTCTCACATGCAAAGAATCTTCCCACTGTTTAACTATGCTTTTATATGATTTATTTTTTTTAATTTAAAATAAAAAAATGGAAGGTTTAGTTAAGCAGTGAAAGAAATGGCATTGCATCCCACTGGTATAGGTATGAATCCAAAACATCCAAAGAAGCATGTTTGTGCTCTTCAAGTATCTTTTTTGCTTCTTTTTCACTAGCTTCAAAGATTGCCAAACCTGTTTTGTTGTTATCCAGTGGACCTGACCAGACAAATTTGTCCTGTGAATGCCAATTATCAACAAGATTACTTACTTGTGGTGTGATGCGGTCAAGATCTTCTTGTGTAGTGTTTTCTTTCAGCGAACTAACTAAAACCCATAATCTTTTGTCGGATTGAGTTTGTATTGTTTGTGACATGACTTTAGCAGATTGTTATGGTACTTAAGACTACATCTGATTTTATTCTAGTATTCTATATTCTGATTCTAGAGAATGAGAACAAGTAGTTGCAGCTAATTTCCATATTATTTAATAGATAGAACGACGTATAGTACTCTATAACCATACTTAGTTTGGAAAATTCAAGGTGTCTATTATGAGCAATTATACTGTAGATAAAAAAAAGGAAAGAGTACCACGTCCCCTAGAGGTAATAGACTGGCTTGAGCAAAACCGTATGACAAAAAAACTATGTTTGTACTGTGGGGACAAGGAACCAAAACACAAAAAACAATATTGTTCTGAAGAATGTGAAAGGCACGATTCTGTCTGGCGCTTTAGTAATTGAGCAGACGAGAATTTTTTATTCTACACTACCATTTTATTATAAATAAATTCCAGTAGAAAAATTATTCTAATTTCCAAATGAAATAGTTAAGCAACATCTTTATTGAAATTGATGTTTTGTAAAATATGACAAAATTTCTTAATAATGTGAATTTAGAAAAAGTATCTCAAACGTCTGAAAATGGAAAAAAGGATAAATTCACGCTTAAAAAACCAATCAAACTATCTGGAGAATGGATTTTAGATCCAAATCAAGGATTCCAATTCAAAACTGAATTAGGTTATGAAAAAGGAAAACAAGTAATCGAAGTTGATTCTCCTTCATTTCTTGGTGGTCAAGGAAACAGATTAGGCCCAATGGCTTTTTGCGTTGCAGGCATTACATCGTGTTTTATTGGAACCTTTGTAGGAATTGCAGCCCAGAAGGGAATAAAATTAACTAAATTAAAAGTAGACACTGAATGCCTAGTAAATTTTGCAAAGACATTTGATATTGCAGACGAACCAATTACCGAGGGAATTAATTTTAAAATCGATGCTGAAAGTGAAAATGCAACCAAGTTACAACTCCAAGAAATATTAGGAATGGCTGAAGAACGATGCCCCGCCATGTACAGCATGTCACATAAAATCAACGTAGATGCACGTATAGTCTGATCAATTTTTTTACTCTATCAAAATAGCTGGCTTGAAAGGCCTTGCATGTCTTGCCTTGCCTTTTGGATCATAAATTCCTGAATCAGATTCAGAAAACACCTGCACATCAACTTCAAAGTCAGCCTTTGCAAGACTGACAAGCTCAGACGCAATAAGCTTCTTTTCGTCAAACTCTCTTGTTTTTAGCTTTGTCTTTCTAATCTCAACTGGCTCTGACAAGATATCCTTAATTGTCTTTTGTACAAAGTCTGGATTCTTTTTAATGTCAGCTGTTTGCGGATTTGCAATCAACTCCTTCATTATTTCACCCATGTTTGTTTGTCCTGCCATCACTTTTTCTAGTATAGTATGATATGCCTTTGACTTGAAGGCATCAGCTGTGTAAATTGTAATTTTCTTTGGGATCATCTTTGTAATCTTGATAATGTTTGCAATGTCATCTACGATTGATTTTAACAGCTCCTCAGATTGGATTGCAACAGGATCAAGGACATCAGAGGCAACTGAAGGCCAGATACTATGCGATGCCATACCATTGTTTCGAAGCTTTTCCCACATCTCTTCTGCAATGTGTGGCGCAAATGGAGAAAGCATTGCCACTCGTTTAGTGTTAATCTCATGTAAAACCCCCACATAATCATCTCTATTTTTTGCCTTTGCCCTTTTGAGATACCACTGTAAATTCCCATCAAATGCAAATATGATATCATGAAGGCCCTCTCGGAGCCTCATCTTTTCAATGCTGGAGCTGACCCCTTCTATTAGAGATTGTAATTTGCTTAAAATCCACTTGTCTTCGGCCTGCAAATTGCCCAGCTTTTTTGGTTTTAGCTTGGAACATTCTTCAAGCAATGCTTCTAGCTTCTTTGTTATTCCATTAACGGATTCCAGGTTAAAATCAGCATCTGCCAGAAGCTCTGCAGAAATTATTATTGCAAGCCTGATTGGGTCTGCACCATATTCCCTGATTGCCTGTCGTAATGGAATGATATTTCCCATACTCTTTGACATCTTTTTTCCATCCATCAATACAGAGCCATTTACAACAATCTGACGCGGCCAGTTATTTTCAGGAAATATTGCAACATGGTTTAACACAAAAAATGTAAGGTGGTTTGGAACCAAATCTCGACCAGAGTGTCTCGAGTCTACAGGATAAAAGTATGAAAACTCGTCTCTGATCTCTTCGATGGTCTTTTTTGAAATCCTTGTAAGCTTGGATACCTGTTCGGCACTACCGTTTCCCAAAAAGACATAATCAAAAAATTCCCCTGACAGCTTATCAGCTGATATCTTTTTACCGTTAACAAACTTTGCAAGAATATAGTATGCCATGTAGATGACAGAGTCAGAGAGGCTCTCTACTATCCAGTCCTTGTCCCATGGAAGCTTGGTGCCAAGTCCATGTTGTCTTGCACAGGCTCGCTCTCGTAACCAGCCAACGACATAGTTAAACTCTCCACGAATCTCTTGTGGCAAAATGCTCATCGCATCAAGACATTTTACAGCTTTTTCCTTCCAAGCCTTGTCGCCGTAGTTTAGAAACCATTGGTTTGTTAGAATCTTTACAACACATTCTGTACCGCATCGACACCTTACAGGAGAGTTTGTAAGCTCAAGTAATACATCTGAATATTTTTTTTCAGCTAACCATTCCTTTATGATGTCTTTGGCTTCTGAAACCTTTTTTCCTGCAAACTGTTCTGTGTTATTTTTTAGGACGCCAGCGTAAAACTCCTTTCCATAGATTTCAGTGGTAGCCTCTTCTAGCTTGGGGTCATTTTGGTCATGTATTCCAAGCCTTTCAACTGCCTCTTTTGCAGGAATTTCCCCATATCCCTCTGTCTGGATTATAGATATGGGCTTGATTAGCTGCAGCTCCGAGCCTAGTGGAAGTGATTTTTTAAAATCAACTAGAGCCTGGTAATCAAATGGAGCATGGGCAGGAACAGACATTACAAGACCGGTTCCAGTGTGAGATTCTACAAAGCTTGCCTCTAGCATCGGAATCTTTTCGTTTCTGTGGGGTACAATTGCCTCCTTTCCAACAAGCTCCACACCAGAAATCTCACCATCATATGTGATCTTTTTTTCCAAAAACTCTAGCTTGCATGCACACTCTGCTGATACAATCCATTTTTCTCCATTAACTGTAACTTTTTTGTATCTGGTTTTAGGATTAACCCAGAGGTTTGTAACACCAAACAAGGTTTCAGGTCGTAGCGTTGCAGTAGGTATGATGTACTCTCCAACCTTGAATTTTATCAAGATGTATTCTGTAAAGTCTGGCTCTACATCGCCAAGCGTATCGTGCTGTGATACAGGGTTTTGGTCCTTTGGACACCATCCTACAGGGTGAGACCCCTGGATGATCAGATTTTTTTCTCGTAAAGTGTTGATCTGCCACTCGATGAACTTTTGATAAACGGGATCTATTGTTGTAAACTCGCGACGCCAGTCAATGGAGTATCCCATCTCAATCATGCCAGCCTTTATCTCTTCATGAAAATAGTCTGCAATTTTAATCGGCTCTACAAAGGTCTTGATGTCTTTTTCAGAAACGTGGTAGATGTTTCGTAGTCCATCGATAATTTCAGCATCGCCAGCTTCGACTCTTTTTGACATTCCAAGTATTGGCGTGCCAGTATAGTGAAATCCCATTGGAAAAAGTACATTGAATCCTTTCATTCGATAGTATCTTGCATGAACATCAGCTAGTGTGTATGTTCTGCCGTGTCCGATATGCTGAGGTGAGTTGGGATAAGGATACGCTACTGTGATGAATTTTTTTTCCTTTTTGTTTGGGTCTGCCTCAAAGTCTTTTCCCTTGCTCCATTTTTTTCTCCACTTTGATTCAATTCCAGACCAGTCTACTTTCATCATACCACCCTATTCCAAAACCATTGATTTTGCTTTTTTGATGGCTTCTTCTATTTTAGAAGCGTCATTGCCTCCTCCTTGAGCAAATGTGGCAGTTCCTCCACCAGACCCTCCTAGGATTTCAGATACGGCACGAGCAATTCCTCCTGCATTTTTACTCTTTGAAATCTCATCTCCTGCGAATACAATGACTCTAATCAGATTATTTTCTTCAAAAATACCACAATATACCATCTTTGGGTCATGACTGATCAGTCCCTTCCCTAAAGTAAGATGGAAAAATTCATCATATAAGTCACTAACAGTGAAACAAAACTTTCCAGATTTGGATCGATGAAGTTCAATACTAGGTCCAATATTTGTACCAATTTTGCCCTGCGAAAAGTCTTCTAGTATTGGTGCAATAATTTTTCTTGATTCTAGTTTCTTTTCATCTCGCAGCTTGTCTCGCTCTTCTTTTGCTATGTACTCTGCAGTTTTCTTTTCCATTTCAATTTCTTGTGCTTTCACATAATCTTGAGCTGCTGGACCGGCTACAAACTCTATTCTTACCACACCGTCCTGAATTCTTTTTGTCCTAGTTATTTTTATCAATTCAATTTCCTTTGTTTTTTTAACATGTGTCCCACCACATGCCTCCACATCAAAATCCTCAATTGAAACAATTCGAACGGATTTTACTGGAACAACTCCTCCCTGGTAAATTCTAAATCCATATTTTTGCTCTGCAGTTCCTCTATCAAAGTTCTCAATTGTTACTGGCATGTTTTTTTTGACTATAGAGTTTGCAAGCGATTCAATTTTTTTTACCTCGTTTTCAGTGAGTGCAGAGTGGTGTGTAATGTCTAGTCTTGCATGGTCTTCCTCTTTGAATGCAGAGTTTTGCCAAACCCACGAACCCAAAACACTTCGTGATGATGAGTTTAGGATGTGTGTGCTTGTGTGGTGTTTAGTTATTCCGTCCCTTCTTTTGGAATCTACAACACACAAAACGGCATCCCCTTCTTTTGGTGTTCCTCCTTTTAGCTCATGCACAACAACTCCTCCGTGTTTTGTTACATCAACTACGTCAAACCCTGCAATTGTGCCGTGATCTGGTTCCTGTCCTCCACCCCTTGCATAAAATGATGTTCTGTCTAGCACTACAAACCTGTCAAACGCACCAAGAACCTTGGCACTAAACTCTCTTGGGTCGTCTTTGTAGAATAGCAATTCAGTTTCTGCAACGTCTTGTAACGGAAGTTTTTCTTTTTCCTTTGCAGCAACAGACTGGTGCAGATCAGATAACCGAGAGTAAAATGTGGGTGGAATCTCAGGAATTACCTGTAACTCCTTTAGGTAATCAGGAGTTATTCCGTCTGACTCGTACATTCTGATTAGATCATCAACGTTTGGAACCTGCTTTTTGGCTTTGAGATTGTCTGCAATCTTTTGCATTCTGATTTTGGACTCCTCGTATCTTCTTGCCTCAACACCAACGATTGTCTTAACATCAGCTCGTCTTTCTTCTAGCTCAGGATAGGTTTTCTTAAGATAGTCAATATGCCAATCAATCATCTCATCCAGATCAAGATGTAGTCCCAATCGCTGCATAGTTCCAATTATTCGCCGTAGTACAATTCGTAGATTGTAACCTCCGTCAACGTTGCTAGGAAGGGCGCCATCAGATATTGCAAAAATCAGTGTCCTAAGATGGTCTGCAATGAGGTAAATTCCTTCCAAAGGATTGATTATTTTTGTAACCTGCGTTTGGTCCAGTCCTACATTTGCAATTGCATGATTCTTTACCTCTAAAAGATTAGAAAATCTCCTCTGGTTTTTTGCAATCTCGATAAAATAGTTGTTAAGTAATTCCGGTTCAAAATCTATTCCAGCTTTTCCGATTAACTTGTTAGTTATTGGACCAAAGCAGCAATCGTAAGCGGTTGGGGTGCCCATTGTAATCCATGCAAATCTTTCCAGTCCTGCACCCATATCGATTACCTTTTGGTCAAGTGTTGTGTGGTTTCCTAATTCTCCTTGGAATTCTGTAAAGACTGCGTTGCCAAGCTCCAATCCCCTGACATAATATTCAAGAGACGAACCAAACGAGCCACCTCCCTCCCAAACATCCTCAACAAAAACAATCTCGTTTTTGTTTATTCCAAATTGATTGGTAAGTAATCGGAAATCAAGATCAATGCATTCATCCTTCCAATATCCTTGAGAGTTTGGAATGCTAAGCTGTCCTATCATGCAAAAGCTAGAAAAATGTCTCCCTGTTACTCCCACATATTCTAAATCCTTGAATCTAAGACATGGCTGTGGAACTATGATTGGATTTGCAGGAAATTCAAAGACTACTTTGGAACCCACCACTCGTTGAAAGTCAACGATAGATGCAATTGTAAAATAAAGATCATCTCGCCATCTGCAAACTACGGGGTATCTGCTAACAGAGGTGTGACCGTTTTTGACAAAAAATGATTCTACCTCGTTCCAAGCTTGCGAATAATCAAATCTTTTCAAGGTCGGAGGATTTCCAATAAACGAATACGTATCTTCTGAATCCTCTGGACAGTTGTCTCTGCTGCCATCTCTAGTCCAAAAAAATCGCCCGCATCTAATACAGGCTTTTCTTTGGTATCCTTGTTCCTCAAACAGTCTTACCTTGTAATACTTGTCTGGCTGTGATGAAAATTTTGCAAGTATTTCTGATTTATCCATCTTGAAATGTCTCTCATCAGCCGATATTAAGAATTATGTAGTTTATGGCTTGAAACATTTTAAATGAATAATGGAAAAATCTGTTTTAGATTATTTTAGAATTATTCTAACCTTTTTTGAATTTAGCAGCAGCGATCCCACCAGCTGCAGTAATTCCTGCCGCAATTACAGCTGCCCATTGGTATAAACCAGTGTTATCTGCTGGCTTTTGTTCTACTTGATTTGGTGGTATAACATTAACAGGCACAGTATCAGGACATCCATCCGAGTCTTCAAATCCATTCATAGTTTCTGGTTGCGTGGGACACTTGTCAATCGTATCAATTATGTTGTCATCGTCTTTGTCAGTGTCTGGTAATACATCAGGGCACCCATCTGTATCTTGATAACCATTGAATGTTTCAGCCTCTCTAGGGCATCGGTCTTCAGTATTTATTATTCCGTCACCGTCGGAGTCTTTTACCGTTACTAGATCAGGGCATCCATCTGTGTCCTCAATTCCATTTACTGTTTCTGGTTGCGTGGGACACTTGTCTATAGAGTCTGCAATGCCGTCTTTATCCAAATCCCCAATAGGAGTTACATCAGGACATCCATCAAGATCTTCAAAACCGTTTACAGTTTCCATTTGTGTAGGACACTTGTCTAATGAATCTGCAATCCCATCACCATCTGTATCTTTGAGTGGTATGACATCTGGGCATCCATCAAGATCTTCAAATCCATTCACAGTCTCTGCTTGCGTGGGACACTCATCACTATCATTAGGTATTCCATCACTATCTGTATCTTGAACTGGCACAACATCAGGACATCCATCCTCATCTTCAAATCCATTCATGGTCTCTGCTTGATTGATACATTGATCAAGGCTGTCTGCAATTCCGTCGCCGTCAGCATCAGGTACAGGCACAGTATCAGGACATCCATCCTCATCCTGATATCCATTCATAGTTTCAGGTTCATTGATACATTGATCAACGCTGTCTGCTATACCATCACTGTCAGTGTCTTGTGGAGGATTACTTTCTGTAGTGTTCTCTTGTGCAAAGGCTAGATTAGAAAATGATGAAGTCAGCAGAAGAACTATGAGGATGCTGGATTGTTCTACTTTATTCCATCTAGCCATCTTTTCATCAGTTTTCACATGTAATCTACTCTATTAAAAAACTTTGAGATTAGATCATCCAGTAATTTGCCCTTTTGAAACATTGAAACTATTACTTTATCAGTAAAGTAGATAAGCTTGGCAGACAGGATTGTTTTGTCCGATTATCAACAAATTCGTTTGCTACAGACTTGGGTGGTGTTCGATAATGTTTCTAAGAACTGTAGATTACAATAAATTAAATACACTTCAGACAAACTGATTTTTGTGTTTGGAAAGAAGAAGGGATTAAAGGAAGGAGACCATGTTTTTTCATCAAAACCAGATGGTGACTATAGGAATTTTATTTTCGGTACAGTGACAGGAATTAACGAATCACAAATTGGAGTAAATGGATTGCTAGTTAATCCAGTTGGTCTAAAAAATAAAGTGGTTCAAGGCAAAGCGGGACCTCGGTCTCTAGAAATTCTTCAAAACCCTACCCCAGAAAATTGCATTTTTAGCCTAATCTATAGAATTGAACACGAAAATTTTACTGATGTACTGGATTTGAATTCAGACAGATTAGAACAAATTCCTCCCAAAGTATACTCAGTTCTAGATGGCTGGGTGCGAGAATCACTTCCTGAACTGCTAAACAATGTTTTATCACTTCCGGCAGGTGATGAAAAGGAGCAAGCTAAAAGAGTTCTCAGACATAGAATGGATACTCTGTATGATAAAAATTTGAAAAGAAACCTGTATTCGGTTTGCCGAAGCCTCAAGATACTTAACTAAATTTTAAACAAAAATTTTTGGTAAAATCCTCCATAGTTTTATATTATACTCATAGGAAAAATCGGTACAATGGAATACGTTTACGCCGCCTTGATGCTACATAAGCTAAAAAAAGATATCAATGAAGATAATATTTCAAGCATTGTTAAAGCCACTGGGACAGAAGTAAATCAGGCCCAAGTTAAGGCACTTGTAGCATCTTTAGCCGACGTAAATATTGAAGAAGCAATCAAAGCAGCGCCAGTAGCAGTTGCAGCTGCTGCAGGGGCAGCAGCTGGTGGAGAAGGAAAGAAAGAAGACAAGAAAGAAAAAGCAGCTGAAGCTGGAAAATCCGAAGAACAAGCAATGGAAGGACTATCTGCTTTATTCGGCTAAATCTAATTCAATTTTTTTATCAAAACAACCTTAATGTTAATTACAGCTTAGTTTAATCAAATCATAGTTTGGCAGACTTTTCAATACCAGTGGATGCATTCATCTATATTTTAGATCTTTTTGGAACAATGGCATTTGCAGTAACTGGAGCATTCAAGGCAATCGAACACAAATCAGACATTGTAGGAATTATTATTTTAGCAACTATAACTGGCGTGGCAGGAGGAACCATTCGAGATATAGTGTTAGGAAAATTTCCACCTAATTCAATTTTAGATCCAACTTATGTAATTATAACTGTGGTAACAGGAATCGTTCTCTTCTTTTTGTACACAAGACTTCAGAAACATTGGAATGTTTTTTTGAAATTTGATGCTATTGGACTAGGAGTATTTACTATAATTGGGGCAACATTTGCATACAATGTTTTTGGATTAAACTTTCTTGCAATGGTCTTTGCTGGAATTCTTACTGCTGTTGGAGGTGGAATTCTCCGTGATGTTTTTGTAAATCAAATTCCAATAGTTTTTGTAAAGGAGCTTTATGCTTCTGCAAGTTTTGTAGGAATAGTGGCATTTTATTTTATGTTGACTAGTGGAATAGAACTGTATGTGGCAACAATAATTTGTATTTTTATTACAACAGGTCTGCGTCTTGTTGCAATGAAGTATAATTGGAATCTTCCAAAGGTCAAGGGAAATTTCTAAATCATAGAAATACTGAGTAAATGTTAAATGATCGCAAAGTTTTGATGATATGATGCAAAAGTTTCCTGCTACATCCATATTTTTGATGTCGTTATTACTAGTAGGTGCAGTTACTCCAGCTTTAAGCGGTTTTCAAATTCTAGGGGGCATTCTACCAAATACCTACATTGAATATGCTTTTGCTCAAACAGACAACACAGATGATACCGATACTGAGGATACGGATGAGACCGACACAGAAGACACTGATGAAACAGATACAGAAGATACTGACGAATCAGACACTGAGGATACAGATGAGAACGACACTGAAGATACCAATGAGACCGACGAAGAGGATACTGATGAAACAGATGAAGTGGACGCTGAAGATGACGATCAAACTACAAATTTAGGGCAAGAAGTTTCTACCTTTGTACGTGATACCAAAGACCAGTTTAGAGCACAAAAAGAAGAGACAAGAGCGTTAATCAAGCAATGCAGAGATTTACTTGCAAATGCCGTCACTCCAGAAGAGCGAGCAGACATCAAAAAGCAATGCAGAGAAGAACTCGATCAAGTCAGAGAGTCATACAAAGAACTTCGACGTACATATCAAGATGTTTTCAAGGAATTTAGGATACATGTAAGGGCAATACTCCAAGATCCTGATAATGCTTCTACAATTAGAGCACTCAATTCTCTAACACAACAAGAGGAACTTAAAGACAGAATTGATGAGCTTCGCATGCAAATGCGAGAAGAGCTCAAAGCAGAGATTAAAGATCTTCGTGAACAGATGAAAGCTGAAAGAGAAAAGATGAGAGAAGAAGTAAACAATATGATAGACGAAGGTGCTGACAGTGAAAAGATCAAAGAAGAAGTAAAGAAAATGCGTGAACAGCTAAAAGAAGAACAAGAAAAGATGAAGGAACAGATTAAACAAGAACGCGAAAAAATGAAGGAAGAACGCGAGAAGCTAAAAGAGCAGATGAAAGAAGAACGTGAACAGATTAAGGAAGAGGCAAAAGCAGAAAAAGAAAAGATGAAAGAGGAGTCAGATGCAATGAAGGAAAAGATAAAAGAAGAAATGGAAAAGATCAAACAAGCCAGAGAAGAAGCTAAAGGTTAAAAAATTACAAATCTTATCACCATTTATCTGATTTTCATAACATAGATTCATACCAAATCGAACTGTCTAATGTAAAATTCCGATCATTATGATAATGAAAATTTATTAACTCAAATTTAATATTACTCATTGGTACATCCTGGTAGAAGCGATTCTTGAACAAATTGGCACATTAGCTCCTATTTTTGTTATGGGCCTAGGTCTTACAGTTGGTCTTGAGCATGCATTTGAAGCAGATCACGTAGCTGCAGTTAGCACGCAGGTATCAAAATCAAGACTCATTAAAAAATCAGCAAAACAAATACTGCGAGAAAGTATTACAAAATCATCTCTACTGGGAGTATTCTGGGGAGCAGGACACACCACAACTCTTGTTTTGATGGGTTTGCTAGTATATGCCCTTACAATTACAATCCAGGAACAAGTTTTTTCTGGGTTAGAATTTGTTGTTGGATTGATGCTGGTGCTTTTAGGAACAACTACTATACTTAATAGAAAAATTATCAAATTTAGACACAGACATCCTCATCAACACGAAGATGGGACAGTTCACTTGGATGCTCATGATCACAACGATGTTGATCATAAACATGGTCACAAATCATACATTATCGGGCTAGTTCACGGCCTTGCAGGTAGTGGAAATCTTGTAGTTTTGACTGCAGCAACTTTGGACAATGTAGAGCTTGTTCTAGGATTTATTTTGATTTTTGGCTTAGGTTCAATAATTGGGATGGCAATAGTTGGCAGTCTAATAGGCATTCCTTTTGCATTTGCCAATAGGCTAGTAATGATGCAAAAAATCTTCAGATATGTAGCAGGCTTGCTTAGTCTCCTAATTGGAATTAACATAATCTATGAAATTATTATTCTTGGCAACTTGTTTGGATTTTCATAAAAGAAAATTTAGAAAAAATAACTAGTGGAAATTAGTTATGCTGGCTTGTAGTCTTTTGCCTTTCCAGCCAAACCCCGCGCTTGGAAGTGAGCCTTTTGTAAAATCTGCTCTTTGGTGTCCTCTGTAATGTATCCTGCCTCGATTGAGACTGAGCGGGACGAATGTGCTGCCTTTGCCAGTATCTGCTTTACATTGTCCTTTGTAACGTATGCAGCCTCAATTGATAATGATAATGCTTCTTGGTGAGCCTTTGCTATCTCGTTTCTAAATTTCTCAACATCAATTACAAGATCCTCTCTAGAATAATGAACCCCTTTTTCAAGTGCAGCTCCAAGTGCGATTCCAGCTTCGACTGATTTGATGTCAAGTTTTCCTAAAAGCGTAGCAAGCTTTGGAGCAATGACCTCTCCTTTTTTGACAGCAGTCGTATCTTTAGTAATCCATATTGTTCCCTGATCAATTTTTGTTGGAATTTTTGCCTCTTTAAAATCAGTTAGGATGGGTCCAGGTGCTACACCAGTATTTTTTGCAGGTATTATCACATCCATGCTTGCAATATCTCCAGCTCGTGCAATGAGCATTATCTTATTTTTGCCAAGTAAAACATTGAGCTTGAAAGGTGACATGTTTGTAAACATGAAAAGACATTGACCAGCAAGTTCGTCAATAATTTTTTGTATCCCAGGAATTTTCAGAGTGGCTAGTGCCTTTTTTGCAACCTTGTCTTTGATACTCATTATCTCTACTTCACCTTTGAATTTTTTTCGTAGTGGTAGAAGCTGGGAGGATCTGACTTTTTCCATACGGATAAGAGCTAGTACGCTGTACTTTTTTGGAACCTCTTGGAGCTGTTGGTACATTTGTGTCTTTTTTTTCGGATAAGTTGTCCTATTTTCGTGCATTCTACTTTTTCACCATTTGCGGTTGTTTTATTAGCTTGCCCATTGAGGTCTTGACCAAGATTCTTCGGATATTTTTTTCGCCGTTAGGTAATTTTTTTTCTATTGCAGAGATAATCGCATGTGCATTGGCAGCCAAGTCAGAATCTGCCATTGATTCATCACCAATTTTACATGAGAGTGCTGAAGAATTTTTTACCCTGACTCTAACTGATGTTCTAAACCTTTCAAGAAATGAATCTATGGATGCGTTAAAAGGAACTGGTATTGGCATCTTTCCTCTGGGACCTAAGATCTGCCCTAACACCTTACCGACAACTGGCATGAGCTTTGTGTCGGCTAAAAAGAAATCAAAACTATTGATTAGCTTACGAGACTCTCTCTTGTTTGCTCCCAATCGATTTAGCTCATCATTATCAATTACTTTGTCAGCCTTGGCACTTTTTGCCTTTAGTCCCATATCTCCAGATGCCATTACACAAACTGCAGCGGGTGAGCTTGTTTTTGGAAGCTGAACTGTTTCGTTAAGTGTAAACCCTTTTTTTATATCAATATCCTTGAAGACCATAATCAATTCTAAGGACTGCTTGAACTTTCGTTCCTTGTCTACGGACTTGGCATCCTTTATCATGTCTAGCAATTGAGAATCGCTTATCATTATGACAAATTTTCGAGAAAACCTACTTAAAATCGTTTAGAGGTAAAATGTGCCAAAACCAAACATTTTCGAAAAATTCCCATTTTCTAACAATAAATTGAAAATAAAATCAAGATTTCTTTTAAAACCTACATTTATTACCTCACCTGAAAATATTTTGTAAGCATTGATTCGATTTGACGAATTGGATATGAAATTGCTTCATGAGTTAGCTATGGATGCCAATATCTCAGTTCCAAATCTGTCAAAAAAACTAGGAATTAACGCCTCTGTTCTTTACAGCAGGATAAAAAGACTGGGAAAAAAGAAACTTATAAAAAAATTTACCATAGTTGTTGATGAAACTCTTTTAGGAATTTCTGTAAAGGCAACAGTTGGTATTAATCGTGATCCTAAATTCAAACAACAAATACACAAAGCCTTGATGGAAACACCAGAAGTGTCATCAATTTCTGAAGTTACTGGTAGGTTTGATATGATGGTAAGAGTTTTGGCAAAAAATCTTGAGACACTGCATACTGTTGTTATTGAAAAGATCGGTAAGATCGAGGGAATTCAAAATACTGAAACATTTGTTGAATTGCAAAAAACCGACAAAGATCCTCTATACCCTGTAAGCTAATTTATTTTAATTTTTCATCCCATTTACCAGCATTAATTTCTGCGGTAAATTCCTTGGGTGATTTTCCTTCTACCTTAATTCCTAAACATAAACATGTTCCAACAATTTCTTTTGCAACGGATTTTAGAGAATCTGCATATGATTTTCCAAGTTTTGCCTTTGCCACCTTAACGATTCCATCCAATCCGATATCTCCAACCCATTCTTTTCCCGAAGTGCCAGACCCCTTTTGAATCCCAGATTCTTTGAGAATAAGAGCTGCCGCAGAGGGAATTCCTATCTCAATACTCCATTTTTTGGTAGCAGGATCAACTAAAACTGTCACTGGAACCTTCATTCCTTCAAAATCACTAGTTTTTTCATTTATAGTGTTGATGACTTCCATAATATTTACTCCCATTGGACCCAAAGCTGGGCCCAAAGGAGGTCCTGCAGAAGCTTGACCCCCAGTAACTAGCGTTGATATTCGCTGTGGTTCTCCCATATTCATGCTCTTTTTGATTAAAATTTAATCCTTGCTACAAGCTAAGCTTGAGATAATTTGCATCTACCGTGACTGGTAGCTGATATGGTGCATCCAACAAAATTACTGTTGCCTCCTCTTTATCATGATCTACTCTTGTTATTGTAGCCTTCATTCCTTTGAACGGACCACCTATTATCTCAACTATTTTATCAACAGCAAGCTCTGAAACGGTCGATTTTTTGACTAGATATCCCTCAATATCCTTGAACTCTAACTCCCCTCTTAATTGTCCTCTAATATGCCTGACTCCTTGAATTGCATTAAATGCCTGGTTGACATCAACTGCCTCAATTACTACATATCCTTTCAAATTTTCAATTAACAAAACCGATTGAATGTTGATGTTTTTTGTCTTGACTTTATTTTGTAATAGATTAAGAACAACTTTTTCTTGACCGCCTGTAGTTCTAATTGCAAAAAGATGAGATTTGCTTTCTCCATCTGAAGGCTTGGGAGGTTGTTTTGATGGTTCAACTTCAGGTTCTTTGACACTGGTTGGTTCAGTGTGCTGCTCAAAACTAGTTTGTTCTGAATACTGCTCAGTAGGTTGCTCAAAACTAGTTTGTTCTGAATACTGCTCAGTAGGTTGCTCAAAACTAGATTGTCCTGGAGACTCTTCAGTAGGTTGTTCTGCATGTGCCATTATTATCTGAGGTATTTCTTCTGTCAATTTTTATCTAACGCCCAAATGTTGCTACAGAAAATACAAATTGAATAATAAATCCAATAGCCCCTACCGAAGCCATACCAAGCAAAACTAATCTTAGATGCTGTGTATAGTCGTCTTTATCAGATTTTTTGGTAAGTTTTAGTGTATTTACAATATTTCTAAGTGTATTTCTTGGATTCAATGCCTGTGATTAATAAGGTGTCCTTATATCTTTTATCTCATGCAATTACTCGTTTCTTACCAGAATGACCCGGCTGGAAACAACATGGCCAATTTTATATCGCAAGATATGAAAAAGGACGGAGAAATTTACCGAGGTTCAAATTTTGATCTACTAGTTATTCCAACTCCAGCAATTTCAGCCGACTGGCTTGAGGAAAAATATTCTTACGATGGATTTGTTTTTTTGTCAAAACACGCAGCAGAGTCTGGGGTTTTAGCACTTACTTGCCATAGTACTGGAAATTTTTCCGATGCAAAGTTTGGAGGAAACAAAAGACAGGTTGCTATTCCACACCCAAATCTGCAAAAATCTTATCTTCAAAGACTTTGGCAAAAAAGAGATTATTTTTCAGATTTTCAAATCACCATTGAGGCTACTCATCATGGTCCTACTGCATTAAATAAACCAGCAATTTTCATCGAAATTGGAACAACAGAAAAACAATGGAATGACGTTACTCTATGTAATGCTATAGCCAAAATTGTAGTTGACGTAGTAAAAACTAATCAAAAATCTAATCCTGTAGCAATATGCTTTGGTGGAACTCATTATCCTGATAAATTCACAAACGAGCTAATTCATGGAAAATTTGCTCTAGGTACTGTAATTCCTAAACATGCTTTGGATTTTTTAGATGAAGAACTTTTTTCACACATATTAGAAAGAAACAAGATGGCAAAAACTACTCTATTAGATTGGGGGGGTTTGGGTCCAAACAAACAAAAAGTTTTAGATTTAGTTGGGACAACTGATCTTGAGGTTGTAAAACTTTGAATCTTGATAAACTTGTGTACAAAAAACTCATCCAAGTTCCACAAGGTAAGGTTACAACCTATTCTGAATTAGCAAAGGCAGTTGGATTAAAAAATGGCCAACGTACGGTTGGACAAATTATGAAAAAAAATCCTTTTCCAGTAATAATTCCATGTCATCGAGTTGTAAAGTCGGATGGAAAAGTTGGTGGTTATGCATATGGAGGAAAGATTAAAACAAATATGTTAAAAAAAGAAGGCATAAAAATTAACCAAGGCAAAATTTTAAACTGGGAAAAAACATTTTACAAGTTCTAAATCTTAAACATTTGTATTTACCACAAATCTGCTAATAATTCAAGAAAAATTATTTCTGAAAATAAATGAAAACTGGGATCAGAAAATTTTCGATGTGATTATATAACCAATTAATTTACGAAAGTCAATGACTATTTCAAAATCTATTGCATATGTTACTATTCCAATCTTTGTGATCGCATTAACCACAGGATTTGGGATAATTCCTAGTGCCGTTGATGTGTTGGCGGATTCAGGTAGTGATATGGGACAAAATGCAGCTCCAACTTTAGGAATTGACTTTAAAGGGAATCGACTCATCGAAAACGGGTTAAAAATTAAAGGGCAATCCTTTATGGTTGAAAGCTTTTCTCAAACAATTCCAACACAAATCTTTAACGTAGATCAACCAATTGACATTACTTTACACTTTCAGGTTCAAGGAGGTCCTAGTCACTTAGCACATGCGTCATTGATGCTTCTTAATGATGAAAACACTGAACAGATCAGGTGGAATCAGAATTTTAAAGGTATGCAAACTGTTTATGTGTCTAATCCTGAGTTTTTCAAAAATGTTATAGTGACATTAAGTGAGGACAAAAATAATCCAAATGGTGCATTTGTTAATTTTAAATTCCAAATTTCTGAAAACACAAAAACAAGCACACTAAAAGTTACTACATGGAATTCAGACATACGTTCTGCTACAAATTACTTTTATAATGCGATTCAGGTGGGCGAATCAAGTGATATGACAAGCGACATCCCCATAAAAACAAAAGCTGGCAAATTCATAGCACCATTAAAACAAACAAGCAATGGAATTTCAGCAGATAAAGTTCAATGCAATGAAGAAAAAGAACTAATGTTCAAAAATAATGGAGCTCCAGTTTGTGTGAATCCTGCAAGTGTCGCTAAATTATTAGCAATGGGCTGGGTACACAAGTAAAATTTGAGCTAATCTTTTTCTTTTTATTATTTAATTTTTAAATCTAATAATATCTATTGTTGCGGTCAATTATAATACATGAAATTAAGTTATCTGTTGGAATTTTTTTCCTAAGATTTGCGTTTTGATATTATATCTTCGATTAAACTTCTAAGATGCGCACTGTTTCTAACAGTATTTCCCTGCACCATTTTGTATAGTGACCAAAACTCAGGATTTGTAATTTCTTTTCTGTCCTTTGCTACCTTCAATCTATAACGTAATGCACGAACCTTTGTCATGTGGATTTCTTTTCTTGGCAGTCGTGCTTTTTTTGTTCCTGCTTTAGAACCTTGTCTTACTCCTCTTTTTCTTTTCTGCATTCTCTTAAACTGGGCTCTGCCCCTTGAGGTACCAACAATAGGCTTAATTTTGATAGTATTTGCTGTGATTAGGCTTCGTATGTTGTCTCTTGTAATGGCATCAGCTATATCATCAAGATGATCTGAATCAAATTTAACTCTGTGAACTCCAACTCCCATAATTCGGGAAACAAGTCTCTTTTTTGCTCTAAGATTTACTACCACTTGCAGACACTCTCGCATTAAATACTTTGAATTTTTTTTCTATAGCCTTTACAATAATTTCAGCCCTCTTCTTAGAACCTACACTGTGACCAATCCTTACGCCATCTACTTTAGAATTTAATTTTTCCAAATCATTAAGATTGTAAACTAAATTATCTGTATACCCAGAAGGATGCAAGCCACGTGCAATTTTTGGTCCTCCATACCCTACCTTTACAAGACCTGGTCTTACTGCTCTACTTTTTTGCTTTCGTTGGTGGTTGTCAATTCCCTTTGGTTTTCTCCAACTCCTATGCAACCTTTTGTAACGCCAGCTTTCCTGTCTGACAAAATCAGGTCTCCTTTCTGCAATTTGTTCTCGCAGTTCAAGTTTTTCCTTATTAATAGGCATCAAGTTGAGTTGAGAATTTTTAAATAAATAGGTTCTGAACGTTGTCCGAATCCAACTTGGAAAGGGTATTAGGAAATTTGATTCAACTCGATCCTTATGATTTATTTAGTATTTGTTTACTGCACAGCAATATTAGAGGACAAGTATGACTGAAAACCCAAAGTCCACCATTACAAGCAAGTTCACATCGCAGATTGAGCAATTTGGCATTACCCCATCATCAATTTACAGAAACCTACCTGTTGCAAAACTAGTAGACATTGCTATACAAAAAAATGAAGGAATCATTACCGCTACTGGCTCTCTTGCTGTTAAAACTGGGAAATATACTGGTAGGTCACCTGATGACAGATTCATAGTATTTGATGATGAAACACATGACAAAGTAGACTGGGGAAAGGTTAACCATCAATTTCCTCCTGGAAAATTTGATAAAATTTTTGAGAAAATGAAAAACTTTGTTGATGGAAAGGAACTTTTTATCTTTGATGGATTTGTTGGTACTGACAAAGATAACAGACTTGCTATACGAGTGATAAATGATCATGCATGGCAAAGTCTTTTTGTAAGACAATTGTTTGTCAGGCCATCTTCTGCGGAGTTGGAATCTCATGAACCAGAATTCACATTAATGTGTATTAATGACTTTGAGGCAATTCCAGAAGTAGATGGAACAAACTCAAATGTGTTTATTTTGATTAATCTAACAAAAAACCTGGTTCTAATTGGTGGCACAAGCTATGCAGGTGAGATGAAAAAATCAATGTTTTCTGTTATGAACTACATTCTTCCCCCGCGTGGAGTTTTTCCAATGCACTGTTCTGCAAATATTGGAAAGAGCGGTGATACTGCATTGTTTTTTGGCTTGTCAGGAACAGGAAAGACTAGCCTCTCTGCAGATACAGACAGGATGTTAATAGGAGACGATGAACATGGATGGTCAGATAAAGGTACATTCAATTTTGAGGGAGGATGTTATGCAAAATGCATAAATCTAAACCAAGAGGCCGAACCACAAATCTGGAACGCAATAAAGTCTGGTGCTGTTCTTGAGAATGTTGTAATTGATAAACAATCGTTAAAACCAGATTTTAATGACAGTAGGCTAACAGAAAATACAAGAGTAGCCTATCCTTTAGATTACATTCCAGGAGCTATTATTCCAAGCATCGGAGGACATCCAAAGGTTGTGATCTTTCTTACAGCAGACGCACTCGGCGTCTTGCCTCCAGTGTCAAGATTAACAAAAGAAGGAGCAATGTATCATTTTATTTCAGGATACACAAGTAAACTTGCAGGAACAGAGCGAGGAATTAAAGAGCCAAAGGCTGTATTTTCAGAATGTTTTGCTGCACCCTTTATGCCTCTACCTGCTTCAGTTTATGCCAAAATGCTTGGTGAGAAAATAAAAAAACACAATACTGTAGTCTATTTGATAAATACTGGTTGGTCAGGCGGACCTTTTGGAGTAGGAAATAGAATCAAAATAAAATACAGCAGAGCTATGGTCACTGCAGCCTTAACTGGTGCCCTTGATATTGTAAAATACAGACATGATGACGTGTTTAATTTAGATATTCCAACAGAGTGTCCAAATGTTCCATCTGAAATCTTAAATCCAAAAAATACTTGGATTGACAAGGATTCTTATGATATGTCAGCAAGAAAGCTTGCACAAATGTTTGTTGATAACTTTAAAAAATTCAAGAATATCCCACAGGAAATCCATGACGCAGGGCCAAAACATCCTAACTAAACTATCTTCTAACTTTTAACCCAACAAGGGCAATTATAGCTACAACTGCAACTACAATCAAAAGTGGCCTCTCTGGTATCTTTATTAAACTAAAAAGGTTCATATCTTTTTTTTCTTTTGCAGATTTTACATGAACTATACCATATGCATCAAATGTCTCTTCATCAACTCTTATCTTTGAATCAATCCAATAGTCTCCAGAACTATACACAGTAATTGTTGCATCTTTGGTGGGGGTAGCTGAGGTCGTGTCAATAATCACATTATCTTTATCAATTACAGAAATTTTTGCATAAGACCAATCTTTTGGAGATAATATCTCAAAATTCATTATTCCATTTTTTTCAGCAACATTGATAGTTCCCTGAGTCATGTGAGCTATAATTGGAATATTATAAACTAAATTGTCTTGTTCAATGAAAACTCTGTCCTGCACTTCCCCAAAAAATTCTCCTTTAAGATAGGCTGTAATGTTTATAATATTATTTTCCAAACTATAATCAAAATCAATTTTATCATTTCCAACAAATCTTATTCTGATTTTTTCGCTTTGGTCATCAAGGCTTTTGATTTGTAAGAACTCGCTTTGGATTTTTTTTTCTGGAGATAAGATAAAAGTAAGATAGGTTGGCTCTATGATTAGATTTGCATTAAAGGCATTAGTCACGTTAATGCGTCCTGAACCAGTTATCTCGTAAGGAAAATAATTCCCATATGCATCAGAGACAGGATCCGCAGTAGTTACGATAAGAGATTTGATTTCAATTGGTTCTAAATTTTTTTTCTGCAATAATAGAGCCGCAGCACCAGTTACGTGAGGTGCTGCAAAACTTGTTCCACTGGTAAAATTGTATTTTCCATTAGCTAGTGTAGTGTTAACAAAGGCTCCAGGTGCCACAAGATCAGGTTTTATGTAAAATGGTGAGACTGGTCCTCTTGAGCTAAAATGTGCAACAAAGTCTGGATGATAAAAAACATTTAATGTTCCAACTGTTTTGTTCTGAACAATCTCTTTTAGAAACAAACCTTCTTCTCTTGACATGGATAAGGCAGGAATTATTGGTTGATAATTAGGACCTGCAAGTTCATGAGTAAGCTCACCATAAAATAATCCAGGTACATTATTGTAAACTATAATTGCTTTTGCGCCAGCATTGGCTACATTTTTTTCTTTGTCGGAAAAATAAACAATTTCATCTTTTACATCACTTCCACGCTCTACAAGTAAAATGGAATCTTTTGTATTGACGTTTAGAAGGTCTCTTTCTCTGCCGTATTGTCCAAATACAATTTCTCCAACGATTGGTTCATCTAATTGATTTGTTCCAACCATTGGTAGTACTTGAAATTTTTTATCACCAACTTCAAATGTTGAAACTAGACTTGCAGTAATGTTGTTATAAGTTGCCCCAACTGTAATTGTATTAGGATTTATTCCTGGGCTTCCTATAGTTCTCAAGTTAGGCCCATTATTTCCAGCAGCAGTAACCACTAAGATGCCTTGCTCTACTGCTTTGTTAACTGCGTCGTCGATTTTTTTGTTGGTTACATTAACTCCTAAACTTATGTTAATAATGTCTGCACCATCTAAAATGGCTTGGTCTATTGCTTTAATTATCAGGTCTGATGAAACAGATTCGCCATTTTCAGAAACTCTGTACGCTAAAAGTTTTGATTTTGGAGCAACGCCCTTTAACTGTCCATCAGCAGCAATAACTCCTGCAACCTCGGTTCCGTGGCCATTTGTATCAATTGGTGAGTTGTCATTGTCTACAAAATCATAGCCGCCAATGACCTTGCCATCCTCCCCTAATCCAAAAAGGTCAGGATGATTATAGTCAACTCCCGTATCAATTACGGCAATTATAATTCCTGTTCCATCAAAGCCTAACTTGACAGGATTTGCTACCCCTATGTACGGGACGCTTTTATCTAAGAAAATTTCCGCCTTGTTGCTTTCTTGGAAAATTTGGGAAAAAATTAATGAAATTATTACAATTATGGAAACAAAAAAAATCTCCTTTGAGTGTATCATTATTTTTCACCTATATCTATGTCTAAAAAATACATTGCCTACTAAACCAATAAATTATCTGGGAACAGACCGTGACTATGGCAAAATATGAACTACCAAAATTACCATATGCATATGATGCATTAGAGCCACACATTGATGCAAAAACTATGGAAATCCATCATTCAAAACATCACCAAGCTTATACAAACGGACTAAATGATGCCTGGGAAAAACTCAAGCCAGATCTTCAAAATAAGGATCTTTTAGAAATTCTAGCTAAGATCAAAAAGGTTCCTGAAAATCTACGAAGTGCAATAAACTTCCATGGCGGAGGATATGATAACCATAAGCTTTTTTGGAACAACATGAAACCAAACGGTGGTGGAACCCCTGGCGGTGCCGTCTCAGACGCAATTGATAAATCATTTGGAAACTTCTCCGACTTTAAGGAACAATTCTCAAAAAATACTGGCGCAATTCAAGGAAGCGGCTGGGGATGGCTTGTCTATAATCCAAAGTCAAAAAAAGTCGAATACAAAGCAATGCCAAACCAAACTAGCCCAAGAACCGAAAATCTTGTACCACTATTGGGGTTGGATGTTTGGGAGCATGCATACTATCTAAAATATCAAAACAAGCGACCAGATTACATTACTGCATGGTGGAATGTTGTTAACTGGGACGAAGTTGAAAGCAGATTTTCAGCAGCTAAATAACTATTTTATTTTTTATTTTTTTATTTCAAATTTTTTCTTAGCTCAATTATTGGTATGAATGCATTTATAGCCATCCAAAAAGATTTTGTTGTAAATGAGTGAAGAGCAAGCTCAGAAATTAATGTATCAAATGCAAATGCTAGAAAACTATTTTGTTGAATTATCTCATAAAGAAGAATCTGTGATTAACATTATCAGGGAGGCATCATCTGCCATACAATCAATAAGGTCAATTAGCGACAAACCAGAATCTTCCGCACTTGTCCCAATTGGTATGGGATCTTTTGTCAAAGCAAAACTCTCATCAGATGACAAATTCATTTTAAATTTGGGAGCAGGAGCTGCCATAGAAAAAGACAAGGACTCGGCAATTAATTTTATCGAATCTAGAATTAAGGAAATGGAAGTAGCATTAAGTGATATTGTTGCTCAAAAGCAGCAAGTTATGGCGAATCTAGAACAAGGAAAACAAGAAATTAATCGCCTTATACAAGCAGCACAAAAACAGTAAAGGTGTTGCAAAATGTTTGAAAATTTACGTAATGCTTTTTCAAGCGCAGCTAAAAGTCTTGGTGAGAAAGAGCTCAAGGAAAAAGACATTGAAGACGTATTGTTCCAATTAGAAATCTCACTAATGGAGTCTGATGTGGCTACAGAGGTAATAGACTCCATCAAATCTGACCTAAAAGAAAAACTGATCGGAACAAAGGTAAATAGAAAAGAAATAGAACAATTTGTAAAACAAAGTCTCATTCAAAGCATATCCAGTTTGTTTGATTCTGTGGGAAAAATTAATATCTTATCTAAAATTGCCTCAAAGAAAAATTCACCAGAACCATACATTATTCTATTTGTGGGAATCAATGGAACAGGAAAAACTACCACTCTAGCAAAGATTGCCTATATGCTACAGAAATCAAAATTTTCTCTAGTTGTTGCAGCAGCAGACACATTTAGAGCAGGTGCAATAGAGCAGCTAAAAGAGCACACGGACAGATTAAAACTAAAATTGGTTGCTCAAAATTATGGCTCTGATCCTGCCGCAGTAGCAAGAGATGCTGTTCTTTATGCAAAATCTCACAAGATAGATTGTGTGCTAGTTGATACAGCAGGAAGAATGCAGACAAGCAAAAACCTGATGGACCAAATTGAAAAGATTACAAAGGTGGTTAATCCAGATTTTAAAATTTTTGTAGGAGATTCCTTGGCAGGAAATGATACAGTTAATCAAGCAAAAGAGTTTCATGAACACACAAAATTTGATGCAGCAATTCTTACAAAAAGTGATGCAGATGCGCGTGGGGGCGCGGCCTTGTCGATTGTTAAGGTTACATCAACGCCTGTTATCTATTTGGGAGTAGGACAAGAGTATGAGGATCTCAAACCCTTTGACAAGGAACTATTTCTTGAAACTGTCTTTGGCAAACAAAATGAGAATATAATTACCCAAGAGAAGCCTCAAGATGTAGAAAAGTCAGAATCAAAAATAGAAGAATCTATTATTGAATCCAAATACAAATCAAATATGGAAACTAGCGTGGAACAAAGCTCAAAGGATGAATCAGACTATGATCCATTTGAAGGATTGAATACAAAAGACATCAATCTTTATGCTGACTTGTATGATGCTCCTCCACCAGAAAATGACAAACAAGCCCAAGAATTATCTGTTAAAATAAGGAAGTGGATTTCAGATGGCAGGCCCAAACCTGATGATAAATCAAATGAAGATGATAAAAAAATGAAAGATTCAGACACTCATAAAAAGAAGCGCTCGCTATTTGGTAGGTTCGGTAAATGAAATTAAAAACAAAAGATCTTCTTACACTTGACGAATTAAGTAATAATGAGCTTCTAGGAATTATCGATTTTGCAATTAAATTAAAAATGGAATTAAAAAAAGGCAAGACAAGACCCCTCGTTAAAAATAAGACTCTGGCAATGATATTTCAAAAACCCTCAACTAGGACTCGAGTAAGTTTTGAAGTAGGAATGTTTCAGATGGGTGGTCATGCCTTGAATTTGTCCTCAAACGATCTTCAATTATCACGAGGAGAAACAATAGAGGATACAGCACGTACCCTATCTCGTTATGTTGATGTAATCATGGCTCGAGTTTATGATCATCAAATGATCCAAACTCTGGCAAAAAACTCTACCGTGCCTGTCATCAATGGATTGTCAAACTCATTTCATCCATGTCAGACTTTGGCAGATCTTATGACCATCAAAGAAAAGAAAAAACTCAAAGGAATAAAAATTGCATGGATTGGAGATGGCAATAATGTTTGTAACTCTTTAATCTACGGTTGTTCAAAATTAGGAATCAACGTATCAGTTGCCACTCCGAAGGGATTTGAGCCAGACAGTAATGTAGTAAAAAAATCAAAAAATAAAATCACACTAGAGATCACTAGCAATCCAGAAGACGCAGTAAAAAATACTGATGTAGTCATGACTGATGCATTTAGCTCAATTCATCACCTTGATAAGAAAAGAGAAAAAAAATTCTTTCCAAAATATCAGGTAAACCCATCATTAATGAAAAAAGCCAAAACCAATGCAATCTTTATGCACTGTCTTCCAGCTAAACGAGGAAATGAGGTTACAAGTTCCGTCATTGACGGTATACAATCTGTGGTATGGGACCAAGCAGAAAATAGATTGCATACTCAAAAATCTCTTTTGGCATCACTGTTAGGTATCTAACGTTTATAAGAGCAATTTCAAATTTCTGCGTATATATGGCCTATTCAAAAATATTGCGCAGGTTAAGAGAACAAAAAACCAATTATAGACGAAGGACAGGTTTGCTTAAAAGTAAAAGAGATTTTGTTACAGTAAAAATTTCAAATGAAAATACTCAAGTACAGATACACAAGCCAGAAATATTAGGTGATAAAATAATTTCATCTGCTCATTCTAGATTTTTAATTAAAAAAGGTTGGAACGGTTCTCGAAAAAGCATTCCAGCAGCTTATCTTACAGGTTATTTAGCAGGTAAAAAGGCACTTTCCAAAGGAGGAAAGGATGTTATTCTGTACAGAGGAACTGACAAGTACACACCAAGAATGGCTGCTGCCTTGAAAGGAATACTTGACGCTGGATTAACAGCTCCTGCAGAGCCTGAGTCTTTTCCATCTGAGGATAGACTCAAAGGAGACCATCTCAAGGTAAAAAATGATGTTCAAAAGGTAAAGTCAACGATCGATAGTGAGGTAAAGTCTGTATGAGTCAAACACAACAACGGCCACGAAGAGAACGCAAACCAAGAGAAGAGGAAATCTGGGTTCCAAAAACTAATCTAGGAAAAAAGGTTGCAACTGGTGAAATAAAATCTATGGAAGAAATTTTAGAAAATGGATATAGAATTCAGGAATCTGGTATAATAAAAAAACTATTGCCAGATTTGAAAACTGAAGTCGTCGATGTGGGAATGATTCAGAAAATGACTCCAAACGGTCAATCAACCAGATTCAAGGCATTAGTAGCTGCAGGAAATGAAAATGGATGGTTAGGTGTGGGCAGTGGAAAATCACAGCAAATGAGAATTGCAATTGAAAAAGCAACAAACGCTGCATACCTTAACGTAAGTCCCGTAAAACTAGGATGTGGTAGCTGGGAATGCAGGTGTGATCAACAACATTCAATTCCCTTTAAGGTTCGTGGGAGAGGTGGAAGTGTTACAATTGAAATTTTACCAGCTCCTCGTGGATTAGGATTAGTAGCAGGAGGAAAGATTAGAAATCTTTTGAGACTTGCAGGATTAAAAGATGCATGGACTACCGCTAAGGGCTCTACTTCTACTATGAACTCAACATCAAAGGCTATATTGCAATGTCTTAGTCAAACATTTAGTCAAGGGTGAAAAATATGGCACAGGCTTTTTTGGTTGTAAGAATGACAGGACAAGCTGATGTTCCACACTGGGCTGCCTATACTCTAAAACTCTTAAAATTAGATAAGAAATTTAGAGCAACAATCATTCCAGCTAAAGAAAATACGTTGGGCATGTTAAACAAAATTAAGCATTATGTTTCTTGGCAAGAAATCGATGTTTCTACAACAAAGGAATTGTTAGACAAAAAAGCAAGAAAAGAAGGATACAAAAAAATTTCTTCTCAAGACCTGTCAGGAATTGGCTTTAAATCAATAGATGAGCTTGCCTCTTCGCTTACTGATGGCAAAGCCTCATTATCAAAACTTAGTCCACTCAAACCGTGGTTTGCCTTGGCTCCTCCAAGGCATGGATTTAAGCGAAGCACAAAGAGACTGTTCTCGCAAAAAGGAGTACTTGGTCACAATAAAGAACTTAACACATTGGTTAGGAGAATGATATAACATGCCTTCAAGGTTAAGAAAAGTTAGAAGACTGCGTGGTTCAAGAACTCACGGTTGGGGTCAAGTTGGACAGCACCGAGCAAGTGGTCACAAAGGTGGTCTTGGTCAAGCGGGACTCCATAAGCATCTTTACAGTACAATGATAAAATACTATCCGGATTATTTTGGTCATGATTCTACTCATCCACCTCACCCAAATATTTCAAAAAAATGGGCTAGTGTTCGTGATCTTGATGATCTATTTGCAAAATTTGGAACTAAAGAAGGAGAAAAAAAAATTCTAGACCTTGCCAGCGTAGGATATGACAAACTTCTTGGCGGTGGTAAGATAAAAAATGCATACACCGTTAAGATTAATCAATCTACAGCCTCAGCTCAAGAAAAAGTAAAACAAGCAGGAGGCGAGGTGTTGGCAGCTAATGGCTGAAGGCACTGCAACTGCTTTTATCCAAAAAGTAGTAAAAAAGGTCGAACCATATCTTCCACAAGTTCCAAAACCAAAAAAGAAGCTTTCACTACAAACTCGTCTTTTGTGGTGTGGTGGAATTCTACTTATTTACATGGTAATGGGTCAAACACCACTATTTGGCGCAACAACACCAGAATTTGACTTTCTTGCTTTTGCTAGAGTGATTTTTGCATCACAGCAAGGAACATTAGTTGAGCTTGGAATTGGACCAATAGTTACTGCAGGTCTATTAATGCAGCTATTGCGAGGTTCCGACATTTTAAAATTTGATTTTAAAAATCCTGAAGAAAGAGGAGTCTTTCAAACAGCTACAAAGCTTGTAACATACATTGTAATAACAGCCGAATCAATAGTTTATGGAATTGCAGTATATGGCCCAGGGGTAGGGGATCCTAATGTACTGTATATTCTAATAGGGCAGCTAATGGGCGCATCCATAATCATCATGTTTTTGGATGAAACTGTTCAGAAAGGATGGGGAATAGGAAGTGGAATCAGCCTTTTCATCATGGCAGGTGTTGCTCAACAAATTCTTTGGAGTATGTTTAGTCCACTGCCAGCTGGCGATGGATTCTCAATTGGAGTACTTCCATACATAGGGCAATCTATTATGGCAGGAGATATTTCTAACATATTATTTAGGTATAATCAGCTACCTAGTATTTTTGGGCTATGTCTTACCGCAGGGATTTTGCTAATTCTTGTATATACCCAAGGAATGAAAATAGAAATCCCAATTGTCTCAACTAGATACCGAGGATTTTCGGCAGTTTATCCAATTAAACTAATGTATGTGTCAAACATTCCAGTAATTTTAGCATCTGCACTTACTGCCAATGCTGTTTTTGTTGGGCAAATGCTTTGGGCAAACGTCAATCCCCAAAATAATAATCCGTTCATGAATATTCTTGCCCAGTTTGATCCTACAAACCCATCTACTCCAATTGGAGGATTGCTCTATTATATTACTCCTCCTAGAGGATTGGATGTTGTTGCACTTGATCCATTCAGAGCTGTTGGGTATGTAATATTTATGATAGCAATAGTGATTGTATTTGGAAAACTTTGGGTGGAACTTGGTGGCCTTTCGCCAAAAAGTGCTGCAAAGAATCTTCTTGATGCAGATGTTCAGGTTCCAGGATTTAGGCGTTCAAACGAACCAATCGAGGCATTGCTTAACAAATACATTCCATCTGTAACTTTAATCGGCTCAGCCATACTTGGATTATTAGCTGGTGTATCAGATGTCTTGGGAGTATTTGGTTCTGGAATTGGTATATTGTTAATGGTAGATATCTTGATCAACTATTACAACCAATTAATCAGAGAACAAGTGGAAGTAGTCATGCCGCGGCTTGGTGCATTGCTTGGCAGAAAGTAAGAAAGTGATTATGGTTGGAATTCCAGGTGTGGGAAAGACTACACTAGTTACAAAAATAGTAGAAATCCTCAAGGATAGAAAAAAAAGTGTTAGCGTACATAGTTTTGGAACAGTAATGTTTGAAGAAGCAAAAAAAAATGGAATTAAAAACAGAGATGAGCTAAGAAAACTTTCAATGGAGGAGCAAAAAAATCTACAAAAATTAGCAGCTGAAAAATTAGCAAGATTAGATGATAATCTTGTAATAATCGACACCCATGCGTTTATAGCGACAAAAGCAGGATTCTATCCAGGACTTCCTTTACACGTCTTACAAATCATAAAACCATCCAATTTTATCTCGGTTTCAGCTAGACCAGAGGAAATCTATAACCGAAGAATGAAGGATACAACACGCAATCGTGACATCGTATCTATTGACAGTATCAAAAAGGAGCTTGCAGTACAAGAGGCCATGCTTTCAAGCTGTTCAGTATTTTCAGGTTCTCCAATGAAACCAATCCTAAATACCGAAGGAAAAGTTGATGAAGCAGCCCAAGAAGTACTATCTGCTATAGAGATATGACTCTAGATCTTCTTGTCTTACATTTTCTAGATATTGTATTTTTACAAGGAGACTTTTTTGGATTTCAGCAGGGACCACTAGGAAGCGCAGACCCACTAGTCGAAGGGATGCTTCCTTCGGCATTAGGAATTTTAGGAATTTCCATCTTACTTAATCTTTTCAATGCTGGTGTAAGAAGAAAATTAGTTGATCAAGCAAAGCTAAAAAGAATTATGACTGAGACAAGGGCGTGGCAGAAGGAACGAATGACTGCATTTCGTGCAAAAGACCAAGAAAAGATTGCAAACCTCAACAAAAAATCTGCCTACATGAACAAGATGAGTATGGAAATGATGCAGATGAATATGAGACCAATGATGATTACAATTATTCCACTGTTACTGATATTTTATTTTGTTTTACCTCCACTTTTTTCTTATACCGTTGCACTCTCTCCAATACCACTAAATGTGATGCCAGGAGATTTTTTCCAACTTACTTGTACTGCAGAACAAGCCGCTAATCCTGAACACGTCTGTAAACAAGAAAACGCACTTTATTTTTGGGCATGGTACTTTTTGACTTCAATTGCGTTTAGCGGAATTATAATGAAGCTAACCAAAACCTCAATGGATATCGGTTGAAAAAATCAGTAATTATTTCTGGTCCTCCAGCAATTGGAAAAACTACAGTTGCAAAAGGTCTAGCAAAAGAATTTGGTTTAACATATCTTGGCGGTGGCGACATTCTAAAGGAATTAGCTAAAGAACAAGGATTTCAAACAGGTGGCGATGATTGGTGGGACACACTAGATGGAATGAAGTTTTTGAATCAGCGAGGTAAGAATCCTGAATTTGATAAAAAAGTAGATGAAAAATTAAAAAAGATTTTTTTGAAAGGAGGTGTCGTTATAACGAGTTATACTCTTCCATGGCTTGTAGAAGATGGCATTAAAATTTGGCTTGGTGGTTCTCTTGAAAATAGTGCACTCCGAATGAAAAAAAGAGATAATATGACAGAAAAAAAAGCATTGGAAATTGTAAAAACAAGATATGAAAAAAACAAAAAACTATACAAAAAATTATATAACTTTGATTTTGGTGACGACTTGAGTGTGTTTGATAAAATCATTGATACTGATGAGCTTGATGCTACAACGGTACTAGAAATTGCAAAATCAACAGTGAAAGGATTACTTTGATCCTAAAACAATTGCAAAATCTTACAATAATTGATCAGGATGTTACTAACGACAAGTATGGTACATATTTTGATAAACGAAACCTTGACCAGCTGCTCAAGTATGGATTCATTCTATTGGATAAACCACCTGGACCCACAAGCCATGAAACAGTGGCATGGTTGAAAAGAATTTTAAAAATTCCAAAAGCAGGACACAGTGGCACACTTGATCCCCAAGTTTCTGGCGTCTTGCCAATGGGATTGGGTGAAGGAACAAAAGCACTCGAGGTCTTGCTTTATGGGCCAAAGGAGTATCATGCATTAGGACGACTGCATTCGTTACCATCCAAGGAAAAACTAAAAAAAGTTTTAGAAGAATTCACTGGAGAAATTTATCAAAAACCTCCTCAACGTTCAGCAGTTCTAAGACAAACAAGAACTAGAACTATCTATGAGCTTGATTTACTGGAACAAAAGGAACGCCTAATATTATTACGAGTTTTGTGTGAGGCGGGAACTTACATTAGGAAACTAATTTACGATATTGGAGAGGTATTGGGTCCTGGAGCTACTATGATTGAGCTTCGTCGCACGCGAGTTCATCAATTTACTGAAGACTTGGGGCTAGTAACACTGCATGAGCTTGCAAACGCATATTCTTTATGGGATGAAAAAAAAGATGACGCTAGGCTCTTGAAGATTATCAGACCTATTGAACATGTCTTGAGTGAATTAAAATCTGTTGTAATTAGAGATTCTGCTGTAGATGCATTGTGCCATGGTGCTCAGCTTGCAATTCCGGGAATCTTAGAAGTTTCTTCTAATCTCAAAAAGGATGATCTTGTTGCAATATATACAAAAAAAGGCGAGGTCGTTGCGCTGGCAAAAACCTTACTCTCAGAGGAAGAGATTAAAGAAAACACAAAGGGATACGCATTTGAGACAAAACGCATCATCATGGCTCCTAACACATATCCAAAAAGCTGGCACTCTAAAGATTCCACTAACAAATAAGAGTCACTTAAAATTATTTCTTGAATATGTTTCCAAGAGGTTTGATTTTGGCTGTCATAATTGGAATGATAGCAGGTGCTATTGTTGGTGTGGTTTTAGTAACGCAAAAAAACGGAGAGCAGTTGGAATTTGTTGAAGGACATTCTCTATCCATTGTAACTGAGAAGATAGATTTTGAGAATGGTGAGGAAATTAAAATAAGAATAATAAACTCAGGCACGAGACCGCTTAGCTTTTCAGATACATCTTACGGCCTAACAATCACAGGATTAGATGGTATAGTACTATATTCCCCAGCTGCTGATAAGGTCAAATCGATTCTTGAACCTAAACAAGAAAAAATTCTAGTATGGAACCAGATAAAAAATGATGGTAATCCTGCAACTGCTGGAACGTATAAAATAACATTACATGCAATGGATGAGGAAATCAAAGTCAAAAAATCTATTACAATAAATATTCACAAATAATCTGGCATTTTTTAATCGGTCTAACCTATTATATAATCAGACTTGTAGCAGTAACTTTGGCGAAACAAGATGCCGGGGTCGCCTAGCCTGGTAGGGCGCGCGCCTGGAAATAGCATATTACCATAAAGCGCGTACTCGCAAGGGTTCGAGAGTTCAAATCTCTCTCCCGGCGCCTAGAATTTTTTTTACCATTGATCTTCAATTCCGGTAACTCCCTTGATAATCCAAAAATTCTCAAAATACCATCCTGGTTCTGCAAGACAAATGATCCAAGCAATGAGGAATTACAAGGAAAATGTAGGTGACAAACTAGAATTGTAATCTTATTTTCTATTATACAATTTTTTTAATTCTTCAAGAGGAACCGGAGGATATAATAGCAATTCATCTGAAATTTCGTTTTCTTTTTCACAGAGGCTCAATCCTTTTGTTCCAATTGTTATCCATTGTTCAGACTCTGTCTCATAAATGACAGACTCTTCATGAGATGCAGGTCGTAACTTTGCTTTTACGATTTCTTTAGTTAACATTTCATCTGTCATTGTTGGCAACAAATACCAAACAGGGTTTCCATCCTGATCTTTGATTAAAATAGCGGGATACCCATACATGAACTGAATTTTCTCATCCTCCACTATGATTCCGGAATTGGAGCTGCCTGTTTCTTTTTCATATTGAACCTGAATGCTCCGTGTCCTTGCGTTTGAAAATTTCTCAAATCCTTGATTGAAAGTAACATATGCTTTTCTTTTTTCATCGTACCAGCAGTCATTCCACACATTATGATCTGCAATGATATCAGGAGTCTTTTGTGATCTTACAGCTTGCATATTTTTAGAACATTTCAGATTCGTTTCATGACGACGTATCTCTTCTTGTGTGTTTCTTATTTCAGTTAGAATTGCTAGCACTACTTTTTGTTTTTCTGGGTGTTCATTAATTGAATTAAGATTTTGTTCTAGCTCAGCCAGTCTGCAATTCAATGGTTTTAGAATATCTTCAAACCTTGTAGCATATTTTATGCTTTTACTACGCGAATAGTTATTCCCTATCATTTTATCTAGGTAGTATTGCGCGTTCGTTTTCCTTCCATGCCTTTTGAACAGGCTCATCAACAAGACATAGTTTTACTTGCTAAAACTTATATAAGAATTACGGTACTTTACCGTTTAATACCGTATTTTTGGTACAAAAATTGTAGAGAGTTTTTAAAATAAATCTATTATTGACGCCTATAGTATTTACATAGATCATCCAATATGTAATGAAATTCTACCATATGGAAACTATTTTATCGTGCGGAAGACCTCTGTCTCAAAATTAGGACATATGTCTTAAATATAGGATATATGTCATAAATACAGGACAACATAATGAAATTTCGTAACTATCTAGAACAAGTACTAGGCAACAAGGTGGCTATTAGCCTGCTTAGGACAATGGTTAGGTATCCGGCCAAAATCTTCACAATAAGAGGTCTTGCCAGAACAGCAAATGCCTCTGTTAATGAGACTGCCCTTACAATTCGTGATTTTGAAAGGCTTGGTATCATCAAAGTTCAACCAATTGGAAGAGCACATCAGCTATCTCTGAACAAAAAAAATTATATCTTGAATAAAATAATTGAACCGAGCTTCAAGGCAGAAGAAAATACACTTTCTGAATTACTCAAGGTTCTAAAAAAGAATCTTGATAAAAAGAAGGTCATCATCTCTGCTGCTCTCTTTGGCAGCGTTGTAAAAGGAAAAGAAAAACAGGATAGCGATATAGACCTTTTGATAATATCAAATGATTTTGATTTGGCAAACGAAATAGTCTCAGGTGCGGTAATAGAAGTAACAGAGATGTTTCAGACCGATCTTGCACCAATAATATTTTCGCAAAAAGAACTTGTATCAAAGAAGAATGGTAATCTGGTAAGTTCAATTATTGCAAACCATATCATGATTTGTGGCAAGGACTTGGAGAGTATAATAAAATGACAAGAGATATAGATTTTCAAAAATATGCTAATTACATCACAAAAGCAGAAAAGTCGCTGCAATTAGCAAAGATTGCACTAGAACGACAAGCGTATGATGGTGCGGTGATGAATTGTGTTCACAGTGCAATAAATGCATTGGATGCTTTGACCACTTTTCACCTAAACAAACGCGCCTCAGAATCTCATACTGAGGTACTGTTATTAGTAAAGGAAATACTTACTGGTTCAGAATTCAAAGACATGGAAAGACAGTTTAGCTCATTGCTTAGTCTAAAAAATACATCAGAATATCAACCAGATTTCATGACTAGCAATCAAGCAGAGAATTCCATAAAGTGGGCAGAAAGAATTCTTAACAAAGTCAAAACAAATCTGAAAAGATAAGAATAGGAAATAGTCCTAAAAATTTTTTAATAAAATGTCCATAGTCCAAATCCTATAAGTTCCATGACTCCAGAGGGATGAACCATCAATAATTTATCCAAAAAGGGAATCATCTTTGATCAGATGAGGATTTTAGGTACAATTTCCATATATTGTATGAAGTCTCTTGAACGAGAAAAAATCAAGGGATTCGTTACTTGTGAATAATAAATAACATCGAGTCCATCATATCATCAACGTTTTTTTTATTTATTGGGCATATACGAAATACTTAAAATCCTCCCGGCGCCTGGATTTTTTTCTTTAAATAGTTTGAACCTAAATTTTTGTAAAAATAAAAATTGTCTGAAGGGCTTAACAAAATTTACTCAAGACTATAATGTCATATCTGGTCCATTTCTTACACAGATGGTAGGTTGAGAAACCTTGAATTTTTTTCCACAATGAAAACAGAGATGGAGCTTGTGTGGTTTCATGGCATATTTTCCTTCATCGATGTGTTGACCGTTGCAATAAGGACAGAAAACTGTGACTTTGATTTTTATAGGCTTCATTTTTTACCTACCACGAGCATAAACATTACATTTTTGTTTTTTGTATGAGGAGAAAAAAATTCCGTTACTGCGTCATCATAAAATGTTAGTCCCGTTGCACTCAGGTTCAGTGCATATGAGGCAAGATAGAACTTGCCTCCCAATATGCTGGCTTCAAGCTGTGCAGCTCTGTATCCCCTATTTCCAAATCTTTTGAGTACTTTCTCCAGATCAGTCATAAAGAATACAGATACGCTACCATCGGAAGAAAGATCTTGGTCCAATCCTAGATAACCTGCAGTTTGTCGAAACTTTCCCACTCTTAGCAATTCAAGTATGTAATGTTCCCTATTGTAGAAATACGAACCTGACTGCAAACCGTCAACTGCATTAATAATCAAATACAAATTAATCAGAGAGCTGCCGTATGGTTCAACAAAATCTGCTGGGACACCTATTGTGGAATAATAGAGAATGGTGGATAATTGTTGAAATGAGATAGATTCACGTGAAAATTCTCTGGTAGAACCACGGCGTATTATTACCTGTTCTAGGGAAGATGATGGAATTTTATCTTCCTTAAAGGGATCTAACGAAATTGAATTTTCCTTAGGAGATGGGTTTTTTATTTTTGGAGTAACGCCTAACCAATTCTTAACCTCTCTTCCTGATGTTAATGATGAAGCTTGATGAATCGTCTGAATTTCCTGATCATCAAAATCATAGTTTGAAAGTGGTTCGGTTTTCAGGTTCAATGATGAAATGACTGGCATTTCTTGTGTAGGAGCTTCTTTAGTGAAACCTATTGGTACCAATGCTAAAGAAACTTCCTTTTCCGTATTCAAATCTATAAGAGAATTTACCAAATCATCAACATACCCCAAAATGACTTTTGCTGGCAATTTGTGTGCAGAACTTATAGCTAAGGTGTTTGCAATGATTGTGCCACAGTCCCAAAAGGCATGACGGTATTCTCTTGTTTGGTACTTTATTGAGTTTCTAGTAAATACATCTGAATAAATCAAAATCAGAGGCGCATGTTGTATTGGTATATTATTGGAGCTAGCATTAATCAAAACACGACGATAATCACCTTTACGTAAAAGTTCCAGCATCATATTTTTTGGATCAAAATGATAAACGCCAGCGGCAAGACCAGGAATGTTCCCAGACACTACATAAATTTCAATGTGAAAAAGAGCTCCAGTACAGGCAGCAGCCCGAAACTCGACGTCACCTAGTCTAGTATAGTTAATTGTCTTGGTTATTCCGTTTGAAAAGTAAAGGATTCTTGCAAGAGAATTCAAATCAGGAACGAGATTTTTTCCTTCTTGTTTGATATTTCTTGAAATTGATATCAATGCAGACGTGGTCATTTGTGATTTGTCTAAAGGTAAAACTGTAGTTTGTAGATCTTTGTATACTTTGTATGGATTGGGTCTAAAAGCGGGATCATAGGTGTGAAGTTTACCAATTAACTTACCATTGGGATGCTTTGTGCCATTATGATAATGCCAAGTTGCATCAATATCGTTATTCAATTATCCTCATTTTTCTCTGTATCTTCGTTTGTATACTTGCTTGTATCTTTGCTTCTTTTTTCTAATCAAATCTTCTTCCAGATATTGTTTTCCTTTGGTTGTCGTGGGCATTGCAAAAGAGAGCTGATAATTATCTGGATCTCTTATGTGAAAGAATCGTTCTCCCCAATCAGCTGTGGTTGGTTCATTTTCAAAAGTGGTAAGTTTGGAAAAATCAATGTCATTTGTCAAGTAAGAATAAAGCTCATCAACGTCATCTGTGTAAAAAATCACCCTCCCAAAATCTCTTTTTTTTGTGTCAGTTTTTAATTCTAAATTGAGGTAGGTTCTTTTAGTATTTCCGATTTCAAAAGTAGTAAAATCGTTCGTATGTCCCCCGCAAGCAAGTCTAAAACCAGGTATTTTGGAATAAAACTCACACGACTTTTTCATATCGCTAACAAAAAGTGTTACAGCTGAAATTCCCTGTGTTTTCATTTTATTCTCTCCCAATCTGATATTTCATGACACTTGCAGTCACAATCCTTTACACAAAATTTTTCAGCACATCCAGTACACCTAAGTTACGTTATTCGTATTCCCCCTTTTCTAATACGAAAGTTCTAATCCTGAATTTGTCATCGACTATTTTGAAAAATTTTTTGAATTTATGATTACAGTCAGAACAATGGCTAAGACAAACATACCCTGTGCACCTTCCAAGCTCATCGGTTTTGATGGAGGTAAAATTATCGTAAACTATTTTTTCATGATTACATTCTTTCAAATTAAATTCATCTCACAATTTTTTTCTCAGTTTTTACACATATTTCATCGCCTGTTTTGGTATAAAAACACAATAAACTATTAAGAAAAGAGAACGAAATACCAGTATGGGAAAAATATTGGCAGGCAAAACATCGGAGATACAACCAGGTAAAATGATAAAAGTGGAATCAGACGGAAAAGCCATTCTAGTTGCAAATGTGGACGGAAATTACTTTGCAATGGATGATACATGCACTCACCAAGGTGCAAGTCTTTCTGAAGGAACCATAGAAAGTTCAACTGTTACTTGCCCTTGGCATGGTTCAACATGGGATTGTAAAACTGGTAAATTAATTGCGTTTGCGTCACAGATTAAGGATTTGGCTTCCTACAAGGTCGTCGTTGAGTCTGATAGTGTCTTTCTAGAAACATAAAGATGGTTTCAAACAGAACATTATTGATCTAGAAGAAGAGTTATTGATAAAATGACTCAGACAAAGAAAATTTGCAAAAGATGTGGAGTGGAATATGATGATAATGGCTTTCCTGTTTGTGACTACTGTTTAACTGTACTAGATAATTTTGAGTAATGTTGCATATTTTCATCTTGATTTGTTAAGCAATCTATTAATCTAAAAAGAGGTTATATCAAGCATGGATTTTTTCCAAGAGTCTGAGCCAGATTTGGAAAAACCTATTGTAATTGCTGCAATGCAAGACATGGGAAGTGTGGGAAGCATAGTAGTGGATTTTATCAATGACAATTTGAAAACAAAACAATTCAGAGTTACAAAATCCTCCTATCCAAGTTATGTATTAGATAACGGCGGTTACATTGACCTGCCAGAGGAAAAATGGGAGTATAGATATGCAGATGATTTAATTGTATTTGGAGGAGGAACAGGTCAGCCTCAAACTAGTGAAGAGCTACACGCATTATGTCAGGATGTAATTGATATTTCAAAAAAATATTCTGCTAAGTTTATTTACACATTAGGCGGGTTTCACACCAATCGTCAACTGGGCAAATCTCCACAAACCTTTGTGACTGCGACCTCGGCACAACTTGCTACACAATTAAAAAAATTAAAGTTTGAAAATACACCTCAAAAGTCTCTGATAACTGGTTTTAATGGATTGGTATTAGGCTATGCAAAAACAAACGGTATCCAGGGAATCGGTTTGTATGGAGAATTAAACGAACCTGAAATACCTCAGTATCGAGCAGCTAAAAGCATTATCAAAACGTTAGAAAAATTAACGTATCAAAAATTTGGAGATACCAAAGAACTTGATGTGATGGCAGAGGACATAGATCAAAAAATGGAAAATCGTTGGCCTCCAAAATACAGACAATAAAAAATTTTTAATTTAAAACTTAGGTTTAATACACGATTTAGTTAGTTTTTATAATTCCAAAACTCCTTTTCGTTTTCTAACTCTTGGTCTAAAATAGAACCATAAAAGGTTTGGGTCTTGCCGGATTCGAACTTTGATGGATTCATTCTTTTAGTTCATATCCTAAAT
>Ga0187894_10000213_pt1 | contig 78159 bp, 70 predicted proteins | sample GBC1701081metaG_FD_136650 | JGI IMG/M metagenome (GOLD analysis project Ga0187894, IMG submission 136650) | White microbial mat communities from a lava cave in the Kipuka Kanohina Cave System on the Island of Hawaii, USA - GBC170108-1 metaG ... | reverse complement strand
GACCGGCTGCCCCTCCCAGTACACGCGCAGGCTGTCGCCGCCGGCGGCGCTGTTCTTTGTCCAGAACTCGATCTCATACTTGCGCCCGGCGATCGTCGCCCCCGTCTGCCGGATGCTGTCGTGCTGGTTGGCGACAGCGCCGAAGTAGGCGCCGAATGTGCCGCTGTGCGCCCCATTGTTCACGCCGACGAGGGTGCCGCCGGGCGCATTGACGAGCGTCCAGGCGCTGAAGGTCCCGGATTCGAACCCGCCGTTGGTGACGAGATTCTGAGCGCCGGCGGCCGTTGCAATGGAAACGGCGGCGGTGGCGGCGAGGGCGAAGCGGACGGTGTTCAATCTGCAGCACATCAGCGGGCTCCCTTGGTTCGGTCGCCGTGATCACGGCGACTCGTCTCACATGAACCAATGCGACAAATCCCCGCCTCGTGGCTAAAGGAAAGGAGCCCCCGGTCCTCGCCGCGTGTGAGACCGGGGCCCCGTTCCTCTGCAAGATTCCCCAGCCTCGCGGAAAATCCATCCGGGCCACGCTCTCTGCGCCCGGCGGCCCCGAAAGGACCCCGACAATGCATACCCGTTCCGATTCCGGTTTCCGCCGCCGCCTGATGCCGCTCGGCTTCGCCGCGGCCTGCCTGACCCTTATCCCGGCCTCCGTCCAGGCCATCACCTTTGTGTATGTCTGCCTCTGCTGCCGCCAGCCCGGCAATGAGATCGTCTACAAGGCCGGGTGGATCAACGGGGACTGCGATTCGCTGTCCGCGATCCCCATCGTCGTGGACTGCGACAATCTCTTCACGGCCTTCGTGCTCCCCGGGTCCGGGGGCGTCGGCACGGGCTACGCCCCGGCCTTTGACCGCGCGGTCATGCTCGGCACGCCGATCGTCGGGTCGGATGGCGTGACCGTAACGCGCATCGTGCAGGGCATCTACCCCGCCTCGGACCAGTACACGCCCGGCTCCTCCACCTATTCCACCCGGCTCTTTGCAATCCGCGAGGGCGAACCGGGCCACCCCAACCAGTTCGCGCCGATCGATATCAGCCTGGTCGATCTCAGCCCCGTCGCCGACAGCATGGTGATCTCGAGTGTGCCGGGGGGCATTCCGGTTGCCGGCCTCTTCGACATGGATCCCGGCCCGATCCTCGCCGAAGGAGATGTGACGATCGTGGTCGAGACCTACCAGGCCGCCCTGGCGTGCTGCCCGGACAACAAGTGCTGCTTCTACATCACCTTCGCGGACCTCGCGTGGCAGGAAGCGCCGCCGCTGCCCCCCGCTTGCCTTGGTGATTCCGATCGGAGCGGCTCCGTCGTCTTCGCCGATGTGCTCACGACCCTCGCCAACTTCGGCAACACCTACCCCGTCGGCGTGCTCACGCCCGGCGATGCCCAGGGTGACCGCGTCGTGAACTTCACCGATGTCCTCGCGATTCTGGCCAACTTCGGAAACACATGCGTGTGAACGGGTCCGCGCCTGATCCACACACGGAATTGAGCCGTCCGGCTGCCCCGGAGCGTGCCCGCCCCGGCCGGGCTATACTGATGGCGATCTTCAAGTCCGAGCCCGTCACCTCGACGGGCGGCTTTTCTGATCGCCGACGCTTCTCTTGCCCGAGTTCAAGCACCGGTCAAACTTTCACGGGCAATGCAGGAAGTGTCATGAAACTGTACGTAGGCAATCTCTCTTTCAACACCACCGAGGCCCAGCTGCGCGACATGTTCGCCGCGCACGGCGAGGTCGCTTCGGCGACGCTGGTCATGGACCGCGAGACCGGCCGCCCGCGCGGCTTCGGCTTCGTGGAGTACTCCAACGCCGAGCACGCCAAGGCCGCCATGGCCGCCCTCAGCGGCACGACCGTTGACGGCCGCGCCTTGACGGTCAACGAGGCCAAGCCCCGCGAGGGCGGTGGCGGCGGCCGCGGTGGTTACGGCGGTGGTGGCGGCGGCGGCCGCGGCCGCTGGTAATCCCACCGGCGCGTTTCGTTGCAACCCCTTCAGGGCCGGCGCATCTGCGTCGGCCCTGTTTCTTTTTGGTTCCCCATGGCGACGCCGCTCGTGCCCGACTTAGCCGCGACTGACGAGCCAGCCGTTCGCTTCGTACAGGCCGACATGCGTGTCCCAATGCGCATCCGACAGGACCACATCGTCGCCCATGTGAATCTCGAGCGATCGCGTGGCGCCGCAGCAGTCAATCGAGACTCGCTTGATGCTGCGCGGCGTGGCCCAGGACTTGTCCGCGATCTCATCGCCGCGGCGTGTGGCGCCGGGTAGTTGAGTCTTCAGTCGCGCATGACCGCGGTTCCAACGGCTGCCGTCGGGCATGTGCTGCACGATGTGAACGTTGAGCGTCGCTTCCAATCCGGGTCTCCGGGGCGCCCATTGCAGAGGGCGCTGCGGGGCGCCACGCCCGCGGCGCAGGGTGTCATGGTAGGCGCGCGACCATCGCTGTGGCGTGTGTGGACTCAAAGGTGCCGAGGGCGCCTGCCGCTGCGAGAGCGGCCCGCGATCAGGCCGAACTCGACCGCGAGATCGCGTGCATCCACGCGAACCCGGTCAAGCGCGGCCTGGTCGACAGTCCGACCGATTGGGCATGGAGCAGTGCCCGCTGGTATGCGGGCATTCGAGACGGCCAGATCCCGATCGACCCGATGTGGTGATCGAAACCGTGGTCACGATGCCGGATGTGTTGTGCCGCTGACTCGCCGCCACCCGCGCGGATCGCCTCTCCGCCACGTCCCGTAAGTGTGTCCGTTGACGTGATACCAGTCGTTGCACCCACGACGCATCCGCGGAGGTTAGATTTCGCGCGCCTCCCCGAGACTTCGATATTCTGACTCCTTATGGGCTTCCTGAACCGCCTCTTCGGTCGTGACAAAAAGCCGTCCGATTCACCCGCGCCGGCTCCCGGCAGCGACGCCCCTCCGAAGGCGCCGCCTACAGCAGCCTCGCAAGGAAGCGCCATGGCGGCCCTCGCCGTCCAGACTCATGCGGAGGTCACGGGCAAGACGCTGGACTACTCGCCGGCGAGCCTGCAGGAGGTTGAACAGACGCTCGACGGTTTCGCGCGCGGCGGGCTGACATCGAAGACGAATCCCAACACCGTGCTGATGCTGGGCGCCTACCTCGGCGAGGTGATCGTGCGCAACACCGGAGCGAAGTGGGTCTACGTCAAGGACCTGCCCAACGGCTTTGCCGGCGCGCCGCCGAACTATCTGGTGGTGCAGATGCCCGGGGGCAGCGCGGTCAACCCGCTGGGCAAGGTGGCCAAGCGCCTCGACGAGGGCGAGGGCGACAGCATCGTCTTTTTCTACAAGGTGATCACTTCGGACGCGATCAACGAGGCGACGCAGCAGAAGTAGCGGCAGTGTCAGCGCTCGGCTGCGGTGCAGAGGGACTCCCCCTGCGATCCACCCCCGATGTATTCGCGCTGTGCAGGGGGGACTTCCCCTGCAACCCCCAGGGCCAGATTCGAGTCTCATGCCTCGACGGCTCGTTTCACCGCTTCGCTCAACTCTTGTGCACCTTGTCCGAATGACCCATGAAATGGGTCTACGAGCGTTGCCAGGGGTTTCAACCCCTGGACGTGGGCTCCATCACACCTTCCTCTTCCTCTCTCTTGTCTTCACCGCCCGTGAATCGGGCGCGCGAGGCGCGAGCGCCATCGAAAGGTACGCTCATTAGCATGAGACTCGCCCGATTCTCCGCGCTCAGTTGCGCGCTCGCGTGCGCCGGATTGTTCGCCTGCGAACAAAACAAGGACCCTGTCACGCACTTCAGCGACACCGACGCTGAGATGATCGCCGCGACGGAGAAAGCGCGCAGGACCACGCCGCTCTTCATCAAGTTCCTTCAGGCGCCGCAGCGCGGCCAGAAGTACTTCACGGTCAAGAAGGCGTTCCCGGCGGCGTCGGGAGGGCGCGAGCACATCTGGGTTGCCGATGTGCGCCTTGAGAACGGCGTCTTCCACGGGCGCGTCGAGAACATCCCTGCGGATGTGCCGGGGCTGAAACTCGGCGATCCCGCTTCTGTTCCCGTGGGCGAGATCACGGACTGGATGTTCCTGCAGAACGGCGAGATCGAAGGTGGCTTCACGAGTCGGGTTGAGTGGGCGCGAGCAACTCCGCAGGAGCGAAAGGCCCGCTATCCAAACATCCGCTTCCGCCCCGAGCCTGCGATGCCCTGAGACTTGAAGGCCCATGCAATGGGCCAACGGACGTTGCCAGGGGTTTCAACCCCTGGTAGCGAGGCCCCAACCATTTCCTTTGTCTTGTTCCTTTTCTTGCTTGAGCGCCCGTGAAACGGGCGCGCGAACTTCCGTCCGACCACCCGACTAGTCGTTCGGCGCCGGCGGCAATTCGCTCTGCATCGTGAAATAGATCAGCCCCTCCCGATCGTGGATCGTGCAGGAAGTGGTGTAGCGCGGTGGCCCGATCACAAACTCGTGGCTCAGTCGATCCTCGACGAACCGGTGTGTCTCAACGGGTTGTCCGAGAATCGACACAACCTCGTCTAATCGCATCCCTGCCTGCAGGGGAATCCCAAGGGCGCCGAGCATTCGCGCTGCAGTCGACGCTGGGAGCTCGGCAAGATCGAGTGTGATGGCCCGCACACGATCGGGGTCGGTGGAGAGTCTGAAGAAGCCTGTCCACACATCAGTCTCAGCGACCCACACATGCCCGAGATACCGCCAGTCGTCGCAAACGTCGATCTTCTCTGCAGGCAGAAAGTCTGTCAGCCTGAGTCGCGCGAATGTGTCGTAGTCAGGCAGATGGAGCATGGCAGGTATTGTGCCAGCCTGTTGCTCCCGATTCGCGCCTCAATTCAGAACCAACGGGGAGCGAGAGAAAAGGCCCGACCGTCGCATCGAGTTGGACCAGTTCGGAGACGGCGATCAGCCTGCACGCGGACTCATCCTCGACGAAACGATTGCAGGTGGCCTGCCAGCCGCTGTCGGCCGGCTCAGTCGGCCCATCCCGTCGCAGAAACAGAATCGGCAGCCCGCCCTCGAGCACATGGCTGCACACCACGACCATCCGCCGATCTTCATCCGCTTCGGGCGGCACAGTTCGATTCCCCTAGGCTTCCCGCCCGAGGATACGAACGCGATTTGAAAGACGATCGAGCAGCAACCACGCGCAATGCAGGGGGACTCCCCCTGCAACCCCCGAGGTAAGCGACTCTGATCAGTGCGACATGCTTGAGGCTCTGCACGCGCCTGCCTGACGGCCCATGCAATGGGCCGGCGAGCGTTGCCAGGGGTTGGCGTCCCGCTCTGCGATTGCAACCGGTGTTGAAGACCCGCCGTGGGGGGTTACGAGGCCCTCACCATCTCCTCATTTCTTTTCCTTCTGGCTTCAGCGCCCGTGAAACGGGCGCGCGAGTCCGGCATGAGCATGAACAGGTACGATTCCGCGGATGCGACTCGTGCCACACCTGTCGGCCTACCTCATGCTGTTGTTGCTCGGGGTCGTTGCATGCAGCAAGCCTTCAGCAGCGCCGCCCGAACAAGCGCTCTTGTTACGCATCATCCTCTCCGGCGATGAGTACGGCACCGAAGAGGAGCGCGCGTGGTGCTACGCGCTGGAAGAGGAACTCGAGCAGGCACTCGAGAATGCGGGCGCCGGCATGCTCGACGGCGATGAATTCGGCGATGGACGATGCGACGTCTACATGTACGGTCCGGATGCCAACCGCATGTGGGACGTCGTCGCGCCGATTCTCACGACAAAGTCATTTAAGAGTGGCTCATACGCGACGAAGGTCTTCGGGCGAATCGATCTCGAGAATGTCCCCGAAGAGCGCATCGATCTGAATGCTCGCGAGTGAACCGGCGCTGAGGGCTGGTCTTCGTTGCGCAGGGGGCTCCCCCTGCACCCCCCTCCCGAGACTCAGCGCGATCCCCGATAATCCCGCCCATGCTCCCCGTCCCCACGCCGGACTATGTCCGTCGGCGGCTCGCCGAGTTCGACGCCAGTCCACGCTACTACGGCGCGGAGAGGACCCTACAACTGGCTTTCGGTCAGTGGCCCCGCAACGATGACTATGACCATGTCCTGATCAAGGTCATTCTGCTCAACCGCCTCTACAGCACGAACATCTTCGACGTGTTCACCGTCGCCCAGCACATCGTCAATCAGCGAATCGATGACCGACTTGCCGCGCATGATCAATCGGTGGTGACCGCGATCGCCAAAGTGCCGTTCCGGGCAAGGGCGCGCACGCTGCTTTCGTTCGCCACCAAGTACTGCAGTTGGCATCGGCCCGACGGGTTTCAAATCTACGATGCGTACGTGGATTGGCTGCTTTGGCAGTCACAGCGCGAGCATCGATTCGCTACGTTCAAACGCTGGGAGCTGCGCGAATACCCTCGCTTCGTTCAGATCGTCGACGCTTACCGACATCATTTCGGCCTCGGCAACACCTTCACCCGCAAGCAGATCGACAAGTTCCTGTGGATCGAGGGCGTGACCCAGTGGGCGGCGACCCAGACGGCGTACCCGTCAGATCAGGGCTAAGTGCAGCCCAGGGAGCATCGCCGATTTCCCGGCGTCGGGCGCCCCCTCCGATCCGCTGGACGAGTGCGCATTTGCCGCCGATCAGGAGCGACGGCGTTGGCGGCTCTTCACCGCCTTGTGACGAGGGCGCTCCGCGCGCGGATTGGCTTTCGACCGTCCGGGGCGGGCGTGGTCCGCGCTTCCGTTGCGCGATGCGGCTCGTGACGCCTCGCCCCCTTTGAGAAGTTCCCACAGCCCTTCGAGCGTTCCGCCGCCCTCGTTCACCAGCGCCGCTCGCCAGCGTCGCACATCGCGGATGCCCGCGTTGTCCGCCGCCGTTTCGGCTCGGGGCCTTGTTGTGCGTCGGCCACTCATCGATCAGGTCTCCGCAACCAGCAGTTCCGGCGTTGTGATCGTAGGCACGGGCAGCCCCAGCCGACGGTTAAGCACGGAGAGGTGTTCGCGTTTGTTGGCGTTGGCCAGATGCCGCACGTTCCAGGTGAGCAGAAACTCAATCCTGTGGAACGACGCCAGAGCGATGTGCAGCGCATCGGCCCCGGCCGCGGCGGGCAGGAGCCTGTGGTCCCTGTAGAAGGCGGCGATCTCGAGCACTTCCGGATCGAGCGGCAACAGGTCCAGATCCGCGATCAGGGTGCTCATAGCGGTGGCCTTGGGGCCGGGCGCCTTGGCCACCTCGCGCTCGACCACCTCAGAGACGACGAGGCGGTAGCGCGCCCGATCCCGCTGCCACCACAGGCGCGTCGCCTCTCGCCACAGGACCATCCGGGGCGAGGTGCGAGTTTCGAAGTAGAAACTCGGAACGCTCGTCTCAATGTAGACGGCGCGCATGAGGGCTCAGGGTACATGCGCCCCCAAGATCTGGCGGTGCCATGGACCTATCCCCCCGCGCCGCGACCGGGCGGAGCCGGAGCCGGCCGACGCCACAAGAATCGGTCAGCCAGAGCCTCTGGTGCATCATCAGCACCGCCGCCCTGCATTCGCAGCCAGCCAAGAGGCCGTCCGGCACGAACTCCGAGTTCAGCCAGCCCGCATCACGCCGAATTCACGGCGTTGAGTGCCATGGGCCAGTCCCAGCGCGCCGCGGTCAGCCCCACCCGCCCAAAGTTGTCACGGGCAGGGAGCGCCGAAATTCGCCAGCGTGTTGAGGATGTCCGCGAAATTCACGACGCCGTCGCCGTTGGAGTCGCCACTGCAGGTCACGGGAGCGATCACTTCCGTGACAGCGATATCGTCGAGATACATATACGAATCGAGATCAAACGCGTCGAACCTCAGCTCCGAGCCGTTGAGTTTGGCCATGAGGATAAGCACGATCTTGTGCCAGGCGCCGTCGTCGGGCACGGCGCAAGGCGTCTGATCCATGGCCAGGGCGCCCTCCCAGTACAGGCGCAGGCTGTCATCGCCGACGCCTTGATTGCGCAGCCAGAACTCGATGCTGTACTTTCGCCCCGCGACCGTGGCCACGGTCTGCTTCAGGCTCGAGTACTCGCCAAAGTTCGAGCCGATAAACGCGGACCATGCGCCGGAGTGCGCGAAACCGGGATTAGGCGGAGTGTATGGGGCGAATCCGGTTCCCTCGCCCTCGGACACCACCACCCAGCCGTCGAAGTCAACGTCTTCGAATCCTCCGTTGGTTACGAGAGGCCGGACTTCTGTGACCGAGATATCGTCGAGTTGGATGAATGACGCCGCGTCGTACGCGTCGAACCTTAACTGGGAGCCGGCCATGGTCGCGGTGACGAGAAGGACCACCTCGTGGAACAGGCCATCGGCGGGCACAGAGCACGGCGTCTGGTCCGAGACGAGAGCGCCCTCCCAATACACCTGAAGAGAATCGCCGCCCAAGACAGGGTTGGCCACCCAGAAGTCGATCACGTACTTGTGACCCACGACAGTGGGACAGGTCTGCCGGATGCTGTCGTAACCGCCCACCGCACCGGCGAAGAACGCCCCGTAGTCGCCCCCGTGGTGAATGCCGTTGACGCCGAAGTTTGACCCGACCGGGGCGGGCACCGTGGTCCAATTCGAGAAGCTGTTGGACTCGAAGCTGCCGTTGCTGATGAGGTTCTGGGCGCTCGCGTCGTCGGTGACCGCGAGCGAGAGGACTAGCGCGCCGAAGACGCCTGCTGCACGCGTTGCCATGAGTCTGCCTCCGTGGGTGGCCCATCGGTCCCCGGTGACGACTGGGGCCAGCCAAACTATGCCATCAAGGCCGACCGCCCGCCAGGAGATTCGATCGGGCGTGTCGCGGAATCGGTCGGTTTGAACGGGCCGACGCCGGAAGAATCCGACAGACAGGCCTCGGGCGCATCATCCGCGCCGCCGCCCTGCATTCGCAGCCAGTCTAGAGGCTGTCCGGCACGATACCCGCGATCAGCCGCGCGCATCACAGCCAGTTCACGCTTCGTGCCACTGACCTGTTCCCACAGGTCAGTGTCGGGGTGCCTGTAGCACTGACTCGCCGCGGCGAGTCAGTGGCACGGCGGGCCTGTTCCGCGCACGATGGTCGCAATGGGCAGGCCGCACCGCAAGCGGATGCGTCGATTCGAAGATGTACGCCGCTGGCGATACGTCACATTCTCGTGCCACCGGCGTTTGCAGTTGCTCGGCAACGCGCGCATCCGAGACCTCTTCGCAGCCTCGATCGCGCGGGCGCGGCAGCGCTGCGGCTTCACGCTTCGCGCCTGGGTGATCATGCCCGAGCACGTGCACATGATCCTGAGCCCGCAGCGCCGCGAGTGGCCCCTCGCGAAGATCCTGCTTTCGATCAAGCAGCCCGTCGCGCAGGTCGTGATCGCGCGCTGGCGCGAGCTCAATGCTCGGATACTTCAAAGCATCACACTGGCGGACGGCCGCGCCCGCTTCTGGCAGGCCGGAGGCGGGTTCGACCGCAACATCCGCGATCAGGCCGAACTCGACCGCGAAATCGCATACATCCACGCGAACCCGGTCAAGCGCGGCTTGGTCGAGAATCCCACCGACTGGGCATGGAGCAGTGCCCGCTGGTATGCGGGCATTCGAGACGGCCAGATCCCGATCGACCTGGTGTGGTGATCGAAACCGTGGTCACGATGCCGGATGTGTTGTGCCACTGACTCGCCGCGGCGAGTCAGTGCTTCAGGGAGTCGCGACACAGTGCACTGACCCGAAGACGGGTCAGTGGCACGGTGGGTCACCGACGATTCGAATCGACGAGGGTTGTCGTGCCACTGACTCGCCGTCGCGAGTCAGTGCCACAAGTCCACCAACAATGAGACCGCAGAGCACTGACCCGTCATAACGGGTCCGTGGCACGGGAGACGAAGGCCGAGAAGGGAACCGTCGTGCCACTGACTCGCCGTGGCGAGTCAGTGCCACCCGCCGCTGGTGTGCCCGCCATCTAGAAACGTCGCGGGCGCGACCGTGACTTTTCCGGACTGCTCTGTAGCGTTAAGGGTTCCGAGCCGCAGATGCCAAAGCGGGTTTCGGGATCGACGGGAGCAGCCCCGCGAGGGCGTGGAATGCGATTCGGTGCCCGATGCCAACGGGACGGCCGAGTCTCAGCTTCTCGCGGGGCTGGCTCACGTCAGAATGGCTGTCGGCATTGAAGACGCAAACCCAAGGGCGATTGCAATGGTAGCACCGAGCAGACCACGTCAGGCCGAGCGAAGAGAAGAGCAACGAGAGCAACTCTGGCCGGGTTCCGCCGATCGAATCTGGTCCAGAAAGAAGCGACACGGATTCGCAACGATTCCGAGGTTGCTGCCGTGGGTATGTTCGCTTGTCAAGGATCTGACGAAGATAGGTGATCCGTCAGGCGTGTACTTGGAGCTTTGGAGTCGGAGCCATGACGAAGGGCTAGTGCAGATCGTGGACGAGACCGAATGTGCATTCGCCGCAGGGTACACCGGCACTCGTGCTGTCCGGACTTGGAGGGAGCGAATGCTCGACCTGCGGGAGCTTGGCTTCATTGAGTCGAAGTCATCGGGAATCCGCGAATATGGATTTGTACTTCTGCTTGATCCCATCCGAGTTTGCGTTCAGCTCCGGCACAAACCGCGCAGCCGGGTTCCCGATGAATGGTGGCACTCTTTTGTCGCAAGGGCAGATGCCGTTGGCGCGGGGTTGGCGGCCTACATCAAGGAGCTGAAGGGTTGATTCGAATTGGCGGGGTCCGATGAATGACTCTGCTCGGTCACACGTCCGGAGAATCAACGTCAGAAGGGAATGTCATCCTCGCTCAACGCCCCCAGAGGCGCTGCAGGCGGCTTCCGCTTGTAGCCAAATCGTTTCAATGCCTCATCGATCGTCGCTCGCGCCGCTTTCTTGCTCGATAACACAAGGCTGCTCGTGGATGCTTCATCAAGAAGCAGGGCGGCCGAGGCGCTGGCGCTCTTCACATTCGGCAGCATCGACAGCGGTTTCTCAACCGCTTCGCTCGTGCCCGCCGTGGCAACGGCTGAGACTATGCAATCACCCATTTCGCGCTCTGTTGTGGGGCTTGAGAGAAACGTTCTGACAATCTGCGGCATCACTGCGGGGATGTTACGCCCGGCAACAGCAATGGCTTGAATTGCGGAAAGAAAGCCGTGCGGATCCGACTCGTACTTGAGGGGCACGATCGGTACTTGCCGGCCAAGTGCGACACCGACTTCTTGATCACACCAATTGCTCGAAATGAATCCGGGCGACAAGAGTGCAATCATCGCGTGGCACGTTTGAAGTGCACGCATGATCTCTACTGCCCACTCCTTGCTCGGTTGGATGTCCTCATGCGCAACGAATGCCTTGATGCCGTAGAGCGCCAGTTCATGCGCTATGTTCTTGGCAACGACTTTCTTGGCTGTCAGGTGGCTGATAAACACACGAAAGCCACCCCCTCCCCAACTTCCCGCGTCGGATGAGCGAGTGACACCGTTCGTGATTGCAACGCCGAGATGGCTCGCGATTCCTAGAAGGGTTTGATCATCTGCCTCAATGAGGAGGTCCGTGGCATCCGGTCCATTCCCCCACTGATCGCGATCGACAGTCCCCAAGCCGAAGACTCGGAGGATAATGTCAACGTCCCGCCGGGAAGCCAAGCCGTCAAACGCACTTCCGATGTTACGGATGAGAAGCGCTCGGTCGGACGGATGCATAATCCCATCGACGCGCTTTCGTGCATCGATGGGGCGTCATCAATAATCCATATCATCCATCCCGCCGCCACCGGCCGGGACCTTCGACTTCTTCTCCTTGATCTCCACGATCGCCGCATCGGTCGTCAGCAGCAGGCCCGCGATGCTCGCGGCGTTCTGGAGCGCGATTCGCTCCACCTTCGTCGGCACGATCACGCCCATCTTCACCAGGTCGCCGTACTCGTGCGTCAGCGCGTTGTAGCCGAACGCGAACGAGTCGTTCTGCTCGACCGTGTGCGCGATCACCGAGCCGTCGAGCCCGCAGTTCTCCGCGATCTGCTTGATCGGTGAAGAGAGCGCCCGATCGACGATATCCACGCCCACACGCTCATCGCCCGAGAGCGTCTTGCGCAGGCGATCCAGCGCCTTGCGGGCCCGCATCGCCGCCACACCGCCGCCGGGAAGGATCCCTTCCTCGACCGCCGCGCGGCACGCGTGCAGCGCATCCTCGACGCGCGCCTTCTTCTCCTTCATCTCGACCTCGGTGGCGGCCCCGACGTTCACCTGGGCCACGCCGCCGGCCAGTTTCGCCAGCCGCTCCTGCAGCTTCTCCTGGTCGTACTCGCTGGAAGTGTTCTCGATCTGGTGCTTGAGCTGCTCGATGCGCCCCTTGATGTCGCTGGACTTGCCGGCGCCCTCGACGATCGTCGTGTTGTCCTTATCGACCGTGATCTTCTTGGCGCGTCCGAGGTCGCTCAGCGTCACCTTCTCCAGTTCGATGCCCAGTTCTTCCATGATGGCCTTGCCGCCGGTGAGGATCGCGATGTCCTCGAGCATGGCCTTGCGCCGATCGCCGAAGCCCGGCGCCTTGACCGCGCAGACCTTCAGGATGCCGCGGAGCTTGTTCACCACGAGCGTGGCCAGCGCCTCGCCCTCGATGTCCTCGGCGATCACGAGCAGCGCCTTGCCCGCCTCGGCCACCTTCGTGAGCACGGGGATCAGGTCCTTGGCGCTGGTGATCTTCTTCTCATGGACGAGCACATACGCGTCTTCGAGCACGCTCTCCATGGCCGCGATGTCGGTGACGAAGTGCGGCGAGAGATAACCCTTGTCGAACTGCATGCCCTCGAGCAGTTCCACCTCGGTCTCGAGGCTCTTGCCCTCTTCGACCGTGATCACGCCGTCCTTGCCCACCTTGTCCATCGCCTCGGCGATGATCCTGCCGATCTGCTCATCCTGGTTGGCGCTGCACGTGCCGACCTGCGCGATCTCCTTGGAAGACTCGATCTTCTTGGAGTGCTTCTTCAGTTCGCCGACCACGGCGGCCACGGCCTGATCGATGCCGCGCTTGACCGCGTTGGCGTTGGCGCCGGCGGTGATGTTCTTGAGGCCCTCGCCGTAGATCGACTCGGCGTAGATGGTGGCGGTCGTCGTGCCGTCGCCGGCGTCCTTGGACACCTTGCTGGCGACTTCCTTGACCATCTGGGCGCCCATGTTCTCGTAGGCGTCCTCCAGTTCGATCTCCTTGGCGACGGTCACGCCGTCCTTGGTGACGGTGGGGGCGCCGAAGGACTTCTCGAGGATCACGACGCGCCCGGACGGACCGAGCGTGACCTTGACGGCCTGGGAGAGTTTCTGGATGCCGCGCTGGATCTTCTCGCGGGCATCGGTGTCGAACGCGATCTGTTTGGCTGCCATGGGGAACTCCGATTTCTTTTCACCACAGAGGCACACAGACACGGAGAGAATTCAATGGATTGGGTTCTGATTCAGATCAGGCCGATCCGCATTCTCAATGTGTCAGTCCTCCGGGTCGTTGGTTCGTTGTTTTCTTCTGACAATTCGAACAATCAATCCGTCTTCTCTGTGACCTCTGTGTCTCTGTGGTGAGTCCTGTCTTACTCGTCAATCACCGCAAGAATGTCCGACTCGGCCACGATCAGCAGCGTGTCCTTGTCGATCTTGACCTCGGTGCCGGAGTACGTGGAGAAGATCACCTTGTCGCCCTTCTTGAGCGACAGGGGGATGCGCTCGCCGGTCTCGGTGTTGAGCGCGCCGGTGCCCACGGCCTGCACCGTGCCGGTCTTGGGCTTGTCCTTGGCCGACTCGGGCAGGTAGATGCCGCTCTCGGTGCGGCCCTCCGCCTCATCGCGCTTCACGAGGACCTTGTCGCCCAACGGTTTCACTTTGCTCGCCATCTCAAGAATCTCCTTCAGAAAAGTCATTCACCACAGCGGCGCAGAGGGCACAGAGAGGAATCGGAGTCGAATCTGGTGTCTGGAATCCTGGATAAAGAATCTGCTCTTTCGCTTGCTCTGTGTTCTCTGTGCCTCTGTGGTGAAATCCGGGTCTTCAACAGCAACCGGGCCAGCGCCCGTGATAGAACTTGCTCAATATGCGGCGCAGAACCTCCAGCGCCGTTTCGATGTGAACCGGGCGCTCCAGCACGGCGAACGCGCCCGCCTCCAGCGCGCTCGAGAGCGCCCGCGCGTGCTCGCGCTGAGTCCGCTCGCGCTTGATGACGACTGTGGGGGGAGGCGTGGGCAGCCGCCCGAGCAGTTCGAGCAGGCGCGACCCGCCCTCTTCCGTGGCGCTGATTTGTTCAAGGCCCGCCCGCGCCGGCTCCAGCGGCAGCGCCAGATCGACGACCGCGATGTGCACCGAGGTGCCTTTCATCACGGCCGCCGCCTCGCGCCCGCTGCGAACCCGCCACGACTGAACCCCCATGGGCTCCAGCAGCCGCGGCAGGGCATCGGCCCAGGAGTCATCGCGCCAGGCCACGTGCCCCGCCGCCGAGAGCAGCAGGTTCAGCCGCCCGCCGGGGGGGTTGCCCCGCCCGCCGGTGGGGGGCCGATCGAACGTGGATGGGCGCGGAATCTCCATCACCCCTTTCAGTGCAACGGGCGCACCGGCTCCCCGCGCGCGCAAAGCCTTGCGCACCAACGAATTGCAGCGGTGGCCTGTAGACCCGGCCTGCCATGCACAGAGTCCGGTCTCCGGCGGATGCCAGAACGGCAGTCCCGAGCGACTCCTCAGCCGGTCGGGTCAACCAAGGAAAAGAGCGGGACGAAGCCCGCCCTTGGTTCGTTCCTGATGCCCGATCCCTGGTCCCTTCCCGTCTCAGCACCCTCCCGAGTTGAAGACCGAGAGGATCTTAAGGATGTCGTTGAAGTTCACGACGCCGTTGCGGTCGGCATCGCCGATCGGACCGGCCGAAAGGAAGTTCGCCAGGACGGCGAGGATGTCGTCGAAGTTCACAACGAAGTCTCCGTTGGCGTCGCCGTCGAGAACGCACACGTTGGGCATCGTGATCGGCGTCGGGAAGCCGATCGCCTGCGAGCCCTGGATGCTGTTGAAGTTCACATCGCGCGGCTCGCCGAGGTCGTTCGTGCACGAGTGCTGGAGGGTCTGGTTGAACACGTAATCGTGCCCCGGCCCGTTGAGGAAGATCACCATGTTGATCTTGCTCACGCCCGGCGTGTACGAGCCCGCCGGCCCGGTGCCGAAGCCGAGGTCCAGGAGATCGATCGCCAGCTCGAGCCCCGTGGTCACCGTCGCGGGATTGGTGGCGCCGGTGCCCGGGCAGAAGAACTGTCGCCCGCCGCCCGTGCCGCCGGTGTTCGCGTTGTCGAGCGCCGCGGCGTTGATGGGCTCAGAGCCGAGGTCGCCGCCGACGAACGCCGCGCTGCCGCCGAAGTCATCGGCGATCGCGGCCCCGAGATAGCGCCCGGCATCGGCCGGCATGGGGCCGATCGGGTCGCTCAGCGTGCGCAGCCGCGCCCAGTTGCCGTAGATGAACGCCTGGGGGAAGCCCAGGTCCTCGTTGTAGTCGCCCACGCGGACCGACAGGTAGTAATCAGGTTCAAACCCCGCGTCGAAGGTCATGCCGGGATTCTGGACTTCCATCATCTCGTTCAGCACCGGGCCGCCCATGTTGTTGAGCGCGCCGAAGTCCACATCGGGGTTGCCCGTGTACAGCGGGTCCTGTGCCGATTTGTCCGAGTAGATCAGCGTGTTCTGCCCGGCGCTCATCACGGTGTCGAAGAAGATCTCGACGCTCGTGAAGTTGGGCTCAAAGTTCCCCGCGATCATCAGGTACGCGATGCCGCTCCCGAACCCGTCCGGCTCAACCACCAGGTAGAGCGCGTTGAGTTCCGATCCGTTCGAATCGACGGAGTGCGTCGACGGGGCCATCAGCGGCGCCAGGTTGTTGTTGCCCGCGCCCTCGCGCGCGATGATCGTGCCGCTGATCGTGGTGGTGGTGGTGTCGGTCTTGTTGCCGCCGCCGAAGCGTCCGCCATACCCGCCGCCATCGGCCAGCAGTTGCGTGCCGTCGGCGAAGTGCCGCGCCACATCGAGGTTCGAGTCGAACCCGAGCGTGTAAGCGACGGCGTAGTCGGCCGCGAAGCCAGCGTCGAACGTGAAGCCGTCGGGGCCGCCCAGGCCCGAGTTGAAGCCCTCGAAGCCGGCGTTGTCGCCGCGCAGGTCGTTCTGACCGCCGGCGTTCGTGTCGAAGAAGAGCACCAGCTTGTTGAAGTCGTGCAGGTTGCCCGTCACGAGCCCGTAGAGCGTCGGCGCGTTCCCGTTGGAGGGGTCGCGCGCCACGTAGAAATACACCGCGTTCATCTCCGAGCCGTTCGAGCGGTTGGGCCCGGGCACGAACGTCATGCTCGCAACGCTGTCGCCGAAGCCGGTGGCGTTGCGGTTGCTGCTCATCACCTTGTTCACCCACAGCGCAGCGCCGTAGGCCGACGTCTCGCCGGCAGAGGAGTTGATCCGCCCGTCGATCGCGGCTCCCGCCGGCTGCGCGCCGGGATTGGCCGCCACGGCGACGGTGACGAACTGGTCTCCGTCCCAGTCGTTGAAGTCCACGTTCTTCGCCGGCGCGCCGAGGTTGTTGGGATCCGGATTGCCCGCGCTCGTCAATCCGCCGATCGCCTGATTCGACATGAAGTCGTAGTTGGGCCCGACGAGGATTCCCGCGATCTTCACAGAACCCGCGTTGCCGATCGGGTACCCGATCCCCTCGAGATTGATCTTGAACTCGACGCCAGTGCTCACCGTCAGCGGATCAGAGACATCCATCTGGCTGCCCGAGCCCGGCAGGTTCACACGCCCGCCCACGCCGCCCGAGCCCATCACCGCGCTCGTGTTCGAGTTGTCGCTGTCCACGCGGATCGCGATGGGCGTCGCGCCGCCCTCCGGCGGCGTAGCGTCGCCGTCAACCGGCGAGGGGCCGACGGTCGCGTTCGGCCCGCCGAAGAAGTCGCCCACGCCGCCGCCCAGGCTCGGCAGCGTCGCGAAGTTGATGAACATCGTCGGCGCCGCGGGCTCCGTGCCGCCGCCGATCGTCACGCTCATCCAGAAGTCAGGCGACACCGCCGCGTCGAACGTGAGGCCCGGTTGCTCGGGCGGGGGCGGCTCTCCGGCCGGCTGGAAGGGGCCGCCCATTCGGTTCAGCCCGTCGAAGTCCACGTTGACGTTGTCGGTGCGCAGCGTGTTCTGCCCGCCCGCCGCGCAGTCGATGAAGATTTCGAGCTTGTTGAAGTTCGTCTCGAGGTTTCCCGTGACCAGGAGCAGAAGGAAGTCGTCGTTCACGTTGCCGGGCGTGCCGTTGTTGTAGATGTACGCGTAAACGCCGTCGATCTCCGATCCGTTGGCCCGGTTGCGGATTCCCGCACCCATGCTGCTGCGGCTGTTGCTCGCGAAGCCCGTGCCCACATCCACCTGCGCGAAGCGGGCGCCATAGGCCGCATCGCGGATGCCGTCGATCACGGGCGCTGTGCCCGAGCGCACCGCCGTGTTGATCGTGATGAACTGATCGCCCGCGAGGCTCGCGAAGTTCACGTTGCGCGGCTCGCCGAGATTGTCGGGGTCGCCCTGCAGACCGCCGGAGACTTGATTCGAAACGAAGCCGTGACCACCGCCGTTGATGAAAGCGCAGATCCGGATCTGCCCCGCGACTCCCTGCCCCGGCAGCGCCGACATCGCGATCTCGACCTCGACGCCCGTCGTGACCCCGGCCGGATCGCTCTCTTGCGGCCCGCTCTGTGTGCCGAGCACGTTGTAGCCGGCCTTGCCTCCCACGTTCGATTGGTTCGACTGGAACATCGCCATCACGCGCGGCGCGTTCTCGTAACTGATGACGGTGCTCTTCTGAACGGCGATCGGCGGGCCGTATGAGGCGTCGCGCTTCCCGTCCACGAACGGCGTGCCCCCGCCGAGTGCGGGCAGGGTGAGCGCGAGTGTGGCAGCGGAGCTGGCAGCGATGCGGGATGCGTTCATTGGCTCTCTCTCTTCTGGGGGCGGGCGAACCTTTGGGACTCAGAAGCACTTGGAGGGCGGCGGACGGCCTCATTGAATAGACTGATCAACGCGTGCCCGACGCGCACTGGTTGCGCCATACTCGGCGACTCAGATGCGGGCCGGGGCGGGGCGCCAAATACCCTCAAAACTCAGCCTAGTAAAATGCTTTACCAATATCAGAGCATACCCCGCACACCGGGTCTGGCAAACCTTCGATGGCCGACATCTTTCAGTGCCGACGCGTGACGGCGCGCCCGACACTCGATGGCACGCGAAATCGGTGTTTGTCAGGATCGGCGCTGGTCCCTTAATCACCCTAGTCGTGGGACTGCGGCCGCCGTCGGGTCTTCTTCAGCTCTGAATGACGGCGCTTGCCTTCACGCCGTCGTGCCTTGCTCCCCCGCGTCGGCTTCGTGGCCGTTCTCTGCTTCGGAGCAATGAGAGACCGGCCGACGAGACGGCGCAGCATCTCGACGCACTCTTCGCGATTGAGCGCCTGGCTGCGATGTTTCTGACACGAGAGCACCAGCTCGCCGGACGCCGTGATACGGCGCCCCGCCGATCGAACGAGCCGCTCCATTGCATCGGCGTGGAGTTGCAGATCGCTCAGCGCGATGCGCAGCTCCACTTTGGTCGCGACCTTGTTGACGTTCTGTCCGCCCGGGCCCGAGGAGCGCACGGCGGACATGCGCAGCGCCCGACGCGGCACATCGACGCCCGGCGCGAGGCGAACGCTCCCCGCGCGATCAGGCCCGTCGAAGCGATCGCTCTCGGTATGACCCTGGATCATGGCCGCAGCGTAGTCTCTGGCGCGTGAGGATCATCAGCGGCAGATTCCGATCGCGCCGGCTGGAGGCGCCGCCCGGTGTGGACAAGACTCGCCCGCTCCCGGACCGCACCCGTGTCGCGCTGTTCAACATGCTCTCCGGGCATCTCGAGGGCCAGAGCGTGTTCGACGCGTTCGCCGGGACCGGGTCGTTCGGTCTCGAGGCCGTTTCCCGCGGGGCAGCTCAGTGCGTCTTCGTGGAGCGGGACCGGGAGGTGCTCGCGGTGCTTCGCCGGAACATCGAGGCCCTGGGGGCGGGCGGGCAGTGCGAGGTCTTCTTCGGCGATGCGCTCGGCGCGGGCGCGCTCTCGCGCGTTCCGCGGCCGGTGCACGTGATCATGTTCGATCCGCCGTTCGAGATGATGCAGGAGGCCGCATCCCGGGGACGCACGCTGGGGCAGTTCGCCCGCCTCGCCGCGCTCCTCGATGACACGGGCTTTGCGATCCTGCGAACCCCCTGGCCGTTCGTCGATCGCGTGCCGCGCGCCGATCGCCCCGAGGTTCTTGATCGCGTGCCGATCGATCTTCGAGTTCCCGGCGCCGCGGGTCCGGAGACGCACGCCTATGGCTCCAGCGCGCTGCACTGGTACATGAAGAAGAAGGCATGAGCGACGGAGGCACGAAGGCACGAAGGGGTGCCTTTCCTGAGATCCACCGGATCAATTCGACGGGAGAGTGAACGACGACGGCAGCGCCTCTTCCCGCAGCCCCTTCTCGCCCTTCATCTTCAGCCGCACCACGTACACATACACCACGGCGAGCACGGCCAGCCACACCAGCAGCAGCACAAGCAGCGCCCTTCGACCGCCGAAGCGCCGCGTTCGGCGCACCGCTTCCTGCCTCGTCTCGGTCCCCATGCTTGTGCTGCCTTTCGCGACGGAAGTTTACGCGGCCATACACTGCGCCTCGATGAGCGCAGGGCCGCGCGATGCCGCCGTCAAAATCGTCCAGCGACTGCGCGATGCCGGGCACATCGCGTACTTCGCGGGCGGGTGCGTGCGCGACGATCTTCTCGGGCTCTCGCCCACCGACTACGACGTGGCCACGGAGGCGCGCCCCGACGTGGTCGCGGGCCTCTTCCGCGGCAGCCGCGAGGTCGGGAAGGCCTTCGGCGTGATGCTCGTTCGTGTTTCGGGCGTCACCGTCGAGGTCTCGACTTTTCGGCGCGAGGGCCCGTATTCCGATCGGCGGCGACCCGACGAAGTGACGTTTTGTGATGCGCGCTCCGATGCTTTCCGGCGGGACTTCACGGTCAACGCCCTGTTCATCGATCCGCTGGCGGGCGCGCCCGGCGGGCCAGGAGAAGTGATCGATTTCGTAGACGGAAAGGCAGACCTTTCGCGCCGCGTCATCCGCGCCGTGGGCGACCCGGATCAGCGCCTGAGCGAGGATCACCTGCGGGCGTTGCGCGCTGCCCGAATCGCAGCGCGACTCGGGTTTGAAATAGATACGCCGACGGCCGATGCCATCCGCCGCCACGCGCGGCAGCTCGCGGGCGTCAGCCGGGAACGGATCGGGGACGAGATCCGAAGAATGCTGTGCGATCCCAACCGGGCTCGCGCCGTGCGCCTGGTCAGAGAACTGGGGCTCGAAGGACCCGTGCTCGATCCAGAGCGAAGGGCCGGGGAGCACATCCCTTCGCCCTTGTCGGCGACCGTCATAGAACGACTTCCGGTCTCGTCGGGGTTCGCACTCTCCTTGGCCGCCTGGGAGATCGACAGAATGGATTCCGCCGCCGGTGACGGCAGCCGCGTGGCAATCGATGTCATCGAAGCGAGACAGCCGCCCGCCGCCTCGCGCTTGCGCGCTGCGATCTGCTTGAGCAACGAGGAGCGAGACTCCTTCACTTCCGCCTGGTCGAGCTTGGTCTTCCTCGAACGCGACTGGGAGAACGCGGCGGTCGCGCGACGCAAGCGCGGCGCCGCCGACCCGGGATTTGCCATGGGGCTGGCGCTGCTTCGAAGTCGCCAACCGCAGGTGGCGGACGACCGGGAGCGAGAACTTCGGGCGCTCGCCCAGACGCCGGGCGGCGTGGCGCCCCCTCCGTTGGTCACGGGTGACGACTTGATCGCCGCCGGACTTCCCGCCAGCCCGGCGTTCGGAAGGTGGCTGGAGCAGGCGTACGACGAGCAACTGGAAGGTCGAATCGGCTCGAAGGAAGAAGCGGTCGCGCGAGTCCGGGAATGGGCGTCGGCTGCCTCGAAATCACGGAATCCATAATCGTCCCAGACAGAACGGAACCCGGACCGCGGGTGCGCTTCTATAATTGGGTTGGTGGAACTCTTGAGCGGGGACGGTTCGCGCGGCTCGGGCGATCCGCGGCGGCCCGTGCCCCCAATCCCCGGAGGCATGCCGTGACCAGAACCCAGGTAGTGGCGCGCCGCCTCGGCGCATGGCTCGCCGCAAGCGCTCTCCTGCTCGCGACCTTGGCGGGCACGGTGCCGCTCGGCGCCTCGGCACGAGCTGAGTCCGGCGCCAAGGACGCCTCGCAGAACAACGCGGCCCCCGACCAGATCGTTCTGAAGTCTGGGCAGGTTCTTCGCTGTCGGATCCTTGAAGAGACCGACACGTTTGTGAAAGTCGTCGTCGTGGTCGGCGCCATCTCTTCGCCCACGACCTACCTGAAGTCGGAGATCCTCGAAATCAAGCGCGGCGTCGCCGCTCCGGCGCCGGCGGCCGCACCCGGTCCGCTGGCTTCCAAGACGGGCATCTCGACTTCGCCGCGGGCTCCCGGTGCAGACGTGAAGGAACCGCCTGCGGCGATCGATCCCGGCGCCACCCAGCTCTACATCGTCACGCTGAAAGGCCGGTTTGGCTTCGACATCTCCGAGACGCCTCTCACGAAGATCTTCGAGGACGCGGACCGGACGTTCAATGACCTTGTGTCCGGCACAGGCGCGGACGAGGGCCGCCAGGTCGTGGACCCCGCAGCGCGCGACAAGCACATCGTCGTGCTGAAGCTCGACACCTCGTCCCAGCCCGGCTTCAGCAGCATCTTCCGCACCGAGGAACTCGCTCCCATCGTCAAAGAGCAGATCTTTGATAAGCACCGGCGCGTTGCCTTCTGGATCGAAGAGGCCGGTGGCGGGGCGGCCTTCCTCCCCTGGATCAGTGAAGAGATTTACTTCACGAGCGAGGGAGTCCTCGGCGGCATTGGCGACCTCGACAAGTTCTCCAGCGGCGACAAGATGGTCGATGAAAAACTGATCTCCGCGTTCCTCGGCCACGCCGAGGGCTTCGCGATCAAGGGCGGCTACGCCGATCACATCCCGGTGCTTCGCGCCATGATCCGCGCGCAGAACTGGCTCTGTGTGCGCTTCGAAGGAGGCAAGCCCGTCTACCTCACGCGCCAGCCCACGGAGTCCGACGGCGATGCCTGGCTCATCCTCAGCGACAGCGGAAAGAAGGAAGGCGAATCGAGCGGCGGTGGCATGAGCGGCGACGGCGGTGACGGCGGCTCTGGCAAGCTGGCCACCTACACCATGACCGCCGAATGGGCGGACAAGCTCGGCATCTCCGATGGAATCGCCGACTCCGAAGACGATCTCGCTTTTCGCATGGGCATCCAACGCAACTACGTTGTCCTGAAGGATGTGCGCGGCCAGAAGGTCGTTGACGACTGGAAAAAGAACATCGACACGGCCGTCAAGATGATCAACCCGGAGGAGCGCCCCGGTCTGCCTCTGGGCACGCTCTGGCGTGAGTACAACGACCTCGCCGGCCAGCAAGGCGACGCCGATCAGACTCGACGTGCCCTGGGCAAGCGCCTGCAACTGATCAGGCAGATCCGTGACGTCGTGACTCGATACGCGGAGGTTTTCGACCCCAAGGGCGGCTGGCGCGCTGAACTGGATGTTGAGATCGAGCGCCGCCGGAAGGAACTCGAGGATTTCAATCGCGGGCAGCGCGGTATGCCCGGACGCGGACCCGGAGAAGGCGGCGGAGGCGGTGGGGGGCGCGGGCCCTTCGGCTGATCCGCGCTGACGGCGCTCTCGCTCACGCCGCACCTGAACTCAGTCGCGCCCCGTGGGCGCCTATCGGGAGGTTCGACGCCAATGTTCAAGCGATTCCTCGGTCAGGCGCTCATCGCGGCCACGCTCGCGCTGGGTGTTGTGTGCTCGCCCGCCCTCGCCGACCGACTGCACCTCAAGGACGGTCGCATCCTCGAAGGGCGCGTCGAGCGCGAAGGGCCGGGCTTCGTCTACTTCGTGCTCAAGGTCGGCGGCGTCGAGCGCAGCGAGCTCTTCACCTCCGATCAGATCGTGCGAATCGAGAAGGATTCCGACGCTCCGGCTCCACAGACGTCCGAGCCCACGTCCGCGCATGCGCCCGTGTTCAAGTCCGACGCGAAGGAACCGCCGCCGGTTTCCGCGGACGAAGCGGCCGTGGCCGCCGCCGCGGCAGCGGCCGGCGCCAGCGCCCCAAAGAGCCAGGACCCGCCGCCGTCATCTTCCTCCGCGACCCGTGTCTGCTTCGTGACGCTTGAGGACACGGTCGGCATGTACTTCAACGCGGACGCCCTTCTGAAGTCGGTCGAACTGGTCAAGGACGACAAGCCGGATGTGATCGTCCTCTGGATCACTTCCGGCGGCGGAGCAGCGCTGGAAGTCGAGCCGCTGTCCGACGCCATCCACAAGAAACTCAAGAAGGACTACCGCGTCGTGTCATGGATCCGATCCGCGATCTCCGCCGCGGCCATGACAGCCTGGAACTGCGAAGAGATCTACATGATGAAGGAGGGCAACATCGGGGCGGCGACCATGTACCGGCAGGAGGGCGGGCGCACCGTCGCCGCGAGCGGCGAGATGCTCGAGGGAGCCCTCAGAATGGGCGAGGAACTCTCTCGGCGCGGCAAGCGGAACCCGCTCATCATGCGCGCCATGCAGATTCATTCCGAGCTCTCGTGTGACATCGACGGTAACGGCCTGATCACCTGGTACGACAACCTCAAGGGCCAGTACCAGGTCAACACGAAAGACCGCATCCTCACGTTCAACTCGGCCGACTCGCTCAAGTTCGGCATCTCGCGCGGCACCGCGGATTCCAAGGACGGGCTGCTCCGCCTGATGGGCGTCGCCGAATGGGTCGAGGTCGGAGCCAAGGCCGACGAATACCAGCGCGAGTTCCGCGAGGGCGTCAAGGTCGCCGAGGCCCGCGTGGGCGAGCTGCTCCAGAAGTATCAGATGGCCGTGGACGCCGCCGGCGGCAGCGGCACCGAGCAGGAACGCGCCAGGCACGTCGGTCGGGCCCGCACGGTGCTCAACGAGCTCCGCGGCGTGGTGCGCCGTGCGCCCTCGTTCGAGAAGTACACCATCCTCACGCCGGAGTGGTTCCGCGAGCGCGAGGAAGAGCTGCGCAAGCTCGCGAGCCGGAGCTGACCGCGAATTCGATCTGTTAGCGGTCGGCGCTCTGAGGCGCCGGCGCGCTCGGAGCGCGCGCCGACCACATCTCATCCAGCGTCAGCGCTCCATATCCGTCGAGCGTGAGGTCCCGCACCGTCCCATCCGCCCCGATGAACCGCACGACGGCGTGGTTGGCATTGGCCCAGCGAACGATCGCGACATCGCGCTCCGCCAGGAACTCATCGCTCCGCGCCAGCCCGATGATGACGACCCGTCCCGGCGAGGCGAGCGAATCGCTGATCTGAAACGGAAGCCACCCCGCCGCGCGAAGCCAGCGGTGCGACAGCCAAGCGCCGAGAAGTAGATTCAAGGCCCCGAGGAGGTTGGGGGCGCCGCCCGCCCATGTAAAGGACCACACGCCACCCAGCAGGCAAAGCGCGCCAGCAACAGCGACGAATACAGCACCCGCGGAAAATGCCTGCTCGCGCACGCAGCGAAACAGGCTCCGCTCCTCGAACTCCGCGGACTCGATCGGGTGCATCAGTCTCGCGGACCACGCCGAATATGGCTCATGCATCGCCAGCAGCGCGGCTGGCCGGTTCAATCGCCGGCGTCTTCCGTGAAACCAGCGAATATCAAACCCCGAGCGATCGCATCGCAGCGTCGCCCGAGCATGCGCTCGGAATGCCGCCCATTTCATGGCGTGTCGGCGCGCCCGTCCGCGTCGGCGAGAGCGAATGATCGGGATCCACACGTGTAACGCAAGCGAGTGAACCGGGCGGCTGCGCAGCAGCCATCGAATGCCTAGGGCGATCGCCAGAGCAGGCGCTCCGGCGATTACGGTCGCGCCCAAAGTCCAAAGTACTTGTTCCAACGCCCCCGTGCCCGACGTCGGCTTCATCCACGAAAGTGATTGCGGGGCATAGTGCTTAATGCCTAGCAACACAAACACTGCGATGGGAAGACACCAGATGACCGTATTGAAGGTAAAGATCTTTCCCGTGTCGCAAATCCGTGCCCCCGGCAGTGGGTCAAACACAATCATCGAGATCGGCCTCCGGCGCGACGCCCGAACAGAGTAGAAAAACCGCGAAGTATGGCTCGCCCGCCTCTTACGCGTCGGGTATACGAATGGATATGAGAGAGCGACGATCGCCCACGACCGAGGCCGCCGCGCCGCCGAGGCCGCTTTCCAAGGCCGCCGGATTCGTCCCGTCGGAACTCGACGCCTCGCATTGGGAAACCGTCGCGCCGCTCTACGACGCACTCCTGAATCGGCCGGTGGATTCCCGTGCTGCGCTGGAGCAGTGGCTCCTGGACCGCAGCGAACTCGACGCGGCCTGCTCCGAAGCCCGCGCCAATCTCTACATCGCCATGACCTGCCGCACCGATGACCCGGAGACCGGCAAGGCCTACACGCGGTACATCGACGAGGTTCTGCCGCGATTGCGCCCGATGTCCTTCGAACTCGACCGGCGGCTCGTGGCGCTCGCCGATCGATTCCCGCTCGACCCCGATCGATACTCGGTGCTGATCCGCAACACGCGGGCGGATGTGGAGATCTTCCGCCAGGACAACGTCCCGCTCCAATCCGAGCTGGACAAGATGGCGCAGCGTTATCAGGAAATCAGCGGCGCGATGACGGTGCAGTTCCAGGGGCGGGAGCAGACGCTGCCCCAGATGGGGCGCTACCTCGAAGAGACGGACCGGGCGCTCCGCGAATCGGCCTGGCGGGCCGTGGCGGCGCGCCGGCTCCAGGATCGCGACGCGATCGACGATCTGTTCGACCGGATGCTCGATGTTCGCGCCCGTGTCGCTCGCAACGCGGGCTTCGGCGACTACCGCGGGTATGCGTTCGCCTCGATGCGCCGATTCGATTACACGCCCCAGGACTGTCAGTCGTTCCACCTGGCGGTCGAGCGGCACATCGTTCCGATCGTGCAGCGCATGGACGAGCGTCGGCGCCGTGCGCTGGGCGTGGATGTGCTCCGCCCGTGGGACCTCGCGGTCGACGAGGCCGGGCGCCCTCCGCTCCGCCCGTTCCGCAACGGAAGCGAACTGCTCGACCGATCGCGCCGGCTCTTTCAAGCCCTCGATGGCTCGCCCGGCGGATTGGGCGAGATGTTCGCCGACCTCGGCGAGAACGGCGCGCCGGGGCCGTGCCTCGATCTCGACAGCCGAAAGGGAAAAGCCCCCGGCGGATATCAGTACACGCGCGATCGCTCGCGCCGCTCGTTCATCTTCATGAACGCGGCCGGCCTGCACCGCGATGTCGAGACGATGATCCACGAGGCCGGCCATGCGTTCCACGCCGCACTGGCGCGTCACGAGCCGCTGCTCGCCTATCGAGATTCGCCCATCGAGTTCTCCGAGGTGGCCAGCATGGGCATGGAACTGCTGTCGATGCCGGCGTGGGGGGAGTTCTATTCATCCAGCGCCGACCTTGCTCGGGCGAGGCGCGCCCAACTGGAAAACCGCGCGCTCGTCATCCTGCCCTGGATCGCCGCCGTGGATGCCTTCCAGCACTGGCTTTACACGAACCCCGGCCACTCGCGCGAACAGCGCAACGCGGCCTGGGTCGCGCTCATGCAGCGCTTCGGGCGCGCGGTCTCCTGGGACGGGCTCGCCGAGGAGCGCGCCCGCGAGTGGCACCGCCAGCCCCACCTCTTCATCCACCCCTTCTACTACATCGAGTACGGCATCGCCCAGCTCGGCGCGCTCGGCGTCTGGCTGCACGCGCGCGAACACGGCCAGGATTCCGCCCTGGCGCTCTACAAACGCGGACTTGCCCTCGGCGGCTCGCGGCCCCTGCCCGAACTCTTCGCCGCTGCGGGCCTTCGCCTTGATTTTGGAGAGGAAACGGTCGCTCGTCTGGCCGGTGCGCTCGAGTCCGAGCTTGATCGCGCGGATTCCTGACCTTCGACGCGATCAGATTCCCTCGACAACCGCCGAAAGCGAGAGAACCACCGCCGCGATCGCCGCCAGCGCTGTCTTCGCGACCGTCGCCACGAGCCGCCCAAGAAATGCGCCAGTTCCAGTCCGCGCGGCATCGCCCAGGCGCCGCTCGGCGACCGTCATCTCCATCCCTGCCGCAAACGCGCCCGCCCCGAGCGCGCCGCCGAGTATGGTCCCCACGAGCGGGATGGGAATAAGCACCGTCCCGAACACCGATCCGACGATGCCGCCGAGGATCGCGCCAACCATGGCCCGCCCCGAAGCCCCCGCTCGCTTGGCGCCGACTGCGGAGGCGAGCAGATCGATCAACTCGCCGATCGCCGCCATTGCGAGCACGGACGCAATCGCTCCCCACGAGAGCAGGTCCGGCAGCCACAGGAGTTTCACGAGCACCCCGGCGAGGCCCATGATCCAGATGCCCGGCAGCCCCGCCGCCGCGAGCATCAGCCCGGCGAAGCAAGTCAGGCACACGATGCCGGCGGCCAGTGCGTTCATGTGAAGGCTCTTCGCGCCGGGCGGTCCCGGACCGCGCGTGAAGCGCGCCCGCTTTATTCGGATTCGACGCCGGCCGCGTTCGGGCTGTCAGTCGCCGCCGCCGCTCCCGTCGCCCGCGCCTCCTCCCCCTCCATCGCCTCCGCCGTCGGCGCCATGGCCCGCCGAGCCCGAGCCCGAGCCGTCGGACCCAGCGCCGAAGATCGGGACCACGGCAGCCTTCCCCCCCTCGCCGGATGGATCGCGCCCGCGCTCACGTGATTCCTCCTCCTCCGGCGGCGGCGGGACGTAGTTCGGATGCAGCTTCTCCATCTCAAGCACCCACTCTTCCAACGGCGAGTGTCGCAGCAGGTCGAGGCGGAACTCCGGAGACCCGTCGCTCAGCGTGATGTGGATGTAGTACTTGTGCCAGTCGCGCTTATCGACCGACGAAATGTCCGCCGGCGTGAACGATCTGCCCGAGGGCAGCGTCAGCCGATGCGCCTCGGGCTGGTACCGATAGACAATCCCCCGGCAGCGCGCCAGGAAGAACACAAGCCAGAGCGCGCCCCCGAACCCGATAGCGACGAACACGTACTGAAGCGGAATGTCATACGCCGCGAGCGGCGTCGGCACGTTGCTCCCCGACAGCTCTTGATTGAGCTGTTCGAGTTGGCGCAGGGGATCGGAAAACATCGTCGGAGTCTCGACCATGTGCGACGGGTCGGCCGCTCGGCGGTCGAGTTCGCGGCGGTTCTGGTCGCGCAGCCGCGCCAGGTTCGAAATCCGTGAGAGCGACTCAAGCCACTGCCGGCGTGCGCCGTCGCCGCTATCGGGGGGCAGGTCCCGTTCGGCGCGCAGGCGCTGAAGTTCCGTCGCGGGATCTTCCACCGACGCCGAGCGCAGGAGCGAGCCCTCCTGCGAGAGCCGATCGAGGTACGCGCGCAGCATGAATCGCGCGTGCCGCTCTCCGCGCGCGGGATAGACCACCCACGCGTCGATCGCGCCCCAGACTCCGAGCCCGAGCAGGAAGAGCGTGAAGATCCACATCTTCACGAGCCACTTGCGGTTGAGCGTCGTCTGAAGCGGAGCGTTCTCGGTCATCGGATCCTCGTCGAGCCTTGCTCGGCGCCGAACGGACGCCGCTTCCGCTCATCAATCCTCGAGACGCACCAGCGCCTCTTCCCACCACCGCTCGGCCCACGCCCTGCCCTGCGGCAACGCCAGCATGGCGGAGAACCCGCCCTCCGAGACACGACGAAGCGGAATGACCGGCCATGCCCGCCCTCGCTCGGCAAGCGCGCGGCTGAGCCAGCGAGAGTGCATCAGCCGGGCCTTCTCCGCAGCCGAGAGGAGCCCGATCGGGCGTTGAAACAGAGTGCCGAGCATGGTTCCCCGCAGAAGGAAAGACCGGCCGAGTATACCCCTTCGGACCCTCAAGCCGACTCTCGCCACATTGAGCGCACACCCCGCGCCACGCGGTCTTGGTCGGGGTTCGAGCGGTGCAACCGGCCCTGTCCGCGCGCTTAGAATCAGATGGAGTTCTCGCGGGCGTTGAAGCGGCCGATGGTCGCGTCGGCAAACGCGCAAGCGGGACCGGAGTCAGGAGGAACAGGTCATGAATGCTCAAGCATCGTTCCCATTGCGTCGGGTTCGCCGCGCCGCCGGTTGTGCCGTGGCGCTGGCAATGCTGACGCTCGGCGTCGGCGGCTGCAACAACGCGCGGCAGGGCGCGGTGTCGGGCGCGGCCATCGGCGCGCTCGGCGGTTTGGCCATCGGCTCCCTCACCGGCAGCGCGGGCAAGGGAGCGGCGATCGGCGCCATCGGCGGCGCGATCGGCGGGGCCATCCTCGGCGATCAGAACGAACGCCGCGAGCGCGATCAAAGCCGAGCATCGGATTGGTGATCGCCGCACCGCGCGTGCTTCAGACGTCTTCGTCTTCCGCGGCGCCGAAATCGTCGTCGTCCTCGTCGAGCTCCTGGGGCGGTTTGCCCTTTGACTTTCGTCCGAGGACCGCCGCTTCGTGCTGCGCTTCGAGGCAGGCCTGCGCTAGCGTCTGGTGAAGCTTCTCGTGGTCGGCGAGGGTCCCGAGAAACTCCATCAGGTGCTCGACTCGTCCGGAGGCGTCCTCCTGCGGGTCGACCATGGCCATCGCGGCATCGCCCAGCGCCTCGCCCGTCTTGAGCATCCACGGCACGTCGATGCGCTTGGGCTTCTCGATGCGGATGCGCACGGTGGCGGGGCCGACCATCACAACGGGCCAAAGCCCCAGCGACGTCGGCGGTTCGCGCACCAGCACAAGCACCGGAACTTCATCGGCATTGGCCTTGTCCCGGAATTCGCGCCCGTCGGCGGCCACCAGCGGCGGCGCGAAGAGGTAGCAGCCGGGCTTGATCGGCTCGCTCCCGTCGAGCAGCGAGGTCAACCGCTCGTAGGTCTCGACTTTCTGAATCTTGCGGACCTCGGCCGCCTGATGCCGCTTGTGGCGCCGCGCCTCTTGCAGCGGCAGCAGGATCCGATGCATCCGTTCATAGTCGAGCGACTGGAATGCCAGCGCAAGGCCCGCCAGTGACTCGCGCTCACACTCGAAATACCTCGTCTCCGCAAGCGCCTCGCTGGCGCGCTCCATGATCGCGTCGATCTTGTTGGTCTGGGAGCGGGCCCTTGGGGACTTCACAATCTCTCTCCTCGCTCGCGCCCTCAGCGCGTCCTCTGCGCGAGTTCCCCGAACCATGATCGCCAGCGATTGGCCTGATCCTCGAGATCAAACGCCAGCACGTCCGCCAGCGCGGCCCAGTCCTGGGCCTGAACCGCCCGCTTCAACTCCGACAGCCCGCTGGTCAGGTCCTTGGCCATGTCGGGCAGCCGGCCCGTGAAGGTAGCGTCTGCGCCCGGGCCGTCCAGCCCCGCCTCGCTCGCCTGCGCCACGAGCCCGACCACCTGCCTGACGCGCGCCCAGCACTCAACGATCCCGCCGATCTCGCGCAGCGCGCCCGGGAGATCGCCCTTCTGGAGCATCCGGGCCGCCTCCGCCTGGCTCGCCGACGTGCGATCGAGCATGTCCGCCGAATCGTGCAGCGCCGACTGAATCAGCAGCCCCGAGTCGGCGCTGAGGAATCGTACTTCGCTCGCGTACGGCTCCTTCGCCGGCGGCGAGGCCAGATCGTCCGCGGGCACGGCGCATCCATCGGCGGTCGCCTCGATCAGCAGGCGCGAGCCGGCGCGTTCGCTCGCCGCCGCGATCGCGGCGCGCAGCGTCGTCGCGGAATCGTCGATCATTTCTCCGTCCAGAAAGACTCTCATGGCCGGTGCAACACCTTCGGCTTTTCGGACCCGCGACTCCAGACCGTCCCGATATTCCCGAGTCGATCAACCGCCCGTGGGCGCCGCGACCCGATCCGGTTTCCTTTCCACGCTTACGGCCCTCATCGCGTCCACGTGTACAGGCTTGGGGTCCGCGAGTGAAATCGAACTCATCTCGCGCCTCCGCTGCTTGTGAATCAGGCGAAGATTGCGCGCATAGATCACGACGCCGCTCGATTGCCCCAGAACGCCCACGAGGTCCTGCCGCCAGACGAAGTACGCAAACAGCGCCACGCCGCCCATCAGGCTCAGCCACCAGAACGCTTCGGGGATCGTGCTGCGCCGATTCTTCTCGCTCACCAGCCACTGGATCAGGAAGCGGCAGGAGAAGACCAATTGGCCGCCGAATCCCACCGCGATCCAGATCAGGCTCGACCACGACGTGATGTTCAACAGGCGGAATGCGGCGTTGGTATGGAAGTCGGTCAGGCGCGCAAAAACCTGCGCCGGCAGCATCGCGCGCAGCTGATCCCTGCTCATCTCCTCGCTCGCCGAGCCGTCGCGAAACAGCAGCCGATAGGTGATCTCGCCGCCCTCGCCCGGCGCTGCCTCCAGCACGCCCTTGTCGTCCGCAAAGCGAACCTCGGACGTGAGCGCTCCATCGCGCAGCGGCGGCAGCCCGGGGTGCGACCGCGGCCCCCATACCAGCCACGCGCCCAGCGCGAGCATGGCCAGCATCGCAAACAGCGGCCCCCATTTCACGCGTGGGCCCCCTCGCGTGCGCCCGGGCGCACCAGGACGACCGGCGCGGGCGCTTCCTGCTGCCGTCCGATCGGCGGTGTCGGCCCGGATTCATCGACAGGCACTTCGATCGCTTCGACCGGCCGCCGCCTCCCGCGCATCCATCGAACGGCAAAGCAATCGATCAGCCCGGGGATCGCCCGTTGCACGATGCCCAGGCCGTACTTCGTCTGCCCCGCGTTGCGCGCCCGATGGCGCACGGAAGTCTCAACGACTTTGAAGCCGAGCTGCCGCGCCGTCACCGGGATGAACCGGTGCATCCCTCGAAACTCCAGCGGCAGAGCCAGCGCCACTTCCCGCTTCATGATCCGCAGCGAGCAGCCCGTGTCGCGGATGGTGTCGCCAAGGATCAAGCCCCGGAACAGCCGCCCGATCCGCGAGTTGATCCGCCGGATGAGGTTGTCGCGCCGGTTGGCCGAGCGATCGCCCTGCACCAGGTCCGCCCGCTCGCGCCGCATCACGTCGAGCATCCCGGGCAGGTCCGCCGGGTCGTTCTGAAGGTCCGCGTCGAGCACCGCGATGAGAGGCGCCCGCGCCGCGCGAAACCCCGCGTGAAACGCCGCCGATTGGCCGTTGCCGCGCCCCGGCGGCGTTCGCTCCAGCGCGATCACTCGCAGCCAGGGTCGTGTGCGTGCCAGCGCGGCCGCGCGCCCCCGCGTCTCATCCGTCGAACCGTCATCCACGATGACGAACTCAAATTCATCCGTGTCGCCGCCGAGCGCTCGGGCGAGAGTTCCTCCCGCTCGCTCGACCTCGTCGACGAGCCGTGCAATATTGTCCTGCTCGTCGTGCGCGGGCGCGACGATGGTGATCCTGGGCTGGCCGGATGGTCTGCTCAACGCAATGGTCTCTCGCACGCGCGCCGGGCACGGCGCGGTTCTCTCGGATCCGGGCGGCCCCGCCGTGGCGGCGGCCGCGGGACGGGTGGATCGTATCCGACTAGGATTGGCCCGGAACGATGCACCTTCGCCACTCCGATCACGACCACGGCCCGCCCACGGTCCCCGTCAAGTTCTGCCTCGAGGACCCCGAGGGCCTCACCGGCTCCGAAAAAGCCGAGTGGGAGTTCATGGGCGCCAAGGGCGAGCACCTGATGGAAATCGCCGTCGAGCACGGCGTGAACATCGAGCACGCCTGCGGCGGCGTCTGCGCCTGCTCCACCTGCCACATCTACGTCGAGAAGGGCATGGAGCACCTCTCGCCCGCCACCGAGGCCGAGGAAGACCGCGTCGAGGAAGCGCCCGGCCTCCAGCGCAACAGCCGCCTCTCATGCCAGTGCGTGATCAAGGGCGATGGCCCGATCGTGGTGCGCGTCCCCTCGTGGAACCGCAACGCGGTCAAGGAAGTGCCGCATTAGTTCTTGCTTCGACGCAGTTACACTCAATCGCATGAGCGTTGATTCAGCCGGTTTCGACCCGCGCTCCGTCACGCGCCCCGCGCCCATCCTGCTCTGGTACTACCTGCTCTGCGCCCTCGCGACGGTGTTCGGATTCCCGTTCGTCTTCCTCTACCTCTTCTTCAAGTACGAGACGCTCCAGTACACCTTCGATGACGAGGGCATCAAGATGTCCTGGGGCTTCCTGTTTCGGCGCGAGACGATGCTCACGTACCGCCGCATCCAGGACATCCACGTCACACGCGACATCGTCGAGCGTTGGATGGGCCTGGCCACCGTGGGCATCCAGACCGCCGCCGGGAGTTCCACGCCCGAGGTGCAGATCCAGGGCATCCTCGAGTTCGATGCCCTGCGCGACTTCCTGTACATGAAGATGCGCGGCGCGCGCGGCCTTGATGTGCCGACAGAAACGGGCGACGCGGGCGCCGCCGCGACAGGCGAGGGCGATGAGGCCCTCGCCCTCCTCGGCCAGATCGCCGAAAACCTCGGCGCCATCCGGCGCACGCTGGAAGCGAAGGGGCTGCGCTCGTGAGCGGCCTGACTCAGCGCGCCTCGGAGTGGGTCTACACCGGTGTGTGGGCCGTGCTGACGGATCTGTTCCGCGTGCCGCGCGAGCCGCCCGCGCTCCCCGCCGGCTCGCACGAGTCCGTCGTCACCTTCCGCCCTTCCGAAGGCTGGCTCAATTACCGCAAGGTGGTGTTCTGGATCGTGCTGGCGATCATCGACATCCTGCTCATCGGCGCGTGGATCGCGATCCTCGTCACGAACATGACGGTCGGGCTCATCCTCGCGCTGCCGTGGCTCGCGCTCGTCATTCTTCCCGATATCTTCGCCTACGTCGCCATTTATTTGAGGTACGACACCACCTGGTACGTGCTCACCGACCGCAGCATGCGCCTCCGCCGCGGCATCTGGATCATCCACGAGATCACGATCACCTACGAAAACATCCAGAACCTCAGCGTTACTCAAGGACCGCTCCAGCGCTACTTCGGCTTCTCCGACCTGACCGTGCAGACCGCCGGCGGCGGCGCTGCGGCTCACCCCAAGGGCGGCGGCGGCGGCGGACACTCCGGCGTGCTCGAAGGCCTCGCCGACGCCGCGAGCGTGCGCGAGATCGTCATGCAGCGCGTCCGCGCCTCGCGCTCGGCGGGATTGGGCGATGAAGCGCAAGGAGTCGAAAGCGAACGCTCGGGGCCCGAAAAGGGGTGGTCGGCCGCGCACATCGCCGCCCTCACTCGGATCCGCGATGAGGCCCGCGCGGCGGCCGCCGCATTGGGCGCGGCGTAGCCGCCCGCGCCTAGACTCGCTGGCGCGAGCGCAGCAGCTATGCCCGACACGTTCCACTGGCTCGATGTCGATCGGATCGCCGAGGAATTGGCCGAGCACTTTCCGGACCGCGACCCTCTGACCGTGCGCTTTGTCGAACTCAAGACTCTCGTGCAGTCGCTCCCCGGGTTTGCGGAGCAGCCCGGCCACCCCGTCAACGAGCGCATCCTCGAGACCATCCAGGGCCGCTGGGTCGAGGAGCGCCTGGGGCTCGAGCCCGACGACGACGGGTGATCCGCGCGGCGCGTCCGGACACGCCGTGAGACTCATTCTCCGCGCATCTACCTGGTTGGTGCGCACAACGGCGCCAGCGCCAACCCCCTCCGGCGCGCATTTTTGAAGATCGCTGTTAGTCGCGCCCTCCAAAGCACTTGCGCTCTCTCAAACGAGCGCTCGCGGAAGCCCCTGTGCGCACAAACGCGTCCGCGCACCCCTCTATAGGGGGGACCGTTTTTTCTCCTGCAGCATCGCGGATGCTGGCCCGAATCCCCCGTGTTCTGCGCGAGTCGCGACGCCATGGCGAATCCCGAACTCCTTGCCGATCTTCTCGATGAGGGACTCTCCCTCCCCGAAATCGCCGCGCGCCACAACATCTCGCCCGGCGCCCTCGACACGTGGCTCGAGTCCGAGCAAGTGCAGTCGCTCCGGGAGGCCTGCCGTCGTTTCGCCGCTTGGCGCGCCCGCTACTTCGCTCTCGAGCGCATCCCGCGCGCGTTGAACCGGCTCTGCGAAGTGATGGACTCCAGCCCCGGCACCGAAAAAGCCCGCCGCGCCGCCAACGCCATCATCAACCTCGCGTTCAAGAAGGAACTCTCTGTCCCTCCGGGTGCCACTGGTCGGTCGAGGTCCTCCGAGGCAGACCAGTGTCGAAGACCCGCCGTGGCGGGCCCCGCGCCAAATCAATTCAGCGGTGCCACGGCTATGACGCAGCCCGCAGCACCACCGCAGGGCCCCCCGCCGCATCACGGGCATCCCCCCGAACCGGCTAGCCCTTGCCTCTCCTCATCCGAAATCTCAAATCTCAAATCTGAAATCTCAAGTCCTGAAGTCTCTCGCGTCACACCACCCGATTCCTGCGCGTGCTCTAACGCTTCTGAAACGATTGATTCCTCCGCGTCCTCCGCGAACCCCGCGACAAGACTCGACCCCGTCGCCGCGATGGACGCTCTCCACGCCGAACTGCGCGAAAAGACCCGCGGCCTCTGCGGCTACGAAGAAAAGCGTTTGGTGAAGAACGCGCTCGCCGATTTGCGCGCCAAGCACCGCGCGCCCATGTGACAGCGCCCTCCGACTCTCGGCGCGCTTTCGACACCCTGACACCCGGACACCTCGACACCTTCCGCGTCGAGGCGCGCTGTCACTTGCGCACGCAGCGCCCGGGCAGCGAGTGATCAGTGCACCGAAACGACTCCGGTCGATTTCGCCGGCACCGCGAACCGCGACGCGTCGCCCCCCGCCCGGAACTGAGCGTGCGGGTCATCGCTCTGATGCCACGTGATCAGGCCGGGAACCAGCGTGCCGACCAGCCTGTCGTCGCGCGGCATGACCCGCACCGTGAACCCGCGCCGCCCCGAGCCGCTCGCCGCGAACTCGCCCACGAACACGAACTCTCCCTCGCTCGGCGACTGATCCGGCGCGGGATGCAGCTCCGTGGCGATGCCGTGCACGAGGTCGCCGAGGCTGGTGACCTCGCCGTGATACAGCTGCACGTGCACCTCTTCCGGAGTCAATCCCCCGAGCTGGACCAGGGCGCGCACCTGGATCGGAGTGCGAACCGGCACGCTGCCCGCGACGTTCGCCTCGACGCGGCGCACCCCGACGCGGGGCCAGTGCTCGCGGAAGCGCCGGATGTGGGCCGCAAGACTCGAAGCCTCCGCCAGATTGTCGCGCCCCAGGGTGTGCCCGGCGCCGTGCGCCAGCAGATAAAACTGCTCCGTGTAGTCCGCGACCATGCGGTTCGTGCTGAACCGCGGCGTGAGCAGACGGATGGAGGCCTTCATGCGCGCGAGCCACTTGCGCGGCAGGCCGGAATCATCGCGCTGATAGAACTCGGGCAGGATCTGCCTCTCGAGTAGGTCGTAGAGCGCCCGGCTCTCGATGGCGTCCTGGACCTTGGAGTCGTCGTACGACTCGCCCTTGCCGATCGCCCAGCCCACGCTCGAATCGTGCGCCTCGTCGTACCAGCCGTCCAGGACCGAGACGTTGATCACGCCGTTCATCGCGGCCTTCATGCCGCTCGTCCCCGATGCCTCCATGCCGCGCCGGGGTGTGTTGAGCCAGATGTCGCAGCCCTGCACGAGCCGGCGCGCCACCTCGATGTCGTAGTCCTCCAGGAACACGATCCGGTTCAGGTGGTCGGACTCGGAGGCCAATCGCACGATGTCGCGGATCAGTTCCTTGCCCGGTCCATCCGCGGGGTGCGCCTTCCCGGCGATGAGCAACTGCAACGGGCGCTCGCTGTTGTTGAACAGCGCGCGGAGGCGGTCGGGGTCGTGCAGGAGCAGCGTCCCGCGCTTGTAGGTCGCGAATCGACGGGCGAACCCGATCGTGAAGATGTCGGGATCGAGCGCCGCGGCGGCCTTCTCGATCTCGTCGTGCCCGAGCCCGCGCGCCCGCAGCTGACGCCGGATCCGCTTGCGTCCCCAGGTGATCATCTTCTCGCGCTGCTGCTCGTGGCAGCGCCAGAGCTCCTCGTCCGGCACATCGTTGATGGCGTTCCACATCTCGTAGTCGGTGGGGTCGAGCTGCCACTCCGGCCCGAGGTAGCGGTCGTACAGCTTGATCAGCGTCGGGCTGATCCACGAGCGCGGGTGAACGCCGTTGGTCACGTATCCGACCGGCACCTCCGGCTCCGGAACCCCGGGCCAGACCGGCTGCCACATCTTCCGGCTCACCTGCCCGTGCAGCCGGCTGACGCCGTTGGCGAAATTGCTCGTGCGCAGCGCCAGCACGGCCATCGAGAAGAACTCACTCCGATCAAAGACATTGACCCTTCCCAGCGCCAGCAGGCCCTCCAGGTCGAGCCCGAGGCGCCCAAGCATTCCCGAGAAGTAGTGGTCGATGAGTTCCGGCGAGAAGCGGTCCATCCCCGCCGGCACCGGGGTGTGCGTCGTGAACACGTGCTCGGTCGCCGCGGCCCGGGCGGCCTCGTCGAAGGCCTTGCCGTGCTGCTCGCGCAGGCGCGCGATGCGCTCGAGAGCGAGAAACGCCGCGTGCCCCTCGTTGATATGGAACAGCGTGGGACGCTCGCCGATCTTGGTCAGCGCGCGCACGCCGCCGATGCCGAGGATGATCTCCTGCTGGATTCGGGTCTCGATGTCCCCGCCGTACAGCGTGCGCGTGATGTCGCGATCCTCGCGCCGATTCTCGGGGAAGTTCGTGTCGAGCAGATACACCGGCACTCGGCCGACATCGCAGCGCCACACGCCGATCGTGACCGCACGCCCCGGCAGTTCGACGCTGACGCGGTATTGCTCGCCCGTATCCGGATCGATCAGGCGACGGATGGGCTGATTGGGGAAGTCGAGCTCCGGGTAGGTCTCCTGCTGCCAGCCGTCGGCGTTCAGGTACTGGTGGAAGTAACCGCACCGGTAGAGCAGTCCCACCGCGCAGATCGGCAGCCCGAGTTCGCTGGCGGATTTCAGATGATCTCCGGCGAGGCACCCGAGCCCGCCCGAGTAGATCTGGAAGCACTCCGTAAGCCCGAACTCCGCCGAGAAATACGCGACGCGAAAGGGCTCTCGCGCCTCTCCCTTGTCATCCAGCCCCGACAACAGCTTCGGGAACTGCTTCTGAAACCAGGACGACCGCTCCATGTGCGCCCTGAACCGCGCGTACACCGTGTTGAGCGAGTGAAGAAACGATTGGTCCTCGGCCATGCGGTCGAGCACGCTCTGGCGCACCAGCCCGAGCAGTTTGACCGGATTGTGGTAGGTCTCCTGCCACAGTTCGCGGTCGAGGTGCTTGAAGAGCGCCACGGCCTCGGGGTGCCAGGTCCACCAGAGGTTGTGCGCGATCTCCAGAAGCGGGCGCAGCGGCGGCGGCAGATCCGGGACGACGCGGAACGAACGCACCTTGGCTTGACCGGCTGGAAGCATCTCTGTCCCCGGGTTCACTCTGGCCGCGAAACCGCTCGACTCGCTCAGCGGCTCTATCGGCCTTTCCTCATAGCGAGTCTATTCGCCGCGAGTGCCGGCGAGGATGACGGCTTCCCGCGTGGAACGCCACCGGGCGCATTGGGGTCAGTATTCGGGGTCTCGCTGCCCGGTGATGTCGCGCCCGAGCAGTTCCGCGGACTCCGCCGTCACGCGGAGCTGTTCCGGGTAGTCCTGAACAGCGCGGCATCCGGCGGCGGTCGCAGCGAGCGCCACCAGCGCCCACAGGCGAACGATTGCGGCGATGCGAAGGTTGGGACGCGGCGCGTTCACCCGGGTGCGGTCCACTGGCCTCTAATTCGGCCCCTCGGCGGCCGAGTCATCAAGCGCCGCATCGACCGGCGTCTGCGGCCCCTTTTCGAGGATCCAGCGCACTTCCTGCGGGCTCACAAAGAACGCTATGACGCCGAAGGTGGCCGCGCCGACGCCGCACTGGGTCACCAGCAGCGCGAGCCGCCCCCACCACGGGCGGCCCTCGCCCAGGGGGAGTATCAACGAGAGCAGCCAGAGCACGGCGAGCATGACCGTCGTCGCGCCGGCGATTCGCGCCAGCGCCATGGCCGTCGCGCGGTCGAAGAGAAGCGATCCCGGTTCGCCGAGCCGGCGGTGCGCGAAGTGCGCCAGCGCGAGCAGTTGCACGATGCTGGCGATCGACGCGGCGGCGGCGAGCCCAGGCTCGCGCAGCGGCCACATGAGCCCCGCGCTCAGCACGAGTCCCAGAGCGACCGTGACGATACTCACGCGCATTGGCAGCTTGGTTTCGCCGCGGGCGTAGAAGGCACGAGTCAACACGTGGATGAGCGAATAGGTTCCGACGAGGAGCCCATAGGCCACGAGGCAGCGCGAGATGCGCGCCGCGCCGATGGGCCCGACGGCGCCGCCCTGGAACACCACCGCGACGAGGTCGTCGGCCACCCAGATCAGCCCGGCCGTTGCTGGGATGCCGATGAGCGCGCTCATGCGCAGCCCGCGGCGCAGCGTGCTCGCAAACTGCTGCGGTTCATCCGACTGTCGGGCCAGCAGCGGGAACACGGCCGTCGCCAGCGCGATTCCGAAGATCCCGAGGGGAAACTGGTAGAGGCGCTGGGCGTTGTAAAGGGCCGCGCCGGCCCCGTCGTCGAGCGGGTACGCCGCGCCGCCGATCGTGGGTCCGATGTAGAGCGGCCAGCCGACGAGCACCCAGGATTCGATCAACGTGCCGATCTGCATCGCGCCAAGGCCCAGCGCGACGGGGCCCATCCGCGCCGCCACGCGGCGCACCGAGTCGCCGATGCCTTGCACGGCGCGCGTCCAGCCGGCCAGGCCGCGCAGGTCACGCAGGCACCACGCCACCTGAAGGAGCCCGGCGAGCGTGACCGAGGCGGCGACGACGATCGCCGTGGTGCGCGGCTCGGCACGCAGCGCATAGCCGGCGATGACCGTGGCGCCGATCATGCACAGGTTGAGGATCACCGGCGCGCCGGCCTGGGCCGCGAAGCGCCCGTGCGTCTGAAGCATCGCGCCCAGCAGCGCGGTGATGCACACCAGCGGCATGAAGGGCAGCATGATCACGAGCAGCAGAACGGCGTCCTGCCCGCCCTGGGGCATGGGAACCAGCGCCAGCACCAGGCTGAGCGCCAGGCCAATCACACCGGCAACCACGGTGAGACCCGCGCCGAGCAGCGCGACGCTCAACGAGGCCAGGCGCGCGGCCCGCTCCGGGTCGTGCTTCTTCGTCTGCGCATACTCGGGAATGAAAGCGGCCGCCAGCGCGCCCTCGCCGAAGAGCCTGCGGAACGTGTTGGGGAACTGGAACGCGATGTTGAACGCGGTGCCGATGCCGGTGACGCCGAGGATGCGCACGAGGAGCGCATCGCGCACGAGTCCGAGCAAGCGAGAGAGCAACGTGAGGGCCGCGAAGACGCGGGCGTGGTGGATGAAGCGGTCATCGCCGGCGCGGGGCTTGATCTCGGCGGAGTTGGCGGCCATCGCCTTCACGATGCGGTCGTCTGCGCCTCGCGCGATGCAGCACTCACAACGACGGGAGGCGCGGGTTCATCCGCCGCACGCCGCGCGAGCAGGCGGTCCCATTCGGCGATCAAGCCCTGCGCCAGGGCGCGGTAGTCCTCGGCCCCGGGGCAGGAGGGCGCGTATTGGAAGATCGTCTGCCCGAACGAAGGGCACTCCGCGAGCTTGATGTTGCGCCGGATCGGCGGGCGCAACACGCGCGCCCCCGCCCACGGCACGCTCTGCCCCGCCGAGTCGGCGAAGAACCGGTCGAGGTCGGCGACCACTTCGCGGGCGTGACGTGTGGTCTCCTCATGCATGCAGAGCACGACTCCGCTCACACGAAGCTCGGGGTTCGCTTCCGCCCCGACGAGCGAGACCGTTTCCAGCAGCCTTCCCACGCCCTGCAAAGCCAGGAAGTGCGCCTGCATCGGCACGATCACCTCTCGGGCGGCGCTCAGGGCATTGAGCGTCAACAATCCGAGGGAGGGAGGACAGTCAATGATCACGACGTCGAACCGGCCTTGCAATGCACCCAGGGCCCGCGAGAGTCGCTCCCGACGGTCGGGCGCCGGTGCCAATTCGGTCTCAGCGGCGGCCAGGTCCACGCTCGCTGGAATGAGCCAGAGGTTGTCCTCCACATGAACCAGAGCCCGCTCGACGCAGGTCGAGGCCGTCTCGGGCGAGCGCGATTCGAGCAACACGTCATAAACCGTGCTCGAGTTGTCATCGGCGGAGAAGCCCACATGCAGCGAGGCGTGGGCTTGAGGGTCCAGATCAACGAGGAGAGTCGCCCTTCCTTGCTCCGCGAGCGCCGCGGCGAGGTTGACGGCGGTCGTCGTCTTTCCGACGCCGCCCTTCTGGTTCATGAGCGCGATCAGGCGGCATTCGGGCCTGAGGTCACCGGGGCGACGCTGGCATTCCGTTGCGGGCATCGGCATCCGTGCGCTCGCCATAGCCAAAGTGTATCGCCCTCCGCGGAGCGCTCATTCCGAAAACCGCGTTCGGCGCACCGCTCGCTACCTCGTGCCGGCAGCGCTCCAGGCGTCAATCCTTTCCGCTTCCGTCCATTCCAGATGAAAGGGCTTCGATTGGAACGATCCGGACCCCGACCCGCTCAGGAAGGGGGGCTCGGCGGCCGATGAATGCCCCGCCACGGAGGGGCAGATACGTGAAACCGAGGCACGAGTTATCGGCGCGAGAGATCGAGCAGCTGCTGGAGACGCTCTCGCGGCGCTTGGGCGATAGTTCGGTGCCGACGCTGCCCCAGGTGGCGGTGAAAGTTATCCAGCTCGTCAGCAGCCCGAGCTCGTCCATCAACGACTTTGTGGCGGTCATCCAGACCGATCAGGCGCTGACGGGACGCCTGCTGCGCACCGCCAATTCCGCGTACTACGCCCAGCGCGCACCGGTAACCCAGCTCCAGCGAGCCATGCTGCTGCTGGGCATCGATCGGCTCAAGGCACTCGCGCTGGGGTTCCACCTGAGCCACGCGGCGCTGAGCGATGCGGGCGATTTTTCGATCAAGCGCCTCTGGACTCGGTCGATTTTCCGCGCGTGGACCGCCTTCCGGCTCGCCGAGCACTTCGACCGGACTCTGGCGGGAGAGGCGTTCGTTGTTGGTCTCATGCTCGACGCGGGCGTTCCCATGGTCCGCTCGATGCTCGGCGATGAATACACGGCGCACGTGAAGCCGGGCGACCCCCCGGGCCGGCAGTTCGCCTGCGAGTTCAAGCACCTCCCGTTCACGCACGTGGACGTCGCCGCGGCGCTGAGCCGCCTCTGGAAGCTTCCCGAGACTCTCTCACGCCCGATCTGTCTGCACCATCAGGCGCCCGAATCGATGGACGTGAAGAACCAGGCTTCCGTTCTCCACGCCATCGCTTACTGCGTCGGGTCCCTCGCGCTGCACGGGACCGATACCGACATGGCTTCGAGCGGGCCTCTGGCGCGATCCGCCGGCCGGATCTTCAACCTGCAGCCGGCGGACTTCGAGAAGACCCTCCGGGACGCCGCCGGCGACTTCCGGGCCTCGCGCGAACTCTTCCTGCACATCCTCGATGATTCGCTGAGCCTGGAGGCGATCCTGGCGAGCGCCAACCGGGAACTCTGCGGAGCGGTCGAAGAGCTTGTTGAAGGCGCCATGCAGGCCGAATCCCAGCAGCTTCCGGCGCAGCACCAGCCCCCTGCAAAGTTTGAGACCGGTTCCCTTGTGCTGGAACTCGAGCCCGCCCCGGGAAACAAGGTCACCGTCTTCATCGCCGACTCCACCGGAGCCCGCTTGCTCTCGGAAGACATCGATCCACGCGGCAAGGACCGGGCCGAAATGCGCCGGCTGCTGCTCATGGACGACGCTGAAGATCGGCTCGTGGATGATGTGATCCGGCACATGCACCGGTTGGCTGCGTAGAGCGGTCTTCCCCTGAGTGAGTCGGCCCACAGGATGCTCGGGCACGTACGCTCCTGTCGTGTCCGCCGTTGTCGATCGTGCCCTGGTCCTCCGCTTGTGGGACTTTTCCGAAACCTCACAGACGGTGGCGCTGTTTTGCCGCGAGCGAGGCCTGCTCCGAGGTCTGGCCAAGGGCGCCCGCCGAGAACGCGGGCGATTCGGGGGCGGGTTCGAAACCCTCACGCTGGGCGAGGTTGTCGCTCTCGTGAAACCGTCGAGCGAACTGGCCACGCTGACCGAGTGGACAGCGCTCGAGATGTTCTGGGCGGCGCGCCGGGACCTTCGCGCTCACCGAATCGCGCTCTACATGATCGATCTCGTCTTTCACGGCATCATCGACCATGACCCACACACCGGACTCTTCGACGCACTGGTCGAACATCTGCGGACGCTCGAGTCACCCGATCGGCACGCCGCTTCGCTGCTCAGCTTCCAATGGCGGTTGCTCGTGGAGATGGGGTACAAGCCCGCGCTTGGGGCACGGAGTGAATCCAACGATGGTCGCGATCGCGCGCTGCTCTTTGATCCGCTGGCGGGCGGCGTCCGCTCGCCCGGCGTTCAAGGATCGAGCGTCAGACCCTCGCAGCGCGGTCCCGCACCCGAGGCGGCCTGCTGGGCCGTGCGGCCGCAGACCGTGGCCGTCCTCCGCCGGCTGGAGCGCGACGAAGATGTGACTGATAGCAAGGAGGAATCGGTGCACGTGGAGCGTGCTTCTCGCTTGTTGTCCGAGTACCTGAGGGTTGTCCTGGACCGAGACTTGCCGACGCGCCACCTGCTTTTCGGCGCTGGGATCGGGCCCCGGCGCCCGGGTTGACGCCCATCCTTCCGGGGCACAAAGGCTGCGAACGGAAGGACGGCGTGTTAACACCGCGCCAATGGCGGGCGGGGCTCTGGTGGGTTCGGCCGGAGGGACACTACGATCTTGTGGGAATCCGTCCGTTCGCGCCCCGAACAACGAGCCGCAGAGCCTCCGCCGGGCGGGTGTCGCCAAGGGCCATGCCGAATCCGAGAAGCCAACTCGCGGAACCGCTCAAGGGCCATGAGCCCGGTCCGCTCCCGTCCTGCACGCACAACCGCATCACCGATCTGGACATCCGCATCGACCGCGCAGGAGCGGGCCCGCCGCTGGTGTTCTTGAATGGGCTGCTCGGGCTCAACGAGCACTGGTTCCCGTGTCTCGGCCCGCTGGTGACGCGCGCGGAATGCATCCTGCTCCAGCCGCCCCTGCTCGAGATGAGCGGACCGGGGTGCAGCGTTCCGGGAGTCGTGCGCCTGACGGCGAGCGTGCTTGACACGATCACAAGCGAACGCGCGGTGCTCGTGGGCAACTCGCTCGGCGGGCATGTCGGGTTGCGGCTGTCGATGGAGCGGCCGGACCTCGTGCGGGCTCTGGTGCTCGTGGGGTCATCGGGCCTGTTCGAACGAACGTTTGAAAAAAACGTGGAGCACAGCCCCAGCCGCGAGTGGCTCGATCGCAAGATCCGCGGCCTGTTCTTCGATGAGTCGCGGATGATCCCGGGCATGGTGGATGTGGCGCACGCGGAGCTTTCACGCCGCACGGCCGCTCGGGCGCTGGTGCGCCTGGGTCGCAGCGCCAAGAACGATCACCTCGGTGAGGCCCTGGGGAACGTGAAGGTGCCGGTGCTGCTGGCTTGGGGCAGGCAAGACCTTGTGACGCCTCCGGAGGTGGCCGAGCAGTTCCGCTCGCTGCTGCCCGATGCTCGGCTGGCCTGGATCGACCGTTGCGGTCATGCGCCACAGATCGAGCGGCCCGTTGAACTGGCAGCGCTGATTGCCGAGTTTCTCGATGATCTGGCGTCCCGGGAGATGCGATCGGCCGAGATGGGGCCGGCCGTGCAAGGGGCGGCGTGACTCGCGTGAGGGTCTACGGATCCGCGCTCAGCAAGCCCAAAATCGTGGGCCGTGATCGAGTATCCATCCATTGGTGCGACGCGCGTCGCAAAGGAAACCCCTTGCCCTCTAAAGGATCGGGAGCGGCGGGATTCCCCGAAATGTAGGATCGCGGGTCAACGGGCAATTGTTCGAACGGCAACCGATTCCTACTACAGATGTAGAAGACGCAGAGTCTCACTCCGCTTATGCGCAACGCTTGGAGGAGGGCATGAATTGCCGCTTTCTCAGAGGCTGCTGCTTGTGCGCGGTGATTGTGCCGGTCGAAACGGCCCGCGCGCAGACCGGCGCCACTCTCCGCGACCCCTTGCCGCTGGCCGCGGCCGCGTCTTGGCGCACACACAATGGCAGAGCGCCGATCGATCTCTCACCCGACGGGCTGTGGGTCGCGCACACGGTTCATTCTGCCGATACAGTGGCACGGGACACGCGTATGTACACCGCGACGGGCGCGCCGCTCGCGGAAGGCAACTCGCGCAGGGAGGCGACGCTGACGCATGCGCGAACCGGAGAAGTGGTTCGCATCGGCGGTGCGACATGCTCGAGTTGGGGACCGGTGTGGTCGCCCGATGCATCGCGTGTCGTGTTCTATTCTGATGAGGGCGGTGAGGCCGGGCTCTGGGTCTGGGAGAGCGCAACACGTCGAGCAACGCGGATCGAGGGCGTGATCGTCCGTCCCGCTTTCGGCTTCGAGCTGCCGCGGTGGAGCGCCGACAGCAGTCGCCTGGTTGTGAAGCTCCTGCCGGAAGGAATGTCGATTGCCGAGGCGAATGCCCTTGGTGAACAGCGCCCAACGCGATCGAATCCCCCAGCGAATGACCCAACTGCGCCGACCGTAACCGTGCGCCGTGTCGAGCCCCGTCCGGCCTCGGCCGCAGAAGTGGCGGAGACGCGCGACGATCCGACAGTACAGCGACCACCGACCCACGATGTCACCCCGTTTGTTGCCGATCTAGCGGTCGTGGAGGTGGAATCGAGATCGGTGCGACGGGTCGTCAAACTCATGCCGGTGCGTGACTATGCATTCTCGCCCGGCGGGCGCCACATCGCATGCACCATCCTCAAGGGTTGGGAGCCCAACACGCAACAGGCGAACTATGACCTGGTGCTGCTCGACCTGGCGACCGGGGCCGCGCGCACGCTGGCCACGAACCTCCGTCTGGGCTATGGCATCGAGTGGAGCTTTTCACCAGACGGGCGCTCGATCGCGTACATACCGAGCGGTCAACAGGCTCGCCGGGTCGTGAGTGAGCAAGCCTCGGACGAGCGGATGGTGCTTCTGTCGATGCCTGACGGTGCGGTGATATCACTGCGAAGCGATGACGCCCCGACCTTCGACCCGGGAGATGGCGAGCATGCGCCGATCTGGGATGCGGCGGGCGAGAATCTGTACGCGCTCGGAGATGGCGCACTCTGGCGCGTGAGTGTGGACACGGGCGAAGTTCGGCGGCTAGCTGGGATTCCTGATTGGCGCATCCGCAGCATCGTCACTCGGAGCGAGACGAACACCCTTTGGACGACCGATGAGGGTCGGACGTCTTGGGCGCTCGCCCGAGAGGACGGGGGAGCGCGCTCCGCGATCGTGGCGATAGAGACGGCAACCGGGGCTCCGGAGATGGTTCTCGCTGAGGACGCGGTGTACGGTGGAATCTTCAATGTAGACGCGGCCGGAGCGACCGGGGAGGTGGCGTTCGTTTCCTCCGACGTGCAGCACCTGGCCGGTGTGCGGCTCTTCGACTCGAATAGCCGAGAGGCGCGATACGCGCCCGCGCTCAATCCGGAACTTGACCGCTTTGAACTGGGAAGATCGACGATCATCGAGTGGTTGAGCCTTGACGGTGATCCATTGCGCGGTGCGCTGCTTCTGCCTCCGGGCGAACACACACGTCCACTGCCGCTCGTGGTGTGGGTCTATGGGGGTTCGTATGGCTCCCAGGCCGTCAACCGCTTCGGCCTTGCTGGCACCGACGCCGTTTTCAATATGCATGTGCTGGCGACCCGGGGGTATGCGGTGCTGTTTCCCGATGCGCCAATTCGGACTGGTCGGGCTACCCAAGACCTGATGAGCGCCGTCATGCCGGGCGTCAACGCGGCGATCAAGCAGGGCTACGCCGATCCTGAACGTATGGCCATCATGGGTCAGAGTTACGGGGCCCACAACGTGCTTTGCATCCTCACACAGACGCCGCGCTTCAACGCCGCTGTGGTTACCGCTGCTGTTACGCATCCCGACCTGTTCGCAGCCTATCTCAGCGGATCCACCGGCTACTACGAGACTGGTCAGGGGAACATGGGAGGGACCATCTGGGACTACCCAGAGCGATACCACAGGAACTCCCCGTTGTTCCAATTCAACCAGATCCAGACGCCGTTGCTGATCGGTCAGGGTGAGAAAGATGGAAACCTTGTGGCCTCCGAGACAATCTTCCGTGCGTTGGAGCGGCTAGAGAAACCCGTCGAGTACCGGGTTTATGGAGGCGAAGGGCACGTGATCACCACGCCCGCCAACGTCGTGGACTTCTGGGAGCGGCGGCTCGAGTTCCTGGCGGAGCATCTGGACTTGAGCGTCGATGAGATGGGACGCGTTTCGCCGGACTGATTACGTCAGTGAACCAAGCGTTTGTGTCCCCACGATTCCCGACGATGATGCCCGTGACACCGGAGCCGTGTACAACTTGATCTAGAATTGCGGCAGTGAAGCAAGACCGATTTTACCGACCGGGGCACTCGTGGACTGGTCTGATCGGGTTGGGGCTTCGCGGCGTGATTCGCCGGCGCGCGGCGCTGCTCTCGCGCGAGCGGTGGTGGTCGGAGAATTCCCGGCGCATTCAGATCGAGCAGCTGCGCGGGCTGCTCGCGCGGGCGGCGGATACCGAGGTCGGGAGGCGGGGAAGGTTCGCGCGGCTTTCGCTCTTGCCCGATGAACTGCTGGTTCGTGAATATCGCGAGGCGCTGCCGCTGGGCGACTACGAGCACTGGCGGCCGACGCTGGAGCGCATGAAGGACGGCGGCGAGGCGGACATCACATGGCCGGGCCGCGTCCGCGACTGGGTGCAGACCAGCGGCACGACGAGCGGGCAGAAGTACATCCCCATCACAGCCGAGATGATGCGTTCGAACTTCCGGGCGGCGATCGACATTTTCGCGCACGCTCAGCGCTTCGGTTGCTCCCTCGTGCATCTGCTCTCGGGCAAGGCCCTGTTCCTCGGCGGTTCGACGAGCCTCACGGTGACTCCTGGGGGTGCGCGCGTGGGCGATCTTTCGGGCCTGGCGACGACGCAGATCCAGTGGCCGCTGTCGTTGGTCTATCTCCCCGGGCGCGAGATCGCCCTCATGGACGACTGGCCGGCCAAGATCGAAGCCATGGCGGCTCAGTGCATGCGCCAGGACGTGCGGATGGTCTCGGGCATGGCGTCGTGGTCGCTCGTGCTCTTTGAGAAGGTGCTGGAGCTGGCGCGTCGCGAGCCGCCGCCGCTGCGCTATGCTCGGCGCCTGAGGGACATCTGGCCCGAGTTCGAGTTGTTTGTGCACGGCGGGGTCAAGTACGCGCCGTTCGATCCGCGCGTTCGACAGGTCTGGTCGGGCGACGCGGACACAGATATCCCGATCCGCTTGGAGGTCTATCCGGCAAGCGAGGGGTTCATCGCCGTCCAGGATCGGCGCGGCGAAGCCGGGCTCCGACTGCACGTGGACAACGGGATTCTCTTCGAGTTCGTGCCGCTGGAAGAAATCGACGGTCCGTCGGCGCGAGCATTCCTCTGCGACGAGGTGGAGCCGGGGCAACGCTACGTCGTCGTGATGAGCACCAACGCGGGGCTCTGGCGATACATCATCGGGGACGTCGTGGAGTTCGATTCGATCCCCGGCGATGGAAGGGGCGCGGGGCCTGCGCGCCTGCGCATCGTCGGCAGGCACCGCCATTTCATCAATGCGTTCGGCGAGAACCTCATCGTGGAGGACATCGAGCGCGCGGTGGTGGCGGCCCGCGATGCTTCCCGGATGGACGTGGGAGAATTCTCGGCCGGGCCCGTGTACCCGGGGCCTGGAAGGCGGCCGGGCGTTCAACTCGTCGTGGAAACGGCGACCGAAGCCCCCGACGATTCGCGCCTGGAGCACTTCGCGCGAGAATTCGATCGTGCGTTGCGCCGCGGAAACGTGGATTACGACACCAAGCGCACCGGCGATCTTGGAATGGGTCCCCCGGTCATCGCTTGTGTGCCGCAGGGCACGTTCCATCGGTGGATGGCGGGACGCGGCCGACTCGGCGGCCAGAACAAAGCGCCTCGTTGCGCCAACCACCGCGAATACGTCGATGGACTCCTCGCGACCGCCGAGCCGCGATGCGAGCCCGTCGCACGATGATCGGCGATCGCTCCACGTGACATTGGCGGTGCCCGAAACCCAAGAAGGATTCGACGATTCGGAGCGGCGGTCGCGGGTATCATGCACGCACGCAACCGAGGGAAAGACGGGTCAACCATGAATCAGTGTCAGGAGACGCTGGAGAACGCGCGGGCAACCCGGGCGGCGACGGTCGTGCTCTCGCAGTGTCGTGCGTTCCTCGCGCACGTCAGTCCGGAGGTTTACACCTGCCGGTGCGAGGCGATGTTCGGGTCGACGATTGGGCAGCACGTCCGCCACGCGCTCGATCATTTCTCGGCGGTGCTCACCGCGCTCGACGGCGAGATCATCGACTACGACGATCGAGAGCGGCAGACCCCCGTCGAGTCAGACGTTGGCGCCGCCGCGTCGCGGATCGAGAGCCTCCTCCAACGGCTCGGAGCGCTCACCGAGGACCGCGATGGCTCGACGGTGCGCGTGCGCGTCATGCTCGACTCGGACGGCACCGAGGCGGTGCTGGGTTCCACGCTGGCGCGTGAACTGGCATTCGCCGCGCACCATGCCGTTCATCACCAAGCCATGATCACCACCATCGCTCAGGAGCAGGGGCTGCGCGTCCCGGAGGGCTTCGGCAAAGCGCCATCGACTCGGAAGCACGAGCGCGATGCCGGAGAGTGCGCCAGCCTCGTGAAGCCCGGCCGCGCCTGACATGTGCACGGTCACCATCATTCCGTTCGGAACTGGGGGTTTGCGCCTCGTCACCAACCGTGATGAAAACAGCGCCCGCGCGCGCGGTGAGCCTCCCCGGCGCGTCGCGACACTCGACGGCCGCGCGGCAGTCTGGCCGATCGATCCGCAGAGCGGTGGAACCTGGGTCGCATTGAACGACGACGGGTTAGTGTTGGCGATTCTCAACAGCAACCCAGGAATGGGCGCTCCGCTCCGCGGGCTGGTGTCTCGCGGCCTCATCATCCCCCGGCTCGTGTCCGCTTCAACCAGCGAGGAAGCGGCGGAGTTACTCCGCGCCATGGACTTAGGGCCGTTCGCCCCGTTCCGCCTGGTCGCCACCGACCGCGAAGGCGTCGGCGAATTCCACTGGGATGGATCGCGTCTGGTGACCGAGGCACGAGGCGCCGCGCCGCGTTGCTTCGCCAGCTCCGGCCTCGGCGATCACCTGGTTCGCCCTCGTCTGGCGCTGTTCGAGCAGTGGATGGCACAGCATGGCGCTGGCGCGAACTCACAGGATGGGTTCCACAGGCATCAGTGGCCGGATCGCCCGGAGATCAGCGTGATGATGGAACGGCCCGATGCGCGCACGGTCTCCCTGACCACCGTCGAATGGGTCCCCGGCGTGAGCGGTGTCATGCGCTACGAAGCCGGACCGGAGCGGCAGTCGGTGCGGCTTGAGGCGGGTTCGCGCGCTGCGGCCCCGGTCGGGCCCGAGGCGGTGTCTTGAACCGCATGGCTCGCGTCGGCCGCTTTCTTCGTGGGAAGTGGCTGCTCTTGTTCCTCGCGCTGCTCGGGCTCTCGTATCTCGCACAGGCCGTCTGGCGTCCGACACTCGTGCGTACCGGGGTCGTCCCCTCAGGGGCAGAGCGCATCGGCGTCACCGTCTCCGAGCAGTCAGCGCTCGGAGCATCGGATCCGCCGGCCCTGATCGATGTCACCGCCTTGCGATGGCGCGCGACGGCTGGCGCGACGGCAAGGGCGCCCGTGATCCTGCTCCACGGGAGCCCTTCGGTCGGGGCCCAGGAATTCGCCGAACTCGCTCCGTTGCTCGCGCAAGCGGGGCACGACGTATTGGCATTCGACCTGCCCGGGTCGCTTTCGTGCAGCGCCAGGCCGCGGGACTATTCGATCGCGGCCAACGCGCGGCTTGTCCTGGCCGCGCTGGATGCATGGCAGATCGAGCGCACGCACGTGGTCGGGTGGTCGATGGGCGGCGGGAGCGCGCTCTGGATGGCGCACCTCGCGCCACAGCGCACCGAATCGATCACGCTGATGGCTTCCATCGGAATGCAGGAGACCGAGGGATCGGGAGATTATCGATTCGAACGATTCAAGTACCGGCTCGGTCAGATCGTGATCGGCTGGATCCCGCAGCTCGTGCCGCACTTCGGCCGGCTCGGGACCTACCACGGCCGCACTTCATTCCTGCGCAACTTCCTGGATACCGATCTACGCCCCATGCGGGCGATCATGGAGGGGATCGAAGTTCCGACGTTGATCCTGCACGGGCGCCGCGACTTTCTGACACCGGCGTGGGGCGCGCGCGAGCACCACAAAGTGCTCCCGCGCAGCCAGCTCGTGATGCTCGACGAGGGCCACTTCCTCCCCGTCGCATTCGGGAAACCGGAGCGCCTGAACGTGGTGGCGGGGCACCTCTGCGCATTCCTGTCGCGCGCTGAGCAGTCCGGTGCTCTGCCGCCCGAAGGCGCCGCCGAGCTGGCCGGAGCGGACGATGGATTGGGCCGAACTCTGGGGCAGTTCCACCTGTCGCGCGACATGCCGTGGTGGGCCGTGATCGCGGCCATCACGGCGGCCAGCCTGGTGAGCGAGGACCTGACGGTCATCTCGGTGGGGCTCCTGATCGTCGACGGCTCGCTCGATATGGGCGTGGGTCTGCTCGGGTGCTTCCTCGCGATCGTGATCGGCGACATCGGCCTGTGGATGACCGGCCGATTCATCGGGCGACGGGTGCTGGAGATGCCGCTGCTGCGACGCTTCGTTACCGAGCAGACTCTGGAGCGCTACGCGCGTGTCTACGAGCGGCACACGGGAAAGGCGGTCATGCTCTCGCGCTGCCTGCCGGGCACTCGGATGCCCGCGTTTCTGGCGGCCGGAATCCTGCTTCGCCGGCCCTACACGTTTTTCTTCTGGGTCGGCCTGGCGGCCTTGGTCTGGACGCCGTTCCTGCTGTTCATGACGGCGCTGCTCGGGCCGGTGTTGCTGGACATATTCCGCACAGTCTTTCATGGCCCATGGGCGCTGATCGCGGCGATCATCGTCCTCTACATCGTCATCCGGGCGATCGAGTACGAGACCACGCCGCAGGGTCGCGATCGCCTCAAGGCCGATCTGAAACTCATCGTGTCGCCGGAATTCTGGCCCGCGTGGCTCTTCTACCTGCCGTTCGCGCCGGTGTTCGCCTGGCTTGGCTGGCGCCACGGCGGGCTGATGACGTTCAGCCACGCGAACCCGGGGATCTCCCACGGCGGCGGGCTGGTGGGGGAGTCGAAGCGCGAGATCCTGGACGGGCTCCGCCATGCTCGAGAATGCGTCGCTCCCGCGCACCTCGTCGAGCCCGGGCCGCCGCCCCCGGTTCGCGCCACGCAGGCGCTCGAGGCGGTGCGCAATGAGCCCGCGCTGCGAGGCTTTCCGATCATTCTGAAGCCCGACTGCGCGGAGCGTGGGGCGGGGCTGAGGGTCGCGCGCAGCCCGGATGACGTGCGCGCCTACTTCGAGCGAGTCACGGGTCCGGCTCTGGTGCAGGCGTTGGCCCCGGGGACGCACGAAGCCGGGCTACTCTGGGCGCGCGTGCCCACGCCCGGTCTCCCGGTCGACCGCTGGCCCGGGCGGGTCTTTTCGGTCACGCGCAAGACATTCCCGGTGGCGGTCGGAGACGGGCGGCGCACGCTGGAGCGCCTGATCTGGGACCACCCGCGGCTGCGCATGCAGGCCGGGACGTTTCTCAAACGATTCGAGGGTCAGTGCGACCGGGTCCTCGACACGGGGGAAGTGTTCCCCCTCGCGTTCGCCGGGAACCACTGCCAGGGAACCATGTTCACCGACGGGAGCGACCTCCTGACGCCTGCGCTGGAGGCGCGCCTCGAAGAGATCGCGCAGGGCTTCACCGGCTTGGGCGGCGGGCGGCTCGACTTCGGGCGTTTCGACATCCGCTACACGAGCGACGAGGCGCTTCATCGCGGCGAGGGCTTCACCATCGTGGAACTGAACGGGACGTCCAGCGAGTCCACCAACATGTACGACCCGACGCGCTCGCTCTGGTGGAGCTACCGCCTGCTCGCGGCGCACTGGTCGCGCCTCTTCCAGATCGGCGCGGCCCGGAGGCGCGAGGGCGCGCGCCGCATGGGCGTATCGGACTTTATCCGGGCGTGGCGCGGAGCGCGCCGGCGCCTGGCGGGGTTGGCTTTGTCCGATTGAACTTTGTTCCGCCCGCTCCCAACCGCCGCGGGCTATGCTTTTGCGCGAGGAGTGGACCGCGATGCCTGTGCACATGGAACTCTCGCGGATTCTGATCCGCGAGAACAACGACTACCAGATCATTGAGCTTCGCGAAGTCGACGGCGACCGGTCGTTCCCGATCGTCATCGGGCTGCCGGAAGCCCAGGCCATCGAGCGGCGGCTCCGGGGCATCGAGATCAAACGCCCGCAGACGCACGAACTGCTCGCCAACGTCATCGAGTCCTTCGGGGGTGAACTCGTTTCCATCACGATCAACGATCTGTCCGATCACACGTTCTTCGCGACCATCGACGTCAAGAGAACGGACGGGCAGATGATCAACATCGACTCGCGCCCGAGCGACGCCATCGCGCTGGGCGTGGCCAAGTCGGTTCCGATCTACGTCGCCGAGCACGTGCTCGAGGATGCGCAGAGCGAATGCTGACCCGCGCCGAGGGCGCCGCCGGGGCCGGCGCGGCGCCCGAACAGTCACTCCTGTCGGACCCGGCACTGCTCGCCAGCGCCCCGCTTCTGACGCCGGACCTTCCCTCGGTCGGCGGTCGAATCAAGGCGCGACCCGAGGACTTTCTGGTCGAGGAGTTGCCGCTCTACGAGCCCTCGGGTTCGGGCGAGCACATCTACCTGATGGTGGAGAAGCGGGGAGTCTCGACGACGCAGCTGGTGCGCTGGCTGGCGCGACACTTCGGCGTGCAACCCCGGGCCGTCGGCTACGCGGGGATGAAGGACCGTCACGCCGTGACGCGCCAGCTGATCAGCATCCACACGCCGGGGCGAACGCTCGAAGACTTTCCGGCGCTGCCCGACGAGCGCCTCACGGTGCTCTGGGGCCAGATGCACGCGAACAAACTGCGCCTCGGTCACCTCCGCGGCAATCGGTTTTCGATCAAGATCCGGGAAGCAGCCGTGGGCCACGTGCTCACCGCCCGTCGCGTGCTCGGCCTGCTCGAAGCGCGCGGCGTGCCCAACTTTTTCGGCGAGCAGCGATTCGGCGTGCGTCAGAACAACCACGTGATCGGGCGCTTCATGACGCTCGGGCGATTCGAGGATGCGCTCGGCGCGCTGCTCGGGCCAGATCAGAACTTCCCGCAGTACTCCCCGGAAGCGCGCGCCCTGTTCGCCGAGGGTCGCTTCAGCGAGGCGCTCGACCGATTGCCCTTCGGGTGCCGGCCCGAGCGGGCGGCGCTGGTCGCGCTGGCGCGCGGGCGGCCCGCCGCGCACTGCCTCCAGGCGGTGGATGTGATGGAGCGCCGCTTCTGGTTCTCCGCGTTCCAGTCGGGCGTGTTCAACCGCGTGCTCCGGCGACGATTGAGCGAGGGCACGTGGGACAGGCTGGTCGAGGGCGACCTCGCGTACAAACACGACAACGGCGCGGTCTTTCGCGTGGACCGTAGTGTGCTCGAAGACCCTTCCACGCCCGCCCGCCTGTCCAACATGGAGATCAGCCCGTCCGGACCTCTGTGGGGCACCGAAGTGCCGCGCGCCGAGGGCGCGGCGGACCGCCTGGAAACGGAAGCACTCGAAGCGAGCGGCGTGCCGATGTCGGCGCTGGTCCGCTGCGCTTCGGAACTGGGTCCCATGATGAGCGGCACTCGCCGCCCGTTGCGTGTCCCGTTGCGCGACCCGCGGGTCGAAGCGGGCGCGGATGAACACGGAACCTATATCTGCTGCTCGTTTGAACTGCCGCCCGGCGCGTTCGCGACGGTCGTGATGCGCGAGATCATGAAGCCGACGGCCTTCGCGCCGGTCGCGCCTTTGGAAGACGAATCTCCCGACGCTACTTGATCTCAAGAGTTCGGTTGACGCGCCCGGTGCCGTCGAGTTCCTTCACGCCTACGCGGACGCCCTTGCCCTGGAGTGATTCGGCGCCCCCTTCGAACCGGAATCGGCGCGTGACCGTGTTGCCCGGCGGCAGGCGGCTCACCGGCGCGCTGTAGACCTTGAATCCCGGCGCGACCGCGAACGCTTCCATGGTGAGCGGGTGGTCGGACACGTTCGTGATCAGCAGTGAAACGACCACGTCGCCCTTGCCGCTCTGGGATCGCTCCACCCGGTATCCGGTGCGCAGGTCCACGCTCGGAAGCCCTACCTCCAGAGCGAGCGGGAGCCTCTGCACCGGATAACGACGCTCCGCCACGAGTTCCGCTTCCGCGATCATCTCGCGGCGCCCGGATTCCTCGCCCGGATTGAACCACATTTCGAGAGGGATCCGGGCCGTTGTCCCGGCCGGGACGTTGAGGTTCATGACCCGCGGCGCGATCTCCCACGCCGTTGGTCCGCCGAGCCGGATCCTTCCGGTCAGCGCGGTGCTCCACGGATTCTCCACGACCAGTTCCAGGCGATGACGCTGCGCCCGTGCCGGCACGAAGTCCGGCTCCAGCCGCAGCGCGGAGCGGAAACGCGCCAGCGGCGCATCGATGCCCTCGACGAAGACCGGCATGTCGGAGAGTCGGATCTCGTGCCCGCCCTCGGGATGCGTCGGAACCGGCGTGCGATTCCCGAACGGGTCCACCGCGACGAGCGGTCCCTCTCCGAAGTACCCGCGGATGGAGCCCGTGCCGGATTCCTGATCATCGCTCCAGCCGATCAGCAATCCGGCGTCGCGCCCTTCGCCGATGAACACTCGCCCGCCGGGCCCCGCCTCAAGTTCTCCGATGCAATGCCGCTGCGCCAGCATCTCTCCCAAGACCCGCCAGACCCCGATCTCAACCCCGGGCGTGCAGAGGAGGTCGCGCTTGCCCGAGAAGCGCCAGGGATTGCGGATCGCCAGGTCCGTGACACCCGCGGCCCAGGCGCTCGCCGTCCGGCGCGCCAGTTCGAGGGCGGTGGCGCGCCGCCCGAACACCTCGGCGTCGGGCGTTTCGATGAGCACCTGCTTCTGGAGCGTGGTGGGCCAGTCGGCGGAGGCGAGCGCGATCGCATCGCTGGACATGCTCAGAGGCCAGAAGACGCTCACCATCTCCACGGGTCCAAGCGGCACGATCGGCTGCTCGATGGTGAGCGGCAGCGCCAGGCTTGGGCGCGGCGCGAGCCGGCGGAGCTTGGAATGCGCCTGCGCAACCGCGTCGGGAAAACCGTCGCGCCCGATCAGCGCGGGGGCGGTGTGCGCGCCGATCTGCCACCAGCGGACTCTTTCGCCGTAGCGGGCCAGCGGGCGCGCCAGGAACGGCAGCCAGGGGTCGCCCTCGGCCAGCAGCAGCGGCAGCGGGTCCGTGATATCGACCCGGCGCTCGGTGGCGAGAGCCTCGGGCGCATCTTCGAGCACCAGGGTCACTTCGCGACCCGCGTCGATCAGCTCGTCCACTACCGTCGCGAGCCCATCGAACCATCCATCCGCTTCCGCCTCTTGCAGCGACCGGTCCCAGACCGGCACGGCCACGCGGCCTGCGCCCGCTTGCTCCGCGACCGCGGGAAGCAGCCGGCGCTGCTCTGGCCGCATGTCGGCGGCGACGAGGCCGAACGCGCGGCGCATCGCCGGCTCGTTCAAGGTGCCCCGCGGCGCCAGCACCAGGTCCACCGATCGGCGGCCCAGCACGCGGTCGCGCCCGAGCAGGGTCATGGTGGCGCGGTACCAGCCGAAGCGACCCATGGGCGGCGCCCATGTCAATCGCCGTGCGCCCGTGATGTTCGGAGTTTCCTGCCGGTGGAGCAGCGTGCCGTCGGCGTCGTACAGCGCCAGTTCGATCGCCAGCGGCTCGCCGGTCAGGTCGCGCACGCCGGCGAAGATCTTCGGCGCTTCGGGCTCGATGAACACGCCGGTCTCGGAGGAAGTGCGCAGTTCCACCCGCGGCACCTGGAACACGGCCACATCGTCGAACCACGCCGAGCCGTTGAAGTCCTCCGGCCAGACTTCCTCTCGCCCGAGGCGCCGCGCACCGGAATCGCGGGGTTGAAGCAACTGGAGTTCGATCTGAAGCCAGACCGCCCGCGCGTGCCCGTGCACATCCAGCCACACCGTTTCCCATGCCCCGTCCGCGTCCACGAGCGGCCCGTCGGCGCGCGTGCCATCGATCGGGCGCTGCGATTCATCCAGCAGCCAGGCGCTCAGGCGCGCCCGCGCGTGGTGCAGGCCCTGCGTGTGGAGAAGCGTGGACACGGCGTAGTCCACATCCGGGAGCACGGCGACAACTCCGCCGGCCAGGAGCAGCGAGGCGCTGCCGCCGCGCGTGGGGAGCATCACGGCGTGCCCGCTTCGGCCGGGCGGATCGGAGAGCGTGCGGGCCGCGTTCCACGCCGGGAATCCCGGCCTCGTTCGCGTGGGCGCATCGTGCTGGGCCCGGAACCAGCCCGGGGGCACGGGCTCCATCTGGCTCGCGGCGTCCTCAAAGTCCCACTGACGCACGAGCCGGCCCGCGGATTCCGGCCGGCCCGGATCATCGGCCGCGAGCCCGGCGGCCAGCACCAAGGCCGCCAGCGCGCCGGCGGCGGGCGCGATCAGCCCGCTTCCCGGATGAAGCAGATGAGGAGGCACCCGACTCTTATCGGCAAGCCTTGAAGGCTCGCGGGAGTGCCCCGCTTCGCCTCAATGTCGGCGGGACGCCGCGATCAATCCTCGGCGTCGTGGACGCGCCGGCGCGGGCGGAAGAGCACCAGGCTCGCGGTGTGGCCGTGCAGGAAGGACGAGTCGCCGATCGGTCCGATCTCGCCCGCGGCGAACAGCCCGGAAAGCGGCATCGGGTGCTCTTCATCGCGGCCCAGAGCCCTGGAAATCGTCCGGGCATCGTGGTGCGGCTCTGAGAAGAGGCGGCTGCCGCGCCCGTTGCACGTCATGAGCAGCCCACCCGCCGGCGGGTGCTGAAGCTGCTGTGCCGCGAGCAGCAACTGGAGGTCCTCCGCGGCGGTCTTCGAGTCCCGCAGGTGGAACTGGATCGTCTGCCCCGGCCGGACCATGTCGCCGACGGCGATGGCTCCGGCCTTTTTGTCAGCGCCGAACACGCCGCGCACCAGAAAATCGCCGCGCCCGAAGCGGGACTTGTACTCGTCGATGACCCGCCCGAAGAACACGCCTCCCTGCACGAGTTCCCGTTCCTCGGGCTCGAGCGCGGAGATGGTGTCGTGAAGGACGTCGAGCGCGCGCTCGCCGCCGAGCGTCTTGATGATGTTCCGCTGCGCGCTCGTCACGACGTGCGGCCGCCCGATGGGACGGCAACCCTGGCTCACGACGGTGTCGAGGTCGATCGCGCCGCGGATGGTCACGCCCACGCCGCCGGCGCGCATCGTCTGGTCGTTGAGCGCCAGCACGTTGCCCCCGGGCTTGGCCGAGCCGCTGGCCATGCCGCCCGCGACGGGGCTGCGCTTGAGCCCCTCGACCGCGCCGCGGACCGAGGAGAGCGTCTGGACCGCGGCGGCGGCGGGCACGCTGAACGGGTCCGCGAAGAAGAGGATGCCGCGCAGGTCGCGGCGCGCGCCGACTATCCGGGCGGCATCCGCGAGCGCCTCGGCGTCGTCCTCGCGCACGTGCGGCAGATCGCGGTAGAGAAACGGCTGGATCGAAGTGCCCGGCAGCGACGCGGCGAACACCGAGAGCCCTGACTGGCGCTCCAGTTCGACATCGCCGCCGATCACGCCTTCGGCGCTCACGGCCACCAGCGTTCCCGGTTCGAGCGTCGAGCGCACGTGAGCCAGGATCGGCTCCAGTTCCTCGATGTGCGCGCCGGAGACGAACACGAGCGCCAGATCGACCTGGCCCTGCGTCACGCCGGTCAGCGTCTGCTCGCACGCCTGCTCCGCCGCGAGCAGCGGATCGACATTCGCCGAAAGACCGGTGCCCACGGCGAGCGTTGTGGCGGAAGAGACGTGCTCCATGACGAGTGAGTGTAGTTCAAACAGACGCCGAACGGTCCGCGTGAATCGCTGCTCCGGGCGCACCGATCGGATATTGTCCCCGCGCCACACGATGACGACGCAGACTCCATCGAGTCCTTCGGCTGTGTTCACCGAGATCAAACCCCCGGCGGCCGGTGCGCTATTGGAGCGCGCTGAGGGCGCGCTGACGGCGGCGCTGGAGGCGCTCTTCCTCAAGCAGAACGAGGGCGGGCATTGGTGCGCGGAACTGGAAGGCGACTCGATCCTCTACAGCGAATACCTGCTCATGAAGGCGATCCTCGGACACGATGTGCCGCCCGAGGCGTCGCCGGATGATGTGCGCCGATTCCGCAAGGCGCGCCAGACGATGCGGGCGCTCCAGCGTGAGGACGGCTCGTGGGGGCAGTACCCGGGCGCTCCGGCGGACCTCTCGGCGACCGTGAAGGCGTATTTCGCCGTAAAACTGTGGGGAGAGAGCACGGATGCGCCGCACATGGTCCGCGCGCGCCGGCTGATCCTTGAGATGGGCGGGGCGGAGAAGATCAACACCTTTTCGATGTTCTATCTCGCGTGCCTGGGGCAGGTGCCGTGGGACGCGTGCCCGATCATCCCGCCGCAGGCGGCGCTGCTGCCGCGATGGTCCCCGTTCCACCTGGACAAGGTAGCGGCGTGGACGCGGACCATGATCCTGCCGCTGGCGCTGTGCTCGGCGCTGCGCCCGGTGCGGGCGCTGCCGCCGGAACGCGGCATCGGCGAACTCTTCAACGATCGCACGCGCTGCAACAGGCTCGCCAAGGCATGGAACCGGGCGCGCCCCGCCTCGTGGCACAACTTCTTCATCGCGCTCGATCGCGTGATCAAGTGGCTGGACAAGCGGCGGCTGATGCCGGCGCGCGGTCGCGGGATCCGCGCCGCGGAGCGCTGGCTGCTGGAGCGCATGGAGGGCGCGACGACCGACGGCCTCGGCGCGATTTTTCCGCCGATGGTGTACATCCAGGTGGCGCTGCAGCGCCTGGGCTACCCGCGCTCGCACGCCGTGGTGCAGCGCGCCGAGCGCGAGCTCGACCGATTCATCGTCGAGCCGCCGGGCGATGGCGCGCTGCGCATCCAGCCGTGCTTCAGCCCGGTGTGGGACACGGGCATCGCGCTCTACGCGGTGACGGAGGCGGGGCTGATCGCGGCGGGGGACGGGCGCGTCGCTCGCGCCTGCAAGTGGCTGTGCGAGCGCGAGGTCGCGCGCATCGGCGACTGGATCAACAACCTTCGCCGGCGGGACCGGTCGATGCGCATGGGGCCGGGCGGCGATGCGGGTGCGTGGGCCTTTGAGTACCGCAACGACTGGTACCCGGATGTGGACGACACGGCGATGGTGGCGATGTCGCTGCGCCGCGCGGGCGATGAAGCGGGCTCGACGATGACGCGCGACGCCTCCGCGCGCGGCGTGCGCTGGCTGCTGGCGATGCAGAACGATGACGGCGGCTGGGCGGCCTTTGACCGCACGAAGCACCGGCAGTGGATGGAGGCCGTGCCGTTTGCGGATCACAACGCGATGCAGGACCCATCGTGCGCGGACATCACGGGGCGGACGCTCGAAGCGCTGATCACCTGCGGCGTGGCGCCGACAGCGCCGGGCGTGCGCGCGGGCATCGGGTTCCTGCGGCGCACTCAAAGGCCGCGGGGCTGCTGGTGGGGGCGGTGGGGCTGCAATTTCATCTACGGCACGTGGCAGGCGGTCGGCGGGCTGATCGCGGCGGGCGAGGACCCGCGCGGGGAATACCTGCAGCGAACGCTCGCATGGCTGCGCTCGATCCAGAACGAGGACGGCGGCTTCGGCGAGTCGGCCAACTCGTATCTCGATGAGTCGCTCATGGGGCGCGGGCCATCGACGGCGTCGCAGACGGCGTGGGCGCTGATCTCGATGATGAACCTGCTGGGGGCCGATGCGGCGCGCGATGAATCGGTGCAGCGGGCTGTCGAATACCTGCTGGGGACGCAGTTGCGCGAGCCGGCGCCGGCCGAGTACCCGGAGCATCCGCTGGATGAGCCGGCCGGATCGTGGCGCGAGCGCTGGTTCACGGGCACGGGGTTTCCACGGGTGTTCTACCTGCGTTACCACCTGTACCGGCATTACTTCCCGGTGATGGCCCTGGCGAGATTCGTGCGGCTGGTGCGGCGCGCTTGAGGCGGTCGCGGATCCACGCCGGGCGGCGGGGTTTCAGAATGAGCGGCGGACGGAGGCGCGGCGGCAAGAAACCGCTGCGTGGGCGACATCATCCATTGGCAAGGCAGCGAAGATCCGGCCCCCGCGCCGCTCCTAACCCCGGACGCCTCCCACAGTCCGGGTGCTCACACGGCGTCGCGGGGGCCTTCCTTTTGAAGAGCACCTCGCAGATTCGAGCCTGGCTGCGTCCGGCTCCGGCGGCGCCGGGCGGCGTCGACCTGCATCGACGGCCTGTTCAGGCCGCCTGCTTCGGCCTCCTTGCCCGGCTTGTCTCGCCACGGCGACTCTTTGGCCTCGCTAGGACTCGCCGACGGCCCGATCTGCTCTGTGCTCTTCGTGTGTTGCAGCGTTCATGCTGGGCTTAGACTTCGGAGATGATTCACCGACTGATCAGCGCGGCGGTGGTTGGGGCGGTGCTGTGCGCACCCGTCGGCGCGCAGGTGCAACTTGGCCGATGGGATGCGTGGCTTGAGAGCCCCGGAGGGCGTCTTGAGTTCACGATCGAATTTGCGAAGCATGGCGGCAATCTCCATGCCGAGATCCTCAACGGAATCGAGAAGATCAGCGTGCCCGTCGAATCAACCGGGGCAGACGGTCTCGTGCTGCGCTTCGACCACTACGATTCGGCGATCAGCTGCACGGTTAACCCGGAGGGCACGGCCCTCGCCGGCGAGTGGAAGAAGCGGCGTGGACCGGACTCGTGGGCTCGATTGCCGTTCCAAGCGCGGCCTGAGGAGCCGTGGCCTTGGGGAGGCTGTGTCGTTGGGAGCGCGGTCAGTAGGGTTGGTGGGCGATGGTCGGTGCGATTCACGAAGGATGAATCGACCGCTGTTGCTCTCTTTTACGCGTTCATCCATCACACCGGAGCCGATCGAGATGTCGTTGCGGCCACGTTTCTGACGCCGACCGGCGACTACCGCTATCTATGGGGCGCCGCGGACGATCAATCGAATCTGACGGTTTCCGTATTTGACGGCGCGCACGCGTTCCTGTTCAAGGCGACGCTCCAGCCTGACGGCACGCTCAAGGGCGATTTCTGGTCCGGCGATTCGTGGCACGACACGTGGACGGCCGTGCGCGATGAGAGCGCGGCGCTGCCGGAGTCGATGGAAGTGTTCGACCCGCCGCGGACGCCCCCGGTCGCGCTGGCGGAACTGAAATACCCGGACACAGAGGGCAAGGAGCGGTCGCTGGCCGACCCGGCGTTCGCGGGCAAGGCGCGGATCATCGAGGTGTTCGGCACGTGGTGCCCCAACTGCCGCGACGCGACACACCTGCTCGTGGAACTGGACCACAAGTACCGCGCCCGCGGCCTCTCAATCCTCGGGCTCGCCTTCGAGGTGACCGGCGATGTGCAGCGCGACCGCAAGCAGGTGAAGACCTACATCGATCGGCACGACATCGAATACGCGGTGCTGGTCGCGGGGCGCAGCGACAAGAAGGAAGCGAGCCAGGCCTTCCCGCTCATCGAGCGCGTGAAGGCGTACCCGACGTTCATCTTCCTCGATGCGCAGGGACGCATCCGGGCCGTCTACACCGGGTTCAGCGGCCCGGCGACGGACATGACGTACACGCAAGACGGCAAGACCGTTCAGGTGAACGAGCACACGCGCCTGCGGGGGCAGTTCACGGATTTGATCGAGCGGCTGCTTTCCGAATAGCGCAACCGCAGGAATGCAACCGCAGAGGCGCTGAGGACGCAGAGAAGAGAAGAATTGGATTGAACACGGAGGAACACGGAGGAAGACGGAGACAGGACTGTTCAGTCAAGAGACTGCCGGATTCGATCCGGTCGGGAGCGGTTTGATTTGGCCTAGCTGTTTTGATCTGTCTTCTTCTGTGTTCAGAATCCCTGAATCCCTCTGCGTTCTCTGCGCCTCTGCGGTTGCATCTCCTATTCGAGCGATTCACTCTCGATGCTGGCTTTCTCGCCGCGGAGTTTCTTCTCGACGTACTTCTTGACCCACGTCTCGAAGGACTTGCCCGCGGCGGTGTCGCGCCCGCTGAACTCCAGGCGCGCGATCTGGCTGAACGCGATCTTCAGCTTCTCGCTCGAGCCCGGCGGCAGGAGACGGACGAAGGACGCCGCGAGCGTCGCCCCGCGCGAGCGGTCGAAGATGTAGCCCTCGATGCGCCGGCCGTCGGTGAGCGTGAGCGTGACATCGCCGCGGTAATCGAACGCTTTCTCCAGCGCTGAGAGCAGCGCGGCTTCATCCTCGCGCGTGGCGACGAGGCCCTGGAGCGATGCGGGCTCGACGCTCGGCTGGCCGCCCGTCGGGGTCGCGTGAGACTTGGTTTCCTGAGGCATGGCGGTTCCGAGCGTAACGGACTCCGGGGACATTTCCTTCGCCCCCTCCGGGGGCTCTCATCAACGAACACTGGCTACCACGGGTTTCGCTCGAAGACTCGCTTCACCCGTGGCAATCAACCCACGGCCCTCCGGGCCTGAGAGAAAGGCAATTCACCGAGTTGAACAGTCAGTCATCCGAACGTGCGGCCTGAAGATGGGTCCATCATCCGCCAGCCCAACGCCTTGCACACGCGCATCAGCACCGGCCAGGCCATCTCTTCCTCGTGGAGCGAAACCCCGACCTGCATCACCGGGTCATCCGGCCCCACCATCGGCATCTGCACGATCATCCCCGGCCCGTAGAGCAGGCCGAACGATTCCGGCGACCGCCCGCCATCGGGCCCCGTGTTGAAACGCCCCAGGAGGTCCACCACCTGCCGGTAGGCGCCCAGCGGCACCGCGTTCAGGATCGTGCCCGACGACTCATCCTCTTCTTCGCTTCGCAGGAGTTTGACGAGCAGGATTTGGCGCGCGGTGCGGGGCAATCGACGCTCCGTGACTGGTCCCGGCCGCGTCGGTCCCATCGGCTCCCGGGGACGGGGAAGTATGGGGTCAATCCGGGGCGGCATCAAACGCGGGGCGTGATGTGGGATGTCGGATGTCGGATGGCGGATGTGGCAAGGGAAGCGAAGCCCGATCAGCGAGGCCTCCCGGCGCGCCGGGACCGGGCCGAGCGCGGATGGGCGAGCGGTCGCGCCGCGAAAGCGAAGGCAGGATGCCGAGCGCCCAACTAGCGCGATCCGGCCGCGATCGCCGCCGCGTCTTGCGCCGAGCGGTCCACGATCTGGGTCACATCGTCGTCGTCGATCCAGGGCAGGCTGGCGATCTTCTCGCGCAGCTGGGCGGGGAACTGGTGGCCGCGGCGTTCGTGCGCCGGGCGGCTCTTCCAGTAGCGGTGCATCCAGAGGTATTGCTCGGGCGCGCGGTGCACCATCGCTTCGATGGCGCGCCGGTAGCGCGCGGTGATGTAGAAGAGCGGGTCCGGCTGGTGCTTCCACTCGTCCGGGCCGAACACGTCCACGAGCTCCAGCCGGTACCGGAAGAACTGCGACTCGCGCGCGTTGGGCGCGATCTCCCCTTCGAACGGACCGGTCTCCGCGACAGCCGTCCCGTTCGTGCGAGCGCTCAGGCCCGAGAGCCGGCGCGCCATGCCGCAGACCACGGTCGCGCCGTAGCGCATGGCCAGCAGCCCGATGGTCTTGTAGGTGGAGGCGAGGCGGTTGAAGAAGGGGACGAAGAGGCCGCGGTCGCCCGCGTTCTGATCGGCGATGAAGGCGATGGGCTGGTGCTGCTCGAGGAGACGCGGGAGCGCCTCGGCCGCGCCGAACTTATCGACGAGCATGAGGCCCGGGCGGCGGCGGGTCTCGCGCACCCACGCGTCCAGCGGCGCCAGGTCAAGCGGGCGATAGAGCGCGTGCATCGTGATGCCCAGCGTGGCGAGCGTGTAGCCGAGCAACTCCCAGTTGCCGCAGTGCCCGGTGATGAAGATGCAGGGGCGTTCGCGGCACATGGGGCCCAACGCCTTGCTCATGTCGCCCAGTTCGATGTTCACGCCGTAGCCGTCTTCGCTGATGAGGCGCGGCGACATGGCGAACTCGGCCCCGAGGCAGAAGAGGTGGCGGTAGGACTCGAGGGCGTAATCGCGGACCATCGCCCGGTTCCACGACGGGAAGCACCACGCGATGTTCTCCGCGGCGCGGTGGAGCCGGCGGCGCTCCATCGGGAGCCGCCCGGCCATCGCCCCAAGCCGGCGCATGAATCGCATCGAGGGCTCGGCGCCGGCGACGTTGATCAGGGCCGCGGCGGTTCGCACGCCCCAATAGGCCGGGCGGTGCGCCCAGCGCGGGATGCGCTTTTTCGGGCGGTGCCTGCTCATCGAGCGGTCTCACTCCATGTGTAGCGTCTCATGGCTGGCTGCGCCTGCGCGTGGTCCGCCGCGGCGGATCGGGCCCCATCGGCGGCGTTCGTTGAAGCCGCCTGCTTCGCCCCTCCGCGCCACGCTTGCCTCGCCGACGCCAGAGACGCTCCATCTGTAGTTCAACCGCTCTAGCCAGCGGGCGAACAAGGTGTGCGCCGCCGCTCACCGCTGACCCGCGCCCGGCAGCCCGATCAGCGTGTAGAGGCGGTTCTGGTTCAGCACCGGGATGCCCGCCTGCTGCGCCGCCGAGAAGAGATCGTCGTACCGCTGAACGGCCTGGCGGAGCAGCAGGTAGCGCTGGATCAGTTCAACGGGGTCCGTCGGCTTGGGCTGAGGCGGGAGCACGGGCTTGAAGCCCAGCACGAGGAAATCGGTTTCGCCGCTGATATCTTCGGCGACTTTGCCGTTCCACTGCTCGATGAGCGCGCGAACGTCCTGGCCTTCCATGCCGGTGGCGACGCCGTCGCCATCGGTGTCGAAGTTGCCGTAGACCGTAAACGTGTAGACCTTTCGCGGGTCGTACACAGCGTTGGCGATCACATCGCCCGTGATGATCGGCGTGCCCGCGTTCTCGCGCACGATGCGCGCGATCGAGGAGGTCTCCTCGATCCGCACGATCTCGATCGAGCCCTTGCCCGGCGGGTAATCGCCATCCGGCCCCGGCTTGACCGATGCCGCGTCGGAGTACACCTCGAACGACATGCCCAGCACGATCCGGTCGCGGCGACCCAGGTCGAGGTAGACCTGCCGGGCCGCGGCGTTGGCGCCGACCACGCGCCCGTCCACGAGCGCGCCCTCGAAGGTGGGGCGGAGCTGCTCGGAGCCGCGCTCGCCGCGCAGGCGGCGCAATTGATCGTTGGCGACCAGCAGTTGCGACTCGAGATCGTTCACGCGGGATTCGAGGCTCGCGATGGTGCTGTCGGAGTCGACCTTCATCGTCGTGACGCGCTGCTCCATGCTGCCCTTGGCCGTTTCGACTCCCGAGCGGTATTCCTCGATGGCCGACTTGTAGGCCCCGATCTCGGCGTTGAGCCGGTCGACGGTCGCCTGATGCTCTTCCTGAAGCCGTGCGATCCGGTCGCCCGAAGCGATCTGGTCGGCGCGGGCGGCGGCGGCGATCTGCTCGGCCGCCTGAACGCGCTTCTGAAGGGCATCGATCTCGGCGTTCTTGTTCTCGATCACGCGGATGAGCGGCAGGCCTTCGGGGCCCTGGGCGGTCTTGATGCGCTCGATGAGCCGGTCCGCCTCTTCGCGCCGGGAGCCGCTGACCATGGCCGCGACGTCTTGGAACGAGCGGTCGAGATAGCGGACGACGCCGGAGCGCCCGCCGGCGGAGCGCTTGAGGTCCTCCCAGCGCTCGTCGCGCTCATCGGAGCGCACGGCGGCGTCGAGGTCGGCCTGCTTCAGGCGCAGGTCGTTGGTGAGTTTCTGCACCTTGGCGAAGAAGACGATGCTGGTGACGAAGAGGCCAAGGGTGAGGATGGAGAGGATCGCCAGCGTGACGGTCATGCCGACGCTGGCGCTGGTGCGCGACGCCATGGGTCAGAGCCTCCGAAAATGCCGGGCTGGGGCCGGGAACGGCCGGGCGAGCCCCACCGGGCCCGGGCCGGGCGGGACAGTGTCCTGCCTGTACGCAGGAGCGTCAAACGGGGGTGCAGATGGGTCCTGAGTCTTAGTTCTTGGGCACGAAGTCCGGCGTCGCGAGGAGCCGTCCGGGCCGTCACACGAGGGGCCTGTCGCCGCGCGCTTCGCGCCCTTCGGCGGCGTAGCGCTTTCGGATTGGCGAGGCAATCTCGGCGATGAACCGGTCCACCTGGCGGGGCGCCAGACCGATCAGGCGGGCCGGGCTGACGGCGGCCCGAATGTCGATCCCCTCGAGTGCGGGCTCGCGCGAAAGCCGATCGAGCAGGTCGCTCGACTTGCCCTGTTCCTTGACGACACGCGAGGCCTCCAGGGCGTGACGCCGCAGGGCTTCGTGCACCTTCTGGCGGTCGCGGCCCTTTCGCGCGGCGGCCAACATCAGGTCTTCCAATACAAGAAATGGCAGTTCGTCTTCCAGATTGCGCCTCACCGCGCCTTCGTTGACCGTGAGGCCAGCGGCCACCTCGATCATCAGCTCGAGCGCGCCGTCGATCGACAGGAACGCCTCGGGCAGGAAGAGGCGGCGCGCGACGGAATCATCGAGCGTGCGCTCCAGCCCTTGATCCGCGGCGGTTTCCAGCGCCGCGTTCGTGAGCGACATGACGAAGCGCGCCAGGCCGCAGGCCCGCTCGCAGCGCATCGGGTTGCGCTTGTGCGGCATCGCCGATGAGCCCACCTGCCCGGCTTCCATCGGCTCATCGAGTTCCTTGCGCGAAGAGAGGAGGCGGATGTCCAGAGCGATCTTGTGCAGCGCGGCGGCGAGGGCGGCCACTTCGCCGATCACGTGCGCATCGGTGACGCGTGGGTAGGTCTGCCCCGTGGCGGCGAGCGCGGCCCGGCCGGGCGCGCCGAGCAATTCGATGACGCGTTTCTCGAGCGCTTCGACTTTCGCCGCATCGCCATCGAAGAGCGCGAGGAACGAGGCTTGCGTGCCCGTAGCGCCCTTGATGCCGCGAAGGGGCAGGTGATCGCGCGTGAACTCGAGGCGCGAGAGGCAAAGAGCCACATCGGAGCCCCACATGGCGGCCCGTTTGCCGACGGTCGTGGGCTGGGCCGGCTGGAGGTGTGTCCAGCCGAGGCAGGGTGTGGCCTTGTGGCGTTCGGCGAAGCGGGCGATTGCGTCGATCAGCCGGGCCGTCTTCACGCACACGAGATCGAGCGACGTCTTGATCTGCGGGATCTCGGCGTTGCACACGATGTCCTGGCTCGTCGCGCCGAGGTGGATGATGCCGCGGGCTTCGGGGGCGACATCGCCCAGCGCGTGAACATGGGCCATTACGTCGTGGCGCGTTCGCTGCTCGTGCTCGCGGGCCCGGGCAAAGTCGGCATCAGTCACGGTCTGGCATCGGCGTATCGCCTCAACCTGCGCCGCGCTGACAGGCAGGCCCAGTTCGTGCTGCGCCTGAGCCAGCGCCAGCCACACGCGGCGCCAACCCTCGAACTTCGTTTTCTCGGACCAGAGCGCGGCCATGGCCTGTGACGCGTACCGCCCCGGCAGGGGCGAGGCGTACACTGAGCGCGGGTCGGGCCTGGGTGTATCCATGCGGTCGGGGGCGGCGGGCGGGGCCCGGTCGGCGGTCCGGTCGATCCCGGCGGCCGCGGGCATCGTATCCCAAAGGGCTTGACGCTGTCCGGTGCGCACCAAGGCGACTCGGCAAAGCCCGCGCAGGGCCCGTCTTCGACTTCGCGCCGCGCTGCGGCATCTGAGTCGACGCCACGCCGTGCGGGTCTCGGTCCTCCCTCAGTTCCTCCCGCGGACGTTGATCGCGAGTCGGCCCTTCTCGCCTCCGCGGCATCGGGCGATCGTCGCGCCCTTGGCGAGCTGCTCGAGTGGCATCAGCCGCGCATCTACGCGATCTGTCTGCGCATGTGCGGCGATGGCGAACGGGCCCGCGACCTCACCCAGGACAGCCTGGTTCGGATCATCCAAGGGCTCCCGGAATTCGCCGGACGAAGCCGCGTCCTCACCTGGATGCTCCGCGTGGCCATGAACGTGTGCCTCACGGACCGAAGGCGGGGGCGGCTCCGCTTGACCCGGAGCCTTGACGAGCCTTCGGGTCCGGAAAACGCCCCTGCCGGGTCAGCCCTCCCCGGCCGGGAACCTGACGTGGTTCAGCGCGTCCAATTGGCAGAGGAGCGGCATCGATTGGCCCGGGCCCTCGATGGGCTGGAGCCCGAGGAGCGAGCCTTGCTATTGCTCCGCGACGGGCAGGACCTCGATTACGCCGACATTGCGGAGATCATGGGCATTCCGATGGGCACCCTCAAGAGCAGACTGTTCCGCGCCCGTCAGGCGTTGCGGCGGGAAGTGGAGCGCGTGGAAGGCGGGGCACGACCGGGCAAGACTTCGGGAAGGGCGGATTGACGGGCGATGAGCAAAAACGTCACCGAGCACGATCTAGCGGACCTCGTCGAGGGGCGATTGTCCGGCGAGCGCGTCGCGATCGTTCGTGCCGCGGTCGAGCGCGATCCCGCCCTCCGGCGCGCGCTCGTGGCGATGGCGGGCGACCGGGAAGCAATGCGCCGGCTCGCCCGGCTGGACGAGGAATCGGCCGATCCGAGCATTGTCGAAGCGGCGCTCGCCGATGCGGAGCGTCGGGCTCTCTTCGGCGAGCCGAACCCGCGCCTCGCGGCCCGCATCGGACCCGGTCGAAAGCGTCACTACGCGGCGGCGGCCGCGCTTCTGGTCTTCGTCGGCCTCGCGGCCGTGGCGTCCACTCTGCTGGCGACGCGCGGGCCGCGCGGGCTGGCGCTGCTGGGCTCGGGTGGCGACGGGGATTCCACGCCCGGACGGATGGACACGAGCGGCGTGGAGGATGCCAAGGCGGCCATGGCGCGAAGACCCCCCGGGCGGCTGCCCGGCGACATGGGCGTCGATTCTCGATCGAGTCTCAACCCGCCGGCTCAGGAGACACCCATCGAGGGCCCTCCTGTTTCTTCGCCGACTCTGACTGAATTGGCGGAAGGATGGGCGCGCGAAGCGCAACAGAAGATGGCGGCCGAGCCGATGCCCGGCGCCGCGGCGGATGCGGTCCGTCAGCCCGCGTCGCTGGCGGGCGTAGAAACGACGACCGGGTTGACGATGGATCAGGCGGTCGCGCTCGCGTTCGAGGGCCGGTTGAAGATCGTCTGCGAGGGCTCCGATGCCGGGGCCGTGCTGCACCGCATCGGTCGCTCGCCGGGCGTGGTCGCCATGGGGCCCGCGATGCGAGACCAGGCGCGAAGTCGTGGCGGCATGAGCCCTACGGACGACTTGAAGGAATCGGCGAATCAGGAATCCGCTACAGGTGGCGCCGGGCTGCGTGTCGAAGTGCGCACGCCGCTCGATCCTTCGTTCGCCGCACTGCGCGATCGGCTGGCCGCGCTTTTGGCCAGCGCCTCGCCCCAGGGCGGGCCCCCGGCTTACTTCACGGATGCGGGTGAAGGCCTTTCGGCGGGTGACGGACTCGCGCCGTCACGCGATGTGGAAGACGTGCTCTGGTGGGCGCTCCCGCCCTCGGCATGGAAGCCGCGGGCATCGGTGGTCGTCACGCTGGAGATCCGGCGTCCCGGCGACTAGGAGCCCAGCGCTCGGCGCGCTCGCCGATCCAGCCGGACCGCGCAGAGCGTGACCACCGGGAGCACGAACAGTCCGAGCAGCACCGCCAGCGCCAGAGTGCTCCGGCTGATCGCGCCCAGTCTCCAATAGAGCAAGGCCGCCGCGAACGCCACGCTCAGCAGCGAAATGAACAGGAGCATCCAGGGTCGTGCGCCGGAAGCAAATCGAGACATGAGCAATGCCCTTCGGCCGGTCGAAGCGAGGGGCTGTAGATACACGAAAGGGCGGTCGCGGAATCGGGATTTCACCTGTGTGGATTCGTTGTGGATGCCGCGTCGCGCCCGCGAGTGATCGAGAGTCGCGCGTGGGCGGACTGGTTCGCCATTCGACGCAGGATTCCGCGGGTTGGTTGTGGGTGGGGGAGGGGCTCTGTATCGTCCACCCCCTGTGCGCACCTGCCACTGTCCGCAGCGATCAGCGCTGATCAGCCCCTCCCTTCGGGCACGCGCCCTCGCGCCCGCTCAGAGTCGGCGGTCGCTCGACTCCCGGCGGATCGGCGGAACGGCCATTGTCGGGCTGTCGGTGTTGATCCTGTCGCTTGGACCGGCGCCGGAGCCGGCCGCGGCGCAGCCGGAGCCCGCGGCGCCCGCGGCGCCGGAAGGTCCCAGCCCGTACGAGGGCCGGCTCATCAAAGACGTTCGCTTCGAAGGCCTTCGCCGGATGAGCGATCAGTACGCCCGGAATCAGATCCGGACCGCGCCGGGCCAGCCGTTGTCCTGGGAATCCATCCGCTCGGACCTTCGCCGCCTTGAGCGGCTGGGCGAGTTCCGGCAGATACAGGCCGACCTGCTGGTGGACGACGATCTCAACGTGATTGTTTTGTTCAAGGTCGTCGAGGCGCCGATCGTCCGCTCGGTGGATGTCGTCGGCAATCGCCAGATCAGCGACGAGGACATCCGCACGACGGTTTCGAGCGTCATCAGCCTGATGGCCGGAGTGCCGATCGACGAGTACCAGATCGGCCGCGCTCAGCGCGCCATCGAAGAGATGTACCGCAACCGCGGGTATTACAACGTGCAGGTGACGGTGGACGAGAGCGAACTGGAGTCCACGGGCGGCATCATCTTCCGGGTGCGAGAAGGGGAGCGGATCAAGGTCACCGGCATCCGCTTTCAGGGCAACAGCGCTTTTCAGGCGCGCCAGATCCAGACCGTGATCAAGACGCGCCGGGCCAGCCTCCTCCAGAAGGGCGCGATCGACGACACCGTGCTGGACGACGATGTCGGCGCGATCATCCGGTACTACGTCGACCGCGGCTACCTCGACGTCCGGGCCAGCCGGCAGATCCAGCCCAGCCCGGACGGGCGCGAGGCGATCATCACGTTCTTCATCGACGAGGGTCCCCAGTACACGCTCCGCAGCATCGGCGTGCGCAGCATGGATCGGCGTCCGGAGGGCGAGCCGCAGGGCCCGCACGCGTTCAGCCGCGAGCAGATCGTCGGGGTTTTCCCGCTCAAGCCCGGCGATGTGTTCGGGCAGCGCGACGTGCGTTCGGCGGCGGACGCGGTCCGCGACGCCTACCGGAAAATCGGATACGTCGATGCGCGCGTCGATGTTGAGCAGAATCGAGACCCGGATGCCCCCGTGGTGGATGTGGTTGTGTTGATCAGCGAGGGGCTCCGTTACCGAGCGGGCATGGTGTACATCCAGGGCAACGATCTGACGCAGCAGAAGGTGATCCGGCGCCAAGTCACGATCACCCCCGACCGCTGGCTCGACGCGACCGGCAAGGAGGAGACCGAGCGGAACCTGCGCGCCACGGGGCTCTTCGTCCCGGGTTCCGTCAAGGTGACCATCCAGCCGGAAGATCCCGCCGCGCCGGGCTACCGCGACGTGCTCGTCGAAGTCGAAGAAACCAACACCGGATCGTTGAGCTTTGGTGCGGCGGTGGACAGCGACCTCGGCCTGGTCGGGGCCGTCTCGCTCACGCAGCGCAACTTCGACATCCTCGACTTCCCCGACTCGTTCGGGGAATTCATTCGCGGGCGCGCGTTCCGCGGAGCGGGCCAGACGTTCAGCATCACGCTCCAGCCCGGCTTTGACCAGTCCAACTACGCCATCAGTTTTTCCGATCCGTACGTGTTCGACACCGAATACAGCCTCGGCTCCAGCCTCTATTACCGCCAGCGCGACTATGACGACTACGACGAGACGCGATTCGGCACGCGCTGGCGCATCGGCCGCCGCTTCGGCACTCGCTGGACCGGCGGTGTGGCGCTGCGCGCCGAGTCGGTGGATATCTCGGACATCCAAGATGATGCTTCGACGGAACTGCTGGAGACCGAGGGCCGGAATTTCATCACCAGCATCGGCTTCGATCTTTCCCGCATCACCCTTGATAACCGCGTTGTGCCCACCAAGGGCACCATCACCGGACTCGAGGCCGAGCAGTTCGGCGCGATGGGAGGCGATTACACGTTCACGCGCCTCAGCGCCCGGCACCAGGCGTTCGTGCCGATCTCGGAGGACTATCTCGGGCGCAAGACCGTGCTCTCGGTTCTGACCCGCATGGGTTACATCCCGCAGGACGACGAGGCGCCGGTGTTCGAGACGTTCTATCTTGGCGGCCGGTCGTTCCGCGGCTTCGGATTCCGAGGCGTGGCGCCGCACGGAGTCCAACCCAACGGCATGCCCAGCGACGACCGGGTGGGCGGCGAGTGGTTGTTCTTCCTCGGCGCGGAGATCGAGAAGCCGATCTTCCAGCGGATGGTCTCGGGCGTTGTTTTCATCGACTCCGGAACCATCCTCGATGATCCGGGCTTCGAGAAGTACCGCGTCAGCGTCGGCCTGGGGCTGCGCATCTACGTGCAGGCTCTGGGGCAGGCGCCGCTCGCGTTCGACTTCGGATTTCCGATCATCAAAGAGGACGATGACGACACGCAGCTGTTCTCGTTCACCGTGGACGTGCCGATCCGCTGACGAGGCGGTCAGCGCCGCGGTCCGGCCTGCTATCATCTGACGATCGCTCGCGCCCGCTTCGGGCCACACTGGCAGGCCCGGGTCTCGCGGCTTTCCCGGAGTGCTCCACCGTGCGTTCGACAAACTTTCTGCGGCTGTCGTCCCTGCTCGCGCTCGTTCTTGTCGGCGCCGGCGTGTGGAAGTACGGAGAGTTCGAGGCGGCGGCTCAGCGTCCCATGGGCGGGTGCTGCGTGGCCACCATCGACCTCAACGCGGTGCTCGAATCGATCGATGAGCGCAAGGAGCGCGAGAAGGAACTGCAGACCTTCATCGGCGCCCAGGAGACGAAGATCAAGGATCTCGGCAAGGAGGCGCAGCAGTTGCAGGACGATCTCAAGATCCTGCCTCAGAACACCAAGGCCTGGCAGGACAAGCGCGAGCAGGCCATCCGTGCCGGCGCTCGCTTCCGCATCGAAGAGGAACTGGCCAAGGGCCTCGTGGAGGAGAAACGCAAGGTGATGCACCTCGACCTGTTCCGCAAGATCAACGACGCGGCGGGACGATACGCGCGCAAGGAAGGCATCTCGATCGTGATCTCTTCAGACGCCGCGCAGCAGATCCCGGATGATGTGCGCGAGCAGGCGGCGCACGCGGCGATCCTCAACCGGCGGGTCATTTACGCCGACAGCGCCGTGGACATCAGCCAGGCGGTCGCGGCGATGATGAACAACGAGTTCAAGGCTCGGGGCGGGGCGGGGAACTGATGAGCGCGGTGCTCCTGCGCGCCGGCGAGCTGGCCCAGCGACTGAACGGTGAGTTGATCGGCGATCCACAGGCCACCGGCCGGGGCCTCGAGGTGCTCGAGCGCGCCGGCCCGGAGCACGTCTCGTTCGCGCGGGACGCGGCGAATCTGGAGCGCTGGGTCATGGGCAAGGGTGCGATCGCGCTGGTCTCGCGGCCGGCCCTCTCGGGCCGCGCGGGCCAACCCGCCGTTGCCGCCGGGCGGGCCCTGATCGTCGTGCCCGATGCGGATGATGCGCTTGTGAGCGTGCTCGAGTCGCTCGCGCCCCCGCCGCCGGCGCCCTCGGGCGTCCACGTCCGCGCGGTCGTGGAGAACTCAGCGCGCCTCGGCGCCGGCGTGAGCGTCGGCCCCTGCGCCTGCGTCGGCGCCGGGAGCGAGATCGGCGACGGCACGTACATCCATGCGAACGCGGTGATCGGCGCAAACGTGCGGATCGGGCGCGGCTGCATCATCTATCCGGGCGCCGTGATTTGTGACCATTGCGTTCTCGGCGATCGCGTCATTCTGCAACCCGGTGCGGTGATCGGGGCGGACGGCTTCGGCTATCGCCCCGAGCCGTCGGGGCAGGGCATCCGAAAGATCCCGCACCTCGGCAACGTCGAGATACACAGCCTCGTCGAGATCGGCGCCAACACGACGATCGATCGCGCCAAGTTCGGCTCGACCGTGGTCGGGGCCGTCACCAAGATCGACAACCAGGTTCAGGTCGGGCACGGCTGCCGCATCGGGCGCGCCTGCCTCATCTGCGGCACGTGCGCCCTCGCGGGCTCGGTGACTCTGGGCGATGGAGTCACACTCGGCGGGGGCGTGGGCATCGCCGACAATCTCACGATCGGCTCCGGCGCGATCATCGGCGCGCGTTCGGGCGTGATGCACAACGTGCCGCCCGGCGAGAAGTGGCTCGGCTACCCGGCCCGCAAGGCATCCGAGCAGATGCGATTCTGGGCTCTGCACGAGCGACTGCCGAACATCGTCGTGGAGTTGCGCCGCCACCTGCGAGCCGCCGAAGCCGGCGCACCCGCAGAAGATGCCGAAGGCTGAAACCGCTCGTTCGGTCCCGCCGCGCCCGTACAATCGTGCCGCCCATGAAGCCAGTTCCCCAGACCCACCCCCAGCGCACGCTGCGCGAGCCCGTCGGCGTGGCGGGTGTCGGGCTGTTCTCGAGCGCTCCATCCCGCGTGACCATCCGCCCCGCCGGCCCGGATGAGGGCATCGCGTTCCGGCGCGTGGACCTGCCCGGCGCGCCGAGCGTGCCCGCGAGAATCGAGTTTGTCGCCGAGCGCCCGCGCCGCACAGCGCTGGTGCGGGGCGAGGCGGTGATCGAGACGGTGGAGCATTGCCTGGCCGCGCTCGCGGGACTGGGCGTGGACAACGCGCTCGTGGACGTCGCGGGGCCGGAGATCCCCGCGGGCGATGGCTCGGCCGCGCCCTTCACCGAGGCGATTTCGCGCGTCGGGCTCGTCGAGCAGGATGCCCCGCGCCGCGCGCTCACCGTCTCGGCGCCGGTCACGGTGCGCGATGGCGACGCCTCGATCACCGCGATGCCCAGCGACGACGGCGCGACCGAGATGGTCTACGTGATGGACCACGGAGCGGCGTCGGCCATTCCCGCGCAGACGTTTTCGTACGTGCTCACCCCGGCCACGTTCATCGAGCAGATCGCCCCCGCCCGCACGTTCTCGACCCAGGCCGAGGCCGAGGCGATGTGGCAACGCGGCCTGTTCCGGCACCTCACGCCGCGCGACATGCTCGTGGTCGGCCCGGCCGGGCCGATCGACAACGCCTACCGGTTCCGCGATGAGCCGGTGCGCCACAAGCTGCTGGACCTGCTCGGCGATCTTTCGCTCGTGGGGCGCCCCATCGTCGGGCGCATCGTCGCGGTGCGATCGGGCCACGCGCTGAACCAGCGCCTGGCGCGCGAGCTCGACCAGCGTCTGCGCACGGAAGCCGCCCAGAGCGGCGACCAGTCTCGCGCCGACGGCGATCCCGCGATGGATATCCGCACGATCCTGCGCCTGCTCCCGCACCGATTCCCGATGGTGCTGATCGACCGGGTGCTGGAGCTCGAGCAAGGGCGCCGGGCTGTCGGGATCAAGAATGTCACATTCAACGAGCCTTTTTTCCAGGGCCACTACCCCGACTCGCCGATCATGCCCGGGGTGCTGATCATCGAGGCCATGTGCCAGTTGGCCGGGCTCATGGTGAGCCAGCAGCTCGAGCGGGACAACAAGATCGCCGTCCTCCTGTCGCTCGACGGCGTGAAACTGAGGCGCCCGGTCACGCCCGGCGATCAACTCGTGCTCGAATCCAATGCAGTCAGCGCAACAGCCCGGCGCGGCGAGGCCGAATGCCGCGCGTTCGTCTCGGGCCGGCTCGCCGCCGAGGCGCGGATCAAGTTCCTGATGGTCGATGCGCAGCAGCCCGAAGGGTGAGACGCCGCAAGCAATGAGCAGCCGCATCCATCCAACCGCCGTCGTGCACCCGCAGGCCGAATTGGCCGACGATGTCGAGGTCGGACCCTATTGCGTGATCGGTGCGGGTGTGACGATCGGGCCCGGCTCCGTGCTGCACAATCACGTCACCGTGCAGGGACCCACGCGGCTGGGAGCGCGCAACGCCGTCTACCCCTACGCCGTGCTCGGCGCTGAGCCGCAGGACCTGAAGTTTCGCGGCGAGGCGACCGAACTCGTGATCGGCGACGGCAACACCATCCGCGAGCACACGACCATTCACCGTGGAACGGAGTCGGGCGGCCGGCGCACGGTCATCGGCAATTCCTGTCTCATCATGGTCGGCTGCCACATCGCCCACGATTGCGTGATCGAGGATCAGACTGTTCTCGCCAACGGCACGATGCTCGGCGGGCATTGCCTCGTCGAATTCGGCGCGGTGATCGGGGGCGGCGTCGGCGTGCATCACTTCACGACGATTTCCACGCTGTCATTCGTGGCGGGCATGGCGCGCGTGAGCCGCGATGTGCCGCCCTACATCGTGGTCGAGGGCGCGCCGGCGACACCGCGGAAGATCAACTCGACGGGGCTCGTGCGCCGCGGCTGGTCGCCCGAGGCCATCGAGCACCTGCGCGCCTGCTTCCGTCTCCTCTTCCGAGCCCCCGGCGCCTCGATGCGCCAGAAGATCGATGCGCTGCGCCGCCAGCCCGGGCAGCACGCGCCGGTCATGCGCCTCTGCGATTTCCTCGATCGCGTCGAGGTGGGCGTGCACGGACGGCATCGCGAGTCGCATCGGCGCTGATCTGATCAACTTGCGACGATCCGCTTTGTGCGCGCGGTGCTCAACCACCTTCCATTGGCCGGCTTGAGCGCGCCACACCCACAGATTCGACGCAAACCGGGGGGTCAGGCCCACAGATTCGACGCTTTTGAGTCGAGCGGTTGACGAGCGCGCCCACACCAGCAGAGATTCGCGACGTTGGGCCGCGGCTCGACACGAGTTGAGTCCGCGGCTTTCGGACCGCATGCCGGAAGGAGGCTCCGATGTTCCGCGCTCCCGAGAGTCCTTACTCGCACGATCGATGGTCTCTTCGCGTCG
>Ga0187894_10000212_pt1 | contig 78392 bp, 81 predicted proteins | sample GBC1701081metaG_FD_136650 | JGI IMG/M metagenome (GOLD analysis project Ga0187894, IMG submission 136650) | White microbial mat communities from a lava cave in the Kipuka Kanohina Cave System on the Island of Hawaii, USA - GBC170108-1 metaG ... | reverse complement strand
CGCTTCAGCATCGAGCCGATGAACTGCTTGCCCTCGCTGAGCAGGCGCTTCGCTTCCTCGCGGTCGCGCACCATCTTCTTCACCGACTTCCAGATGTAGCGCCGGCTGAAGTAGTAGCGGCGGTAGAACGTCTCGACGGCCTTGAAGATGTCGTCGGCGGACGCCTCGGGATAGGAGACCGTGCACTTCTGGTAGCCGGTCTCGTCGACGAGGCTGTCGACCGTCAGGTACTTGTGCTCGCGCACCCAGTCGTACATCGCGGTGCCCGGATACGGCGACGCGAGCGAGACCTGCAGCGTCTCGGGCTGCATCTCCTGGGCGAAGCGGATCGTTTCCTCCATCGTGTCGCGCGTCTCGCCCGGCAGCCCGACGATGAAGGTGCCGTGGATGAGGATCCCGATGTCGTGGCAGTCCCTGGTGAAGCGGCGCGCGCGCTCGACCGACACGCCCTTCTTGATGTTTTTCAGGATCTGCTCGTTCCCCGACTCGTAGCCGACGACGAACAGGCGGAGCCCGCCATCCTTCATCGCCTTCAGCGTCTCGCGGTCGACGTTCGCGCGCGAGTTGGTCGACCAGGTGATGCCGAGCTTGCCGAGCCCCTTGGCGATCGCGATCGCGCGCTTGGGGTCGGCGGTGAACGTGTCGTCGTCGAAGAAGAGCTCCTTCATCTCGGGGAAGTAGCGACGCAGGTTGGCGCACTCCTCGAGCACGTTCTCGACGCTGCGCGTGCGGTAGCTGTGGCCCGTCGTCACCTGGGGCCACAGGCAGAAGGTGCACCGCGCCGGGCAGCCGCGGCCGGTGTAGAGCGACACGTACGGGTACTGGCAGTAGGGAGAGTTGTACTTCTTGTAGTCGAGGTCGCGCGCGTAAACGTCGGTCGAGAACGGCAGGGCGTCGAGCTGCTCGGTGGTGAGCGGCTCCGGCTCCTCGTTGTGCTGGTAGACGCCGTTTTCGAGGTAGCTGATGCCCTTCACGTCGCGGTACGGGCGGCCTTCGGCGACCGCGACGACGGCAATGTCGAACTCCTTGCGCGCAACGTAGTCGATGACGCCCCCAAAGCGCAGCGATTCCTCCGGGCGCGCCGTCACGTGGCCGCCGACGAAGCCGATCACGGTGTCGGGCTTGGCGGCCTTGAGCGCCTGGGCGGTACGGACGTCGGCGCGGAAGGACGGGGTGCTCGTATGGAGGACGATGTGGTCGAAGTCCCTGGCGATCGCGACCACCTGATCGATGGTCATGTGCTCGGGCGGCGCATCCAGCAGCCGGGCCCCGGGCAACATGCCCGCCGGGTAGGACAACCAGGTCGGGTACCAGAACGACCAGACCTCGCGCTTCGCCTGGTAGCGAGCGCCTGCTCCCCCGTCGAAGTCGTCGTACGAGGGCGGGTTGAGGAAAAGGGTCCGCATCTTCTTCCTCCCTGAAGGAGACACGCGACGGTCGTGAGCGCTGCTGACCGAGCGGTAAGTAAGCCTGGTATATGACCGGTGCTGGGTGCGCAACCACATGGGCCGTCAACATCGTATCGCGGAGCAGAACGATGCCGTTGCCGGGCCACTGACCGGTCGCTATAAAAGCCGCCTCCCATGCGAGAGGCTCTCATGCCCCGCCTGCGGCAGCCCCGGACGGACCACCCGGTCCTCCTTGCCGCGGGTGCGCACGACGCCCTCTCGGCGAAGCTCGCCGAAGAGGCCGGATTCGATGCGATCTGGGCCAGCGGCTTCGGGATCTCCGCCGTCCAGGCGGTCCCGGACGCGAACATCCTGACCCTGACGGAGACGCTCGACGCCGTCCGCCGCATCTGCGACGCGGTCGAGATCCCGGTCGTTGCCGACTGTGACAATGGGTACGGCAACGCCATCAACGTCATGCGGACGGTGACCGAGTTCGAGCGCGCCGGGGCCGCGGGGATCTGCATCGAGGACAACGAGTTCCCGAAGCGGTGCTCGTTCTACGCCGGCGTGCGTCGCGACCTGGTCGCCCCCGAGGAGCACGCCCGCAAGGTCGAGGCCGCCGTCGCCGCCCGCCGGAGCCGCGACTTCGCGGTGATCGCGCGCACGGAGGCGCTCATCGTGGGCATGGGCCAGGACGAGGCCATGCTGCGCGCCGGCCTGTACGCCGATGCGGGGGCCGACGCGGTGCTCGTCCACTCGAAGGCGAAGGACTTCGCCGAGCTGGCGGCGTTCGGCGCGGCGTGGGACCGGCCGGTGCCGCTGGTCGCCGTGCCGACGACGTATCCCGACGTCAGCACCGCGGAGCTCGCGCGCGCGGGCTTTCGCCTCGCCATCTTCGCGAACCAGCCGCTCCGCGCCGCGATCGTCGCCATGCGCGACGCGCTCCGGCGCATGCGCGAGACCGAGAAGGTCTCGTCGGTCGAGCCGCACATCGTCCCGCTCGACGAGGTGTATCGCCTGGTCGGCGTGCCCGAGCTGAAAGCGAACGAGAAGCGGTTCCTGTTCGCCGGCCCGGAAGCCCCGAAGGCCGTCATCCTCGCCGCCGGCACCGACACGCAGACGCCGCTTCCCGATCAGGACCGCCCCCGCGTCATGCTCGACGTGAAGGGCAAGACGATCCTCGACCGGCAGGTGGAATCGCTCCACGAGGCCGGCATCCGCGACGTGACGATCGTGCGGGGATACAAAAAGCAGCAGGTGCACGTCACCGGCGCGCGGCTCGTCGACAACGACCGCTATCGCGAAACGGGCGAGCTCTACTCGCTCATGCGGGCGGAGGACGCGCTCACCGGGCCGGTGGTCGTCCTCTACGGCGATATCGTCTTCGAGCAGAGCGTGCTCGAGCGACTGCTGCGCGCGACCGCCGACATCGCGGTGGTCGTCGATCGCTCGTTTCCCGATCTGCTCCGGGCAGGACAGGCGCCAACCGGACACGACCTCGTCGTGACCGATGCCCCGCCGGGTGGCCGCCGCTTCGTCGCCGCCGAGCAGGGAAGCCGCGTGCTGCGCATCGGTCCCGAAGTGCGGCCCGAGGACGCACACGGCGAGTTCATCGGCCTCACCGCGCTCTCGAAGACGGCCGCTGCGCGCCTCCAGGAGGTGCACGAGGAGCTGGAGTCCCAGCGCGCCGAGGGCCTCCAGCGCGCGAGCCTCACACACGTGCTCCAGGCGCTCATCGATCGCGGCGAGCGGGTGGTCGCGGTCGAGATCCACAAGGGCTGGATGGAGATCGAGAGCTTCGACGACTATCGCCGCGCCTGGCGCGAAGTGCAGAGCTGAGTGGCGTTTCCGGCCGATCGCTTCGTCGACTCGCTCCTCACCGCCGGTATCGACTTCGCGACCGGCGTGCCGTGCTCGCTGGTCGGCCCGGTCATCGCCGAGCTGGAGCGGCGCGGGCTCTACCACGGGGAGACCCGCGAGGACGCGGCGCTCGGCGTCGCCGCGGGCGCTTACCTCGGCGGCAAGCTGCCGATGGTCGTGATGCAGAACTCGGGGCTCGGCGTGTCGCTCAATGCCCTGGCGTCGCTCCACCTCTTGTACGAGATGCCGTGCCTCGTGCTCGTCACCTGGCGCGGCATGGCGGGCAAGGATGCGCCCGAGCACTTGGTGATGGGCGAGGTGATGCCACGTCTGCTCGATCTCTTCGGGGTTCCGTGGCGTGCGCCCGAGCCCGATGCCCTCGCCAGCGACGTCGCCTGGGCCGGCGAGCGCCTGCGGGCGACCCGAAAGCCGGTGGCCTTGGTCGTGAAGCCTGGGCTCTTCACCACCCACAGCTAGCCCATGACGCTCGCCGACGCGCTCGCGATCATCATGCCTCGGCTGACCAACGAGGCGTGCGTGTGCTCGAACGGCTTCATGTCGCGCGCGGTATACGGCGCCCGCGACAGCGAGGCCTCGTTCTACATGATCGGCTCGATGGGGCTCGCCTCGTCGATCGGACTCGGCATCGCCAAGGGGTGTCCCACGCGCCGGGTCGTCGTCCTCGACGGCGACGGCAACGTCCTGATGAACATGGGCACCCTCGCGACGATCGCCGTGGCGGCGCCGAGGAACCTACTGCACGTCTGCTTCGACAACGCGGCGCACGCGTCGACGGGCGGGCAGCGGACCATCTCCGATCGCGTCCGGCTCGACGCCGTCGCGCGCGCGGCGGGCTACGCCTGGGTCGGACGCGTCGAGACGCCGGCCGAGCTCACCGAGCAGGTAGCGGCGTTCCTCGCCAAGGAAGGGCCGGCCTTCCTGCTGGTGCGGATCGCCCTCGGGCCGCCTGGAGCTCCCGGGCCGCGCATTCCTTTCACTCCGGTCCAGATGACGGCGCGCGTGCGACGCGCGCTCGGCGCGGCCTCGTGACTCCGCGCGACGAGGAAGCCCTCGAGCGGCTCCTCGACCGCATCGAGGAGCTCGATCGACAGGGCGACGCACGGGGGCTGCGTCGCGAGGTCCAGCGCGGGCGGACACGCTTCCCGGAGTCCATCGACATGATGGAGTGGGACGCGATGCTCGCGAGCGAGGACGTCCGCCTCGCCCCCGCGCTCGAGCTGCTCGACGCCATCCTCGTGCGGGCGCCGCGTCGCTTCTGGCCGCGCCGCGAGCGGGCCGCGGTGCTCCTCGACCTCGGCCGCTTCGAGGACGCGCTCGCGGCCCTCGACGATCTCGGGCGGGCGGCGAAGCTGCGCGACGACGACGAGCGCGCGAGCCTGCACCACGACCGCGGGCTCTGCCTCGACCGTCTCGGGCGCGCCGCCGAGGCCGACCGGGAATTCGCGCGTGCGGCGCGCCTTCATCCCAAGCAGTTCTTCGTGCCGCTGCGGCTCTCGGCCGAGGAGTTCGACGTGCTGGTCGAGCGTGCGATCGATCACATCCCGCGGCGGTTCCAGAAGTACCTGCGGCAGACGGTCGTCACGGTCGACGACTATCCGCCGCTCGACTCCGAGGACCCGTTCGTCCTCGGCGTCTATCACGGGGTGCCGCGGCCGCAGCGCAGCGCGCTCAGCACGGACGATCCCGACACGATCATCGTCTTCAAGCGCTCGCACGAGATCACCTGTCGCGACGGCGCGAAGCTGGAGGAAGAGGTCGTGCGCACGGTCGTGCACGAGATCGCGCACCACTTCGGCATCGAGCACGAGGACATGGGCGACTTTCGGTAGGTCGGAGGCCAGTTGACGGTGGGGCCGTCGATCGACCATGAGGGCGCATGCGGTGCGTCTGGTTGGCCCTTCTCTTCGCGTTCACGCTCGCTTCGGCCGGCGGGGCCGCGGTGTTCACCGTGACGAGCACCGCCGACGACTCCGGCATGGGCACGCTTCGCAACGCGATCACCTCGGCGAACGTGACGGCCCAGGCCGACACGATCACGTTCGACCTGGGATCGAATCCGCCCGCCATCGTCCTCCTCGGCGAGCTGCCGATCATCACCCAGCCGCTCACGATCGACGGCTACTCGCAGGTGGGGTCGAGCCGGAACACGCTCACGAACGGGAGCAACGCCGTGCTCGCGGTCGAGCTCACGACGCCGTTTTCGGTGTTCGCTCCGAGCTACGCGATCCGCATCCAGGCAGCCGACTGCGCCGTGCGGGGTCTGGTCGTGAACGGATTCACCCACGCGGTCTCGATCGAGGATCCGGCCGCTCGTGCGACGGTCGAAGGGAACTTCTTCGGCACGGACCGCGCGGGAACCACGGGCGTCAATGCGACTGGCGTCACGCGAGGCACCAGCGTTCTCGTGTACGGCGGCACCGACAGCACGATCGGGGGCTCCACGCTCGGGGCGCGCAACGTCATCATGGGGCAGGTCCAGGTGAGCCTCCCGGGCGCTACCGGAAGTCGCATCGAGAACAATGTCATCGGTCTCGATCGCACCGGGACGATGAAGCTCGGCGCTAGCTCCGAGGCTGTTGTCGTCGACGGTCCCATGACCACGGTCATCGACAACGTGATCGCAGGCAGCCCCGGGGCCGGCATTCGGGTTCGCGCGAACCGGACGACCATCCTGGGCAACCTCATCGGGACCGACGCCAGCGGCACCGTGGCGATCGGGAACGACTTCGACGGCATCATCGTGGACCTCTCCGCGCAGGACACGATGATCGGCGGGACCGCGAAGGGGGCGGGCAACGTCATCGGCGCGAGCCTGAAGAGCGGGATCATCATTGCGGGCACGTCGACCCGCACGATCGTCCAGAACAACACGATCGGTACCGATCGCGGTGGCACCGTCGCTCTCGGCAACGCCGAGGGAGGCATCGCCGTCATCGGCGGCGCGTTCGATACGACGATCACGAACAACACGATCGCCAACAACCAGGAAGGCGGCGTGATCTTCTCGCAGGACGCCGGCGCGCCGACCGCGATCCTCGGCAACGTGATCCGCGACAACGTGGGCCTCGGCATCGACTTCGGCGGCGACGGCATCACGCCGAACGACCCGGGCGACGGCGACGTCGGAGTGAACGGGCTCGGCTTCCAGAACTTTCCGGTGCTGACGAGCGCCGTCGGTGGGTGTGGCGGCCCGACCACGATCGGGGGAACGCTCGATGCGATGCCCGCCAACTATCGGCTCGAGTTCTTCGCCAACCCGACCTGCGATCCGTCAGGCGCCGGCGAAGGCGCCGAGTTCCTCGGCTCCACGACCATCACGACGAGCGGCGGCATGCAGAGCTTCGCGGCGACGGTCGGAGGCTCCGCCGATCCCGGCCAGGTGGTGACGGCGACGGCCTCGGCCGAGGGGGTCGAGACGTCCGAATTCTCGCTCTGCTTCACGGTCACGCCGACCCCGTGCACCGTCGAGGGATGCGGCGACGGAGATCCGTGCACGCAGGACGGGTGCAGCGGCGCGGGCGTCGGCTGCTGCCTCCACGATCAGCGCGCCGGGTTCGATTCGGCGACCTGCATCTTCGACGAGGGCGGCTTCGACGCGGCGGCCTGCCAGGGCGAAACCCTGCCGCGCGGGGTGACGAAGCGGTTCGGAAAGGCGCAGGTGCTGCTCCAGAAGGCCCGCGACATCGGGAGCGGGAAGCGCGCGAAGCGCACGACCACGCGTGCGGCGAAGACGCTCGGCGGCGGCATCCCGGTCGCGAACAAGGCGGTGAAGAAGCACAAGCTCTCGACCGGCTGCCGCGACGCGCTGGTGCTCTTCCTCACCGACGGCAAGGCGCGAGCCGAGGCCCTCGCCGGCACCCTGTAGGCGTCAGGCGCAGTCGTGCCGGCTACGGGCACGAGTGGGCGGGTCTCTTGACCACCCCCCTCCGGTGGGCGTCGAATGCAGCCATGTCGTACGCGCAAGGACGTTCGTACTACGACGCCGACTCGCATCTGATGGAGACGCCGGAATGGCTGCCGGCGTACGCCGACCCACCGTTTCGCGACCGCATCCGTCCGTTCTCCCTCGGCGGCACGGGTCTCCCGGACCATGCGCAGCGGATGATCGATCGCGGCAGGCGGCGCGCCGGCGATCCGGTGGAACGCGAGCGTCACGAGGCGGAGCTGATGACGCGCAAGAGCTGGGACGCGTACGGCGCGTTCCATCGTGAGGACCGCAGCCGTGCGCTCGACCACCTGGGCTTCGCCGCCCAGCTCGTCTTCTCCACCTTCGCGCCGGGGCAGTCCGAGCTGGTGCGCGACGTCGACCTCAGCTACGCGACCTCGCGCGCGCTCACGCGCGGCATCGTCGAGTTCTGCGCTGCGGACCCACGGCTGCTGCCGGTGACCTTCGTCCCGCTCACCGTCCCCGAGCGTGCGATCGCCGAAACCCGCTTCGCGCTCGACGCCGGCGTGAAGGGCGTGACCATCTCGCCGATTCCGCCCGCGGCGCACTCGATCACCCATCCCACGTTCCATCCGCTCTACGCGCTGCTCGAGGAGCGCGGTGTGCCGCTCGTCTTCCACGTCGAGAACGACGCCCCCCGCAAGGTCGCGAAGGGGTTCTCGAACAACGGCTGGGAGGGACAGACCGACTTCCACGGCGGGGGCGAGAACTTCACCGGGCTGCTCTACATGGCGGTCAGCCACTGGGTGGAGGTCGCGCTCGCCGCGCTCGTGTTCGACCAGGTGCTCGAGAAGTTCCCGCGCTTGAAGGTGGGCGTGATCGAGCTCGGCGCCGTCTGGGTGCCCGCGTGGCTCGAGCGGCTCGAGATCGTGAAGGACACGTTCGGGCGCACCGAGAGTCGCATTCGCGAGCTCGGCCTGCGCCCGAGCGAGTACGTGCGGCGTCAGGTCCGCGTGACGCCGTACCCGACCGAGGACGTCGGACGCCTGATCGAGCGCTGCGGCCCGGAGCTGTTCATGTTCTCGTCGGACTATCCGCACGTCGAGGGTGGCCGGAACCCTCTCAAGCGCTTCGAGGCGTCGCTCGCGGATCGCACGGAGGCGGAGAAGGCGGCGTTCTACGCCGGAAACTTCGCCGACATGATGCGCCTGCCCGCGGCTCACTCGGCGTAGCGCGCCGGGTCGATCGCGACCGCGAGACCGTGCAGCCGCTCGCCCCGGCGCAGGCGATCGGCGTTCGCGCGAGCCACCTCGCGGAACCCGCCGAGCGCGTCGACGTCCCCGCGCCCGGCGACGTCCTCATCGCAGTGCTCGGCGAAGAGGTCGCGGCGAAGCGTGCGGGCCGCCTCCGCGTCCCAGCAGGTCGCGTTGAGCTCGGTGTCGCTGTGGAGCGCGCGCTGCTCGAGGTTGGCGGAGCCGACGGTCATCCACGCGTCGTCGACCAGCGCGATCTTCGCGTGCACGTAGACGTCGCGGCAGGTGGCGTCGGCGTCGGTCGCGACGAGCCCGGCGAGCGTGAACCGCTCGTGACGGCCGAGCGCCGCGAGGGCGTCGAAGAGCGCGGCGTTGCGCGGGTTGGCGCGCGCCTCGCGCACCTGCTCCAGGGGCACGCGCGGCACGAGGGCCACGACCTCGACGCCGCGGCTGAGGGCCGCGTCGAGATGCGCGTACACGACCGTGGAGAGGAAGAACTGGTTCTCGAGGTAAATCGTCCGCCGCGCACCGTCGATCGCGGCTAGGTACTGCTCGCGGACGCTCTGCTCGCCGTTGGGAAGGCCGGCGTAGCGTCCGGCTCGCGCCGTCCGTCCGATCTGCACGCGCACCTGGCCCTGCGCGTGGCCGGGTCGCGCCGGCGGGCGGAGATCGTCGGCGGGCGCGCCGGCGGGCCAGATACCGTCCGCCCGGCCGCGCTCGCTCGCCTCGTTCCAGCGCAGCACGAAGTTGTCGTGGACGTCGGCCGCGGATGGTCCCCGCAGCTCCAGGTGGACGTCGTGATAGTGCTCGCCCGACCCGGCGTGGCCATACGGAACGATCGACATGCGGTCGGGATTGATGCCGCCCACGAACGCCACTTCGCCGGGCTCGCCCGCGTCGACGATCCAGGTCTTCTGGTGCTGGCATCCGCGCGGCAGGTGATCCCAGCGGGCGAGGAACCGGCTGCCGCGTGTCGCGAGCCAGGCGCGCTCGGCGGTGTTGCCCGGGAAGTGCTCCCACCCCGGCGGGGCGGGATCGAGCTCGGGCTCGCGCCAGAACACCACCCGCACGTCGATGCCACGCGCCCCCGCGCGATCGAGCAGGTCGAAGACGGTGCCGCGCCCGCCCGGCAGCTGGACGGTGCGATCGACGAACGCGATCGTCGCCCACACCCGTCGCCGTGCGCCGTCGACGGCTTCACCGATGCGCGAGAACGCGGCTACGCCGTCGACGAGCGGGCAAACGAGATTGCCCGCCCGTGGCGGATATGTCGCGTGCTCCGCTTCTCGAATCATCCGAGGTCTTGAATCGGCGTCCCCCGTTCGAGCGTCAGCGGGACGACGCCGGCCCAAACGTCGAGCGCCATGTCCTCGGCGTCGTCGAGCGGCGGCCCCGTCCGGATCTTGGCGCTCGCCTCGGTGACCGGAATGCGCACCACGCCGCTCGCCTTCAGCTCCTGCGCGTTCGGCGGCCGGACGACCGCCCAGCGTCCGGGGTGCAGGTGCTCCATGAACGCCTCGAGCGCCGCGTACTTCTCGGCCTCGCCGGTGATCGGCTCTCCGCGGCCGAGGATCACCACCGAGCGGTAGTTGATCGAGTGGTGGAAGGCCGAGCGCGCCATCACGAAGCCGTCGGTGTGCGTCACGGTGACGCACGCGGGCGCGCCCGACGAAAGCACCTCGACGAGGCGGCTCTTGCTCGAGCCGTGCAGCACGATCGCGTCGCCCACACGCGCGTAGGCGGTGGGGATCACGATCGGCTGGCCGCGCTCGACGATACCGACGTGGCACAGGAATCCGGCGTCGAGGATCGCGTAGACGGCCTCGCGATCGTAGGCGGCGCGCTGCGGAAGCCGCCGCACCCTGGTGCGCTCGGTCTGTAGTGTGGTCTCCATGGTACCGGGGGACGTACGCCCTGATTGGTCCTATGAGAAGATCCAATTCATCGATTACGATGGTACCAATCACCAGGCTCGTGTAGGGTCGGCGCATGGCCACGGCACCCGCGATCCTCGGCACGCTCGCGCTCGATCGACGCGGAGCGCTTCCGCTCCAGGCGCAGCTCTACCGCACGCTCCGTGAGGCGGTGCTCTCGGGACGTCTCGCGCCCGGAACGCGCCTGCCGGCGAGCCGCGTCCTCGCCGGCGATCTCCGCATCGCGCGGAACACGGTGGTCGCCGTCTTCGAGCAGCTCGTGAACGAAGGCTACTTCGAGTCGCGCGTCGGATCGGGGACACGGGTCGCGACGATCCGTCCCGAGACGCTGCTGTACGCGCGGCCGTCGTCGCGCGTCGAAACGCCGGGGCCGCGACCGGTGCTCTCGCGCCGTGGCGAAGCCCTGGCGCGTGTGCGTCGCGCGACCAGTGGCGCCGACATCCGCGCCTTCCAGGTCGGGCTTCCGGCCATCGACGCGTTTCCGATCGAGACGTGGGCGCGCCTGCTCGCGCGTCGCGCGCGGACGCCGACCAAGGGCAGCCTCGGCTACTCCTACGCGGCCGGCCATCCCGCCCTGCGCGAGGCGATTGCCAGCTACCTCGGCGCGGCGCGCGGCGTCGTCTGTCGGCCGACGCAAGTGATCGTGGTGGCCGGCGCACAGGCGGCGCTCGACCTCGCCTGCCGCATGCTGCTCGATCCCGGCGACGCCGCGTGGATCGAAGAGCCCGGATATCTGGGTGCACGCGGGGCGCTCCTCGCCGCGGACGCGCGGCCGATCCCGGTGCCGATCGACGGGGAAGGGCTCGACGTCGCGGCGGGCGCGCGGCTCGCTCCGGACGCGAAGGTCGCCTACGCGAGCCCGTCGCACCAGATGCCGCTCGGCGTGACGATGAGCCTGTCGCGCCGGCTCGCGCTCATCGACTGGGCGGCGCGCTCGGGAGCGTGGATCCTCGAGGACGACTACGACAGCGAGTTCCGCTACGACGGCCGGCCGCTCTCGGCCATGCAGGGCATCGACGCGAGCGGCCGCGTGATCTACGTCGGCGGCTTCAGCAAAACCGTCTTCGCCGCGCTCCGCGTCGGCTATCTGGTCGTTCCCGAGGTCCTGGTCGACGCGTTCGCGACCGGCATGCGGCACACCGGCCACAGCGCGGCGGTCGTGGTCCAGGCAGCGCTCGCCGACTTCATCGCCGAAGGGCATTTCGCCGCGCACGTGCGGCGAATGCGGACGCTCTACGAGCGCCGGCAGGCGCGCCTTCTCCGCGCTGCCGAACGTCACTTGGCCGGGCTCCTCGCGGTCACGCCGAGCCAGGCCGGCATGCACGTCGTCGGACGGCTCCCGCGAGGCGCCGATGACGTTGCGGTGGCGGAGACGGCGCTTCGCGCGGGCATATCTGTGCGCCCGCTGTCGGTGCACCATCTCGGGTCACGTCGCGAGCACGGGCTGCTGCTCGGCTACGCTGGAGTCCCCGAGCGCGAGATCGATCGCGGCGTCGAGCGCCTGGCAGATGCGATAGCCGGGGCGGTCGACGGGGCGCGGCGTCGGGGTTAGGCTTTCGAGCGCATGTCGCGCTTCGTGCTCGTCGTTGCGGCGGTGCTTCTCGCGGGTTGTCCGCGGCCGCCGGCGCCGCTCTCCGGCGAGTTCCCCCCCACGACGGTCGCCGACGCACGCAGCGAGGACTACTCGGGGGGCCGCGTTCGGTGGGGTGGCGTCATCGTCGAGACGATGCCGGGCAAGGACGCGACCTGCTTCCAGGTGGTTGCGCTGATGCTCGACAGCCGTGCCCGACCGCGTCCCAACGACAACTCGGCCGGGCGTTTCGTCGCCTGCGCGTCCGGATTCTGGGATCCGAGCATCTACGCGCCCAAGCGCGAGGTGACGGTCGTGGGGACGATCGACGGCTCGGTGTCCGAGAAGATCGGCGACTACGACTACACGTTCCCGCATGTAGCGGCCGAGGTCGTCTACCTGTGGCCCGAGCGCACCTACGCGCAGCCCGCCTACTACGGCGGCCCGTACTACTGGGGTCCCTATTGGGGGCCGTCCTGGTACCCCTACTTCTGGGGTTGGTACGATCCGCTGCCGCGCCCGCATCGGCGCTGGTGATCCGGGAGCTACGCCGCGACACGGCGATCCTCGTCCACTGCCGGAAGCTCGTGCTCTGCTTCCCACTCGCGAGCGGCCGCGCGCCGCGCCGACTCGCCGATGCGGCTGACGAGCCACCACGCCCCTGCGAGAGCCGCGAGCCCCAGTGTAAACGCGATCGGCTCGAGCAACGCCTTCATCAGGGCCCCACTCGACGTCATGGTTACGATCTGGGTCATCATTGCCGGATACCTCCTGCCCTGGGGGAGAGCAGAGGTCGTGCCAGGCCTCACGCCGCCGAAAAGCGCAGAAAACCCGACGATTGGCCGCTCGGCCCGAGGTGCTGCAAACCACGCGTAGCGCCGGCGCTGCCATGTGGCGATAGCACCACACGCGCGCGGGCCCGCGGGCAGGTCGCTCAGGCCGCGAGCGCGGCGTCGTCCCAGATGTGCAGTCGTCGCCAGAGGGGCCGCGTCCACGACGTGACCAGCCCCAGCTCGACGCACAGCTGCCGGACGTCGGCCAGCGACTCCATCACGAACGCCCGATGCTGTGCGCTGCGCGTGAAGGCCTCGGCGACGACCTCGCGCGGCATGCGATAGGTGCCCACGACGCTGGCGGGTGGGTACATCATGTGGTTCGTCATGTCGGCCAGGAGGAGCGGCACCTGGACCGCCAGCGACGCGCGGCGCCCGGCCGGCAGCAGCGGCACGTGGTGGCGCAGGTACTCGCGCGCGAAGCAGATGTGCCGCGCCTCCTCGGTGATGTGGATCTGCATCACCCGTCGCAGCAGCGGGTGCACCGCACGGCCCGAACGCAAGACCTCGCGCTGCGTGTGGTCGATCGGCTCCTCGCCGCCCAGCACGAACAGGAAGAACAGCTCGGGGAACTTCCGGCCGAGCCGCGCGACGCGACGCGAGCCCATGCGGTCGAGCCATCCGAGGCCCGGCACCTCGAGCCCGATGCGCTCCACCAGCTCGTGGAACATGAGCGAGTGCTGCGCCTCCTCGATCACCTCGTGGTACGCGTAGCGGAACTCGGGCGCGCCGTCCTCGAGCGTCGACGCAAACTCGAGCAGGCCCTGCTTCAACGTGCGCTCGAACTCCAGGCCGAGCTTCACCTGGCTCGCGATCATGTGGAGTCCGAGGCGCGCCCGGATCGCCGGCGGCTGCGCGCGATACCACGCGGTCCTGCCGAGCGGCTCGTCGTCGCCGATCTCGAAGCACGGATCCTCGACGTCGATCGCATGCTCGGGAGCATCCCAGTCGACGTCCGCGTAGGCGTCGAAGTGCTTGGTGACCGAGAGGCGCGAGAGCCGCGCGAGCAGCGCGGGATACGATTCGGTTCGCGTCGCCCGGCACTCGTGCTCCGGAGGCGTCGCGGCGTCGATGGCGATCGCGGCGTGCACGGTGGCGCTCCTCACGCGGCGAGGCGATCGTCGACTTGACGACCGGCGGGATCGGGCGTGCGGGCGTCCCACTCGCGCGCGGCGCTGCGGCGGATCTCTTCGGCCGCGCCGGCCCCGAGCCACGCCACCCCAGCCACCAGGGCGATCATGACGCCGAGGAAGGCTGGTCCGACCGCCAGGACCGCCGTCGCCATTCCGGGGATCAGGGTGTCGATCATCGGGACCATACGCACCTCCTGCGGTTTGCCATGAGCACGGCTCGTGCCAGGACGGCCCGCGGGAAAAGCCGCAAAGATTCCAGCGGTGAGGCCGGCCGCGGGTCGGCTCCGCAACCCCCGACATGCGCCCGGGCCGCATGCTCGGACGTGCAGCGGACGGGATGCAGGCCGGGAACGGCTTGGGTTATAGCTTGGCATCGCCATTGCGATCCCAGTGGACGACATGACGACGCGCGATCTCATCGCCGCCGGCCTGTATCTCGTTCCGGCGCTGCTCTTCACCGTGATCGCGCGGCAGATGTGGGTCTTCCGCCGGACGCGCCGGCCGCGGAGCCGTGCGTTCCGCCTGATGCCGATCGCCACGACGGCGCTGGCGGCGCACTACTTCATCCTGCTCGCGAAGTCCCTGATCCCGGGCGCTGCGCCGCACGACCTCTTCGGGACCGTCCGGACGCCCTGGCACGCGGCCGTCGAGGTGTCCTGGCTGGTCACGATCGCGCTCCTCGCGCACCTGCTTCGTCTCCTGCCGCTTCCCGAACGCCGCCCGAGCGTCGCGTGGCTCCTTCTCGACTACGGGATTGCGTTCGGGGTCGCCGCCGCGTCGCTGGCGGTGCGCTTGCGTCCCGGGGCGACGCCGGACCAGCAGGAGGTCGGCCACCGCCTCTTCGAGCTGGGGTTCGGGGTGCTGGGCGCGCTCTGCCTCGTGCAGTTCTTTCGCAACGCACGCCCCGGCGCATGGGGACCGGAGCACGCGGGTGAGGTGCGCGGACCCGACGTCGTCCTGGTGAAGATCGGCATCGCGGCGACCTTCGTCATCCCGCCGCTCGTGTGGGTGGTCGGCGGCAACGAGCTCGCCTCCGTCGCCTGGGAGGTCGTGCTCGGCCTCGCGATCGCGGCGCCGATGGCGGTACGGATGCTGGGATGGGTGCTTCCGGAGCTCGGCGTCGTCTCCGTCCTCTTCGCGGCGACGGCCGGCGTCGTGGCGACGCTGACCTTCGCCCTCCCGCGCGTCGACGCGGCCTATCATCCGCTGCTCGGCTTCGGTGCGATCGTGACGATCCTGGCGGCGTTCACGGGTGGTCAGGAGCTGCTGCGTGGGCTCGCGACCCGGGTCGTCGTGCGCCGCAGCCGCCGCCAGGCGCAGGACCTGCAGGAATTCCTGACCGGCCTTTCGCCCGAGCTCGGCGTCATCGAGTGCGTGCGGCTCGTTCTCGCCGAGCTGGTTCGCGTGCGCCAGATTCCCGGAGCCGCGATGATCTTCCGCGACCGCGAGCCGCTCGTGGAGGGCGACTTCCGTCTGGATCCCGTGCTGCGCGTCTGGCCGCGCGGCGCAGCGATCGATGCGCTCCCAGCGGGCTCCTACGGCTCGAGCGAGCTGCGAGAGCTGCCTCTCGCCCTGCGCGAGGCGCTGGTCGAGGCGAACGTGGGGCTGGGCGCGGCCGCGGTCGACAGCCCGCGGCGGCGGTGGGGCCACCTCTTCATGAACACGGGCTTCTTCGGCGGGACGTTCCGCGAAGACGACGCGGACGCGTTCAAGGCGTTCGTCGACCAGCTGGCGCTCCTGCTCGCCGGCGCTGCGCTCCTCGAGCGGACGCGGGTCGTCGAGCGCTCGCTGGCGCACGCCGAGAAGCTGGCGGCGATCGGCGAGCTGGCGGCACGCTTCGCGCACGAGATCCGCAACCCCGTGACCGCCGCCCGCAGCCTCGCCCAGCAGCTCGCGCGCGACCCGACGTCGCCGCTCAACGCCGAGCACGCCGAGATCATCCTCGTCGAGCTCGAGCGCGTCGAGCGGCAGGTGCGCGATCTCCTCCGCTTCTCGCGCCGCGAGGAGCTCCGGCTCGACACCGTCGATCTGGGCGCCCTCGTGCGCGCGACCGCCGCCGACTTCCGGGCGCGCTTCGCCGCCGCCGGCATCGCGGCCGAGGTGGACACGCGCGACGGCGTCGTGGCACGAGTGGACCGTGAGAAGCTGCGGCAGGTGCTCGTGAACCTGGTCGAGAACGCCGTCGACGCGCTCGGCAACGGCGCCGCGGAGAAGCGGCTCCGATTGGGGGCCGGCGCGAGCGACGGCAGCGCCGTGCTGCGGGTGACCGACAACGGCTCCGGCATCCCCGCCGACGCGCTCGTGCGCATCTTCGAGCCCTTCGTCTCGCTGAAGCCGAGCGGCACGGGCCTCGGGCTCGCGATCGCCAAGCGCACGATCGACGCGCACGGTGGGCGTATCGACGTCACGAGCCACCCCGGCGCCACGACCTTCGAGATCCACCTGCCCCTGGAGGCGCCGTGAGGCGCCGATGCAGCGGGTTGCGTGCGCGCCCCGCTTCCGTTCGGAGGGCGCCGTAGTGGCGCGCATCCTGGTCGTCGACGACGAGCGCGCGATCGGGATCGCGATCCAGCGCCTGCTCGCGGCGCGCGGGCACGAGGTCGACACCGCCCGCTCCGTCGCCGAAGCCGTCGCCCGACTCGGGCGCGGCGGCGTGCACCTCGTCATCACCGACCTCAATCTCGCGGGCGAGTCGGGGATGGACGTGCTGCGCTGGGTGAAGGAGCACGCGCCCGACACCGCCGTGATCATGATCACGGCGTACGGCTCGGAGCGCACGGCCGTCGAGGCCATGAAGCTCGGCGCTGCCGACTACGTGCCGAAGCCGTTCGACAACGACGAGCTGGAGCTGGTGGTCGAGCGCGTCCTCGAGGGCGTGACGCTCCGGCGCGACGTCCGGCGTCTCCAGGAGCAGGTGACCGGCGCCTACCAGTTCGAGAACATCGTCGGGAAGAGCGCGGGCATGCAGCGGGTCTTCGACGTGGTCCGCAAGGTCGCGGACACCGACCTCACCGTGCTCGTCCGCGGTCCGAGCGGCACCGGCAAGGAGCTGGTGGCGAACGCGATCCACTACAACAGCCCGCGCCGCCGGAAACCCTTCGTCAAGGTGAACTGCGCCGCCTTCTCGCGCGAGCTGGTCGAGAGCGAGCTGTTCGGCCACGAGAAGGGCGCGTTCACCGGCGCGGTGTCGGCGCGCGAGGGGAAGTTCGAAGCGGCCGACGGCGGCACGCTCTTCCTCGACGAGGTCGGCGACATGCCGCTCGAGACGCAGGCGAAGATCCTGCGTGCTCTGCAGGAACGCGAGATCGAACGCGTGGGGGGCAACAAGACGATCCAGGTCGACGTCCGCGTGCTCGCCGCGACGAACCAGGACCTCGATGTGAAGGTCAAGAACGGGACCTTCCGGGAGGACCTCTTCTATCGCCTGAACGTCGTCGCGATCGTCCTCCCGTCGCTGCGCGAGCGCCCCGAGGACATCCCGCTCCTGATCGAGCGCTTGCTCGCGACGATCGCCGCCCGTCTGCGACGGGACCCGAAGCCCATCGCGCCCGACGCGTATCGGACCCTCCTCGCGCACGCCTGGCCGGGCAACGTCCGCGAGCTCGAGCACGCGATCGAGCAGGCGGTCGCGCTGGCGTCGGGGTCCGAGATCGCGCTCGAGGATCTGCCCGCGGCAGTGCAGGGCGATGGTACCCCTGCGACGCCGTTGGCGGGCGCGACTGGCGTGCCGCGTGCGTTCAAAGACGCGAAGCAGGCCGTCGTCGACCGCTTCGAGCGCGAGTTCCTCGGCGCCGCGCTCGCGCGCCACCAAGGAAACATCTCGAAAGCGGCCGACGAGGTCGGCATGTATCGGCAGCAGCTGCAGGCGAAGCTCGCCGAGCTCGGGCTCGACGCCGATCGCTACCGCCGGCGCGACGGCGGCTGACGTCGACTCAGACGGCGCTGGTGCAGTGGCCGCACTTCACGGCCTTCAACGGGATCTCCATCTGGCAGTGGGGGCAGGTCTTCGTGCTGGGCGGCGCTTCGGCCACGGCCTCCTGCCGCTTGGCGGCGTTCATCGCCTTCACGATCATGAACAGCGCGAACGCGATGATGACGAACTGGATCATCGCGTTGATGAACAGACCGTAGTTGAGGGTCGCCGCTCCGGCGTCCTGCGCGGCCTTCAGCGACGGGAACGATCCGCCGCTGAGCGTCACGAACAGGTTCGTGAAGTCTACGCCGCCCAGAAGCTTGCCGATCGGCGGCATCAGGACGTCCTTCACGAGCGAGTCCACGATCTTGCCGAAGGCGGCGCCGATGATGACGCCGACGGCCAGATCGACGACGTTGCCCTTCATCGCGAACTCTTTGAACTCCTTGAGCATGGTCCCCCTCCTCGCGTTTCGCTCAGCCGCCGAGCAGCGACTGGATCGACTTCAGCGTGTCGACGTTTTTCTGCAGGGCGTCCAGGTTCTTCTGGATGTCGCCGATCGAGGTCCCGAGCTTGGCCGCCGCGCCGAGCGCGCCGCCCTGCTCGCCCGCCTTGTCCATCACGCTCTTGCCCACGTCGCCGAGCTGCGCGTGCGCGTTGCGCTGGGTCACCGCACCGCAAAGCCACCCGGCCGCGAAGATCGCGACCATCGCGCCGATTCGCCGTCCGTGTCTCATCGTGGGTCCTCCCTGGGTTTTTGGAACGATCGTTTCGCCAGCTCGCCGGGCGTGTACACCCGCCCCCACCTTCTGGCTAGACTCGATCGATCTCGTTTGACCCCGAGGGGTCGCCCGGATAGCCGGGCGGCGTCGGCTCATGATCCTGCTCAATCCCGGCCCCGTGAACGTGTCGCCGCGCGTGACGGCCGCGCTCGCGCGAGGCGATCTCTGCCATCGGGAGCCCGAGTGCGCCGCGCTGCTCGAGCGCATCCGGCGACGGCTGGTCGCGGCATTTGCACCCGACGCGGGCTTCTCGTCCGTGCTCGTCACGGGATCCGGGACGGCCGCCCTCGAGATGGCCGTCACCAGCGCCGTCGGGCCCGGCGGCCGTCTCGTCGTGGTGGCGAACGGCGTCTACGGCGAGCGCATCGCGGCGATGGCGACCGCGGCCGGCATCGGCCACACGGTCGTCGCCAGCGAGTGGACGTCGGCCCCCGACCTCGCAGCCGTCGAGCGCGCGGTCGCGGCGCCCGGCGTCGAGGTCGTCGCCATGGTGCACCACGAGACGACGACCGGACTCTTGAATCCCGTCGCAGCCGTGGGCGACATCGCACGCCGGCTCGGCAAGATCCTGCTCGTCGACTCGGTGAGCGGCCTCGGCGGCGACGCGCTCGACGTGAACGCGATCGACCTCGTCGTCGGCACGGCCAACAAATGCATCCAGGGTCTGCCGGGGATGGCGTTCGTGCTGGTGCGCACCAGCGTCCTCGAGCGCCTCGCGACGTATCCGCGCCGCTCGGTCTATCTCTCGCTGCCGACGTACGTCGAGCACCCGATGCCGTTCACGCCCGCCGTCCAAGCGGCCTACGCGTTCGACGAAGCGCTCGCCGAGCTGCTGGAAGAGGGCGTTGCGGCGCGCCTGCGGCGCTACGCGAACGCCGCCGCTCAGCTTCGCGCGGGCTTCGATCGCCTCGGGCTCGAGTGCGTCCTCCCCCCCGAGCTGCGCTCGAGCTCGATCACGTCGCTGTGGCTTCCCGAGGATCGCTCGTACCGGGACCTCCACGGCGAGCTCAAGGAGCGCGGCTTCGTCATCTACGAGGGGCAGGGACGGCTCGCGCGGGAGATCTTCCGTGTCGCGAACATGGGCCACTTGACGCCGGTCGACTTCGAGCAGTTCCTCTCCGCGCTCGGCAAGGTGCTCGGGTGACGGCGATCATCCTCGCGGCCGGTGTCGGGAAGCGCCTCCACGCGGCGTCGGGCGGCCGGCCGAAGTGTCTCATCGAGATCGGCGGCAAGAGCTTGCTGCGCCGGCTCCTCGAGAGCCTCGCCGCGTGCGAGGTTCGGCAGGCGGTCGTCGTGACGGGATTCGGCGGCGAGGCGGTACGCGCGGCGCTCGGCGCGCCTCCACCGGGCATCGTCGTGCGGACGCTGTTCAACTCGCGCTTCACCGAGGGGGCGATCCTGTCGCTCGCGACCGCGCGGGAGATCCTCGATCGTCCCGTGCTGGTGATGGACGCCGACGTGCTCTGCTCGACACCGATGCTGGCACGGCTCGTGCGCTCGCCGCACGAGAGCTGCTTCCTCATGGACGCGAGCGCAGCGAACACCGGCGAGGAGCAGATGCTCCTCGTGCGCGACGGATGGGTGCGCAACATCGTGCGCGGCGGCGCGCCGGGCTACGACCTCTCGGGCGAGTCGATCGGTTTCTTGAAGCTCGGCCCCGGTGCCGCGCGCATCCTGCGCGACCTGCTCGATCGACGGATTGCGGCGGGCGAGACCGGAATCGAGCACGAGGAGGTCTACCCCGAGCTGCTCGCGCGCGTCGAGGTCGGCTTCGAGCGCGTCGACGGCATGCCGTGGACCGAGATCGACTTCCCCGAGGACATCGAGCGCGCGGCGCGGGACGTGCTACCCCGCATCGAGGGGTCGTGACGGCCGCGATCCGCGACGCCGTCATTCTCACGTCCGAGGACGATGCGACCCGCCGGATCGCCGGCGTGCCGCTCCTCCTGCGCACGGTGCTCGTCCTGCAGCGCAGCGGCGTCGAGCGCTGTACGGTCGTGGGGCCGGGGCCGACGCCCCGCGACCCGCGCATCCGCTGCGCGGTGACGTCGGCGACGCGGCTCGCCCCGGCATCCGACGACACGCTCCGTCTCGTGCTCGACCCCGGGAGCGTCGTCGACGAGGCGTTCGTGCGTGACCTGCAACGCCGCGCGCAGCCCGGCCAGGCGATCGCGTTCTCGGCCGACGGCGTGCGCGTGCGCGTCGTGCCGGGGACGCACCTGCTCGACGACGGCGCCGGCGGGGGCGCGCGGCCCCGGGCGGGGACTCTCACGTCCGCCTCGATCCCGCCCGCGCAGCTCGAGCAGGCGCTGCTGCGCGCCCTCGAGAACCCTCGTGACGGCTACATCGATCGGTTGCTCTACCGGCACCTGTCGAGGCCGCTGACGCGCCTGCTCCTACGTACGTCCCTCACGCCCAACGCCGTGACGGTGATCGGTGTCGCGATCGGGATCGTTGGTGGCCTCGCGATCGGGGCCGAGAGCGAGATCGGCATCCTGGGCGGAGTCCTCGCGCTCGTGCTCTCGGGAGTGCTCGACTGCTGCGACGGCGAGATCGCCCGCATCAAGCTGACGGAGTCGAAGCTCGGACACGTCCTCGACGTGACGGGCGACACGCTCGTGCACGTCGCGCTCCTCACGGGGATCGCGATGCGGCTCGCGAAGGTGGCCGCCTGGCCGGGCTCCGCGACGCTCGGGCTCCTCGCCTTCGGCGTCATCGCGTCGTTCGCCGCCATCACCTGGAGCGAGCAAACCGAGGCACGGCGCCACGCGGTCGGCGCCTGGGAGAACCGCGTGCTCGAGAGCGTGCTCTCGCCCCTCACGACGCGTGACTGGCACGTCTTTCCGGTGGCGTTCGCGCTCGCGGGACGACTCGACCAGCTCGTGCCTGCGGCTGCGTGGGGCGCGCAGGCTTTCTGGATCACGGTGGTCGTGCTCGTTTGGCGCGTGCTGCGGCGGGCGTGACGTGCTCAGCCAACCGCAGCGCGACGAATTCGAGCAGTGCGGAGTCGTACGTCTGCGCGGCGCCTTCGGAGAAGCCGACGCGGCGCGCATGCGCGAGCGGCTCTGGAAGGCCCTGTCGGACGAGTGGGGGATCCAGCCCGGTCGGCCGGAGACCTGGAGCGTGCGGCAGCCGACGGGCCTTCAGCCGCTGCGGCGGTCGTCGGTGTTCGAGGCGCTCGGAAGCCCCGTGCTCGCTGCGGCGCTCGACGATCTGCTCGGCGCAGGCTGCTGGCGCGCGCCGAAGCGCTGGGGATCGCCTCTCGTCACCTTCCCGTCCGGGTCGCACTGGGACGTCCCGAGCAAGCAGTGGCACCTCGACATTCCGGCGCGCGGTGCGGCGCGTCCACTGTTCCTGGTACGGATCCTCGCCCTGCTCGACCGACTCGAGCCCCGCGGCGGGGGAACGCTCGTCGTGGTGGGATCTCACGCGCTGGTCGAGCGCCTCGTCGCCGCGGGCGCGAACACGCGGCACTCGAAGGACGTGCTCCGCGCGCTCGCGCGGATGAGCCCCTGGCTGCGGGACCTCTGCTCGGACGCCTCGGGCGACGACCGCATCCGGCGATTCATGGTCGAGGCTGCGGTCGTCGGCGACGTCGTCACCCGCGTCGTCGAGCTCACCGGCGAGGCCGGCGACGTCTTCCTCATGCACCCGTGGCAGCTGCACGGTCCTTCGCCGAACTGCGGGACGTCGCCGCGCCTCATGCTGAGCGAATCGATCCTCCGGTCCCGCGGCTAGCCGTCGCCGGACGGGGCTGCTAACGGGGGGTCGGGAGGTCTGCGTGGCGCATTGCCCTCCAGACCAGCTGAAGGATCTGGCCGACGTGCTCGCGGAGGTGCGCGCGCTGCCCGGCGTCTCGGAGCCGCGGCCCGGGATCTTCTACCTTCGCCGCACGCCGTTCCTCCACTTCCACAGCAAGGACGGCAAGCGCTGGGCCGACGTGCGCGCCGGCCGCGACTGGGGCACGGAGGTCCCCCTCCCGTTCGATGCCTCCGCGCAGGCCAAGACGTCGTTCCTCCGCACCGTCGAACGACGTCACCGCGTCACGGCCGGTGCGCCGAAGCGTGGACGCTGAAAAGGGCGCGACGACGCGCGGTCGGCGCCTCGCTAGCTCCACGGCAGGGTCGCGCGCGTCGCCCAGTATCGTGGCGGCGGCTCGGCGAGGGCGCGCAGGCGATCGACGTCGTTCGGGTCGAGCGTCACGGCGGTGGCGGCGACGTGCGACTTCAGTTGGGCCACCGTCGCGGCGCCCGACAACGCCACGTCGACGAACGGGTGGGCGAGCACGAACGCCATCGCGACCTGATCGGGCGTCGCGTGGACGGCGGACGCCAGCGCGCGCAGCGAGCCGACCAGCGCGGCGTCCTCGGGTCGCGTGTTCGCGGCGGTCAGGCGGCCGTTCGCGAACACCTCTTTCGCGACGACCCCCATGCCCTCGGCGTGGGCGGCGGCGAGCAGCGGCGCGAGTGACGGCTCGAGGCAGTTGAACGTCGCCTGCACCACGTCGAAGACACGCTCGCCGTCGACGCGGGCTGCGAGCGCTTCTTCGAGCGCCCGCGCCGAGGTTGCGCCCGAGAGCGTGAGGCCGACGGCGCGGTAGGCGCCCCGCCGCCGGCCGGCGGCGAGCGCGGCGAGCAGGCGACGGTCGCTCGAGACGCCGGACTCCGCGGTCGCGCTGTGGATCTGGTAGAGGTCCAGCCGATCGCCGAGACGCGCGCGCGTTTCGCCGAGCTGAGCGGTGAAGCGCTCGACCGAGAGCTCCTTCTGCTCGTGCACGGCGGCGTCGACGCGCCAGTCGGCCGTGTAGCGATAGCCCCACTTGCTGCCGACGACGAGCGCGTCGGGCCCGATGCCTCGCTCGCGGAGCCAGCGCGCCAGGAATTCCTCGGCTCGCCCGTAGCTCCGCGCGACGTCGACGTAGCGCACGCCGGCTGCGATCGCGGCGTCCAGCACCTCGGCGGTGCGGGCGTACAGTGCGTCGGGCGACCGGTCACCCGGGAGGTCCCGAGCGCGGCCGAGCGTGATGTAGCCGGGGCGGCCGATCGCCGCGAGGCCGACGCCGATCCGCGTGACGGCGAGGCCGGTGCGCCCGAGGCTCCTCGGCGCGGGGTCAGGCACGGGCACGAGAGCCGTCCATCGCCGTCCGCCGCGCCAGATATAGGAGGCCGAGGATGTCGAAGACGATCTCGCGCCCGCGCTTGCAGAGCCACAACGTCGCGGCGACCGATTCGGGCATCCCGAGGAAACGGCAGAACGCGACGCCGCCCCACTCCTGCACGCCGAGACCCCCGGGGATGATGATCGCGACGGCGCGGATCGGCTGCGCCACCGCTTCGATCACGAACGCTTCGAGCCACGGGATCGGCTCCCCGATCAGCGTGAGGATGAGCTGGACCTCGACGACGCCGAACAGCCAGCCGACGAAGTTCCAGGCCGTCGCGGTCGCGAATGAGCGGCGCTCGCCGCGATAGAAGTCCTGGAGGCGCTCGTCGATCGCCTTCACGCTGGGCTCGAGGCGGTGCAGGAAGCGAACGTTCGGCATCAGGCGCGAGAGCCAGCGCCAGACGGCGGTCACGGGGTTGCGCTGCTGGACGTGGAGCAGGAGGTAGGTGAAGCCCACCAGCGTCGCGAGGAGCACGACGGACCAGAGCCCCGCGAGGCCGGCGCGGCCGAGCACCACGAGCAGCCCCACGATGCCGAGCGCGGTGAACAGGCTCTGCGCGATCGTGAGCGTGGTCTTGGCGAGCACGATCGACGCGAGGCCGTCGGACAGCGGGACTCCGTAGGCGCGAAGCAGATGCGCCTTCACGGGCTCGCCGCCGAGGGTTGCGGTCGGCGTCACGCTGTTGACCGCCTCGCCGGCGATGCGCGCGAGGACGAACGCGGGGAAGGGCACGCCGCGCCGCACGCCCTGCGGCAGCGTCATGCGCCACGAGAGGGCGTCGCAGATGCTGACGCCGACGTAGGGAAGCAGGACGAGCGGCGAAAGCGCCCCCAGCTTCTCGAACTGATCGTGCAGCTCGTCGAAGCCGGTGTAGACCAGCAGCACGACGAGCAGCGTGACGCCGATCGCGACGGCGAGCGCGGTGCGAAGGCGCGAGCGCGGCGCCGGGTCGTCTCCCGGCATGCCGGCCTACGCGGCCCTTCCGCTGCGGTGCGCGGTACGGTCCGCCGTCTCCAGGGTCTCGACGACGCGGAGCGAGCGTGCGCCGCTGGTGAGCGGCTCGGTGCCCTCGAGGATGCTGGCGACGAAGTGTCCGGCGGCGAGCCGCAGCGGCTCGGTGTCGAGCGGGACGTCGAGCCGGCGGCCCTCGAACTTCGTGATCGGCACGATCGGGAGGCCGCCCGGCCCGCCCGTGGCCGGAAGGCCCGGGTCGACGGCGTAGTCGAATAGGGTGACCGCGCGCTTCTCGAAGCGTCCCTCGTAGGCGAGCATCCGATCGCGTCCGATCACCGTGACGGTGGCGGTCTTCTCCGGGTGGAGCCACGAGAGGTACACGTGCGCCGTGACGCCACCCTCCAGCTCGAGATCGCAGACAGCCATGTCCGCGACCCCGGACTGCAGGTAGGTGTGCAGGTGGAGGTCGACGGCCTTCACCGCGCGCGGCACGAGGTAGAAGAGGATCGAGAGATCGTGGGGCGCCGAGTTCCACCACACGTTCGAGTCGCGGCGGATGCGGCCCATGCCCAGGCGTTCGAACGAGAGGTGGAAGACGTCGCCCAGCTCGCCGGCGTCGATCACGCGCTTCATCTCGCGCACCAGCGGGTCGTAGAGGAAGGTTTCGTCGACGAACAGCGTCCGGCCGGCGGCGCGTGCGGCGTCGACGAGCTCGCGCCCCTCGGCCGCCGTCAGCGCGAGCGGCTTCTCCACCCAGACGTGCTTCCCGGCGCGCAGCGCGGCCAGCGCCATCGCGTGGTGCCTGGACGGCGGCGTGGCGACGACGATCGCGTCGACGTCGCGACGCGCGAGCAGCGCGCCGAGATCGCTCCCGGCGCGGGCGTCGGGGTGCTTGGCGCGGGCTGCCTCCAGCAGCGCCGGGTCGAGATCGCAGAGATCGGTGAGCCGAGCGGTCGGCAGCTCACTGAAGGTACGGAGCAGGTTCTTGCCCCAGTACCCCAGGCCCACGATGCCGACCCGCACCCGACGTTCCGCCATGATGCTCCTTTCTCACCCGGAACACGCCCTGTTCGTGTGCCAGTGCCATGCGCGCGACGCCGTAGCGCGCCGCGATCAAGTTGAGCTGCGCCCCGAGCGCCGCGAGCGCCAGCCAGCCGTGGCGGGCGAGCGCCGCCACGACGACGAAGGCGTAGACCGCGGCGATCGTTCGCCCGAGCGCACGCACGACCGCGTGCGGCGGGCGCCGGAAACGCGTGAGCAACGGGAGTGCCGGGAGGTCGCGCAGGACGAGGAACAGCCGCGAGAGGCCGTAGTGCGACACCCCGCTGCCGCGCCGCCGATCGCGCACGGTGATCTCGGCGACGTGCTTCGGGTCGACGCCGAGGATCGCCGGCAGGAAGCGGTTGAAGCCGCGCGGGAGCTGCGTGCCCTCGACGACGTGGCGGCGGTAGGCCTTGAGGCCGCACCCGCAGTCGTGGACCGGCACGCCGGTTGCGAGCGCGATGGCGCGGTTCGCCACCAGCGACGGGAGCACGCGGGTCGTGAAGGCCTCGCGGCGCTGCAGGCGACGCCCGCTGACGGCGTCGTACCCTTCCTCGAGCTTTTCCAGGAGGAGCGGGATGGCGGCGGGGTCGTTCTGTCCATCGCCGTCGAGCGTCGTCACGACGTCGCCGCGGGCGGCGCCGAAACCCGCCGACAGCGCTGCGGCCTCGCCGAAATTGCCGTCGAGCTCGACCACCCGCAACGACGAATCCGCCTTCGTGAGAGCGACGAGGCGCGGCAGCGTCTGGTCGGTGCTGCCGTCGTTCACGAACACGATCTCGTACGGACGCCCGATCCGCTGGGCGACCGTCGACAGCTCGGCGTGCAGCGGCTCGACGTTGCCTTCCTCGTTGTAGACCGGGACGACGATGGTCAGGGAGGGCCGTGGCTCGGCCGTTCCCATCAGTCGAAGAACCGCGCGACGGAGTCCGCCACGCGCTCCACCTCCGCGTCGGTCAGGTCCGGGTGCACGGGCAGCGACAGGATTTCGCCGGCGATCGCCTCGACGCGCGGCAGAGCCGGGTGGTCGCCGAACGTCTCGCGCCACGCCGTCTGCCGGTGGATCGGCACCGGATAGTGGATGCCGGTCTCGACGTCGCGCGACTCCAGGTTCGCCCGCAGCGCGTCGCGCCGCGGCGTGCGGATCACGTACTGGTGGTAGACGTGCGTGCGGCGCGGGTCGGTGGGAGGCGTCACGACGCGATCGCCCAGGCGCTCGCTGTAGTAAGCGGCGATCGCGGCGCGCCGCGTGTTGCGCGCGTCGAGGAAGCGGAGCTTCACGCGCAGCATCGCGGCATGGATCTCGTCCAGACGGGAGTTCCCACCGTAGAAGGCGTGGTCGTTCTTCTTCACCTGGCCGTGGGTGCCGAGGTGCTTCACCCGTTGCGCCAGCTCGGCGTCGTCGGTCGACACCATCCCGGCGTCGCCGGCGGCGGCGAGGTTCTTCACCACGCCGAGGCTGGATGCACCGGCCGCGCCGAAGGAGCCGACCCGGCGCCCGTCATAGGTCGCCCCGTGCGCGTGCGAGCAGTCCTCGAGCACCAGGAGATCGTGCTCGCGCGCGAACGTGAGGATCGGGTCGAGGTCCACCGGAAGGCCGTACAGGTGGACGACCATGATCGCCCGCGTCGCCGGCGTCACGCGCCCGGCCAGGTCGTCGAGATCCGGCCCGAAATCCCGGGCGCAGACGTCCACCGGGACCGGTCGCGTCCCGGCGTCGACCAGGGCCTCGACCGCCGCGACGAACGCATTCGCCTGGATCAAGACTTCGTCGCCCGGCTCCAGTCCCGCGGCCCGGACGGCGAGGCGAAGCGCATCGGTGCCCGACGCCACACCGCGCACGTAGCCGACCCCGAGATACGCGGCCATTTCCTTCTCGAACCCCCGCAGCTCCTCACCGCCCAGCAGCTGCATGCGATCGAGAACCCGCTCGACCCCCGCCAGGAGCTCCGAACGCGAGCTTCGGTATTCGCGCGCGAGGTCGATCAATCGCACGCGAGCCGTGGGGGTCGATACCCGTGCTAGCGCTTCCTGTGCCACCGGGAATCTCCTCCTCCGCTTGGAATCAAACCGCGCGAACCCTACAGAGCGTCGGACGCGGAGGCAAGGCCGCGTTGACTTTTTCCGGTCGTTCTCCAAAAGGCCTTCGTGGGGGTTGTCGGGGTGTTGGAAGGGCGGAGGGGTGCCGTTGGCCTGGCCATTCTGGCCGGCGTGTTGCTGGCATTTCGCCTCAACGAACCCGGGTGGTTCGACAACGAAGGGCGCTTCGCCGAAGGCGCGCGCGAAATGGTCCTGCGCGGCGACTACGTCACGCCCTACGTGAACTTCTTTCCGCTGCTGACGAAGCCGCCGTTGACGCAATGGCTCTCCGCGGTGGTCTTCCGGGTGGCGGGACCCAGCGAGTGGGCTCGACTCGTTGCGATTGCCGCCGCGATGATCACCCTCGTCGTCACGTGCCGGCTCGGGGCGCGCCTCTACGGCGAGCAAGTCGGGCTGGTCGCGGGCGCGCTCCTGGGGACCACCGCGGGATTCGTGCTCGAGGCGCGCACGCTGCGTCCGGACTGCCTGGTCGTCGCGGCGGTGGCGAGCGCGATCTTCTGCTGGCACGTGGCCGAGACGGGTCTCCCGGCGCGGCGAACGCGCTGGCTCGCCGCGATGTACGCGATCGTCGGGGTGGGCACGCTTGCGAAGGGCATCGTCCCGGTGACGCTCGCCGGCGTGCCGATCGCCTTCATGAGCCTGCGGGCCCACGGGCTCGCCGCGATGCGCCGCCTGCGCGTCGGCATGGGGCTCGCGATCTTCGTGGCGGTCGTATTGCCCTGGCACGTGGCCGCGTCGCTGGCGAACCCCGGTTTCGCGTGGGACTACGTCGTCAACCAGCACATCCTCTTCCTGCTCAACAAGAAGGAGCCCCGCGATTCCGAGGGAGATGCCCTGTGGTTCTACCTCGCGGCGTTCCTCGGGCGCTCGTCGCCCTGGGTGCTGTTCCTGCCGTTCACGATGCAGGAGGCGATCCGCGGTCGCACCGGTCGTGCAGCGGGCGGCATCGACGGCACCCAGCTGCTCTGGCTTTGGGTGATGGCGACGGTCGGCCTCTTCGCGCTAGTTCCGTCGCGTCTCGAGCACTACTCGCTCCCGGCGCTTCCCGCGGTGGCGCTGCTCGCCGCGCGTGCCTGGGACCTCGGACGGGAGCACGGATTCGCACGCCTCGGGCGGCTCTACCTCACGACGATCGGCCTGGCGCTGCTGGCGGGCGGCGCGTTCGGCTACCGGTACGGCGAGCAGATGGTCGCAGAGCAGGTGTACTGGCTCTCGCAGTCGGCGGGTCTGATGGCGCTCGTCGTCCCGTCGGCGATCGTCGCGTGTTTGGCCGGCGCGCTGATCCTGGCGGCGGTATGGCGCCGGTCGGCTAGCGGAATCGTGATGGCGCTCGTCGTCGGGATCGTTCCTTTCCTCGCCATTCTCGTGCGGGCGCTGATCGCCGCCGAAGCGCTCTTCTCGTGGCGACCGGTTGCCCGCGCGCTCGAGCGCGTGCCATCGGAGACCGAGCTCGTGTTCGAGGCCCCGGTCGAGTACCAGATCATCGGCGCGCTCAACTTCTACACGCGACGCCGCATCACGATGCTGGAGCCGCTGGGCGGCTACGCGCCGCCCGCCTATCTCAAGGGACGCACCGCCGATATGTTCATCACCAGGGACGACCTCGAGCAGCGCTGGCGCTCGGGCCGTCCGGTGGTGCTGGTGAGCGACCCGCAGACACGACGCGATTCCGCCGACGGCGTCGCGCCCACTCCGTACTTCGTTCTCGACCGCTTTGGTGATCGATGGGTGCTCACGAACTTCCCGCAAGCCGCCGCGCACTGATCGCGCTCGTCCTGGGTGCGGCGGTGTTCGCGCGCGCCGAGGAGGCTCCGCCGCCGGCGGCGCCCGCAGCCGCGTGCGACGCGACGCTGCCGGAGGGTGCCGCGGCGATGTCGATGGTCGCGGAGGCGGATGCCGCACCCCCCGAGAGCGACGTCCTGCCCCCCGTGCCCGAGGCGTCGGAGATCCCGAGCATCGGCACGGACGAGAAGAGCAATTTCAGCTTCGTGCCGATCCCGGAGATCATCCTCGACCCGAACGAGGGCAACACCTACGGCCTGCTCGGCGTGTGGCTGATCCTCGATGACAAGGACGAGATCAAGTACATGTTCGCGCCCGACGTCCGCTACAACCAGACGAAGGGTGTCTTCCCGAACTTGCGCCTCTTCGGCTACCCGTCGAGGACCGAGCGCTACTCGATCCTGGTCGGCAAGTCGACGACGCGCGACGAGAACTACGAGGTCGAGTACGCGAATCGCGGCCTGTGGGACGAGCGCGCGTTCTTCCTGACCCATGTCCTCTACGAGCGTGACTCCACTGAGCGGTTCTACGGCTTCGGGAACAACACCCCGAAGGGCGGCGAGTCGAACTACACGAGCAACGACTTCCGCGCCGACGCGACGCCGGGCGTGTGGGTGCTGCCACACGTGAGCGTGTCCTATCGGATGCGCATCCGCCGCTTCGACACGCAGCACGGGCAGGTCTCGGGGGTGCCGTACATCGGCACCAAGTATCCCGGCCTCAAGAACAAGGGCATCGATCCCACCGTCTACTGGCAGCATCGCCTCTCGCTCACCTACGATTCCCGCGACTCGATGGACATGCCGACCGAGGGCGCCTACGCGAACGGCTACGTCGAGGGGGCGGACCAGCACGTCGGCAGCAGCACCTCGTTCTGCGCGTTCGGGCTCGAATGGCGGGATTTCATTCCGTTCCGTGGCGAGCGGCGGAATCCGATCCTCGCGATGCGCGCGCTCGTCGACTATCTCGATGGGCCGAGTGACACGCCCTACTTCCTTCGCAACACCCTCGGCGGGCGCCGCTACCTGCGCGGCTACGGGGGCGATCGCTTCACCGCCTTCAACCGCTCGCTGTTCGGCGCGGAGCTGCGCACCCGCGTCTACGAGCGCAAGCTCTTCGGCGTGAAGGCCGAGGTCGAGGTGGCGCCCTTCGTCGAAGCGGGGCAGGTGTTCCACGACATCACCGACCCGCCGCTGAACGACCTCCACTGGGTCGGTGGCCTCGGCTTCCGCGGGCTCGTCCGGCCCCAGATCGTCGCGTTCGTGGACGTCGGGTACGGAGGCGAGGGGGCGTCGGTCTTCACCGGGATCGACTATCCGTTCTGACGCGCGCGTCGGTGCGCGCGACGCACGACCGGTCAGTCGCCTGCCCCGAGTGTGGGGGGAGCGTCACGCTGCGGCGGTTGGCTGTCCGCGGGGCGCTCCCGGTCTGGAACGCGCTGGAGTTTGCCTGCGGGAGCGCGGACGAGGGCTAGGTGGCCGCGGCGGGATTGTCGGGATTCGCTGACGGCGAGGGGGCGGAGCGGTGCGCCAGTGGCGTCGCGCCACTGCGTCCACTCGTTCTCCCACAAGAGCAGGTCGCGCGGCGCGTCGTTTCCGGCGGGGGACAGCTTCACGAGCGGTCGTGGAGCGTAGAAGCGCAGGCCGGGGTCGGTGGGGAAGGCGGCTTCGAGCGTCGCGTCGGCCGGGAGGAGGCGATCGACACGAACCATCAGCTCGCGCAGGCTGCGCGTGCGGGAGATGGCGGGGTGGATCGTCGCATCGAAGAGCGCGGTCCATGCGACGGTCAGCCCGGCCACGACCAGCACGAGCCCGCGCCAGTCCGGAACGCGGCGGGCGCGCTCGATCGTGATCGCGCCGGCGATGGTCGCGAGCGAGACCAGCGCGACCAGCGTGCTGCTCGCGCGCGCCGCCGCCGCGACCGCCGTCGCCCCGTGCGCGTCGTCGCCGCGAAGCCACGGGCGGAGGAGGGCGCCGGGATCGAGACCTATCGCGAGCGCGAAGCCGAGCCCCGCCAGCAGCAGGAGCGCGGGAAGGTACGCGATCGCGAGGCGCCGTGCCCACGGGGCGCCGCCGCGGGTCGTTCCCGCGGCCACGAGCAGCGCGAAGGCCGGGAAGGCCGGGAGCAGATAGACGCTCCGCTTCGCGTTGGCGAGTGAGAAGAAAACGATGGTCACGACGGTCCACGCCGCCGCCAGGCGCAACGGCTGCGTGCGATCGGCTCGCACCGCCGTCCACGCGAGCGGGAGGAGCGGTACCCACGGCAGGAGGCCGACCAGGCCGACGATGGGCAGGTAGAGCGGGCCGTGCGCGTGACCGGTACGGGCGTCGTCGGTGTCGATGAAGCGGACGAGGTTCTCCTTCACGACGACGTCGAAGAACGCACGACCCTGCTCGGCGAATGCGGCGAGATACCACAGGCCCGCCACGGCCGCGGCGATACCGAGCACCGGCACGACGCCCAGGCGGCGGAGCACCCGCGCGTCGCGTTCCCACGCCGCGAGGGCGCCGGCGGCGAGCGCCGGCAGCGCGAGCGCCACCGGTCCTTTTGCGAGCGTCGCCAGAGTCGCGCCCGCGGCGGCGAGCCCGAGCCACCGCCGATCGCCGCCGCGCAGCACCAGCATCCACGCCGCGAGGACGGCCGTGAGCGGCGCCGCGAGCGCCATGTCCACGCGTGCGCTCGTCGCCGCGCGCGTCCACTCGAAGGTGGTGGCGAGGACGAGCCCCGCGGCGAGCGCGACCGGCGCACCCACGGCCGCGCGCGCGACGGCCCACGTGCCAAACACCGCCGCGGTCGCGAGCGCGACCGATGGCAGGCGCAACGCGAGCTGGGGAACGTCGGGCAGCGCCCGCAGCATGGGGGCCGCGAGCCAGTAGTAGAGCGGCGGCTTGCGAGCGACCTCGCCCTCGGGCCGGGCCGGCACGAGCCACGTTCCCGTCCGCAGGATCTCGCGCACGACGAGGCCCTCGCGCGGCTCCCCGCGCGTATAGAAGTCGATGTCGCGAAGGCCCGTCAGATACGCGACGCCGCACGCGACAGCGAGCAGCACGACCTGCCGGCGAACCGTCACCCGCCGCGCCCCGTTCGAGTTTGCGTCGCGCCCCCGCGCCTTGTTAGCACAGCCCCGTGCCGACCGCCCCGGACGAGAGCGCGTACTACGACGCGCGGTGGGGCTACCGCCGCTTCGACGCGCGGCGCTACGAGGCACGTCGCTACGGCAGCTTCGGCCGCCGCGTGAACCACCGGCTGCTCGAGCGCGCCCTCAGAAAAGGGCTCGCCGGCGTACGTCGCGGGGGCATCGTCCTCGATGCGCCGTGCGGCACGGGGATCCTCGCGGACTTCCTGCGTCGCCAGGGATTCCAGGTGCTCGGGGCCGACATCTCGCCCGCGATGCTCGAGGTCGCGCGGGAGCGAGGACCGGTCATCGGGCACGTGCGCGCCGACCTCGAGCGGCCGCCGCTCCGGCCCGGCAGCGTCGACGCCGTCGTCAGCACGCGCTTCCTGATGCACCTGCCGTCCGAGATCCGCCCCCGCGTGCTGGGCGGGATGGCGCGGCTCGCCAACGGTCCGGTGGTGGCGACCGTATGTCATCCGTACACGTACAAGACGTTCGGGCGCACGGTGCGCCGTGCGCTCGGTCGCAAGGTGAAGCAGAGCCCGCGGCTCACGCGGTCCGAGCTCGAACAGGAAGTGGCCGCGGCCGGGCTCCGTCTCGAGCGCGTGATCCCCGTGCTGCCGCTCCTGTCCGAGGTCTGGGTGATCGTGGTGCGCACGACGCCCGGATCCGCGTAGCAGCCCGAACGAGGAGACCGCAAATGGCGAAGATCGAGAGTGTTCGTGCGCGCGAGATCCTGGACTCGCGCGGCTTCCCGACGGTCGAGACGACGATGGTGCTCGCCGGCGGCGCGAGCGGCACGGCCGCCGTGCCGTCGGGCGCGTCGACCGGCGAGCGCGAGGCGCTCGAGCTGCGCGACAAGGACAAGGGCCGCTACTTCGGCAAGGGTGTGACCAAGGCGGTCGGGCACGTGAACGGCCCGATCGCGCAGGCGCTGCTCGGTCTGGAGGCCGACCAGAACTACGTCGACGCCAAGATGCTCGCGCTCGACGGCACCGAGTTCAAGACGAATCTCGGCGCGAACGCGATCCTCTCGGTGTCGCTGGCTGCGGCCCGTGCGATGGCGGCCGACCGGCACCTGCCGCTCTATCGCGCCATGGGCGGTGACGCCGCCGTGCGATTGCCCGTCCCGCTCATGAACATCGTGAACGGCGGCGCCCACGCGGACAACCCGCTCGACTTCCAGGAGTTCATGATCGCGCCGCACGGTGCGCCCTCGTTCGCCGAGGCGGTGCGCTACGGCGTCGAGGTGTACCACGCGCTGAAGGGGCTGCTCACCAAAGCGAAGCACACGACCGCGGTCGGCGACGAAGGTGGCTTCGCGCCCAAGATCAAGAGCCACGAGGCCGTGATCGAGCTCATCATCAAGGCCATCAAGGTGGCGGGGCTGCGGGCGGGCAAGGACGTCGCGATCGCCCTCGATTGCGCGTCGAGCGAGCTGCACCGCGGGACGCGCTACGTCTTCCACAAGGCGGGCGGCAAGAAGAAGTCGGCCGACGATCTCATCAAGCTCTACGAGAAGTGGTGCGCCGCCTACCCGATCGTCTCGATCGAGGACGGGCTCGGCGAGAAGGACTGGGACGGCTGGAAGCGATTGACCGAGCGCCTCGGACAGAAGGTCCAGCTCGTCGGTGACGATCTCTTCGTCACCAACGACAAGATCCTGGCCGAGGGGATCGCCAAAGGCGTCGCGAACGCCATCCTCGTGAAGGTGAACCAGATCGGCACCCTCACCGAAACGCGTGCGGCGATGGCACGTGCCGAGCGCGCGGGCTACCGCTGCGTCGTCTCGCACCGTTCGGGCGAGACCGAGGACGCGTTCATCGCCGACCTCGCCGTCGCGACCAATGCCGGGCAGATCAAGACCGGCGCGCCGGCGCGCTCGGAGCGGAACGCGAAATACAACCGCCTGCTCGCGATCGAGCACGAGCTGGGCAGCCGGGCGCGCTACGCCTCGCCGTTCCCGACCTAGGAGGCGGCGATTCTACGCCCAGCGGATCCGGCGGTAGTCGAAGTCGCGGAGCTCGACGGCGTCGAACTTCACGACGTCGAAGTAGGGCGAGAGGTCGAAGTCGCGCGGCGTGATGAGGGTCTCGCGCTGGCGGTGGAAGAGGGCGGGGTACGGCGTCTTGCGGCGTCGCAGCCAATCGGCCCACCCCTGTGGTGCGCCGGCGGCGGGCTCGACCGCCGGCAGGATCGGGAAGCCGATGTTCTGGTAGGCGCGCCCGATCATCGACGAGCAGATGACGTTGGTCGTGAACCCGCCGCCCACCTCGAGCGCCTTGCGGCGAAACCGGCGCGGGATGAGCGACACCGGGAAGAAGTAGCGGCCGAGGTCCAGGACGTGCTGCACGTCGTACTTCGAGCCGAGCTGCGCGAACACCTCGTCGACGATCCGCGCGAGGTCGTCGGCGCGCAGCCCGCGCGGGCGACAGACGCGCAGGTTGAAGTCGGCGTACTTGACCAGCGGGACCGCCTTGACGCCCTCCTCCATCGTGGCCTCGACGAGCATGTGCTCGGCCTCGATGCCGTGCTGGTCGAGGAGCGTCTCACGGCGGGCCGGGAAGCGGCGCAGCAGCTCGTCGCCCACGTACAGCGCCGCGTGCGACCACGAGCTCTGCGTCAGGTACTTGATGACCTCGCTCACGCGCTGCTCGCCGTCGACGAGCACGACGTCGCCTTTGCGGACGACGCCGCGGAGGTTCGCGAGGTTGTTCGGGTGCCGCAGCTGGTAGCGACGGCGCGGCTTGGTCAGCACGCGGGCCGCGGCCCGAATCATCCTGTCGCGGAGACGTCCCATCGATGCCTCGCCCTTCGAGTCTAGCGCGGCGGCCCGCCGGTGAGGAGCGCAGAGGCCGTGCGCTCCCGGAGAACGGCCGGGCATTCCGGCGCCGACTGCTGGCCTGGTACGGGCGCCACCAGCGCCCGCTGCCCTGGCGGCGAACGCGCGACCCGTACGCGATCCTGGTCTCGGAGATCATGCTCCAGCAGACGCAGGTCGCGCGCGTCGAGGAGTACTGGACGCGCTTCCTGCGCCGCTACCCGACCGTCGAGGACCTGGCACAGGCTCCGGCGAGTGCGGTACGCGAGAGCTGGGACGGCCTCGGCTACTACGCGCGCGCGCGCAACCTGCACGCCGCCGCGCGCCACGTCGCGCGCCAGCAGGACGGCGCCTTCCCGGCGACGGTCGACGGGCTGCGCGCGCTTCCCGGCATCGGACCGTACACCGCGGCGGCCGTCGCCAGCATCGCCTTCGGCGCCGACGTGGGGACGGTCGACACGAACGTCGCGCGCGTTCTGTCGCGCGTCTTTCGCGTGCGCGGCCGAGCGAAGTCGGCGGCGCGAAGCCGCGGCCTCTGGCGTCTCGCGGGCGCGCTCGTGCCCAGGGGCCGGTCCGGCGATTGGAACCAGGCGCTGATGGACCTCGGCGCGACCATCTGCACGGCGCGCGCGCCGTCATGTCCCGCCTGCCCGGTACGGGCGGCCTGTCGTTCGCGCGACCGCTACGCGGTCAGGTAGCCGGCCTTGTGCAGGTACTCGGCCGTCAGCACGAGGCCCTTGGCCGCACCCATCTTGGTGTTGTGCGAGAGCGACAGGAACTTGATGCCGTTCGGCAGCGCCGGCTCCGCACGAATCCGCCCGACGCTCGTCGCCATGCCGCCATCGGCGTCGCGATCGAGGCGCGGCTGCGGGCGGAACGGGTCGTCGTGCACGATGATCGGATGCTCCGGCGCGCTCGGGAGATTCATGCCGGCATAGTCGCCGCCGAAGGCACGCATCGCGGCCGCGACGTCGGCCGGGGAGCACGGCTTCTCGGTCTCGACGGCGATCGCCGCGGTGTGGCCGTCGAGCACGGCGGCCCGCGTGCAGGTCGCGCCGACGACGAGCGATGCCGGTTCGATCGTCCCCTCGCCGAGACGGCCGAGGATCTTGCCCGTCTCGCGAGCGACCTTCTCCTCTTCCTTCGGAATGAAGGGGATCAAGTTGTCGACCATGTCGAGCCCCAGTACCCCGCCAGCGCGGCCGGCGCCCGAGATGCCCTGCATGGTCGTGACGAGGGCGCGCTTCACGCCGAAACGGTCGAGGATCGGCTTCAGCGAGACGACGATCCCGACCGTCGTGCAGTTCGACTGCGGGAGCACGAAGCCCTTCCAGCCGCGCTGCCTGCGCTGGTGCTCGACGAGCGGGAAGTGCGCGACCATGTTGACGCCCGGCACCAGGATCGGCACGTCGATCTCGTAGCGATACGCCGACGCCGACGAGAGGGTCGGCACGACCTTCGCGAACTTGGGCTCGAGCTCCCTGGCGGCGTCGCTCTCGATCAGGCTGAAGACGACGTCGACCGAGCCCGGATCGAGCTTGGCGGCGTCGACGACCGTGAGGTTCATCACGGCCGCGGGCGGGTCCTCGCGGCACCACCACAGGCGGGCGCCGTTCGCGTCGCGAATGGCCTCGGCGTACGGCTTGCCCGCGGTGCGCGCCGAGGCCGCGACCGTCGTCACCGTGAACCAGGGATGGTTCGCGAGGGCGACGAGCGCCTGCTGCCCGGCGATGCCGGTGGCGCCCACGACGGCCGTACGGAGCTGCTTCATCGGACTGCCAGTATTTGCGGCGCGGCGGGGAACAGTCAAACCGGCTAGCGCGCCCCGCCGGGCGAGGTGACGAAGTCGAGCGCCGGCTCGAACACCATGCGGGCGGCGTTGTTGCCGACGAGGACGTCCAGGTGTCCGAAGCGTGGCAGCAGCCTGACGACGGCCTTCTCGCCACCGAAGGCCTTGGCGCCCGCGCGCACCTGCTGGGCCCACTCGGGACCCATGTTCTGGGAGGCGAATGCGATGACCGGTATCGCGCGCGGCGAGACCGTGCCGCCGCCCAGCGCCGCCCGCGGCCACCAGCGGTCGTAGCTCGCGAGCAGGCGCGCGAGCGGGACGACGTCGGTGACGCCGTCACGGGCCGCCGAGAGCCCGCCGTTCCCGCCGAACGACGACGACGTGTAGACGATGTCCTCGAGCGTCGCGCCGGCGCTCGCGAAGCCGGGAACGGGCGAGGCGCTCCGCGGGTTCTTCAGGACCGCGGAGAGCAAGCGCTCGCGCTCCGGCCACGGCAGCCGGCTGCTGCCGACGTCGAGCGCCGCGCCCGAGCCCTCCGGCGCGTACCCCCCGGCGGGAGGCGTGCCATCGAGGATCACGAGGCCCTGCATCGGCACGCGCCGTGACGCCAGGCGATAGGCGACGCCCGCCCCGTAGCTGAAGCCCGCGACGTAGAGCGGCCCGGGATCGGCGGTGCGCACGAATCCCACCGCCCACTCGGCGTCGCTCGCGAACACGTCGGCGGTCCAGCCCGCGAGCTCCGACAGCTCCTCCGGTTTGACGTCGGCCGGCACGGCGTGCGTGCGGTAGTCGAGACCCCAGGCGCGCACGCCCGCGAGCGCGAGATGCATGCGGATGTCGTAGCGCGCGTCCGTCTGCGGCAGCTCGGCGTTCTGGTGCATGCCCGGCAGGTAGAGGACGACGGGACCCGTCGCCCCCTCGCAGAAGGCGAGACGGCGCAGCCCGATCCGGTTGAAGCGCCCGCCCGGCGGGCGCATGCACATGAAGACGTCCTCGCAGAGGTGGTCGCCGCGCAGCTGGCGCTCCGAGCGCAGGCGCGCGCACTTCTCCGGCTTCTCCTTCACCCCGCCGACGAGGCCACACGCGGCGAGCCCGAGCGCGAGGATCGCGGCGGCGACGCGCCTCATTCGGATCGCAGACATTCGATCAGCTTCTCCGCGGCGGGCGAGAAGTGCTTGCCGGTACGGTGGATGATCCCGAGCGGGCGCGTCAGCACCTCGTCGGACAGTTGGACGGCGACGAGCGAGCCGCCCTTCACCTCGGGGCGCACCGCCGGCTCCGGAAGAATCGTCAAGCCGAGGCCGATCTCGACCACGCGCTTCATCACCTCGGCGTTGTCGAGCTCCATCACGTAGCGCACCTCGACGCCGTGGCGGCGCAGCACGCGGTCGGTCTCCTTGCGCGTCGGGATGTCGCGCTCGAAGCCGACGAGCGGCTCGCCGGTGAGCTTCTTGATCGAGACCGTGCGGTGCTTGGCGAGCGGGTGCTGCGGCCAGCAGACGAGGACCAGGCGGTCCTCGCGGAACGGGACGATCGTGATTCCGGGACGGCGGCTCGGAAACGCCACGATGCCGAGGTCGATGCTGCCTTTGAGTGCGTCGTCGTAGATCTTGTTCGAGCGGCTGTACTCGAGCTGGAGCTGCACTTGCGGATACGCTTTCAGGAACCGCTTCAGCTGCGAGGACAGCTCGTAGAGACCGATTGTGTGCACGGTGGCGACGCGGACCGTGCCCGCGACGACCTTCGTCACCGCCTGGAGCTGCGCTTCGAGCTCGTGGTAACGCGCCACGATGTCCTTGCTCACCTGGTAGAGGATCTCGCCGGCGGGCGTGAGCTGCACGTTGCCACGCGTGCGCTCGAGGAGCTGGCGCCCGTACTTCTCCTCGAGCATTCGGATCTGCTGGCTCACGGCCGACTGCGTGACGTAGTTCTGGGACGCCGCAACCGAAAAGCTCTTGGTCTCGACGACGTCGCAGAAGACCTTGAGGGTTTCGAGATGCACTTATGCTCCACGCCGGTGAGCGTGAGGGACCCTCATACGGACCCCATACGGGTTCTGCAAGCTCACGCGCGCACGCCGGCGCTCGTGCGTACGCCGCGCGGTGGTCGCCGGCTATGGACCTACCCGTCGATGTTTGCCAGTGTCGATCGCGTCATGGATCTCGAAGGGAAAGTCGCTCTCGTCACGGGCGCGGCGCGCGGGATCGGCCGGGCCATCGCGATCGGACTCGCCCACGCGGGTTGCGACGTCGCCGTCTCGGACATCGCGCCCGGCCAGGACGCGATCACCGTGTATCCGCTCGGGTCCGAGGCCGAGCTCGCCGTCACGGCGGGACAGATCCGCCGCCTCGGACGCAAGTGCACCGCGCTCCAGGCCGACGTGACCTCGGCGGCCGACGTCGAGGCGATGATGCAGCAGATCGAAGAGCGCCTGGGCGGCCTCGACATCCTGGTCGCGAACGCGGGCATCATCATGGCCGGGCCGATCGCGAGCATGAGCGAGGCGCAGTGGGATCGGATCTTCGCGGTGAACGTGAAGGGCGTGTATCTGTGCGGCCAGGCTGCGATTCCGCGTCTCGTGAAGCGTGGCGGCGGGCGCATCGTCAACATCGCCTCGGTTGCGGGCAAGACCGGACGGGCCGGGCTGGCCGCGTACTGCGCGTCCAAGGCGGCCGTGATCTCGATGACGCAGTCGATGGCGGAGGAGCTCGGGCCGGCCGGCATCGCCGTCAACGCCATCTGTCCCGGCTACTTGAAGACGGCGATGTTCACGCAGGTCCTGAACCCGCTCCTGGCGCAGCTCTACCAAGCGCCCGAGGAGGAAGTCTTCGAGAAGTTCGTGCAGCGCCAGACGTTCCTCGGCCGCGGCCAGAGCCCGGAGGACATCGCCGAGGCGACGGTCTATCTCTGCCGCGCCGAGAACGTGACCGGCATCACGCTCACCGTGGCGGGCGGCGGCGAGGTGCACTAGCGTGCTGACGGCGGTCACCATGAAGGAGATCGAGGCCATCTTCGAGGTGCTCGATCGCCTCGGCATCTCACGCGAAGCGGTCGTGATCCCGCTGCGGCCGACGCATCCCGGCGGCATTCGCACGCTGTCGTCGGGCAAGGTCGAGATCCAGGTCGAGTCGGAGACGCCGCTCGCCGAATGGCTCCCCGAGCTCGAGCGCAAGCTCCGCGAGGCCACCGGGGCGTGAGCGAGCGGGCCGCGAAGCCTCCGCTCCGGGCGCTCCTGGGCACGATCGTCTTCGTCGTCACGGTTCCGGGCAGCGTCGTCGTCCTCGTCCCGTACATCGTGTCGGGATGGCGTCTGGCGCCGCCGTTCCTCGGTACGGAGCTGACGCGGTGGCTCGGCGTCGTGCTCGTCGTCGCCGCGACGCCGCTCTTCTTCTCGTTCGTCTCCCGCTTCGTGTGGGAGGGGCACGGGACGCCGGCGCCGGTCGCGCCCACTCGACACCTCGTCGTCGGCGGCCCGTTCCGCTGGTGCCGGAACCCCGGCTACGTCGCCGTCGTGACGCTGATCGCCGGGCAGGCGCTCGTCTTCGCGCGGCCGGTGATCCTGCTGTACGCCGCGTGCCTGTGGCTCGGCTTCCACCTGTTCGTCGTGTTCTACGAGGAGCCGACGCTGCGCCGGACGTTCGGCATCGAGTTCGACGCGTACTGCCGGCGCGTGCCACGCTGGATTCCCCGAGTTCCGCGGCCGGAGTAGGGTTCCGTCATGCAGACCTATACGGGTGGATGCCACTGCGGGCGCGTCCGCTTCCGCGTGACCGCCGACCTCGACGGCGTGACGTCGTGCAACTGCTCGATGTGCTCGAAGAAAGGGTTCCTGCATCTGATCGTGCCGCCGGAGCAGTTCGAGCTCGTGAGCGGAACGGACGACCTGACGACATACGAGTTCAACACCGGCGTCGCGAAGCACCGCTTCTGCCGCACGTGCGGCATCCACCCCTTCTACACGCCGCGCTCGGATCCCGATAAGGTCGACGTCAACGTGCGCTGTCTCGACGGCGTCGACCCGACCGCGCTCCGCGTTGCGGCGTTCGACGGCCGGCAGTGGGAGGCGGCCATGCAGGAGAGACCGCCCTGGCGCTAGGTGGGTCGCCCGGGGCGACCGCTCGCTCGCGACGGGTTGCCGGGGGCGCCCGGCCAGTGGCATGACGGATGCCCATCCGTCCGAAGGAGGTATCGAATCATGGCCGAGCAGGAGAGCGTGACCCCCGAGCAGTTCTTCGGTGAGCTGCTGCCGGCGGGATTCCAGGCGCAGCGTGACGCCGGCGGCGCCGTGCCGCAGGAACTCACCATGCAGTACGTCCTCACCGGCGACGGCGGCGGCGAGTGGGCCGTCACCATCAAGGACGGGCAGCTCGCGACGTCCAAGGGACGGCACGACGCGGTCATCACGTTCACCCTCTCGGCCGACGACTTCCGCGACGCGATCCTCGGACGCAACGGCGCCACGCTCGCGATCCTCCTGCCGCAGAATCGCCCGGGACGCCCCGACAACAGCGGGCGCGTGAAGCAGATGAAGGGAACGGTCGCGCAGGAGCTGGCGCGCGACGGCATGGATCCGTTCAAGATCGAGATGTGCTTCAACGGCGGCGAGGCGCCGCGCACCGTGCTGAAGATGAAGCTCGCCGACTTCGTCGCGATGCAGGAAGGGCGTCTGAACGGGCAGGAAGCCTTCATGACGGGGCGGCTTCGCATCGAGGGCGACATGGCCTTCATGATGCAGATCGCCGCGCTGACCGCCTGACCGCGACGGCGCTGACGATCGGCGAGGCGCCGCGGCGTCTCGAAGCCGTGCTGCACGAACCGGCGGGATTGCCGCGCGGCGGCGTGGTCGTCTGCCATCCGCACCCGCAGTACGGCGGCGACATGGACAGCAGCGTCGTGGTCGCGGTCGTCGACGCGCTGGTCGACGCGGGATTCGTCGCACTGCGCTTCAACTTCGGCGGCGTCGGCGAGAGCGAGGGCACGTACGATCGCGGCCGCGAGGAGCAGTGTGACGTCGGCGCGGCCGTCGCGACGCTGGCGGCTCGCGTCGCACCCGATGTCCCGGTCGCGATCGCCGGCTACTCGTTCGGGGCGTGGGTCGGCGCGATGGCAGCCCAGGGTCTTCCGCGCGTCTCGCGCGTGGTGGTGATCGCCCCGCCGATCGGGCTCTTCGAATGGGACTTCGCGGGAACGCTGCGCGCGCGGCTCGCCGTCGTTGCCGGGGACCACGATCAGTTCTGTCCACCGGAGGCACTGCGCAAGCTCGTCGCCGACGTCGGCATGCCGGCGACGGTCCTGGCGGGCGCCGACCACTTCTTCGGCGGTCGCGCGCGGGAGGTCGGCTCGGCCGTCGTGGCGCACCTCGTCGCGGCGTAGCGGGACGCCCGAAGAGACTAGCCTGGCGGCAGGCGACACCACGGCGGCGCCGTGGCATCGTACGGATTCCGGAAGGAACCACGATGCTGCGAGGAACGGTCCTGCTGGTTCTGCTGCTGCTCGCTCCGGCGCTGCGCGCCGCCGATTCGGGCGCCCGTGCGACGGCGACGTTCGCCGGCGGGTGCTTCTGGTGCATGCAGCCGCCGTTCGAGGATCTTCCCGGCGTCGTGTCGACCACGGTCGGCTACACCGGCGGGCAGAAGGAGCGCCCGACCTACGAGGAGGTCTCCGAAGGCGGGACGGGTCACGCCGAGTCGGTCGAGATCGTCTACGACCCCACGAAGATCTCCTACGAGAAGCTCCTCGACGTCTTCTGGCACAACGTCGATCCGCTGACGCGCGACGCGCAGTTCTGCGATCACGGCCGCCAGTACCGCTCCGCGATCTTCTACCACGACGAGACGCAAAAGGAGCTCGCCGAAGCCTCCAAGCGCGCACTCGAGACGTCGAAGAAGTTCGAACGACCGATCGTGACCGAGATCGTGCCCGCGAGCACGTTCTGGCCGGCCGAGGAATACCACCAGCGCTACCACGACAAGAACCCGGTCCGGTACGCCTACTATCGATGGGGCTGCGGCCGCGACGCGCGCCTGAAGGAGCTCTGGGGTAGCCCTGCGCCGCAGCACGAGGTGAAATCATGACGCTCGTCGCGAGGATGCTGATCGCGTCGGCGCTCGCCGCGACGATCGCGGCCGCCCAGCAGGCCGTGACCGGATTCGATCCGACCAAGTGGAAGAAGCCGACCGACGCCGAGCTCAAACAGCAGCTCACGCCGCTCCAGTACGAGGTGACGCAGCACGAGGCGACGGAGCCGCCCTTCCGCAACGACTACGAGGACGAGCATCGTCCCGGCATCTATGTCGACGTCGTGTCGGGCGAGCCGCTCTTCAGCTCGCTCGACAAGTTCGACTCCGGCACGGGCTGGCCGAGCTTCACGCGGCCGATCGATCCGGCCAACGTGAAAGAGATCAAGGACTACAAGCTCATCTGGCCGCGCACAGAGGTGCGCTCGGCGCACGGCGACTCGCACCTGGGGCACGTCTTCACCGACGGCCCGAAGCCGACCGGGCTCCGCTACTGCATGAACTCGGCGTCGTTGCGCTTCATCCCTGCCGACCGGCTCGAAGCCGAGGGGTATGGTCAGTACGCGAAGCTCTTCGCGTCGAAGCCCACGCCGCCACAGCCGCAAACGGAAACGCCGCCGCCGCAATCGGGGAAGTAGTCGCCGGTCAGCCGCGCGCGCTCGGATGCGGCAGGGTGCCGTCGTCGATGCGTGGCAGCTCGTCCCACACGTCGAGCCATGGGAGGCGGTTCGCCCACCACTGATGGATCGCCGGACGCACGCGTCCCGGCTCGTCGAGGGTCGTGAGCGCCACCGAAACGAGACGCGCGCCGACCTTCGGCTGCGGCTCGCGCGCGTCGGTGCCGAAGACGTGCGTTCCGCAGGCGGCGCAGAAGTGGCGCGTGAAGAACGACGACGATCGAAGCGCGCGCGGCGTGCCGCGCACGAGCTGGAAGTCGGGTTCGGGCACGGCGATCCACGCCGCGACCGGCGCGCCGAGGCGCCGGCAGATCGTGCAATGGCAGTAGCCCGCGTCGAAGACGGACCGAAGACGATACCGGACGGATCCGCAGCAGCAGCCGCCGTCCATCGGATCCATCAGTCCTCGATCAGGACCGGGGTTCCGACGGGCACGATGCCCGCGAGCTCGTCGACGTCGGCGTTCGCGAGCGAGATGCATCCCCACGTCCAGTCGACGTTGTGCTCGTTCAGGCGGGGTCTGTCGGTGCCATGGATGCCGACGGCGCCGCCGACGCCGGCGTAGTGGTTGCCGAGCATCGGGATCCGACCCGAGTCGAGCGCCGTCCAGTAGCGCTGGACGTCCTGCAGGTTCGGGTAGTCGAGCAGCAGGAACTGATGCCAGCGATCGTGCTCCCGCTTGTCGACGATGGCGTACAGTCCGGTCGGCGTCTTGCGATCGCCCTCGTGCAGCTTACCCTTCGGGCCGCCGAGGCCGAACACCGCCGGGTAGCTGCGAATGCGCTCGCCGCGCACATAGACGTCGAGCGTGCGGCACCACGTTCGCACCACCACGAAGTACGGCTCGTCGGCGGCCCAGTCGAGGCGGTCCTCGTCGGCGGCCGGCGGCGGTCCCTGCCATCCGGTCTTGTGAGGGCCGCACGCGGCGAGCATCGCCACGAGCGCCGCCACCATCCACCCCCGCCACCTGATCCGACTCATGATGCCGCTCCGTCTCGACATTGTTTCCGTAAAGCCACGCGCGTGCAATCGGCTGCAAAGCCCGAAGGCATGTGATACCTCGCGCCCCCGTGCCGGCGGAGCGACCACTTGCGGCGATCGTGATGGCGGCGGGACTCGGAACGCGCATGCGCTCGAGCCGCGCGAAGCTCCTGCACGAGCTGGGCGGTCGCCCGCTCGTGCGCTATCCGCTGGCGGCGCTCGCGCCCCTCGCCCCGGCGCGCGTCGTGCTCGTGGTCGGCCACCAGGGCGACGAGATGCGGGTTGCGGCGACGGCGTCGGGACTGCCCGTCGAGACCGTCCGACAGGCGGAGCAGCGCGGCACGGGCCACGCCGTGCAGTGCGCGGCGCCCGCGCTCGAGGGCTTCGACGGCGACGTTCTCATCATGAACGGCGACGTCCCGCTGGTGACGACCGCGACGCTCCGGCGCCTCGTCGAGACGCATCGTGCGGAGAACGCGGACCTGACGCTCGTCACGATGCGCTTTGAGGACCCCACGAGCTATGGCAGGATCCTGCGCGATGCGGGCGGGCGCGTGCGCGGCATCGTCGAGCACCGAGACGCGTCGCCCGCCGAGCGCGAGATCAAGGAAGTCAATCCGGGGCTCTACTGTGTTCGTGCAACGCTCCTCTTCCCCCTGCTACGCCAGCTGCGCGCCGACAACGCGCAGGGCGAGCTGTACGTCACCGACCTCGTGGGGCTCGCAGCGGCGGCCGGCCGCACGATCGCGAGCGTGCTGCTCGAGCGCCCGGAGGAAGTCGCGGGTATCAACACGCGCGCCGAGCTGGCGCGCATGGAGGCACATCTGAGAGCCGACATCACGAGCCGCTGGATGGAGACGGGCGTCACGTTCGAAGACCCGGCCACGGCGTACGTCGGCCCGGAGGTCGAGATCGGGCGCGACACCGTGATCGGACCGAACGTCGTCCTGCGCGGCAAGACCCGCATCGGAATGGGCTGCCGCATCGACGGCACGGCGTTCATCACCGACGCCACGCTCGGCGATCGCGTCCACGTCCGCTTCGCGTGCGTCGTCGATGATGCACGCATCGGGGACGACGCCATCATCGGCCCGTTCGCTCGCCTGCGGCCCGGAACCAACCTCGCCGAGCACGTGCACATCGGCAACTTCGTCGAGACCAAGAAGGCGGTCGTCGGGGCGCGCACGAAAGCGAACCACCTCACCTACCTCGGCGACTGCGACGTCGGACCCGACTCGAACGTGGGCGCCGGCACGATCACCTGCAACTACGACGGCTCGACCGGCAAGAAGAGCAAGACCGTCATCGGCGCGCGCGTGCAGATCGGCAGCGACACGCAGCTCGTCGCGCCGGTGACGGTGCACGACGATGCCTACGTGGGCGCCGGCACCACCGTCACGCGCGACGTGCCGGCGGGCGCGCTGGTCGTCACACGGACGGCGCCGCGGGTCCTCGAAGGATGGGTCACGCGCCGCCGGGCGTGGGCCAAGGGCAAGCGCCCCACGCCGGCGGTGGCGAAGCCCGCCCCGCGGCGTGCGGGCAAGAGCAAGCGAACGGTCAAGTCGCGCAAGGCTCCGCGTCGCGCGCGACCGCGGCGCTAGCCTACGGGCGCGCGTCGACGCCCGTCACCGCGAGCCAATCGTCTTCGTCGCCCGCCACGATGAAGACGATCGGAGCAAAGCACGGCTTCGGCAGGTCGATTTTCGCGGAGATGAACGCGTTCCCGCTGGTGCTGGCCGGGAACCCCGGGGTGGCGACGTTCGCAGGGACGACGTGCCCGGTGCCGTCGTCGACGAGACAGCTCACGATCGCTCGGAACTCGTCCTCGTCGTTCTTGCCTCGAAGCTCCGGAGGAACCGACGGGTCGTCCGGAAAGACCAGTCCGCGCACCACGATCGTCACCTGGCCACGCGTCGTGACGAACCCTTCGACGCGCTTCACTACCCACGGGAGACCGTCTCCCGGGATGTCGCGAATCGGGTTGTCCTCCCCCACGAACGGACCTTGGACGCCGACCATGGACGAGAACCGCAGGAGGACCGACGGCGATTGCACGAGTCCGATCCCCGAGGCTGGTCCTGCCGCGGCCAGGAGCAAGGCGAAGCCCAGAGCTGCAAGCGAAAGCGTCTTCATCACCAGTCTCCTTCTGGGTCGTGCGCATGCCTCGTCGCGTCGACGCGGCAGCGCGGGTGAATGATTCGGACGCTTCACGCCTAGCACCCACCCGTATGGTGGAATAGGCGAGAAGTTGACTAATTCGCGCAGACACATCGCCGCATCGCGGGGTACCCCGCCCGGCGGTCCGGCCGATCCGGCTCGGCTAGCCTCGGCGCAACGCCGCAGTTATGATCGCCCCGCATGCCTCGCCGCCGCCAAGGCAGCAGCATCGTGCCGATCGAGGAGGCGCTCGAAGAGTTCCGCGCCGGCCGCATGATCATCCTCATGGACGACGAGGATCGCGAGAACGAGGGCGATCTGTGCGTCCCCGCCGAGCGCGTGACGGCCGAGCACGTGAACTTCATGGCGACCTACGGTCGCGGGCTCATCTGCCTGGCGCTCACCGAAAACCGCTGCGATCAGCTCGGGCTTCCCATGATGGTGCGCGAGAACCGGGCGCCGCTCGGCACGGCCTTCACCGTCTCGATCAACGCGCGCCACGGCATCCGGACGGGCATCTCCGCGATCGACCGTGCGACGACGATCCGCACCGCGATCCGTGGCGACGCGGGCCCGAACGACATCGTCTCGCCCGGGCACGTCTTCCCGCTGCGCGCCCGCAACGGTGGCGTCCTCGTGCGCGCCGGGCAGACCGAGGGCGTCGTCGACATGGCGCGGCTCGCCGGTCTCGTGCCGGCCGGCGTGATCTGCGAGATCATGAACGAGGACGGGACCATGGCGCGCCTGCCGGACCTCGAGCGCTTCGCGAGCGAGCACGACATCAAGATCGCGACCATCGCCGACCTGATCGGCTATCGCAGCCGTCACGAGACGCTCGTGCACTGCATCGCCGAGGCGCCGCTCAACACGCGCTACGGCGGCGAATTCCGCGCGCTCGTCTACCGGACGGACATCGACGAGCACGAGCATCTGGTGCTCGTGAAGGGTGACGTGAAGACCGACGAGCCGGTCCTGGTCCGCCCACACATCGAGTATCTCCCGGGCGACATCTTCGGCTACCGCGAGCGCGACACGCGAAACCTCCTCCATCGCTCCATGGAGCGCATCGCGTCCGAAGGACGTGGCGTCGTCCTCTACCTCCGCCGCACTGGCCGCGGCCTCGACCTCTTCTCGCTCCCCGAGGGCAACGCGACGCCGCCCAGCACGGGCTTCCTCTCGCCGCGCTCGTCGATCTTCCGCGGCTTTGGCATCGGCGCCCAGATCCTGCACGACATCGGCGTGCGGAAGATCCGCTGGCTCACGAACAACCCGCTTCGCCTGGTCAGCCTGCCGGGCTACGGGCTCGAGATCGTCGAGTGGGTGCCGCTCACGGTGGCGGGTTCGACGTCTCCGGACACGACGGCCGCCGACCCCCACGCGGAGCCCCGCGGGTCGAAGGTGCTTCCGCTGCGCTGAGGCCGATCGTGATGCGTCTTCGGTGGGTCGTGCTGGTTGCGACGCTCGTCGCCTCCGGCGTGCGTGCGGCGGATCCCGTGACGGCGGTCATGCGGATCGACGGCGCCCGCGCCCTGGTCGAGATGACGGTCGCGGCGGGCTGGCACGTGAACGCCCACGACCCGAAGGATCGCTTCCTCATTCCGACGACGCTCGACGTGACGCCGCCGCCCGGCCTGCGCGTGGGGCCGATCGTCTGGCCACCGTCGGTATCGAGGGTGCTCGAGTTCTCGGACGGCAAGGCGCTCGCGCTCTACGAGGGCAAGGTGCGCTTCGAGGCGCCGCTCGAGGGCGCCGCGACCGAGCCGTCGCCGGTGCGCGCGAAGCTGCGCTTCCAGGCCTGCGACGACACGACGTGCCTGCCGCCCCGCACGCTCGAGCTGGTCGCCGCCGAGACGCGCACGGCCGCCGCGGCGAACGCGACGAGGTCGGCGACGGCGGCCGGCAACGAGGTCGAGCAGTGGATCGCCCGCTTCGGCTGGGCGGGGACGCTCGCGTGGGTCGTCCTGCTCGGCATGGCGCTCAACCTCACGCCCTGCGTGTACCCGCTCATCTCGGTGACCGTCGCCTTCTTCGGCGGCACGACCGGGCACGAGCGCGGCGCCCCGGCGCGCGCCGTCGCCTACGTGCTCGGCATCTGTCTCACGTTCTCCGTCCTCGGCGCGACGGCCGCGCTCACCGGATCGCTCTTCGGCGCGGCCCTGCAGAAGCCCGCCGTGCTGGGCGCGATCGCGACCCTCATGGCGCTGCTGGCGGCGAGCAACTTCGGGCTCTACCAGCTTCGCATGCCGTCGGGCGTCATGCAGTGGGCGAGCCGGACCGGCGAGGGCGCCCTCGGGGCGCTCTTCATGGGGCTCACGATGGGCGTCGTCGCCGCGCCCTGCATCGGGCCCATCGTCGCGGCGCTCCTGCTCTACGTCGGCGCGCGCCAGTCCGTGCCGGAAGGGCTGGCGCTCTTCACCGCGCTCGGGGTCGGGCTCGGGCTGCCGTACCTGGGCCTCGCGCTCGTGGCCGAGCGCGTGCGGCGGCTGCCGCGCTCCGGCGCGTGGCTCGTCTGGATGGAGCACCTGTTCGGGTTCCTGCTGCTCGGGCTCGCGCTCCACTTCGCGACGCCGCTGCTGCGACCCGAGCACGTCACGCTCGGATGGGCCGCGCTCATGATCGGGGGCGGTCTCGTCCTCGGCCTGAGGGGCGCCGTGCGACATCCCGCGCTCCGCTGGCTCCGCCGCGCCGCGGGTGTCGCCGTTGCGATCGCGGGCGCAGCGACGCTCCTGGGCGGTGAGCCGCCGGTCGCGATCGCCTGGAGCCAGTTCTCGGACCGCGCGCTCGCCGAGGCGCGCGACGCGGGCCGACCCGTGCTCATCGACTTCCAGGCGGTGTGGTGCATCCCGTGTCGCGAGATGGAGCGGACGACGTTCCGCGATCCCGAGGTCGTCGAGGCGGCGCGGGAGTTCGCGGCGCTCAAGGCCGACGTGAGCGAGGAGGACGACGGCACGGCGGCGCTCATGTCGCGCTTCGGTGTTCCGGGCGTCCCGACCTACGTGCTGCTCGACGGCCACGGCGAGGAGCGCCGGCGCTTCGTGGGCTACGTCGCCGCGCCGGACTTCCATCGCGCGCTGCGTGAGGTGGCGATGTCCGGAGCGCAGCGTGGCTGATCGGCTGGCGCGCTTTCTCACCGACGACGGCGCCGTGCGCGGCGTCGCCGCCGTCACGACCGGGCTCTGCGACGAGGCGCGCGCGCGTCACGGTACGTTCCCGACCGCGACGGCTGCGCTGGGGCGTGCCCTGACGGCGTCGCTCCTGCTGGCGACGATCGTGAAGCGCGACGAGCGGCTCTCCATGGAGTTCACGGGCGACGGCCCGCTGCGCGGCCTGCTCGCCGAGGCGACGCCCGAGGGGACGACACGGGGGTTCGCCTATCGCCCGAAGACCGACGTGCCGCTGCGCGGCGGCAAGCTCGACGTCGGCGGCGCGCTCGGCAGTGGCGTCCTGTGCGTCATGCGCGTCCCTCTCGCCGGCGGATCGATCTACCGCAGCGTCGTGCCGCTCGTGTCGGGCGAGATCGGCATCGACGTCGCGAGCTACCTCACGACCTCGGAGCAGACGCCCTCCGCGGTCGGCGTCGGCGTCTTGGTCGGGAGCGACGGCGAAGTGCGGGCCGCGGGCGGCTATCTCCTGCAGGGTATGCCGGGCGCCGACCGCGAGGTGCTCGCACGCGTCGCCGCGAGCGTCGACCGGGCGCCGGCCCCGAGCGATCTCGTCCGCACCCTGCTCGCGCCGGCCGCCATCCTCGCCAATTTGCTCTCCGGCATGCCCGGCCGCGTTCTCGACGAGCGCGACGTCCGGTTCCGGTGCCGCTGTAGCCGCGACCGGGTGCAGGCCGCGATCCTCGCCATGGGCCGTGGCGAGATCGAAGCGCTCATCGCCGAGGGCCGCCCCGCCGAAGCCGTCTGCGAGTTCTGCAGTACCACCTACGTCGTGACCGAGGGCGAACTGGGCGCGCTGCTGTCGAGCTAGTCCAGCTCGACGACGGTCACGCCGCCGCCGCCGCGCGACGGCTCCTCGTCGCGGAACTTGACGCAGTACGGGCTGGCGGCGAGGAACTCCTGGACGGCGCGACGGAGCGCCCCGGTGCCGACGCCGTGGACGATGCGGACCTGGGACAAGCCGAGGCGCACCGAGCGGTCGAGGAACCCGGCCAGCGCGTCGATCGCCTCGCGGGCGCGCTGGCCGACCAGGTTGATCTCGCCGCGCTCGTGATCGGCCTCGGGCGGCGGTGAGACCTGCACGGCGATGCGGCCGGGGCGCGGAGCCTCCTTCGCCGGGCGGAGCTGGTTGGTCGCGACCTCGAAGCGGAGGCCACCCCGCCGGATGCGCGCGCGCTCGCCGTGGATCTCGACCAGCTCGCCGCGGATGCTGCCGCCCAGCACCTCGACCAGGTCGCCGACGCGCAGCGGGTGCTGGGGGGGCGGAGCCTCGGGTGACGCGGGCGCGTGCGTCGCGATCTCGTCGGTCGCGTCGCGCACGAAGGCCCGCAGCGTCGACGGCTCCGGTCGCGCGCGCAGCTCCTCGATCACGGCCCGGCCCTTGCGCTCGATCTCACGCACGAAGCGGCGCGACGCTTCGAGGTCTTCGCTCCAACGTTCCCGCTGGCGCGCGCGCAGGTCGTTCGCGAGCCGCTCCGACTCCGCGCGCGCCGCCGCCAGCCGCGCGCGTTCGGCTGACGTCTCCTCCTTGGCGCGCTCCAGCTCGCGGCGCGTGGTCTCGAGTCGCGCGACGGCGCGGGCGAGATCCTGGCTCTCGCCGACGAGGAGCCGCTCGGCCACGTCGATCGCTCGCGACGCGACGCCGTGGCGGCGGGCGATCGGCAGGGCGAAGCTCTGGCCCACGGAGTGGTAGACGAGCTGGTAGCGGGGCGCGCCGGTCTCCGCGTCGACGTCGCACGCCGCGACCTCGATCGCCGGCTCCGAGAGGGCGTAGGTCTTCACCTGCGCGAAGTGGGTCGTGAAGACGACGTACGGGCCGCGTTCGAGGAGGTCGGTGAGCACGCCCACGGCGAGTGCCGCGCCCTCGATCGGGTCGGTGCCGGCGCCCGGCTCGTCGAGGAGGACGAGCGATCCCGGTCCCGTCGCGTCCGCGATGGCGGCCAGGTTCGTCGCGTGGGCGGTGAAGGTCGAGAGATCGCGCTCGATCGACTGCGCGTCGCCGATGTCGGCGAGCACCGCGCCGAAGCAAGGGAGGCGAGCCCCCTCGGCGGCGTGCACGAAGAGCCCCGTCTGGGCGAGGAGCGCGGAGAGGCCGAGGGTCTTGAGGGCAACGGTCTTTCCGCCTGCGTTCGGCCCGGTGATGGCGAGACCGCGCTGCGTCGTACCGAGGACCAGATCGACGGGCACGACGGGACGCCCGGCCAGCTCGAGGAGGGGATGGCGCGCGGCCCGCAGCACGACGTCGCCGATGGCCAGCGTCGGGCGCGTCGCATGATGGGCGGCGGCGAAGGCGGCGACGGCGCCGTGCGCGTCGACGGTGGCGAGCGCAGTCTCGAGTGCGCCCAGCGCGTCGACGTTCACGCGCACGAGGTCGGTCAGCTCGGCGCGCACGCGCCGCTCCTCGGCCTCCTCCTGCTTGGAAGCGAGCAGGAGCCGGTTGTTCAGCTCGACCGCGAACAGGGGCTCGACGAACACGGTCTCGTCGGAGCCCGACCGATCCTGCACGACCCCGCCGAACGACCACGCCGCCGCGGCGCGGATCGGGACCACGTAGCGGCCGTTGCGCACGGTCACGTACTGGTCGGCGATGACGTCGCCGTGCGACGGATCCCGGACCACGCCGAGGAGCCGGTTCTCGAGCTGGGCGCGCAGCTCCCGGCAGTTGGCGCGCATCGCGGCCAGCGCAGGGCTCGCGTCCTCGCGGATCTGCCCCGCCTCGTCGATCGTCCGCGCGAGCGTCGTGCGCAGATCGCGGAGATCGGCGAGCGTGTCGGCGAGCGCGGCGAGGGTGGGATGGCGTGCCGGATCGCGGCGCAGCGCCGCGGCGACGCGCCGCGAGACGCCGATGAGGTCGCGGATCTCGACCAGCCGCCGCGACTCGAGCGCGGCGCCGTGCGGCGTCGCGGCGGCGAGGGCCGGCCCGAGCAGCGGGACGTCGGCGGTCGGAATGCGCCCATGCTCGGCCACGAGGGCGACCAGCTCCGCCGTGACGCGCAAGCGACGTTCCGCCTCGCGCGGGTCGGCCGTGGGCTGCAGACCGCGCACCACGTCGCGACCGGCGGCGGAGCGTGCCTGCGCCGCGACGGCGTCGAGCACACGGGGGAACTCGAGGGTTTCCAGGTCGCGCGGCCGCAAGGCCCGCGAGTCTAGCTCCGGTCGTTCGGGTTGTGAACGGGCCGGCCCGCGTCGTGCCCCGGCGGCGGTGCGGGGACGGGTTGCGTCAGCTCGTCGGTGATCGGGCCGCCGTCGTTCGCCGGCGGCGCCGGGAAGCGACGCACCGCCAGGATGGACAGGCGCCGATTCTCGTCGGCGAGGGGATTCGACGGGTCGAGCGGCTCCACGTCGGCGAACGAGACCACGCGCTCGACCTGGCCCGGCCAGAGGCCCGACGCCTCGAGCACTCGCCGCGCGTTCTCGGCGCGCTGGAAGGCGAGCTGCCAGTTCGACGTCGCCGAGCCGCTGGGGAACGGCCGGCTGTCGGTGTGCCCGCCGATCTGGAGCGTGTTCGGCAGCTTGCCGAGCACCGGCGCGATGCTCCGCAGCAGCTCCAGCACGCGCGGCTTCAGCTCGGCCGACGAGAGATCGAACAGGAGCATGCGACCCTGGTCGACGACCTCGACCTGCAGGCCCTCCGGCGTGACCTCGACCTTCACCTGCTCGGCGATGCCCGCGAGCTCGGCGTGCTCCGCCGCCGCCTGCTTGACGGCCTTCTCGATCTCCTTCGCGCGACCTTTCATGACGCGCTCTTCGCCCTCGCCCTGCACGACGAGGATGTCGTCGGTCACGACCTTCGGGTCGCGGGTCCGTGCCGCGTTCATCTCCTCGTTGATCGCCGCGCCGCCCGGCAGCACGCCCGGGCTGCGGAAGTACTTCGCGATCTCCGAACGCAGCTTCAGGTCGGCCTGCGTGAGGAGCCACATCACCATGAAGAAGGCCATCATGGCCGTGACGAAGTCGGCGTAGGCGAGCTTCCAGACGCCGATGCGGTTGTTGTGGCCGAACGTGCGCCGCTTGCGGATGATGACGCGCGGGCGCGGCTGCTCCGAGCTCCCGGTCATGTGGTGGCCGCCTTGACGGCCTTGCATGCGCGCTCGGTCTCGGTGCTGGACGGACGGTCCGCGGCGAAGATGGCCTTGCGTGCGAACTCGATCGCCACGATGGGCGCCGCACCTCGGAGCGATGCGACGAGGCCCTCCTTGATGCAGCGGAGGTACCGGCTGCCGATCGCCTCCTGCAGCTCCGCGTTGGTCGCGAGCGGCTGCACGAGGCCGTACGAGAGGAGGATGCCGAGGAACGTGCCGACGAGCGCCGCGGCGACGTTGTGTCCGATCTCCTCGGGCGTCGCGTCGAGCTTACCCATGGTCGTCACGATGCCGAGCACGGCGGCGACGATGCCGAGGCCGGGCAGCGCGTCGCCCGCGGTCTTGAGAAGCCCGATCGGGATCGCGTGCTCCTCGTGGTGCGTCTCGAGCTCCTGCTCGAGCATCACCTCCAGCTCCTCCGCCGACGCGGTGCCGTTCACGACCTGCTTGAAGGCGTCGACCAGGAACTCCACGGCACGCTCGTTGCGCAGGAACGACGTGTACTTGCGGAAGATGGGGCTCTTGCGCACGTCGGCGATGTGCTCGTCCAGGGCGACGGCGCCGTTGCGGCGCATGAAGGTGAAGAGCTCGTAGAGGAGCTTCAGGAGGTCCAGGTACTCCTGGCGTCCCGGAACGCCGCTGCCGAACGCCTTCAGCACGGTGCGCAGCAGCTGCCCGCGCACGTTGCCGACGGCCGAGATGATGAGCGTGCCGAGGCAGGCGCCGCCGATCACGACCAGCTCGTTCGGCTGCATCAGCACCTGCATGCGTCCGCCGGCCATGGCGAATCCGCCCAGCACGGCAACGGCGACGACGAACAGGCCGATCAGTGAGAACATGACCCCGACGGTCTATCGGCCCTCCGGCGGCAAACCTTGAAGGCGGTCAGCGAATTGACACCAGCGCGCGGGGCAGCCTAGACCCGTGCACCTTGGCCGCTGCGTTCTCCACCAAATATATCGACCAGGGCGGCACGGCCCTTCACTACCTGCACACCGGCCCGACGACGCTCCCGGACGTCCCGCCCGCGCTCGATCGCGGGACGCTGTTCGTGCTCCTCGCGCCGGCGGGCGGGTCGGCCACCATGTGGCGCCGGCAGATGGAGCTCCTCGGGGAAGCCGGCCACAGCGCCGTCGCCCTCGATCTGCCCGGCCACGGCCGCTCGGCGGGGCTCGACGCTCCCTCGACTGTCGACGCGTGCGCCGACGTCGTCGCCGGCGTCGCCGCCGCGCTCGGGCTGCGGCCGTTCATCCTCGTGGGGCACAGCTATGGCGGCACGATCGCGCTCGCGTTCGCGGCACGACACGGCGCCCGGCTGTGCGGCATGGTCCTGCTCTCCTGCTCCGCCAAACCCGAGATCGAGGCGGCGATCGAGCAGCTCCGCAGCGTCGTCCAGGGGCGGATGCCGCAGCAGTTCTCGCCCGAGCTCTTCTCGCCACAGTCGACGCCCGACGTCATGCGCGAGTTCTTCACCGAGCTCGTGAAGACCGACCCGCGCGTGCGGCTGACGGACCTCGAGGCCGCGGCGGGCTTCGACGGCCGGCCGCTGCTCGGGGCGGTGCGCGTGCCGACCCTCGTCGTCGCCGGCGCGGACGACCGCGTCACCGCGCCCGCCCTGACGGAAGCGCTGTGCCGGGGCATCGCGGGTGCGCACTTCGAGACCGTGGCACGCGCCGGACACCTTGCGCCGCAGGAGCAGCCCGAGGTCGTGGGCCGGCTGCTGGTCGACGTCGCGGCGGGAACGGGCCGTCCATGAGCGTGTGGGGCAAGGTGGCGGTGGCGGGCGTCTACGAGCACCCGACCCGCTACGCACCGGACAAGACCGCCTTCCAGATCCACGTCGAGAGCGCGCGCGGCGCGCTCGAAGACGCCGGGCTCACGATCAAGGACGTCGACGGGTTCTTCACGAGCGGGGTGGGGCCGATCGGCATCATGTCGCTCGCCCAGCACATGAACCTGCGGCCCGGCTACCTCGACACGCAGGACATCGGCGGCTCGTCGTTCGTCTCGCACTGCTTGCACGCGACGGCCGCGATCGAGGCGGGGCTGTGCTCGGTGGCGCTCGTCACCTACGGCTCGACCGCCGCCTCCGAGCGCTTCGCGATCGGCACCGGCGGCGGCTTCATGATGAGCCCCGCCGACAACTTCGAGGCGCCGTTCGGACCGACCATCGTGGGATCGTACGCGCTCGTGGCGCAGCGTCACATGCACGAGTACGGGACGACGAGCGCGCAGCTCGCCGAGATCGCCGTCACCATGCGCCGGCACGCGATGCTGAACCCGCACGCGAAGTACCGCGATCCGATCACGGTCGAAGACGTGCTCGCCTCGCGGATCATCTCGTCGCCGCTCCACCTCCTCGACTGCTGCATGATCTCCGATGGCGGCGGTGCGCTCGTGCTCGTGTCGGCCGCGCGCGCGCGCGACCTGCCGAAGCGGGCGGCGTTCATCCTCGGGGCCAGCGAGGCGGTGCGACACCACGGCATCGGCGATCGCGATCTGCTGGATGTGGCTGCTCGACAGTCGGGGCCGGTGGCGCTGGGGCGCGCCGGTGTGAAGCACGCCGACGTCGACCTCTGCATGATCTACGATTCCTACACGATCACCGTGCTGGCGACGCTGGAGGGGCTCGGCTTCTGCAAGCCGGGCGAGGGCGGCGCGTTCTGTTCGGACGGCCGGCTGGCGCTCGGCGGCGCGCTCCCGACCAACACCGACGGCGGCGGGCTCTCGTCGAACCACCCCGGCATGCGCGGCATCTTCCTCGTGATCGAAGCCGTGAAGCAGCTGCGCGGCGAGCGCGGCGCGGCGCAGGTGAAGGAGTGCGAGATCGCGCTCGTGCACGGCACCGGCGGCATGCTGGGCCAGCGCCACAGCGGCGTCACCATGATCCTGGGGCGCGCATGAGCAGCTACAAGAAGCCGCTGCCGCGCATCGACGAGGAGAGCCGCGGGTACTGGGAGGCGCTCGTCCGTCACGAGCTCTACTTCCAGCGCTGCCGCGACTGCGGAACCAAGCGCCTTCCGCCGCGCGCCGTGTGCCCCACGTGTCTCTCGTCGCGGACCGAGTGGGTGCGCGCGAGCGGGCGGGGCACCGTCTACAGCTTCACCGTCACCCACCAGAATCAGGCGCCGGGGTTCCGCGAGACGCTGCCCTACGTGCTGGCGATCGTCGAGCTCGAAGAAGGCCTGCGCCTGATGACGAACATCGTCGGATGCGGGCCCGACGCCGTGCGCGTCGGGCTTCCGGTCGCCGTCCAGTACGAGGACGTCACCCCCGAAGTGACCCTACCGCTCTTCCGCCCAGTTTCGTAGCGCGCGTTCCCAGCTTGTCGCGCCAGCTGTGCTGGCCGCGACATACCGGTCGCGCGTACTACGACGAGCGCCCCACTCTCGCGTCCTCCCCCGACCCAAGACGTAGTCTTGGGTCGGAGCTACTCGTCGTCGTCGAGGGGATTCTCGAAGATCGAGTGCGTCACGTGGTGGGCCGTGCGCTTCGGGTTGCTTTCCTCGTCCACCGGGGTGGTCTTCTGCGGAAGGGGCGTGGGCTCCTCCTCCTCCAGCTCCACGTGGGCATTCGGGTGGTCGCGCAGGAACCCGCCGAGGCTCGGATGGCGGCGGAGATACTCGGCGTCGTCGGCGAGGGCCGGCTGACGTCGCAGGTCGGCGCCGATGCGTGGGTGCTCCTCGGAGAACTCGTCGAAGCCGGTGACGGCATGGAGGTCGGTGGCGCCCGCAGTGCATGCGAGGAGGCCGAGCGCGAAGATGACACCTGCCAGGAGACGGCGCATCGCCCTCGGAGCACCCGTCGTGCCACGGCGGGCGCCTCTGCAGCCTTCGAACAACCGGGGCACGATGCCTCGCCTGTGGCATCTCGTCCCGGGACGGTTGCCGCTCCTGGTCCTTCGAGTTAGCGTTCACGACCGGCGATGATCCTCGACCTGCACATGCACTCGGAGGCCTCCGACGACAGCCGGGCGCCGGTCGAGGCCTACCTGAAGATCCTGCAGCGCAAGCGCGAGGAGCGGCCGCTCGACGGCATCGTGCTGACCGAGCACCGCCAGTTCGACTCGACCCGCGACTTCCGCGACCTCGAGGACAAGTACGGCCTCTTGATCCTCAACGCGGCCGAGATCGAGACCGACTACGGCCACGTGCTCGTCTACGGCGTCAACGACGACATCCTCGGGCGGTTCGATTTCGCGAACGTGCGCCTCCCGGCGCAGGACGTGATCACCGAGGTGTACCGCATGGGCGGTGTGGCGTTGCCCTGCCACCCCGGGCGCCCGAACGTGGGCATGTGCGCCCACTACGAGACGAAGCCCGTGCTGGACGGCGTGATCGCCGTCGAGGCGCTGAATGGGGGCTCGAAGAAGGGCGAGGACGCCCGCGTCCGCGAGCTGATGGAGCGGTACGGCTACGCGGGCTTCGGCGGCAGCGACTCGCACCTGGTCAGCTTCGTCGGCATCTGCGCGACCGAGCTCGACGCCGACATCCGGACCATGGACGACCTCGTGTGTGAGCTGCGGGCGGGCCGGTGTCGGCCCGTCGATTTCCGGCAGCGCGCGGCGGCGTCGTGACCGTCGTCCGCGAGTGGCGTCGCGAGGGGTTCGTCGTGAGCACGGACCCCGCCCGCCTGGACCTCGTCCTCGTCCAGCGCTGGCTCGCCGATGAATCGTACTGGGCCAAGGGCATTCCCCCGGACGTGGTGGAGCGCGCCGCGAGGGGGTCGCTCAACTTCGCGCTCCACGGTCCCGACGGGCAGGTCGCCTATGCGCGCGTCGTCACCGACTACGCGACGTTCGCGTGGCTCGCCGACGTGTTCGTGACGACGTCGCACCGTGGTCGAGGACTCGGCAAGTGGCTCGTCGAGTGCGTGATGGCGTGCCCAGAGCTCCAAGGTCTCCGCAGCTATCTCCTCGCCACGGTGGACGCCCACGAGCTGTATCGTCGCTTCGGGTTCGAGGAGCCCGAGCCGCGGCGGATCATGCGCAAGACCGATCCCGACATCTATCTGCGCGGCCGCTGACCCCTCCGGTCACGGGACGACGAGCTGCCTTGATCTACGGGAGGGGAAAGGCAGCTCGCCGTCCCGCGGCACTCGTGCCTCACACACGAGTACCTCGCCGTCTCACCACGTCCGTTCGGAGAGAAGGCGTGAGAGCGTGCTCGTCAGGGTTTCCATTTCGAAGGGCTTGTCGATCATGACCGCGGCGCCGAGAGCACGACCTTCGGCGTGCGTCTCCTCGTCGCCGAAGGCCGTGATGAGGACGACGGGCGTGCGCCATGCCGCGGCGTTGAGCACGGCCATGACGTCCATTCCGGAGAGCCACGGCATGCGGATGTCGGAGACGACGGCCGCATACCGATCGGATGCATCGTACTTGGCGGCTTCTTCGATGTAGTCGAGGAGCTCCATGCCGTCACGCGCCTCGGTGACGTCGTAGCCCTGGGCGCGAAGCGTGCCCGCGATGAGCCGGCGCATCTCCGTGCTGTCCTCGGCCACCAGGATGCGAGGCGCCCGCGCCGTCGTCGGCAAGGTCATGGCGGCTGCGTTGGTGCTCGATTCGTTCATGAGACCTCCTGGTCGCATCGAGCAGAAAACGTGCCGGAAAAAGCCTCCGATTCGTGTCGGAGCCGCGGCGGTGTCCTACCCCAGCTGCGGAGAAACGCTGCGGAAGGACGCCCTGCGCGGCACGCCCGCGTAGCCGGTGAGCTTGCGGTGGAGCGTCTTGCGATCGATGCCAAGCACCTGGGCCGCGACCGTCTTGTTGCCGCGCATCGCCTCCAGCACGCGCAGGATGTGCCGCCGCTCGACCTCGTCGAGCGGTGCGAACGTGGTGGGCTGCGCCGCCTCGCCGGGCGCGGCGGCGCCGTTCGTGCGGGGCCCCGTCACGCGTTCGGGCAGGTCGTCGGCGTTGAGGACGTCGGTGCGCGCGAGGGCGACGGCGCGTTCGATGGCGTTCTGCAGCTCGCGCACGTTGCCCGGCCATTCGTAGGCGAGCAGGCGCTCGGCCGCCGCGGGCGAGAGGCCGCGCACGGACGAGTTGGCCTCCTTGGCAGAGCGGGTGAGGAAATGCTGCGCCAGGGCGAGGACGTCGTTGCCGCGATCCCGGAGCGGCGGCACGGGCACGTGGATGACCGCCAGGCGGAAGAACAGATCCTCCCGGAAGCGTCCTTCGCGGACGGCCGCCTCGAGGTCGCGGTTGGTCGCGGTGATGACGCGCACGTCGCAGGGCACCTCGGCGTCGGAGCCCACGGGGCGCACCGAGCGCTCCTGGAGCGCGCGCAGCAGTTTCGGCTGGAGCGAGAGCGGCAGGTCGCCGATCTCGTCGAGGAAGAGCGCGCCGCCATGGGCCTGCAGGAAGAGGCCGGTGCGCGCGCCGCGGGCGTCGGTGAACGCACCGCGCACGTGCCCGAAGAGATCGCTTTCGATGAGGGCCTCGGGAATGGCCGCGCAATTGACGGCCACGAACGGCCCCGCGCTGCGGCGGCTGCGCCGGTGGACGGCGCGCGCCACGAGCTCCTTTCCGGTGCCGCTCTCGCCGGTGATGAGCACCGACGCGGTGGTGGGCGCCGCCCGCTCGACGAGGTCGTAGACCGCCTGCATGGCTGCGCTCGACCCGAGCAGATCGCCGAAGCCGCGCGCGTCCTCGACGACGCGGCGCAGGGTCTGGACCTCGGCGCGTAGCGAGCGGTGCTGGATGGCGCGCTCGAGGGCGACCGTCAGCGCGTCGATGTCGACCGGCTTGGTGAGGAAGTCGTAGGCCCCTGCGCGGATGGCGCCAATCGCCGCCTCGAGGCTGCCGAAGGCCGTCATGAGGACGACCGGGACGTCGGGACGGCTCGCCGCGACGCGCTCGCACAGCTCGAGCCCGCCGACGCCTCGCATCTCGAGGTCGGCCAAGACGACGTCGGGCTCGACGGTGTCGAGCATCTTCAAGGCCTCGTCAGGGACGGTGCTCGAGGCGACCGCGAAGCCCGCCCGGCGCAGGCCGACCTCGAGGAACTCGCACAAGGGTTGATCGTCGTCGACGACGAGAATGGTGCCTTTCATACGGCCTCCGCTTGATTGGGCGTCATGTCCTCCGCCTCGAGAACGATCTCGAAGCGGCTCCCATGCCCCGGTGTGCTGATGACGTTGATCCATCCCCCGTGCTCAGCGACGATGCCGTGCGCGACGGCGAGCCCGAGACCGGTGCCTTCGCCGACGCTCTTCGTGGTGAAGAACGGTTCGAACAAGCGAGGAACGTGCTCGGCGGGGATGCCGACGCCTTCGTCCTCGACCACGACCTGCCAGTAACCAGTTGCGTCTCCATTCCTTGCAGGCGGCGTGCCATGCGAGGGTCCGGGTCCCGCCTCGACGTGGAGGCGACCCCCGTCCGGCATGGCCTGGATCCCGTTCACCAGGATGTTCGTCAAGGCCTGCTGAAGCTGGTTGGGGTCGGTGCGGATGCGCATCGGGTTGGGCGCCGGCTCGACGTCGATCGTGACCGCCCGACCCCGGGCCAGCACGCCGAGCATGTCGGTCGTCCGGGTGATGATCTCGCGCAGGTCGACGACGGCGGCGCGGGTACCCCGTCGTCGCGCGAAGTCCAGGAGCTGGCGGATGATGGTGGTCATGCGATCGGACTGCTCGGCGATGACGCGGGCGCTGCCGGTCACCTCCTCGGGCGACAGGGCTCCGGACGCGATCAGCTTGGCCCGGCCGCCGACGACGTTGAGGGGCGTTCCCAGCTCGTGCGCGACGCCGGACGCGAGCTGTCCTACGGTCTTCAGGCGGTCGGCATGCCGGAGCTGCTCGAGCGTCGCGATGCGCGCCTCGGTCTCCACCCGGACCCGTTCCTGCGCCTGGGCGAGCCGATCGCAGGTGACGTTCAGCTCGGCCGCCAGGCTGCCGATCTCGTCGCGCTGCCGTAGGCCGAGGCGCTGCGAGAGGTCGCCGGCACCGATGCGGCGTGCCTGATCGGCGAGCGCGCGCATCGGGCGCCCGACGAAGACGACGCCGAGCCACATCGCCGCCGCGCCGCAGACGAGGATCAGCACGATGAGCGTGCCGAGGATCTGCAGCTCGGTGCGGCGCAGGAAGCTTCGCTGTGGATCGAGGGGCTCCGACAGCTCGATGGCCGCCACCCGGGTACCCCCCACGACGATCGGCACGTAGGTCGACTGGTGCTCGTTGCCGACCTCGTCGGTGCGCACGATGTGCGCCTCGTCGCCGCGCAGCAGGTGCTCCCGAGCCCCCGGCGTGAGGGTCGCGAGGTCGCCCGGCCGATCGAGCCAGATCCAGCGGAGGTTCACGCGGGTCTCGGCCTGGCGGATCCGCTCGAGCAGGGCCCGCGCGTGCTCGACGCCGGCCCCGGCCGCGTCGGCCTCCAAGGCCACCCGGAGCGCCTGGCCCATCGCACGCTCGTCGTGCGCCATGTCGGACTCGAAGAGCGTGACCTCCCGGCGAAGCTGGAGGGCCGCGTCGATCCCCATGACCACGAAGATCGTGACCACGAGCGCCAGGATGAGCTTGCGAGTGAGCTTCAAGTTGCCACGTCCACCACGATGACCTAGCTTCGCCGCTCATGCTCGACGTCGACCCCGCCATCCTGGGACAGGAATTCGACCGCGCGGAGCACGAGGCTGTGACGGCCGAGGAGCTCGTTTCATTCGCCCGGGCGCTCGGAGAGACCGACCCCCGCTATACTCAGGCGGGGCCGGACCTGATCGCGCATCCGACCTATTGCGTGCGCTTCAAAGGGCAGAAGTTCTTCCCCGATACGCTCCCGGAAAAGCTCAGGTTTCGTATGAGCTTCGATGCCGGGAAGGACATCCAGCTCGGGACCCCGATCCGGCCCGGAGATCGCATCGCCGTCAGCTCGACGCTTCATGAAGTCTACGAGAAGACCGGCCGCACCGGCTCGATGGTGTTCGTGGTCGTTCGCTTCACGATGACGAACCGCCGGGGCGAGACCGTCGCGGTCGTCGACAATCGCTTCATGTACAAGGGACTCGAGGGCTGAGTCGTGCGCTTCGACGAGGTCGCCGAAGGCGACGAGATCACCCCGCACGACCTGCGGCACTCGAAGGACGCCGTGCGCGCCTATGCGCGCGCCTGCGAGATCTACTTCCCCCGCTTCACCGACGACGAGGGCGCCCGGCGCGAGGGCCTCCCCGAGATGATCACGCCGGGCAACATGAGCATGGGGCTGCTCTCGGCGTACCTCGAGGGATGGGCCGGTATCGGCGCGCTGCGTCGTCTCGGCACGACGTTCCGCGGGCTCGTCCTGGCTGATCGGACGATCCGGCTCTGCGGCGTCGTCACCGAGCGGGACGACTCGGCGCGCACCGTCGAGGTCGACGTGTGGATCGAGAGCGACGAAGGCGAGCGCCTCGTCATCGGCACCGCGACCCTGCAGCTCGCCTGATCTCGAAAAGCGCCTTGTCACTACCGGCGCGCGTGAGCTATAGGGGCGCCAAGCAGGGAAGCGGAGATGGTGCGTGGGGGTGGCAGTGGCGTGACACGGATGGCACCCGACGTCACGAACGGAGTACGGCGCGAGCCCGCGTGGCGCGCGACGCCCGAGGACGATGCGTTCGGGTTGGACGTCGCGCTGCGCGAGCGCGTGATCCCGCTCTTCCGCTTTCTCTACGAGCGCTACTGGCGCGTCGAAGCGCTCGGCCTGCACAACCTGCCGAAATCGGGACCCGCGCTCTACGTCTCGAACCATTCGGGCGCGCTGCCGTTCGACGGCGCGATGATCTGCACGGCGCTCCACCAGCACGACGGCCGCGTGCTCCGCTTCCTGTACGACCGCTTCGTCGCCAACGTCGCGCCGGTGGAGGCGTTCTACCGCAAGGTCGGCGGCGTCACCGCGTCGCGCGAGAACGCGCTCGAGGTCTTGAAGCACGACGGCGAGCTGCTGATCTTCCCCGAAGGCGTCTCGGGTGTCGCGAAGCCGTTCAGCGATCGCTACCGGCTGCGCTCGTTCAGCCCGGGCTTCGCGCGCATCGCGCTCGCGCTCGGCGTGCCGGTGATCCCGGTCGCGGTCGTCGGCGCCGAGGAAATCTATCCCCTCGTCGGACGGGCCGAGGGCGTGGGAAAGCTCTTCGGGATGCCGTACGTGCCGATCACCCCGTTCTTCCCCATCCTGGGGCTTCTCGGGGCATTGCCGCTGCCGACGAAATGGTTCATCAAGTTCGGTAAGCCGATCCAGCTCTCGGTCGCGGACGACGAGGCCAAGTGGCTGCGCGCTCGGCTCGAAGCCATGAAGGTGCGACGCAAACTGCAGGCGATGGTCACGCGGTTGAAGCAGCGACGGCGCTCGGTGTTCTTCGGATGACGCCGCCCACCGTCACGGCGCCCCGGACCTACCTGCGCATCGGCGCCGCCGTCTATCCCGTCTACGGCGATCCGCTGCGGGGCTGGAGCCTGCGCGCGGAGGACTTCGGCGGCCTCCTGGCGGCGCCGCCGTACGCGTACGAATCGATCGACGAGCTCTTCTTTGCGATCGTCAATCTGTGGGCGCAGGCGACGGGCGCGGGACGGCGCGCCGGCGCCGAGCTCGCCCAGTAGGCGCGCTCAAGCGCCGTCGTCGGCGACCGACCCGAGCGCGAGCGCGGCGGCTCGCGCGCGGCCGAGCGAGACGAGCGCGTCCATGCCGACGAGCCCGCCGTCGGTTCCGTCGCCGGAGAGCCCGCTCGCCGAGCCGCCCACCGCGAAGAGCCCAGGGATCGGCGCACCCGAAGCGTGCTGCACGCGTCCGGCGGCATCCACCTTGAGGCCGCCCAGCGTGGCGCGCCGTGCGCCTGTCACACGAATGCCCGAGAACGGCGCCTCGAGCGGCCCCCCGCTTCGCTGGCGGCCGAACGGATCGCCGCCGGGTTCGAGGTTCGCGTTGTACGTCTCGAGTGTCGGCGCGAGACCCGCCTCGGCGAGCTCGAGCTGCTTTGCGAGCATGGCGACGCTGCTCCCGCGGCGCGCCGTCCGCGGCAGGACGACGCGCGCGAAGAACGGATCGTTGGCAGCCACGGCGCTCGTCACGCGCTCGTCGAACAGGAGATAGGCGACCCTTCCCGGCTGGGCGCGAACGTCGAGCGCCAGCGCCAGCGCGTCCTTGGTCTCGTCGGCGAACCGCTTGCCGAGCTGGTTCACCAGGATGCCGCCGAGGTCGGCGACCGCGCGCGGCACTGCGAGGTGGCTCGGCTGCGCGAGGAACGGTGTCACCGCACACGCGCCCATGTGGGAGGTTGCGGCGCTGACGGGTCCCGCGAGGCGCAGGGCGTCGCCCTTGCCGCCGAACGCACCCAGATGAGGAAGATCCTTCACGTCCGGACAGTGCGCCGCGACGAGGTCGTCGTTGGCGACGAAACCGCCACACGCAAGCAGGACGGGCCCCATGACGACGGCGGCACCGCGCCGATCGGGGCGGACGGCGACACCGGTGACCGTGCCCGTCTCGTCGGCGATGAGACGCTCGACCTCGGTCGCCGCGCGCACGCGGATGTGGGTGTGATGCGAGGCGTGCCGCACGAGCGTCGCTACGAGGCTGGCGCCGCCCTGCTCGCCGACGGCATGGAGCCGGGGCGCGCTGTGGCCGCCCACCGCGGTCCTGGACTGGAGCGTCACCTGGACGCCGCAGCGGTCGGCGAGCCAATCGACGAGACCCGCGCTCTGGGCGACCAGCGCGGCGGCCTCGTCCGTTTCCAGGTAATGCCGGGTGGTCGCCCGCAGGTCGGCGATCAGGCGATCGGGCGTGTCGTGGACGTCGGCGACCCGCTGGAATCGGGTGCCTGCGGCGGCGATCGCCTCCGACTCGGTTCCGGCCCCGCCCCCGAGCTCCTTGGCGCGCTCGAGCAGCGCGACGCGGTGCCCGTGATCGGCCGCAGTGATCGCCGCGACGAGCCCGCCGACGCTCGCCCCGACGACGATCAACCCCACAGATTCGTGTCGTTCTGCCGCCGCCATCGGGCGCGCCTTAGCCGGCTGGCGGCGACCAAGTCAAGGAAGCAGTCGCCGCAGGATGGCGTCCACGTGAATTTGCAAAAAACACTCCGCCGTTCACAATCGCGCGATGCGGAGGTTCGAGGAGGCGGGACGATGGGGGGTACGGATCGCCGTCAGCCTCGGAATCGTCACGTACATCCTGGTCGACGTCGACCGGCAGCACCTGTGGGAGTCGCTGACGGGCGTGCGCGTCTCCTGGGTCGCCCTCGCCGTGGCGCTGTACCTGGTCGGGCAGGGGATCTCGGCCCTCAAGTGGTCGGTGCTCGGACGATCGGTCGGGTTGCGGGGCAGCTACCTCGAGTACGCGCGCTTCTACTTCATCGGTATGTTCTTCAACTTCCTCGGCGTCTCGACCCTTGGCGGGGACGTCGTCCGCGCCCTCTACCTCGGCCGCGGTCACCGGCCGGGGCTGGCGCTCAACTCCGTGCTCTTCGATCGCGTGAGCGGCCTCGCGATCCTCATGGCGCTCGGCTCGATCACGCTCCTCGCCTATCCCCAGTACCACTTCGCCGGCCCGATCAGCTTCGCCCTCATGGCAGGCGGCATCGTTCTCGTCGTCGGGTGGTGGACGTGCCCGCGGCTGGTGAAGCTGCTGCCGAAGGACAATCGCATCCGCCGCCAGGTGGAGACGGACCTGGCGCCGTTCTGGAGAGATCGTCGCGTGCTCCTCCGCGCCGCCGGGCTCTCGCTCGTCTTTCACCTCTCACAGGTGGGTGTGCAGTGGCTGCTCGGCCGCGCGGTGGGCGTGACGCTGCCGTTCTCGTATTGCCTCGTCTTCCATCCGGTGCTCTCGATCATGATGGCGCTCCCGGTCAGCATCGGCGGCTTCGGGGTTCGCGAGGGCGGCTACCTCTACTTCCTCGGCCTCATCGACGTGCAGGACTCGGTCGCGGTCACGATGGGCCTGCTCTGGTGGGTCGTGACGGCCATCGCCGGCCTCGTCGGCGGCGCCATCTTCTTTGCGACCGGCGCCGAGCTTCCGAAGCTCCGCCTCCGCCGCGAAGAGCACAGCGCGACCGCCGCGTAGGCGCACCCGCCTCAGCGAAGATCGGCCGCGAGCCGGATCGTGGCGAGCGTGACCTCCGCCGCCGCGACCATGTCGCTCACCTTGAGCCACTCCTTGGTGGTGTGGATCTCGCGCATGCCGGTACCGAGGTTCACGACCTCGAGACCCCGTTGGTTCAAGATGTTCGCGTCGCAGCCGCCGCCCATGCCGGCCGCTTCGATCGTCCGTCCGACGTCCGCCGCGGCCTGGCGGAGGAGCCGCATGATGGCTGCGTCGTCGGAGACGTTCATGGCCGCGTAGCTCGGCTCGATCCGCACCTCGACGGCCGAGCCGGGCGCGCGTCGCGCGGCGTCCTCGAAGCAGCTCCGCATGTGTGCGCACTGGGCGTCCAGCTTCGCGGCGTCGTGGCTGCGGGCCTCGCCCAGGATGCGCACCTCGTCGGGAATGATGTTGACGGCGCGCCCGCCCGAGACGACACCCAGGTTCGCCGTCGTCTCGGCGTCGATGCGCCCGAGCCGCATGCGCGAGATCGCGTCGGCTGCCACCTGGATCGCGCTCACGCCCTGCTCCGGCGCCATGCCGGCGTGCGCCGCCCGCCCACGCACGACGACCTCGAGGTGATTCGACCCCGGCGCGCGCGTGAACACGAAGCCGACGGCGTCGCTGTCGAAGACGAGCCCGGCGCGTGCACGCACGCGCGTGATGTCGAGGTGGCGCGCCCCGAGCAGGCCCAGCTCCTCGCAGATCGTGAAGACGATCTCGAGGGGCGGGTGCCGGAGCGACCGCTCGCGGCACACACGCAGGCACTCCAGGATGATCGCGACGCCCGACTTGTCGTCACCGCCGAGCACCGTCGTGCCGTCGGTGCGGATGACGTCGCCCTCGACGACGGGTTTCACGCCGACGCCCGGCTCGACCGTGTCCATGTGTGCGCAGAGCAGGAGCGGCGGCGCATCGGTCGTGCCTCGCACGTGCGCGATCAGGTTTCCGATCTCGCCGCCGACCTTGGCGCCGGCGTCGTCGAACTCGACGTCTGCGCCCAGCTCGCTCAGCTCGGTTGCGAGCCGCTTCGCGATGTGGCCCTCGCGCTTCGAGAGGCTGTCGATGCGGACGAGCTCGAGGAGGAGATCGCGGATGCGGTCCGCCTGGATCATGCACGGAGCATGACGTATCGTGCCGGCGTGACGCAACGGGAGGCACGCGCGCCCGTGCTCGTGGCCGGAGCGGGCGCGCTCGGCTCGGTATTCGGCGGGCTGCTGGCGCGTGCGGGATGGCCCATGGTGCTGCTCGGGCGCGCCGAGCACCTGGACGCCGTGCGCACGAGCGGGCTCCGCATCGAAGGCCTGTTCGGCGAGCACGTCGTGCGCGGCCTCGAGATCGCGACCGACTCCGCCGCGCTTCGCCGCACGTTCGCGACCGTCCTCGTCACCGTGAAGTCGTACGACACGTCGGCGACGGTGCGCGCGATCGCGCCGCACCTCGCGCCCGATGGACATCTCGTATGCCTGCAGAACGGTCTCGGCAACCTCGAGCAGGCGGCGGAGATCGTGGGGCTGCGGCGCGTGCTCGGCGCACGCGTGATCTTTGGCGCGGAGCTGCTCGCGCCGGGACGCGTCCGCGTGACCGTCAACGCCGCGCCGGTGCTGGTGGGCAGTCCGGATCCCGCAGACGGCGCCCGCGCGGCCGCGGCCGCCGAATGGGCGGGCGCGTTCGCCGCCGCGGGCATTCCCTCGGAGCCGACGGCGAACCTGGCGGGAGAGCTGTGGGCCAAGGTGTTCTACAACGCGGCGCTGAACCCGTTGGGCGCGCTGCTCGGCGTGCCGTATGGCCATCTCGCGGAGGACGCGGACACGCGCGCGCTCATGGACGCCGCGATCGACGAGGCGTTCGCCGTTGCCCGCGCGTCGGGCGTGGCGCTCCGCTGGCCGGACGCCGCAGCGTATCGCGACGTCTTCTACGGCGCGCTCGTGCCGCCGACCGCGGCGCACCGCTCGTCGATGCTGCAGGACCTGGAGCGCGGGCGGCCCACCGAGATCGAGGCGATCAACGGCTACGTCGCGCGGCGCGGACGCGAGGTCGGGATCGCCGTGCCCGTCAACACGACGCTCACGCACCTGATCCGGGCCCGCGTTCGGCGGTCCCGCCTCGGCGAGGGATCATGGAGTCATTGACGCTCGACCGCGCGACGCTCGACGCGATGCTCGCCCACGCGCGCGAGGCGCACCCCGACGAATGCTGCGGAGCCGTCGTCCGCCGCGGCGGGCGCGACGTCGTGCATCGGTTCACCAACATCCAGAACGAGCTGCATGCGAAGGACCCGCAGACCTATCCGCGCACGGCGGCGACGGCGTACACGCCGAGGCAGAACGAGCTGTTCGCGGCGCAGCGCGACGGCGACCAGCCCGGCTCGCAGCTCCTCGTCTTCTACCACTCGCACGCCATCAACGGCGCGTACTTCTCGGACGAGGACAGGAAGAAGGCCGTGGAGCCCTGGGACGAGCCCAACTACCCCGACGTGACGTACCTCGTCGTGTCGGACGCGCGCGAAGTCGGCGAGGCCAAGGCGTTCTGCTGGGACGAGTCGCGCCGGGAGTTCGTCGAGGTGGCGATCGAGGTTCGTGGATGAGCGATCCCGCGGTGACGGCGCGCGCGGCAAGCCTCGGCGCTGTGGTCGGCGGCGTGCGGCTCCCGTTCTGCGTCATGAACGCGTCGGGGGCGGCGACGACGGCGAGCGAGCTGCGCGCGCTCGCGCACTCGCGCACCGGTGCGATCGTGCTCCCGCCGATGACCGTGCGCCCGTTCCTGCATCCCCAGTTCCGCTCGCTGCACAATCCCGGATTCGACAAGTTCCTGCCCTTCGTCCGTGAGCTCGCGCGGGACGCGACACGCCCGGTGGTCGCGAACGTGGTCGGCGGCACGCCCGAGGAGTTCGGGTTCCTCGCCAAGTCGTTCGCCGACGCGGGCGCGGCCGCCGTCGAGGCGAACCTCGCCGACGAGTGGGTCGACGCGACGCTCATGCCGTTCGACGAGCCGGGACTCCTGGCCGAGATCGCGGGCCGGATCACGGCGGCGAGCCCGTGCTGGGTGAAGATTCCGGATCATCCGCGCATGCCGTACGCGGTCCTCGTCGAGACGCTGCTCGACGCCGGCGTCCGGGGCGTGGTGGCGCCCAACGCCTTCACCGGGTTCGAGAAGCTGCTGGTCGAAGCGCCGCGCCCCATCGACGTCGTGGTGGCCGGCGGCATCGCGTCCGCCTACGACGTCACCCGCGCGCTCGGAAAGGGCGCGCGTGCGGTGCAGGTCGAGGCCGATCTCCGCACCGAGGGCGCGGCCATCTTCGCGCGACTCGAGCGCGAGCTGCAGCGCACGCATTCCTAGCGTCGCCGGCGCGTTTCAGCCGCGGAGTGCGAGCGCGTCGCCGGCGTACCGTACGCCGAGCGGCTCGATCACGACCTCGCGCGCGCCGGTCTCGACGCGTCCGGCGACCCAGGCGGGAATGCCACCCTTCTCCGCGATGCCGACGACCCGGGCCGCGTCGCCCTCGGGCGCGTACACGGCGAACCCGGCGCCCATGTTGAACGTCGCGTACGCCTCGGCCGAGTCGAGCCCCGCACGATCCACGAGGAAGCGGAAGAGCGGCGAGAGCGGCGGCACCGCGTGCAGCACGTAGCGCAGCTCGCGGCGCGCACGCATGAGCTTGCGCCAGCCGTGGCCCGTGACGTTGGCGAGGTAGTGGACGTCGATTCCGGCCTCGAAGAGGTCGCGCACGACCGGCGGATAGAGCAGGGTCGGCGCCAGCAGCGCCTCGCCGTACGCGGTCCCGTCGCCGATGTCGGTCGCGTAGCCCTGGGGCAGCTCCTCGCCGAGCCGCCGTGCGAGCGTGAGGCCGTTCGCATGGACGCCGTTCGAGGCGAGAAGCACGATGGCGTCGCCGGGCGCCAGCCGATCGCCGAGGACGAGACGACTCTTCGGCCGCACGACGCCGACACAAGCGCCGCCGAGGTCGATCGTCCCGGGTGCGATGATGCCGCTCAAAGCGGGCGTCTCGCCGCCCCCCCAGGTTGCGCCGCACGCTTCGCACGCCTCGGCCCAGCCACGCACGAGGTCACCCGCGCGCTCGCGATCGTCGAACCAGCTCGACGCGCCGACCGCCCAATACGCCGTCACGACTTGCGGCTCGGCGCCGACCACGGCGACGTCGTTCACGATCATCGCGACCGTGTCGCGCGCGAGGGCGTCGTAGTACGTCTTGCCGGTCACCGAGCGCATCGCGTCCGCGACCAGGTTCTTGGTCCCGAGACCCTCGATCACGAAGGCGCGGTACGCGTCGGGCTCCTCCCAGACGTACGCGCTCTCGCCGCGGCTGCCGGGCACTTCGACGAGGCCGAAACGCGCGAGCTGCCCCGCCGTCGACGCGGCGGCCCGTTGCGCGAGGACCTTGGCGGGATCGAGCGACCCGTAGTCGACGCCGCTCCCGCTGTACGAGAGCGGCGGCGTCGCGGGCTGCTTTCGACCCTTCACCCGAGCCGCTTCGCGAGCGCCTGGCGCTGCTTCTCCATCTCGCCCGGCAGGCGGCCGTCGAACTTGGAGAAGAACTCGCCGACGCTCTGGGCCTCGGCGCGCCAGTCGTCCTTCGACACGGAGAGAAGCTCGGCCATGGCCGCGTCGCTGACGTCGATGCCCGCCCGGTCGATGCCGTCCCGGCTGGGCAGCATGCCGATCGGCGTCTCGACGGCCTGGCCCTTGCCGGCGCATCGCTCGAGCACCCAGCGCAGGACGCGCATGTTCTCGCCGAAGCCCGGCCAGATGAACTTGCCCTCGGGCGTCTGCCGGAACCAGTTGACGTGGAAGATCCGCGGCGGCTTCGGCACGGCGGTGCCCATGTGCAGCCAGTGCCCGAAGTAGTCGGCCATGTTGTAGCCGCAGAAAGGCAGCATCGCCATGGGATCGCGGCGCACGACGCCGACCGCGCCCGACTGCGCGGCGGTCGTCTCCGAGGCGACCGACGCCGCGACGTACACGCCGTGCTTCCAATCGAACGACTCGAGCACGAGCGGCGCGGTGCGCGCGCGCCGTCCGCCGAAGATGAAGGCCGAGATCGGCACGCCGCGCGGGTTCTCCCACTCGGGCGAGATCGACGGGCACTGGCGCGCCGGCGCCGTGAAGCGCGAGTTCGGATGCGCGGCCTTCTCCGTCGAGCCCTTCGCCCACGGCCGGCCGCGCCAGTCGGTCAGGTGCGCGGGCACGTCGCCGTCGATGCCCTCCCACCACGGACAGCAGTCGTCGGTGACGGCGACGTTGGTGAAGATCGAGTTCGCCCGCAGCGTGTCCATGGCGTTCTTGTTCGTCTTGGACGACGTGCCGGGCGCGACGCCGAAGAAGCCGGCTTCGGGATTGATCGCCCACAGGCGGCCGTCGGGGCCGGGGCGGAGCCACGCGATGTCGTCGCCGACCGTCCACACCTTCCAGCCCTTCTGCGATGCGGGCGGGATCAGCATGGCGAGGTTCGTCTTGCCGCAGGCCGACGGAAACGCGGCCGCGACGTAGTGCGTCTCACCCTCCGGGCTCTGCAGGCCGAGGATCAGCATGTGCTCGGCGAGCCAGCCTTCCTCGCGCGCCTGCACGCTCGCGATGCGGAGCGCGAAGCACTTCTTGCCGAGGAGCGCGTTGCCGCCGTAGCCCGAGCCGACCGACCAGATCTCCTTCGTTTCCGGGAAGTGGCAGATGAAGCGGCGCTCGGGCGAGAGGTCGCCGAGCGAGTGCAGCCCGCGGACGAAGTCGGGGCTGCTACCGAGCTGCTTCGCGGCGGCGTCGCCCATGCGCGTCATGATGCGCATGTTGGCGACGACGTACGGGCTGTCCGTGATCTCGATGCCGACCTTGCTGAGCGGTGAGCCGACCGGGCCCATGACGTACGGGATCACGTACATGGTGCGGCCCTTCATGGCGCCGTCGTAGAGCGCGCCGACTTTCTTCTTGGCCTCGCCCGGCTCCATCCAGTTGTTGGTCGGACCGGTGTCGTCCTTCTGCTTCGAGCAGATGAAGGTGAGGTGCTCGGTGCGCGCGACGTCGCTCGGGTCGCTGCGGTGCAGGTAGCAGTTCGGGTACTTCGACTCGTTCAGGCGGTGGAGCGTGCCCGACTCGAGCATGCCGTCGATCAGACGGCGGTTCTCGCCCTCCGAGCCGTCGACCCAGTGGATGTCGGTAGGCTTGGTGAGGGCTGCGATGTCGTCGACCCAACTCTTGAGCGCGGTGTTCACGAGGAACCTCTGAGACGGTGGGGATTCGGTTGCCGGGGGCGCGGAGTGTAACCGCGCCCCACGGCTTTGGGCAAATGATCGGTGGCGAGGGAATTCAAGCGGTTGGAAGTCTCGCGACGGCCGACCACACGAGCCCTATGCCGAATGCGGCCTCCCACACCACGCCGACCCACCCCATGAGGCCGGGGTTGCCGTCGATCGAGATGCCGAGTGTACGCCCGGCGCACAGCCCGAGCCAGAGCAACCCCGCCATGAGGAGCGCAGAGCGCTTACCCGGAGGATCGATCGCGCCCCAGAGCGTGAAGGCACCCAGCACGGTGAAGAGCCCGCCGTAGACGGCGCGCGCTTCCGAGAGTGCGAGCGCCGGCTGCGTCGGCACGAGCGGCGCGAAGCCGACGAAGGTCATCGCGCGCTCGGGCGACGCGAGCCCGCCCAGACCCATCGCTACGGTGATGGCGCCCAGGACGCCGGCGACGACGCGAGGGTTCATCCGTATGCCTCCATGTCCAGGGCGCGCCCGGTGAGCGTGTGCGAGGTGGCCGCTTCGATTCGCACGGTGACCAGCGCGCCCGGCGCGGCCGGACCGGGCAGGACCACCGTCCGGAAGTCGGCTGACTTCCCGGTGACCCACCCCGCCGGACGCTTCGCGGCGCCCTCGACCAGCACCTCGACGTCGCGCCCGATCTGCGCCCGGTTGCGCTCGCTCGAGTGCCCTTCCTGGAGCGCGATCAGCCGCTGGAGCCGGCGGGCCTTCTCGATCTCGGACACGTCGTCGTCCCATTTGAACGCGCGCGTGCCTTCGCGTGGCGAATACTTGAAGAGGAAGGCGGAATCGTAACGCACGCGTTCCATGAGCGCGTAGGTCGCATCGAAGTCGGCGTCGGTCTCGCCCGGGAAGCCGACGATGACGTCCGTCGAGAGTGCGATGCCGGACACACGCGTGCGAAGCTGGTCCACCAGCCGCTCGTAGTCGGCGACCGTGTAGTCGCGTGCCATTCGGGCGAGCACGGCGTCCGACCCCGACTGCACCGGCAGATGGAGCTGCGGCATCACGGCCTCGTACTCCGCCATCGCCTCGATCACATCGGCCGACATCTCTGCCGGATGCGGCGAGGTGAACCGGATGCGTCGCAGACCGGGAACCGTCGCCATCTCGCGCAGCAGGCGCGCGAAGTCCCAGTCGTCGCACCGGTACGCGTTGACGGTCTGCCCGAGCAGGACGACCTCGCGCGCACCCGCGTCGGCCGCGGCGCGCACCTGCTCCAGAAGCACGGGGCCGGGCAGGCTGCGCTCCCGGCCGCGCACGTAGGGCACGATGCAGAAGGTGCAGAAGCGATCGCACCCCCGCATGATCGTCACCCACGCCCGCACGCCGCCCTCGCGTGCGACCGGGAGGTCGGCGTAGGTCTCGTCGGGATCGAGACGCAGCCCCAGGTGGGGATCCGTCTCGCCCGCGTCGAGGAGCGCCGGGAGGTGCCGGTAGCCGTCCGGTCCGACGAGGAGGTCGACCTGCGGCGCGCCGTCACGCAGCTTGTCGCGCAGGTGCTGCGCCATGCAGCCGGTGACGCCGATGCGGACCGACGGCCGCTTCGTCTTGTAGCGCCCGAGGTCGCCGAGCCGTCCAAGCACGCGCGCCTCGGCATGCTCGCGGATCGCGCACGTGTTGAGGAGGATGACGTCGGCGGCGTCGGGGGCGTCGACCCGGTCGTATCCGTGCCGTCCGAGCGTACCGAGGATCAGCTCCGTGTCGGCCACGTTCATCTGGCAGCCGTACGTCTCGATGTAGACGGTGGGCACGGAAAGGCGAGTCTTAACCGGGGTTCCCCGGCCGAGCAACCCGGAGGGGCGGGCGAGCGGCTACTGCAACGAGATCAGCACGCACGAGACGCCCGAGACCGGATTGCCGCCGGCGTCCGATGCCGAGATGATCGAGCACGCGAGGTCCGCGGAGGAGACCGGAACGCCCGGCGTGCAATCGAACCGGACGTCGACCCACGCGCCGGGGCCGAAGGCGGCTCCGCCGGTCAGCACGTAGGTGATGCGGAGCCGATCGTCGATCGTGTCGCCGTTCGTGTCGGAGTCGACGCCGAGGAGGACCCCTCCGCGCCCGGTGACGTCGATCAGGTGATCGCCGTTCGGGTCGGTCTCGAAGCCGCTTCCCGGGAACGTCACGACTGGACCGTAGCTCAGCTGCGCCACGGCCCCGCCGAGGTTGCCGGTCGAGACGCCGAGGCGCGCGACGACACCGTCGCCGTCGCACGTCGTGCCGAACGGCAGGGTCGTGGTCGTGGTGCTGGTCGACGACGTCGTGGAGGTGCTGGTCGTGGAAGGAAGACTCGTCGACGTCGAGGTCGTGGTGGTGCTGCTGGTCGACGTCGACGTCGTGCTCGACGTGCTGGTGCTGGAGGTGCTCGTCGACGTGCTGCTGCTCGACGAGGTCGACGTCGAGGTCGTGGTGGGCGTGGTCAGCGCATCGACCAGGGTGGCGACGCATGCGTCGATCTGGGTCTCGACGTCGAAGGCGTTGCCCGTCGGGGGCTGGCAGTCGTTGGGCTCCTTCGCTTCGAGCTTGGCGAAGCACCCCTTGGCCGGCTCCTGGCCGCCGTCGAACTTGACTCGAACCTTGTCGATGCACCCGCCCGTGTTGGGATCGGTGCTCTTGCCCGGCGTCGCCGCGACCTGCCGGCACTTGAGGAGACCCAGGAGCTTCTTCGCGGCGCATTTGAACTTGCCTGCCCCGCACTTCGACTGGTCGATCGGCGCCGGATCGATGGCGGTGACGAACGAATCGACGCAGGCGTCGACGAGGCCCTGCGCGAGCTGGGTGTCGTCGATCGTGAGGCAATCGTTGGGGGCCTTGCCTTCGAGCTTCTCGAAGCAGCCCTTGGCCGGCTCGATACCGCCGTCGAACTTGTCCTGGAGCTTGTCGAGGCAGCCGCCGGCGTCGACGTCCGCGGGCTTGCCGGGGCTGGTCGCGATCTGCTGGCACTTGAGGAGCCCGCCCACCAGCTTCGAGACGCATTTCGCCTTGCTGGCGAGGCACTTGGCCTGCTGGGCGTGCGCCCGCGGTACGGCGAGAGGGAAGACGAGGGCAAATGCGGCCAGCAGATACGGCGTTCGCTCCATTGCTCCGACCTCCCTGTCGCGCTGCGCGATCCCCCGATCGACGCTGGAACTTGTACCGCCCGGGCGCAACAGCAGGTTTAACTCACCATCAACGCTTCGTGACAGCTCGTCACTCCTGCCGAGACGCGTGATAGGAGGGCGTCGTGCAAATCATCCCGCGATGTCTCCTCGTTCTCGCGCTACTCGCCGTTCCGCTCACCCCGAGCCATGCCGCCGAATGCGGCAACGGCGTCCGCGAGGCGGGCGAAACGTGCGACGACGGCAACACGTCGAACGACGACGACTGTCCGGCGAACTGCAAGGAAGAGGCGTGCACCCCGGTGCCGAGCGCGGTGCGCGACGCGACCGTGTCCTGGAACGCGCCCGCGCCCGTCGTCGGTCTCACGCTGCTGCTCGACTACCCCGAGGGGAAGGTGAACCTGCCCGCGAACGGCTCGGACGCGCAGCGCGGCGCGCTGACGAACTTCCCGCCCGCGACGACCGAGCAGCACAACAACCTCGGCATGGGGGGGCACGCGCTGCGCGAAGTGGTGATCAAGGCGACGCCGATCACGCCCAGGCCTGGAACGCTCTTCCGGGTCCACTTCTTCGACTGCGAGGGCGCGACGCCGCCCGTTGCGAGCGATTTCTCGTGCACCGTGCGGCATGCGTTCGCGCCCGACGGTACGACCGAAGTCGCAGGGACCACGTGCAGCGTCAGCGTGCCCTGACGGCGACCCCGCGACTGTTCACGCGACGTTCACCGCTTCGTGCGCGTACGGTCGCGTCCCATGCGCTATCGAGCGTCCATGAAGTGGACGGTCGTTTTGGGCGCCGCCGTCGTGCTCGGTGTGCGCGTCGTGGCCGCGGACCCGCTGCCGCCCGAATTCGGCGGCGGCGAGACGCCCGCCACCAAGGACGTGCTGAAGAGCGAATCGGCGGTTGCGAAGAACCTCGACAAGTTCTCCGCCGCGCTGGCGAAGTGCTACGCCGCCGGCATCAAGGCGATCTTCGCCGGCCTGCCCGATCCCGGACCCGACTGCATCGCGACCGCGAGCACGAAGTACGACACGGCGTCCGCGAAGCTCGTGCCGCCGCCGTGCATCGACCAGGCGGGGCTCCGCGGCGCCGTCCAGGCCGACTTCGCGTTCACGGTGAACCGCGGCTTGTTCTGCGCGGGTTCCGCCGCGTTGCCCAATGCCTACGGCTTCCTCACCCGCCTTCCACCCGACGCCGACACGCTCAAGACCGAGAGCGCCGCCGCCAAGAACCTGGCGAAGCTCGCCGCCGCGCTCGCCAAGTGCTACGAGAAGGGCGTCGCCAACGTCGTCGCGGGGCGCGACTCCGCGCTCACCGCGTGCGCCGACAAGGCCCGCCTCAAGTACGACACTCAGGCCGCCAAGCTTCTGCCGCCCGCCTGCGTCGACCAGGCCGCCGTGGCCGACGGCATGGCCGCGAGAGCACGCGACTACAACGCTTCACGATTCTGCGACTAGTGCACCGCCGTCGTCATCGAATCAACGTGCCTAACGTGCGTCCCATGTGGCATGGGATGGCGGCGGATGGTGGTGGAGTTGACGACCAAGCAGCGGCGCGAGCTCGAGGAGCTCGTG
>Ga0187894_10000211_pt1 | contig 78417 bp, 79 predicted proteins | sample GBC1701081metaG_FD_136650 | JGI IMG/M metagenome (GOLD analysis project Ga0187894, IMG submission 136650) | White microbial mat communities from a lava cave in the Kipuka Kanohina Cave System on the Island of Hawaii, USA - GBC170108-1 metaG ... | reverse complement strand
GTGTGCTCCGGCCACGCTGCTTCCAACTCCGCGACCTTGGTCGGTCCCAGCTGAGGTAATTTTCGTGCCATGCCGTCCTTCTCAGCACCCACAGTGCCAGAGCGCAACGTAAATGGTATTACAAACAGGCCGGGGCGGATGCCGCGGCTTGTTCGAGCAGGATCCGCCAAGCCCCGATAATCAGGAAGTGGTCTGCCCCGACGCTCAAGCGGCGCCCGGCGCCGGCGCGGCCTCGGCGGGCGGCTCGGCGCGGACGCAGGTCACCTTCACCGGTGAGTTCTGCACCTTGCCGAAGATGGGGGTGAGCGCGGCGTTGGCGGCGTCGCGCCCGCGCGCGATGACGGCGATGTCCTCCGGCGCGATCTGGTCGGTCGGGTCGAGGAGATACCACTGGCCGCCCAGGTGGGCCTCGAAGCACGCGTGGAAATCCATCGGGTCGAGCCCGACGGCGAAGCCGCCGACGTAGCGCGCGGGGATGCTGAGCGCGCGGCAGAGCGCGATGGAGAGATGGCTGTAGTCGCGGCACACGCCCTGGCGGCTCTGCCAGACGTCGCAGGCCGAGCTCTGCCCGTTCGTGGCGCCCTGCTTGTATTCGAGGTTGGCGTCCACCCAGCGGCAGAGGGCGCGCACCTGCTCGGCGCGGTTCTCGATCGAGCCGAACAGTTCCCACGCCGGCTGGGCGAAGCGATCGCTCTCGCAATAGCGGCTCGGCAGCAGGTAGGTGAGGACGGTGAGCGGCAGGCGGCCGGGGCTGTCGGCTTTGACCTCGCCGGGCAGCGGCGGGCGGTTGATCTCCACGGTGGCGGAGTAGCGCAGCTCGAACGGCCCCGTCCGCGCCTCGGCGCGGACGACGCGGTTGCCCTTGGAGGTGGAGATCTTCTCCGGGGTGATCTCGGGCGTGAAGCGCAGCTCCTCGGCCGCAATGCGCTGCTGGGCGTCGGTGTTCGCGAGCACATTGAAGGTGAAGTGCGCCGTGGGCGCGAGCACCTGGTAACGGGGCGTGCAGCCGACCTGGAGAATCATGCGCGCCGGCAGTGTGGCCGCCATCAGCGCTCCGGCAACCGGAAGCTCCGGCCGGGGCCGGCGGGGGCTGGGCTCCAGCCGGTTGTGAAAGAGAAGGCGCGGACCCCGGGGAGTCCGCGCCGCGGAGGAAACCGGTCGCGAACCGGCTCAGAACTTGTAGCTGAAGCGGCCGTAGTAGAACGAGCCGTTGAAGCCCCACGGCGAGATGCCGTTGTAGGGGAAGATGCCGGCGTTGTTGTTCAGCGTGATGTTCCGGTCGGGGTAGATGTCGAGGAGGTTGTTCACGCCGACGGAGACGCTCAAGTGGTCGTTGTGCCGGTAGGCGATTTCGAGGTCGGTGATCCATTTGGCGTCGAAGTCCTGGATGACCTGGAAGTTCGCGCCGGCGGGGACGGTCGGGGCGGTGCGGATGCGGGCGCCGGCGGCGCGCTGGGCATCGACGACGGCCTGCGAGGCGCTGGTGCTGGCGACGAGCGAGACTTCGCCGTAGCGGATGTTGCGGAGGTTGACGGTGAATTTCTCCCACTGCCAGTTGACGTTGAGGTTGATGACGTCCTTGGGCGCGCCTTCCTCGACGCGGACGAGTTCGGTGAGGTCGAAGATGGGGGTGGTGACGCCGAGGGCGGCGAGCTGCGGCGGGGTGGGTTTGATCCCCTCGACGTTGGTGTCGTTGAAGTTGGCGCCGGCGGTGAAGGTCCACTTGCCGAGGCGGTCGGTGCGGTGGATGTAGCGGAGGTTGAGATCCACGCCGGAGGTCTCGGTGTCGACGGCGTTGGTGAAGAAGCGGCCGCCGGAGGCCTGGCCCTGGCCGTTGGCGATGAGGAAGTTCTGGACGGCGGCGCCGGTGAAGTTCGAGGAGAGGACGACGCGGTCGTCGATGGCGATGTTGTAGTAGTCCACCGAGGCGTTGAAGCGGTCGTTCGGCTGGAAGGTCAGTCCGATGGAGTAGTTGACGGACTCTTCGGAGGTCAGGGGCGAGGCGCCGAGCAACCGGGCGACGGGGTCGGTGACGGGGAAGGTCTTGTTTTCGAAGGGCACGCCGCCGATGAAGTTGGTGGCGGTGGAGCTGAACCATTGCTGGGCGAGGTGCGGGGCGCGGAAGCCTGTGCTGACGGAGGCGCGGCCGGCGATCTGCGGGCTGAACTCGAGGCGGCCGGCGAGTTTCACGTCGAAGGTGGTGCCGAAGTCGCTGTAATCTTCGAAGCGGCCGGCGAGGTTGAGGAGCAGGCGGTCGGTGGGGTTCAGCTCGAAGTCCACGTAGGCGGCGTAGCTGGTGCGGTCGATGTCGACGGCGTCGCTCGGCCGGAAGCCGGGGAAGACCTGCGCGCCGAGGGCGGCGAGGGCGCCGGCGTTGGGGCCGTCGAGGATGCGGAAGCCGCCGTCGCGGAAGGAGTCGGGTGCGCCGGCGGTGATCTCGTAGTTTTCCCACCGGTATTCGAGGCCGAAGGCGGTCTTGAGGGGCTGGTTGGCGAAATCGAGCGTGGTGGTGAAGTCGAGGTTGGTGGTCCACTGCCGGAAGCCGAGCGTGCCGGCGTTGAAACGGGTGGGGCTGGCGGCGCCGAGGGTGACGTTGTTCGAGTTGCTGATGTTGTAGTCGAAGTCGTTGCCGCCGTAAACGGTGCTGAAATCCCAGTCCACCCGCGGGCTGTGGCCGCGGAAGCCGCCGCCGATGGACCAGTCGGTGATGTCGGAGTTGATCAGCGGCAGGAAGCCGCTGGGGTGGATGGCGCGGACGGTGCGATCGTCGCCGGGGCGGCGGAAAAACCCGGCCGCCTGGCCCTCGCGCTCGCTGTAGCCGCCGAAGAAGTAAACTTCATCGCCGTCCTCCGAGGTCGGCTGGCTGGCGTTGAAGAAGAAGCCGAGGTCCTCGATGTCGGCGTCGCCCTGGCGGTGGTTGCGGCGGTTGGCGGCGGCTTCGCGCGGGTCGAAGGCGATGCCGGCCGGCGGGGCGCCGGTGCCGGAGCCGGCGGCGCCGGAAATGGTGGTGAGCGCGCCGGTGGCGATGTTGGTGCCGAAAAACTGCTGGCGCGTGTCGGGCAGGCTGCGGTTGGTGTTCTCCCGGTCGCGGTAGAACAGGTTGATGAAGAACCGGCCGTCCTTGCCGAAGGGCAGGCCGGCCCAGGCGCTGCCGTCGATCACCTCGCCGTCGCCCTCCCGCGTGACGCCGTAGAAACTGTCGTAGCCGTAGCCAGTGTCCTTGCGGAGGATGACGTTGATGACGCCGGCGATGGCGTCGGAGCCGTATTGGGCCGAGGCGCCGTCCCGCAGCACCTCGATGCGCTCGATCATGGAGACGGGGATGGTGTTGAGGTCCACCGAGACCGCGCCGCGGCCGACGGTGCCGTTGACGTTGACCAGCGAGCTGGTGTGGCGGCGCTTGCCGTTGACGAGCACGAGCGTCTGGTCGGGCGCGAGGCCGCGCAGCGTGGCGGGCCGGATGTGGTCGGTGCCGTCGCCGATCGTGGCGCGCGGGAAGTTGAACGACGGCACCAGCGCCTGGAGCAGCTGGTTGGTCTCGGTGGAACCGCCCTGCTTGAGCTCGGCGGCGACGACCACGTCGATCGGCACGGGCGACTCCGTGACCGTGCGGTCGCTGAAGCGCGTGCCCGTGGCCACGAAGGCCTCGAGCTGCACGACTTCCTGCGGCGGGGCGGCGGGCGCCGGCGCGGTCTGGGCGGCGAGGCTGGTGGCCAGGGCGAGGAGGACAAAGGCGGAAGCGCCGGAGCGGCGATCCCACGACATGGGCGCGCGCAGGATGCGGCCCGAAGCGAACGGGGTGGTTTTCATACAATTTGTCTGGTGGGGCGGGAGATGATTCCCGGCTGGTCTGCAGACGTTAACGAGCCTGCCTCTTTTAACAAGCCGCAAACGGCCGGCTCCTCCCGCCGCGGCGGATTTCGATTTGCGGCCGGCCCCGGCCCGGGAAAACTCCGCGCATGCCACCCCTCCCGCGGCCCAAGCTGATGCGACTCCCTCTTCCCCTGTGCCTCGCGCTCCTCGCCCACCCCGCGCACGCCCAGCGCAGCGCGGTCGAGGCGTCGCACGGCATGGTGGCCTCGGCGCACTTCCTCGCCTCGGAGGCCGGCGTCGAGATCCTCCGGAAAGGCGGCAACGCCGTGGACGCAGCCGCGGCCACCGGGCTCGCGCTCGCCGTGGTATTCCCCAACGCCGGCAACATCGGCGGCGGCGGCTTCATGATCATCCACCTGGCGGAGGGTCGCGATGTCGTCGTGGACTATCGCGAGACCGCGCCCGCCGCCGCGACGCGCGACATGTATGTCGGGCCCGACGGAAAACTTCTCGGCGGCGCCGGCTCCTCGACCGCGGGCTGGCGGGCGAGCGGCGTGCCCGGCACCGTGGCGGGTTTCGCCCTCGCCGTGGAGAAATACGGTTCAGGCAAGATCACCTGGCCGGACGTGTGCGAGCCCGCGCGCCGGCTCGCCGCCGGGGGGCATATCCTCACCCAGGGCGCCGCCGCCAGCCTGCGCGCGAAGCGGGAGCTGCTCGGGCAGTTTGCCGAGTCCAGGCGGATTCATCTCAACGACGGCGCGCTCTGGTCGGCCGGCGACACCTGGGTGCAGTCCGACCTCGGCGAGACCCTGGCGCGGCTGCAACGGCACGGCCCGCGCGAGTTCTACGAAGGCGAGACCGCGCGCCGCATCGCCGCCGCCATGGCGGCCCACGGCGGCACCCTCACGCTCGCCGACCTGAAGCACTACCGCCCGGTCGAGCGCGAGCCGCTGCGCGGCCGCTACCGCGGCCACGACATCGTCACCATGCCGCCGCCGAGTTCCGGCGGCATCGCCTTGCTGCAGATGCTCGCGATGCTCGAGCCGCACGACGTCGGCGCGCTCGGCCAGGATGCCGCCGCCAAACACCATCTCTTCGCCGAGGTGATGAAACGCGCCTTTCGCGACCGCGCCGAATACCTCGGCGACCCGGAGTTCGTGCGCGTGCCCGTGGCGGAGCTGCTCGCGCCCGACTACCTGCGGCGCCGGATGGCGGATTATTCGCCCGACCGGGCCACGCCCGCCGCAGCGGTGCGGCCGGGCCTCGGCGCGTTCGATCCCGCGGCCATCCGGCCCCGCCGCGAAAGCACGGAGACCACGCATTTCTCCGTGGTGGACGCCGCCGGCAACGCCGTCGCCTGCACCTACACGCTCAACGGTTCCTTTGGCTCCGGCGTCACCATCCCCGGCACCGGCATCCTGATGAACAACGAAATGGACGACTTCACCTCGCAAGTCGGGGCGCCGAACATGTTCGGCCTCATCCAGGGCGAGGCCAACGCCATCGCGCCGGACAAGCGCCCGCTCTCGTCCATGACCCCCACCCTCGTGTTCCAGGACGGCCGGCTCGTCCTCGTCACCGGCTCGCCCGGCGGCCCCACCATCATCAACACCGTCCTGCAGGTCATCACCAACGTCATCGACCACCGGATGCCGGTGATGGCCGCGGTCGAAGCCCCGCGCATCCATCATCAATGGATGCCCGACACGCTCACCCACGAACGTTTCGGCATGTCGCGCGACACCATCGCCGCGCTCCAGCGGCTCGGCCACATCGTGCGCGAGCGCCAGTCCTACGAAGGCACCGTGCAGGGCGACGCCGAGACGATCGCCATCGAGCCCGGCACGGGGCTGCGGCTCGGCGCCGCCGACCCGCGCAAACCCGACTCCGCCGCCCGCGGATATTGAGCCGGCCTATTCGTTCCGCAGCGCCTCGACGGGATTGACGCGGATGGCGCGGAGCGCGGGGAGCACGCACGCCAGCAGCCCGGATAGGCCAAGCGCGAGGAACGTGCCGGCAAAGGTCAGTGGATCGCCCGGATTCACCTCGTAGAGGAAGGTGCCCATGGCCTTTGCGCCGAAGAACGCCAGCCCCAGCCCGAGCAACAGCCCGAGGCCGAGCTGCCCGCCACCCTGTCTCAGGACGAGCCGCAGGACATCGCGCGCCGTGGCGCCCAGCGCCATCCGCACGCCGATCTCCTGCGTGCGCCGGCTGACGCTGTAGCTCATCACGCCGTAGAGCCCGCCCCCGGCGAGGAGGAGCGCCACGCAGCCGAAGACGCCGAAAATCCAGGCAAAGAGCTTGTTGGAGAACTTGGCCTTCTCGACCATCGCCTGCAGCGACATCGGCCAGTAGACCGGCAGATCCTGGTTCTGCTCGCGCACCACCCGGCGGATGAGCGGGGCGAGCGAGTCGGCGTGGCCGTTGCGCGCCTTCACGTAGAGCGTGCGGAAGCGCGACTCGGTGTCCTGCAGATAGGAAACGTAGCTCTGGCTGCCGGACACGCCCGGCTCATGCCCCTCGAACTCGCCCTGCAACGTCGTCGAGACGACGCCGACGACCGTGACCCAGTCCTCGTCCCTGGCCGGTTCCTGCGCCGAGCCGTAACGGAAGCGCCGGCCGAGCGGATCCTGCCCCGGCCAGTGTTTCGCGGCGAAAAGCGGGTTGATGACGGCGGTCTTCGGCGCCCCGGCCGTGTCGCGGGCGTCGAGCAGCCGGCCTTGCAGGAGCTTGATCCCGAGCGCATCGAAATAGTCCGGTGACACCGCCGCGCGCGACGTGCTGTTCCGCGGCGCGCCCGGACCGGTCGGGGCGCCCTCGGCCACCATGCCCCGGTTGTTGTTCCACGTCGGCTGGATCGAGCTGAGCGAGGCCGCCTGCACCTCGGGCTGCGCCGACAGCCGCTCGAGCAACTGCCGGTAGAATTCCTTCTGCTTCGCCAGGTCGGGATACTCCGCCTCGGGCAGCCCGAGGCGGTTGGTGAAGATGCCGGCGGTGTCGAAGCCGAGGTCGGCCGACTGGATCTTGATGACGGAGCGGATCGTCAGGCCCGACAGCACCAGGAGCACGCAGGACAGGATGATCTCGAAGACGACCATCGCGCGCGTGAACCTGCTCAGGCTGGCGCCGGTGGAGCCGCGACTGGCGTCCTTGAGCGTCGTGGTCAGGTCGGTGCGCGAGGTGAACCACGCCGGCCAGACGCCGGCCACCACGCAGGTCACCACGGCGAGCGCCCCGACGTAGAGCACGCCCGTGTGGTCGATGTTGAACACCATCCAGTAGGGCGTCGGGTCGTTCGCCTGGATATGACGGTCGAAAACCTCCATCAGCCCGTAGGCCAGCGCGAGGCCGAGGGCGGCGCCCGCGACGGTCAGCAGCAGGGTTTCCGTGAGCAACATCCGCACGATGCGGCCGCGGCTCGCGCCGAGGGCGGTGCGCACAGCGACATCCTTCTGCCGGGCGGCGGCGCGGGAGAGCAGCAGGTTGGCGACGTTGGCGCAGGCGATGAGCAGCACTCCGGTCACCGCCGTGAGCATGATGGTCAGCATCCGCCGGGTGCCGTCGCCCACGAACTCGTCGCGCAAGGGCTTCACGATGACGCCGACCTTGCCGTTGGTGTCGGCATGGTCCCGGGCCAGCCGGGCGGCGATGGCCTCCATCTCGGTGCGCGCGGCCTTGAGAGTGACGCCCTCCTTCAGCCGGCCGAAGATTTCAAAGTAGCGGTTGTCGCGCTTCTCTTCCTTGGCGAAGCGCAGCGGCATCCACGCGTCGGACTCGTCCTCAAAGCGGAAATTGACCGGCCCGACGCCGACGACAGTGGCCCATTCGCCGTTCACCTTGATCTGCCGGCCGACGATGCCGGGGTCGGATTTGAAGCGGTTCTGCCAGAGCGAGTGGCCGATGACGACCGTGGCGGGCGCGCCGGGCTTGTCCTCCTCGGGCCGGAACCACCGGCCGAGCACCGTCGGCACGCCGAGCATGTCCATGCCGATGCCGGTGATGGCCGTGCCGGTGACGCGCTCCGGCTCGCCGCCGGGGCCGCTGATGTTCATCGTGCGGCTTTGGTAGGCCGACAATTCGACGAAGGACCGCTGGCTCGCCCGGTAGTCCGCGAAGTCGAGCCACGAGACGCCCATGCTGTCGATGCCCTCGGAGAGGTTGCTGTTCTCGACGTGAACGAGCCGGTTCGACTCCGGGAAGGGCAGCCCGCGGAGGATGACGGCGTTGACGATGCTGAACATCGTCGTGTTCACGCCGATGCCGAGGGCCAGGGTGCCGACGGCGATGGCGACAAAGGACGGACTCTTGGCGAGAGACCGCAGGGCGAGGCGGAGGTCGGAAAACATGGGCGCGGGTGGTGTCCCCTCAGAACACGGCCCGGCGCCTGTTGGTTACAAGAATCATTCCGCCGCTCAGATCGGCGAGAGCCCGACCACCAGCCCGACGATGGCGCCATAGGCCACGTGGCCCGCGAGATGGCTCAGGCCCACCAGCAGGTCCGCCTCCTTGAACTCCTCCAGCGGGTGCTGGTCGGCCACGACCCACACCAGCATCAGGCTGACGAGCAGCCCGTGCAGCACGCCGACGCCGAGCCCGAGCATCAGGCTCAGCGGCATCGCGGTGAGCCCGAGCGTCACCATCAGCAGCGTGTAGACGAGCCCGAAGCCGATGGCCGCCGTGGCATGGATGACGAGCCCGACCCGCCGCGCGTTATCGCGGGACTTCGTGAGCAGGCTGCCGAGCGCGAGGATCATGTCGCCCTTGGCCAGCCCGGCCTTGGCGATGAGCCACATCGCGCCCTCCATCGCGAGCCCGCCCAGCAGGCCCGCCACGAGGGAGGTGAGCAGGTAATTCACGATGAACATCGCATTCATGGGGCCTCCGGAATGGTTCGGGGTGGGAATCGCCCGCGGCACGGCTACGCGCCGCCGACGGAAGGCATTATGCGCCCCGCGCGGCAAAACGCCACCCTGATTTCCGCACCGCCGCCACCGACCCGTTTGTAATACATTATATTACAAACCCCAGAGCGACGAGATGACGTTTGTAACGTATTATATTACAAGCAGAGCACGGTCGTCCAAGGCGTCGAACGACGAGCGGAGCGCCAGGCGGCTACTTTTTGCGCACGGTCAGCACCGGGCACGGCGCGAGCCGCACCACCTCCTCGGCCGTGCTGCCCTCGAGCAGCCGCTTGAGGCCGGTCTGGCCCGTGGTGGTGAGGGCGATGAGATCCGCGTCGAGCTGGCGGGCCGCGGCGATGATCTCCCGCTCCGGCTTGCCGGTGCGGACCAGGAATTCGCCGAGCAGCGACGGTGGGAGCATCTTCTGGCCGGTCTCGCGCAGGCGCTTCAGGGCGGCGGCCTTGCGGACAGGGGTGCATTTCGGCGGCAGCACATGGAGGAGGCTGATGCGCGCGGAGAATTTGCCGGCGATGGGCGCCGCGTAGAGCAGGGCCTGCCGCGATTTGCCCGAGAAATCGAGCGGCACCAGGATGCGCTGCAGGCGGGGGAAGCTGCGCAGCACCCGGCCGAACACTTCCTGTTTATGGGCTTTGCTGGTGGATTTCATGAAATTGGCGCGCTGACGCGCTTCATGCCCGCGGCGACCTTTTTTATACGCTAACGGCCGCAGCCGGCAAGCCACAATGGCCCGCGCGTGCGCTTCAATGCGAATTTCCTGACTGCAGGAACGTGAACGCGGGCCGGCCGAGCGTCTCCGCCAGCGCGGCGGCATCGCGCTCGGTGCTGGTGCCGGTCCGGTCGTCGCCGTCGAGAAAGGCCACGAACTCCAGTTTCGCCGCGCCCTCCGGCGTCGTCCAGTAACGCACGATCTCGAGCGCGGGCAGTGTCTTGCGCCCGAGGATGTCCGAGAGCGGGACGTCGATGAAGCCGCTGCACGAGCGATAGACGACCTCGGTGCAGACGAGCTTGTCGGAGCTGAAGAAGTCGAAATCGAAATCGTAGGGCTTGCCCGCGTGGCTGAACGCCCGGGCGATGATCTCCTTTTTCTCGTCCACGGTCAGCCGCGGCCGCAACACGGCCACGGAATCCGCCTCGCCGATGGAATGCTCCGCGGTGGTGAACACCACGCCCTCGCTGACGGCCTCGATGCAGGCGAAGTGGTGGCCCGCCGCGTCGGGCTGCGCGAATTTTGCCAGGTGCGGAGCCACGCGCGGGTCGCGGTCGAGTCCGAGCGCGCGCAGGTCGTCCGCCGTGCCGACGTAGAGCGCGGAGTGCGGCCAGTAGCCGGGCAGGAAGGCGTTCGAGAGATACCAGTTGCGCCGCTCGATGAGGATGTCGCCCGGCTGCAGCCGCGGGCGGAGGGCGGCGAACTCGGCCGGGCCGATGAGCCCGGCGCCGCGCTTCGGTTCGCGGATCTTGGTGTCGCCGATGAGGGTCGAGACCGCCGCGCTGGCGCGATAGTAGCCGCCGCGCGTGAACTTCACCACGTCCGCCGCCGCCGTCTGGAGCTTGTAGCGCAGCAGCCGCTCGGAAAGGTTCGCCGTGTTCCGGCCCGCCGCGGCGATCGCGGCGTGGAACTCCGCATACGGCTCGCCCGCGGAAAGCCCGACCCCATCCCACGCCGGCCGGGTGGCATGGTAATTGGCCCAGCCGTCCTCCAGCCAGTGGCGGTGGGCGACGTGCCCGAGGTTGGCGCGGATGTCGTCGTAGATGCCGGCGGGCACGTCCCAGAGCGGCTCCGGCTCGTTGAGCTTGCGGATGGCATCGTCGTGCCCCTCGAAGGCGAGCACGAAGCGTGCGGAGAAATCGTAGGCCACGGCCGCCGCCGTGTAATGCAGCAGCAGCGCGCGCAGCCGGAGGTTTTCGTCGGTCAGCTCCGCGTGGCGCTGGTAATGCCACACCGTGCGCAGCAGCGCGGTGCGGAAGGTCAGGTAGGTGACGAGCATCCGGCGCATCTCGTCGTCGTCCGCCTGCCGGTAATAGCTCCTTTCGCCCGCGTTCAGCTGCATCTCGAATCTCCGGAAGCGCGCCTCCAGTTCGTCGAGCCCGCGGATGACGGCGAGCAGCGCGCGCTCGTCGGCCGTCATGCGCTCGGCCAGCACTGTCGCCGGCTGCTCGTGCAGCGCCGGAGCGTTCGAGCGCAGCAGATCCACCGGCCGGTCGCGCAGCAACCAGCCGCCGAAACCCGCCAGGGCCACGGCGAGGACCGCCGCGACCGCGAGGTTGATCCACAACGGCGGCCGCAGGGTGACGCTCGCCGGCGGCTCGACCGAGGTGCGCAGGTTGGCCGACGCTGCGAAGTCATCCAGCAACCGTCCGAGCGCGGCGTGCTCGGCGCGGAGTTTGGCCGCCTTTTTCCGGTCCGCCAGCAGCCGCATCTCCGCCAGCCAGAACGGCAGCGCCGTGCGCCCGCGGCGGCTGAGATGCACCGCGAGCAGCCCGGCGAACGGCATCAGCGCCGCCCACGCCCACGCCACCCACGGCAAGAAGTAGAGGCTCATCCGCCACCAGACGAGGGCATACCACGCCGCGTAAAGCGGCAGGCTGAGCAGCAGGCGCATGAGCGCCACGACCATCCGGCCCGTGCCCGACAGCCGTCCGGCGAGCAGGCGCACGACGAGATACGGCGGCAGATGGTGCAGCGAACCGAGCAATCCCAGCAGGCCGCCTGCGGTGAACAGAAGCGCGTCGCGCGCCATCACGCCGAGCAACGCCGCGCCCGACAGGCGCAGCAAGCGCGCGTCGCCGGGCAGCCCGGCCGCACGGACCGCGGCCTGATGGGCGGCGATGCGGGCCGCCGCCGACTCCGCGCGGGCCTTGTCCGTGCGGTGGAAATGATTGATGGCGTCGGCCGCGCGCTTGCGGCGGTGCAGCGCGGCCAGCGGCCTTTCGCGATAGCTGGCCGGCGGCAGCAGCTCCTCCAGACCCGTGAGCAGCGATTCCCACGCCGGGTTGTCGAGGTGCGTGACGCAGGTCTTGAGGCGCGCGTTCAGCTCCTGCGTGAGCGTGCGCATCGCCAGGTGATCGTCGCCGTCGTGCATCGCGAGCCAGCGCGCGGCGTGGATGGGCCGGCCGACCTTGAGCCACACGGCGGTGCGGAACCGCTCCTTGCGCTCGTAGTTGATGCCGACGGGCACGACGACGAGATCCTGCGCGCCCGCGGCGAGCGCCTGCATGGCCAGCCGCGCCGCGCCGGAGCGCACGAGCGCGAGCTGCGTGGCGTCGTGGCTCTTGCCCTCGGGGAAGATGCCCATCACATGGCCGGCGGCGAGCGTGCGGGCGGCCTGCGCGAGCGAATCGAGGTTCTTCGTCACCTGCTTCGCATCGTCGCTGCCGCGGTAGGCCGGCACCATGCCGAGGGCGCGGAGCGCGTCGCCGAACACCGGCACGTCGAACAGCGGGGCCTTGGCCATCAGGCGCACGGAGCGCCGCGCGGCAATGCCGAGCAGGACGGGATCGATGAGCGAATTGGGATGGTTGGCGGCGAGCAGGACGGGGCCGGTCCGGGGGATGAGCTCGGCGCCCGTCACCACCACCCGCGGATAATAGAGCTGGACGAGCGCCCGCACGGGCACGCGCAGCCAGTCGCCGAATGTCTTCCCGCTTTTCATGCGATCCGGGGGCATGGTTCGCCGGCGAAGCTGGGGGACCGGGCCGGCGGGCGCAATACTCTTGGCGCGGCCGGAGCCGGGCGTTTTGCTGCGGCCGTGAACCCGTTCGCCCTGCTCGCGCCGCTGTTTTTGCTTTTCGAGCTGTGGCAGCTCGTCGTGAGCGAGCGCTACATGGGCATCAAGCAGATCCGGGCGCGCGCCGACCCGCGCGAGCTGCCGATGTCGGAGGGCGTGGCCGCGATCTGGTCGGGCGGGCTCATCGTCTATCACATCTGGATGGTGTCGCTGTTGCTGCACCCGGTCGGCCGGGCGCAGGGCATCGTGCTGCTGCTGGTGTCGGCGGCCGGTTATTCGATCCGCACGATCTGCGGGCTGAACTGGGTGCTGGTGGTCCTCACCTTCGAGGGCTCCGTCCGCATCGGGATGCTGCTCTCGCTCGCCGTGATGACCTGGCGCCGGCTGATGATGGCTTGAGCCGGGCTCAGAACCGCGGCGCCGGCGCGCCCTCGTCCGCCGCGCCCGACTGGGCGAAGAATTCCTGCGCCAGCCCGATGAAGCGCGCGTATTTGCCGTAGTCGCCCGCCCACGAATTGGGGACGCAGAGACGTTTCAGCACCCCGTGCCCGGCCGGGTCCGGCGCATCCGCATCCGGCGCCAGTTCGAGCGTGAAAGCCGGGCTGCCGGTGTGGACGACAAAGTGCCGCGATTTCCCGCGCTGCTCCCGGTCGATCCGCACGAACTGGGCGACTTGATCCGGCACGCCGGGACCATGCACCCGATGCGCCGCGTGCTCAAGCCTGTTTAGCCTTGAGCCGGGAGCGCTTCCGCCCGAAAAAGAGCCCGCGCGCAACCGCCCCATGAATCTATCCCCCGGTCCGGCCCCCCGCACTCCCAAAGGCGCATTCTTCATTGCGGACGGCTTCCTGCTCCTCATCGCGTTCATGATCTCGTGGACGTGGGATGCCGACAAGCCGCCGGTGTTCGCGGCCATTATCGCGTGCGTCCTGCTCGCCGCGGTCATCGGCATCCTGCCGTTCATCCTCGACTGGGTGTCGGCCCAATCCGAGGCCGTCCGGGAGGAACGCGAGCGCACCGCCGACCAGATCGCCCGGCTCGAGGCCGCCGCCGAGAACCTCGCCCGCGCCGCCGCGCAGATCAAGGCGGTCGAGGAATCCGTCCACAAGGCCGCCAAGGAGGCGGAGACCCTGCCCTACCGGATGCAGGAGAAACTCGCGGAGTTCAACGAGGCGCTCGCCGAAAAGGAGAACGAGCAGCGCGAGGCGCTCGAGCAGGAGCTGACCGAGCTGCGCGCCGCCCATACCGCGCAACTGAAGGCCGCCGCCGAGAAGATTTCCTCGACCGTCTCCGAGCTTTCGGCGGCCGACAAGGCCGCGAAGGCGCGCGTCGCCGACGTCGAGGCCGCTGCGGACAAGCTCTCCGCGGCCGGAGTGGATGCCGCCGGAAAGATCGACGCCGCTCTCGCCGCCGCGCTCACCCAGCTCGATGCGAAGATCGCCGATCTGGCCAAGGCCGCCGCTGCGACCGAGAAACCTTCCCGTCGCGCCAAACCCGAACCCGCGCCCGAACCGGTGGCGGTCGAATCACCCGCCGAGCCCGACCCGGCACCCGCGGCAGCCGACCCGGCTGAAGCCCCGGCTGCCGAGTCAGCTGCCACGGAACCGGCACCGGCAGAGCCAGCGCCCGCAGACGAAGCCGCCTCCGAGCCGCCGAAGCCCAGGAAGCCGCGCGCGCCGAAGAAACCGAAGCCGGAAGACATCATGGCCGCCATGTCCGAGGAGCCGGTCTCGCCCCCCGCGGACAGCGACACGCCCGCGGAGGCCGCGCCACCTCCGGAATCCTCAGCCTCGTCCGACGGGGCCACGCGGCTGCTCGCCACCGCCTACATCGGCATCGGCAACAAGCTCTTCATCCGCGGCGACGGGCCGGGGCTCAACTGGGACGTAGGCGTGCCGATGCAGTTCGTCTCCATCGGCAAATGGGGGTGGTTCACGCACGAGGGCACCGGCCCTGTCCGCGTCATGCTCTACAAGAACGACGAGACCCCCGCCCTCTCCGGCGAGATCACGCTCGAGCCCGGCAAACACACCGAGGTCACCGCGCAGTTCTGATGAAGATTCCGCATCCCATCCCCTACCAGGGTAGCAAGCGCAATCTCGCGCCGCGCATCCTGCCGTATTTTCCGAGGGATATCAGGAAGCTAATCGAGCCTTTCGCCGGCTCCGCCGCCATCACCCTTGCAGCCGCTGAAAAGCAGCTCGCACAGTCCTATGTCATCAATGACGCCAACCGGGCGCTCATCGGGCTCTGGCAGGAGATTATCGATCACCCCGAAGGCCTCGCGGAAAAATACGAGCGGATCTGGCGGAAGCAACACGAGCACGGCGATCCGATAGCCTGGTTCAACCAAGTGCGCGCCGATTTCAACCGCTCGGGCCGGCCCGAGCTGTTCCTGTTTCTGCTCGCCCGGTGCGTCAAGGCCTCGGTGCGCTACAACGCCGACGGCGAGTTCAACCAAAGCGCCGACAAAAGGCGGCATGGCACCCTGCCCGCCACGATGCGCGAGCAATTGATCGGCGCCTCCTACTTGTTGCGCAACCGGGTTAAGTGCGAGGCCCGCGATCACCGTGATGTCCTGCGCTCCGCGACGCCCAAGGACCTGGTCTACATGGACCCTCCGTATCAGGGGGTCAGCAGAAAGCGGGATTCCCGCTACCTGCTCGGCGTGGATTTTGCCGATTTTGTCCAGGCACTGACCGAACTCAACGAGCGCAGTATCTCCTACATCGTCAGTTATGACGGCCGCACCGGAGCCAAGACCTACGGCCCGCCGTTGCCCGGACATTTGCACCTTGAACTGGTGGAACTGCACGCCGGTCGCTCCTCCCAAGCCACGCTGCTCGGACGGACGGACGAAACCGTGGAATCACTGTATCTTTCGCCCGCATTGAAGGAGCGCCTGAACGACTCATCCTTCAGCTATGCGCCCGGCCAACCCCGTCAGCTCGCCGTTGCCTGATGATTTTAGGTGAATTTGAATCGACGGACTCAACAAGCCGGCTCTGAGATTGAATAGCACCCAGCAATGAATACTCCTGCCCTGATGCAAACCAACCTGGCCGAAATGGTTGACCTGAGACAGGACCATGCGGTCGAAATGCGGGCCGAAGACAGTCTCATATTTCTTCGCAATCTGCCTGACAGCAGCATGAAGCTGATCGTCACTTCCCCTCCATACAATTTGGGGAAAAAATACGAAACCAAGCGCAGCTTGGATTCCTATGTAGCGGAGCAGGCTTCAATCATCGCCGAATGTGTTCGCGTGTTGCATCCCCAGGGCAGCATCTGCTGGCAGGTGGGAAATCATGTGGGAAAGGCAAACGAGACGGCCGAAATATTCCCCCTCGATATCGTGCTTTATCCCCTCTTCAAGCAGCATGGCTTGAAGCTGAGAAACCGCATCATCTGGCATTTTGAGCACGGACTGCATTGCTCAAAGCGGCTCTCCGGCCGGCATGAAGCAATCTTGTGGTTCACCAAGTCCGACGATTACACCTTCCACCTGGATCCGATCCGCGTGCCGCAAAAATATCCCGGGAAAAAATATTTCAAGGGACCGAAAGCGGGGAAATTCTCCTGTCACCCTCTCGGCAAGAATCCCGGAGATGTTTGGATCATCCCCAACGTGAAATTCAACCATGTGGAAAAGACCATCCATCCCTGCCAGTTTCCCGTTGAGTTGGTTGAACGACTTGTGCTCGCGTTGACGGACAAGCAGGACGCCGTGCTCGATCCTTACATGGGAGTGGGCTCATCCATTGTTGCCGCAATCAAGCATCAGCGGCGAGCCTATGGGTGCGATCTGATGGAGCGCTATGTCGAAATTGCTTGGGATCGCGTGAAGGCTTTGCGGCTGGGTCAGCTGCCCATGCGTCCGATGAATCGACCTGTCTACAATCCTGCGCTTCATCGGGGAGGGCATGCGTGAAGGTCGTCATCCGAAGCTATCGGTTTGCGCGTGAGATTTTGGATCATCATAGCTTCAAGCAGGCGCGCCGTGACATCCAGTCCGTGCTGGAAGGATGTCCACTCTTTGTTTGGCCCAAGAAATCCAAGAACAATTCCCGGCTCGATGTAGTCCAGCAGTTGCTCAATACCTATTTCGACCGGCGATTCGCCGTGGATTTGGGTTGGGAATATCATCCTCTGGCCACCGGCATCAAGGACTCCGAGCTCAAGGCGGACTTTCGCAAGAACTACGGCGATCTGAAGGTGCAGGTGGAAGTCCAGTTTGGCAACATGGCTCGGTGGTATTCCGACATTTTCAAGTTCCAGACGGCCTATTCGGATCGCTTGATCAATCTGGCGGTTTGCATTCTTCCGATGCGCGAGCTTGCCACGCGAATCGATTCAAATGTCGCCCATTTTGAGAGGGCATGGAAGGAGCTTCCTTCCGCTGAATTGTCCATCACCCTCCCGATTCTGATGGTTGGGATCGCCCCATCCAAGGACACAAGAGTGATCGACGTCAGCCAGTCCAAGTTTGAGCGTTCCAAGGAGGTCTCAAATGGTCCGAACAAATGGCGCATCATCAATGCCGCCCTTGCTGGCCGACCTATAGAATCTGTCGGACCGGAGTCGGACACTGGTCTGATGCCGGAAGGTGCGGTTGACGAAGTTGAATAGCCTGTTGTGACCTTACTGGCAAATCGCCGGGGCCCTCGTTGTTTCAACCACAGGCTTAATAGTGCGGCGGCTTCTCCTCGGATGCCTCGGCGTCCGCGCCGGGAGCATCGGCCAGCCGCGCGCGCAACGCCGCCAGCTCCGTCTTCAGCCGCGCCATCTCCTCGCCCAGTTCGAGCATGGCCTTGTCCTGCTCCGCGGTGTGGCGCTGCAGGTGGGCGTAGCGCTCCTCCAGCCGGGTGAGACGTTCGGTTTCAGACATGCGGCGAACAAAGCGCATTGCGGCCCGGGGCGCAAACCTTCACCCCGACCCGGTCGGCCCGACAGGGCGAATGTTTCATACTGCATTATGTGAAGCATTCGGGCTAGCGTGCCGGCCACTGATGCTGCGAACGCTGCTCCGCCTCGTCCTGCCCGCCGCCGCCCTGGCGCTCGCCGCCTGCACCACCGTGTCGCGTGACCCGGTCGCGGACGAACTGCTCCTCCTCGTCTCCATCGACGGCTTCCGCTGGGACTATCTGGACCGATACGACACGCCCGTGCTCCGCGCCCTCGCGGCCGATGGCGTCCGCGCGCGGCGGATGACGCCCTCGTTCCCCTCCAAGACGTTTCCGAACCACTTCACGCTCGTGACCGGGCTTTATCCGGGCAACCACGGCATCGTGGCCAACTGGTTCTACGAGCCCGGGACCGGCGACAAGTTCGACATGGCCCGGCTCGAGCCGCACTGGTGGCAGGGCGGCGAGCCGGTGTGGATCACGGCCGAGAAGCGGGGCGTGCGCACCGCCTGCTACTTCTGGCCGGGGTCGGAGACGGAATATCAGGGCCGGCGCGCGACCTTCTTCCAACCATGGGACAAGAAGCAGACGAATCCCCAGCGCGTGGACGGGCTGCTCGCCTGGCTGGACCGGCCTGCGGCCGGGCGCCCGCGGCTCGCCACGCTGTATTTCGACAGCGTGGATCATGCCGGCCACACCTACGGCCCGGAATCACCCGAGACCGCCGCCGCCGTGCAGGAGGCCGATGCCGCCATCGGCCGGCTGCTGGCGGGGCTCGAGCGGCTCGGCCTGCGCGAGCGGACCAACCTCGTGCTCGTCTCCGACCACGGCATGTCGCCGTGCGGGCCGGACCGCGTGATCTTCTTCGAGGACCTGATGGACGTATCGAAGGTGCGCATCGAGGCGACGGGTCCCGTGGGCGGAGTCCGCGCGCTGGATGGCAACCACGCCGCGCTGGCCGCGGGCATCCGTGCCCGCGCGCCTCCGCAACTGAAGGTCTGGCTCCGCGAGGAGGTGCCCGCCCGGCTGCATTACCGGGCGAGCGACCGGATCGCTCCCATCGTGCTCGTGTGCGACGACCATTGGAACATCGAGGAGCGGCGCGGCTGGGGCGCCAAGCGCCTCACCTACAACCCCGGCAACCACGGCTGGGATCCGGCCACGCCGAACATGGGCGCGCTCTTCCTCGCCCGCGGCCCGGCCTTCCGGCGCGGCGTGGTGATCGGCGATTTCGAGAACATCCACGTCTACCACCTGCTTTGCCGCGTTCTGGGCGTGCGCCCGGCGCGCAACGACGGCGACGGCCGCCTCGCACGACAGGTGCTGCGCCCCTGAGCGCGCGACCCCGGTTGGATCGCTCCGCGCCGCAGCCACCCGTCCATGCTGGCCCGCAAGCGTGGACGGATGGGAGAGGCGCGCAACGGTCAGCCGGGGGCTGCCGCCGGGTCGTTTCCGTCGCGCCGCCCGGCTGCGCCTTCGCGGTCAAACCGCAGGCATTGCCTGACGGCCTCGAGGAATCCCGCCAATTCAAAAGGTTTGGCCAGAAACCTGACCCAAGGCAGTCCGGCCAAGCCATGGCGGCGCAGATCCTGCGGCCTTCCGCTCATGAACACCACCGGCAGCGACTGGTCCGGAACGGCGCGGCAGATGCGCCCGTAAAGCTCCGGTCCGCTCATGCCCGGCAGATCCACGTCGAGCACCAGCAGATCCCACCTGACAAAGCGGCCAAGCTGCAGGGCGGTCTCCGCATCAGGCGCTGTTTCAGGTTCATGACCCGCAGCACGCAGAACCTCGGCGACGATTTCCCGCACTGGCGCGGTGTCATCCACCACGAGAATGCGCGCGCCACCCGGGGTGGCGGGAGGAGGGTTTCCCAGCCGGTTCATTCCTCGCGGGCCTCCGCGCCCGGCCAGCGGCTGGCCATTCTTCGCAATGTCCGCTCGACCGCGCGATAAGATGCGCGCGCCGCGGCATCGGGTTGCAGCCGGCGCAAACGCCGGCAGATGCCAAGAAGCGTCCGCAGCAGTTTCCGGGCATGCGCACGCCGGATGGCACGCGCTCCTGCCCCCGGCCGGCCCAGGCGTGGGTGCTTCTTCATCGAGCGGCTCGGCCAACAAAGACAGTATGCGCACAAGTTTTGTCAACCCGCAAGTGCCCGGTCCCCGCGTTGACAAAGCCCGCGCCCCGCATCATGCACCTGCGCGATGCAATACACGGCGCTTTTCCGCCGGCTGAGGGAGCAAAGGGGCCTCACTCACGACGCGCTGGCCCGGCTGGCCCGCTGCCATCGCAACACCGTGCTCAACGTCGAGGCCGGCCGGCGCGTCCGGTTCGAGACCGTGGCGCACCTGATGGCGAAGATGGGCCACCCCTCCGACTCGCCCGAGATGGCGACGCTGGCCTTGCTCTGGCTGGAAGCGGTCAGCGGCATCGACCTGGCCGATCCGTCCACACTGGGACCGGCGCGCCAGAAGGCCGCCGCCTACACCCGCTCCGCCAGCCAGGCCGCCGCGGCCCTGGCCGAGACCGTGCGGCGGGCCGGTCTCTCCGAGCGGGAGATCCGGCTGCTGGGGTTCGCCGCGCGCAATCCCGAGGTGCTCGCCATCCTCGACTCCATCCAGTCGCTGGTGGCCGCGGCGCCAGGGGGAGACGAGCGCGCGCTCAAGGTCGCCGAGGACAGGTAGCCGGCGCGGCTCACTTCACCCGGTCCGCGCGCGGCACCGGCGGGGGCGTGATGCCGGCCTGCTTCAACTGCGGCACGACCACGCGGTCGTAGCAGTCGGGGCAGATGCTGTGGCTGGGCTTGGCGCCCGTCTGCGAGTTGATGTAATCCTCCACGCGGCTCCAATAGTTGCGGTCGTCGCGGACGTTCTTGCAATAGGAGCAGATCGGCAGGAACGCCTCGAGCTGCCGCACCTGCTGGGTGAACCCGCTGATGCGCCCGGCCACGCGCAGCCGCATCCAGAGCTCGTCGGTCTTGACCGGCTTGGTGAGGAAGTCGTCCACTCCGGCCTCGACCGCGGCCGTGCGGTTCTCCGTCGTGGCGCTGAACGCGGTGAGCAGGATGAAATACACGTAATCGCCGCCCTTGGCCCGGATGCGGCGGCAGAGGTCCAGCCCGTCGAGCCGCGGCATCATCCAGTCGCTGATGACCACGCGGAAGGGCTCGCGCTCGAGCCGCTCCCACGCGGCCTGCCCGTCAGCCATGGCGGCGGACTCATAGCCGAGCTTGCGCAACGTGGCTTCGAGCACCGCGCTCGCGATCGGATCGTCCTCGGCCACGAGCGTCTTCATGCGGGGGAGGAAAGATTTTCGAGGGCGAAGCGCAAGCGTTCCCACTCGCGGTCGAGGACGCGGAGCTTTTCGGGCAGGGCGGCCCAGTCGCCGGCGCTGGCGGCGGTTTCCGCCGCCAGGGCCGCGGCCTGGAGGCCCGGCGCGCCCAGGTTGGCCGCGCTGCCGGCGAGGCGATGCACGGCCGAGACCAGCGCGGCCTGCTCGTGCTGGTCGGCGAACCCGCCGATCTCCGCCAGCCGGCCGGGCGTCTCGTTCAGGAACATCGCCACCAGCTCGTCCAGCAGGCTGGCCTTCTCCCGGCCCGGGAGCTGTTGCAATTGCGCGAGCTGCCGCGGGTCGAGCACCCCGGGATCGATGCCGGCGGGCGCTGCCTTCGCAGCCGTCGTCTGCTGCGAGGGGAATCCGCAGCGGGCCAGCGCCTCGGCGAGCTCGTTCGGGCGGAGCGGCTTGGCGAGATAATCGTCCATGCCGGCCCGCCGGCATTTTTGCCGGTCTTCGGGCATGGCATAGGCGGTGAGCGCGATGACCGGGATGCGCGGGTCGAGCCCGGGCACGGCCCCGGCGCGGATGCGCTGCACGGTTTCATAACCGTCGAGCACCGGCATCTGGCAGTCCATCAGCACCACGTCGAAGCGCTTCTCCTTCAGCCGGGCCAGCGCGACCTCGCCGTCCGCCGCTACGTCCACCTGATGGCCCAGACGCTCGAGCATCTTGCAGGCGACCGTCTGGTTGGTGGCGTTGTCCTCGGCCAGCAGCACCCGCAGACCGGCGCCCGGAGTCAAGGCCGCCGAAGGCGCGGTCTCCGCCACGCAAGGCGCCGCGGGGGCCGGGGAAACCCTGGCCAGCGAAAGGCGGAACCAGAACAGCGAGCCTTGGACCGGCGCGCTCTCGTAGCCGATCTCGCCGCCCATCAGCTCGATCAACTGGCGGGAAATCGCCAGCCCGAGGCCGGTGCCGCCGAACCGCCGGGTGGTCGTGCCGTCCGCCTGGGTGAACGGCTGGAACAGGCGCGGCGCGGCTTCCGGATTGATGCCGATGCCCGTGTCATGCACCTCCACGCGGAAGTCCAGCCGCTTGGGCGTGTCCGCCATGACGCGCACCGCCACCCGCACCCCGCCCCGCTCCGTGAATTTCACGGCGTTGCCGAGGAGGTTCAGCAGCACCTGGCGGATGCGGCCGGCATCCCCGCGCAACCGCGCGCCTTCCACGGTCCCCAGCTCGCATTCCAGCGTCAGTTGCTTCGCCTGGATCCGCGCCTCCAAGAGGGCGAGCGCATCGCGCACCAGCGGTCCCAGGTCGAATTCCATTGCATCGATGTGCAGGCGCCCGGCCTCGATCTTGGAGAAGTCGAGGATGTCATCGATGATGGTCATCAGGCTCTGGGCGCTGTGCTGCACCACCCCCGCCATCTGCCGTTGCTCGTCATCGAGCCGCGTGTCGAGCAGCAGGCCTGTCATGCCGATGATGCCGTTCATCGGCGTGCGGATCTCGTGGCTCATGTTGGCGAGGAACTGCGATTTCAGCCGCGAGGCCTCCAGCGCCAGGTCCCGCGCCGCGGCGAGGCTGGCCATGAGCTGGTGGCGCTCGGTGACATCGGCAAAACTGCTGACCACCATGATCAGCCGGCCCGCCGCGTCGCGCACCGGCTCGCTGTTGACGGAGATGAGGCACCGGGTGCCGTCCGGCCGCGCGATGCCCAGCTCGACACCATGCCGCGCCTCGCCCGTGCGCAAGGTGGCCGCGAACGGCTGCTCCGCCGGAGGCAGCGGGCTCCCATCGGGCTGGGTGGCCTGCCAGCGCGGGTCGGAGCAATCGCGACCGAGAGCCTGCTCCTCCGTCAACCCCAGGATGCGGCACGCCGCGGCGTTGGCGACGATGATGGCGCCGGTGGTGTCCTGCACCACCAGGCCCTCGGCCATCGAGCTGAAGATGCCGTTGAGCCGGGCCTCGCTCTCGCGGAGGCGTTCGCTCACCTGCACCTGCTCGGTGATGTCGGCGGTGAACATCACGATGCCGCCGATGCGGCCGTCTTCCTCATGCCACGGTTGCACCCGCCAGCTCAGCCATTGCCGGCGGCCGTCCGCACGGTCGAAGGGATCCTGCTCATTCACCTCGGTTGCGCCCGCCAGGCAGCGCCGGTGGATCTCCTTCCAGCTTCCGGGGATCTCGGGAAACACTTCATAGTGGCTCCGGCCGATGATGTCCCGTCCCTCCAAGCCGTAGTCGCGCAGCCAGCGCCGGGTGACGACGAGATAGCGCATCTCGGGGTCGAACATCGCCACGGCCGCCGGCGCGTGCTCCACGAACAGCCGCGTCTGCAATTCGCTCCTCAGGCGCGCCGCTTCCGCCCGCCGCGACAGATACAAAGCCACGAAGGTGAACAGCCCCGCGAGCACGTTGCCGAGGATCACCACCTTGGTCGTCTCGAACGACGTCTGCGCGACCAGCCGGTCGTTTTCCACCTGCTGGCGGCGCTCGGCGGCCTCGATGAGATTGATCTGCCGGCGCACCCCCTCCATCAATTTTTGCCCGGCATCCTCCCGCTCCATCAGGGCGGTGGCGGCGGCGGCTCCTTTCTCCTGCCGCACGGCCACCAGCAGGTCGAGATGCGCCCGCTGTTGCGCCACCTCCTCGCGCAGTTCGGCAATCATGGCCAGCGCCTCCGGCCGGCCCGAGAGCAGGTAGTCGAGATTGTTCAGCTCGGCCCGCAGCCGCCGGCCGATGTCGTCCTTGAACTCCACCAGCGCCGGGTCGCCGGCGACGACGTGGGCGCGCGCGGCCGATTGCATCCGGGTCAGGCAGAGTTCGGTGTAGTTGAGCGCCGCCACCACCTCGTAGCTGCGGTTCTCCTGCCGGTTGGCCTCCTCCTGGCTTTCATTCAGGTAGAGGGAGAACAGGCCTACCGAGGCCAGCAGCATCACGGCCGTGACCACCAGCGGCCGGGCCGGGCGGGCTGACCGGGCCGCCGTCCTTTCCCAGCTGATCAGGGCCGTGACCGCCAGCAGGGCAAGGCCGATCGCGGTGGCGGCCGACATCCCGAGCGAGACGCTCGCGAAGAGCAGCAGCCTCAATCCGGTGACATAGCTCAACAGCGCCAGCAGGGTGAAGCCGAGCAACAACCCGGCGGCGAGCGACAGGACCGCATCCGGAGCCCGTGGTCTCGCGATCAACACCACGGCGGCGCCGGCGAGGACGAAGCTGATGGCGGTGTTCGGCGCCATCCGGCCGGGATGAGGCTGGGGTGGCGGCAGCGTGTGCCGCACAAACAGCTCGTCGATGCCGAAGGAGAGCCCGGTGACGTGCTGCAAGCCGATCAGCACCGCAAAGCCGCACACGACCCAGCCGCAAATCTCCGCCGGCCGCCGCCGGCCGGCCGCCAGCAGCCATAGCGCCACACCCAGGATGATCTGGCAGATTGCGCTGTTGCCGGCCATGGGATTGCCCCCGGGAAAAAGCGCGGCCAAGTCCCATGATCCCATCGCCCGGCCGGCGAGCGACACCACGCACATCAAGATCAGCAACGTCCCGCTGAAGCGCAGCCAGTTCGGCCAGGTCAGCACGCGGGATGGCTGGAGCGCAGGAGGCACAGCGGGGATATTCTTGTTCTGCGCGGTTATTTCAACCGTATCGGCGCGCCCCGGACCAAGATTAGCCGCGGCGTGACAACTCGCGCAACTCGTTGACAGAGGCCACCGGTGCATGACAGGTGAAATTCTCGCACACGTAAGCCCTCGGTCCGTCCGGGCCGGGTCGCATCTCCGCCAGATAGGGCTTTTTCTTGGCCAACCATGCCTGCCCGGCCGCGCCATCCGCGCACAACACCGCCCGGCGCGGCCCCACCCGCTCGTGCAGCACCGCCGTCAGTGCGCGCAGCTCCGCACTGCGCGGATCGCCCGCGAGCACGACGGTGCGCGGCGCGGCCAGCGCCAGCTCCAGCGCGCACAGCATCTGCGGCAGCGCGTGCGGGGCGCGGCTCCACATCGGGCGGGTCGCTTCGATGGTGCGCAGTGCCTTGTCCCTCGCACCGGGCAGGCCCAGCATCCAGTCGAGGCGGAGCAGGTTCATCGCCGCCACCGAGTTCGGCGCGGGCTCGGCGCCGTCGTAATCCTCCTTCAGCCGCACGACCACCGTCGGGTCGTCGCTGCGGGAATTGAAGTAGCCGCCGTGTTCGGCGTCCCAGAACAGCTCGTCCATCCTCGCCTGCAGGCGCTCCGCCCATTGCAACCAGCGGAGGTCGAAGCCGGCCTCGTAGAGATCGAGCAGGCCTTGGATGAGATACGCGTAATCCTCGGCGAAACCCGCGATGTCGCTCCGCCCCTCCCGCCAGGTGCGGTAAATCGTGCCCGTGGCCGCATCGTATAGCTCGCGTTCGATGAACTCCGCAGCGTGGGTGGCGGCGACAAGATACGGACGGTCTCCGTGTTTGTCATTCTGAGCGTCAGCGAAGAATCCATCGGCCTGCCCGGATGCGGACATCGTGCTGGATCCTTCGCTCCGTTCAGGATGACACTCGAGCATTTGGCTTCCCCGCGCCAGCGCCGAGATCATCAGCCCGTTCCACGCCGTGATGACCTTGTCGTCGAGATGCGGACGCGGCCGCCGCGCGCGCGCGGCGCGCAGTTTTTCCAGGCACGCCAGCAGTTTTTCCACCGCCGCCGTCTGCGACAGGCCGAAGTCCGCCGCGGTTTTCGCCAGTGGTTGCTGCTGCATCAGCACGTTCTTGCCGCCGAACTCGCCATGCGGGTCGTGCGCCACGTTGCCAGCGGGCTTCACCCCGAAATGGGCGCAGAAGAAAGCGGCGTCGTTGTAGCCGGGGTCGCTGACCCCGGCACCGGCCTCACCGAGGCCGGCTACAGATGTTCCCAACGCCGCCTCGACCTCCTCCTTCGTCCACACGTAGAACGCGCCCTCGGCATGGTCTCCCTTTGTCGGGCTGCCGCTTGCCGGCAGGCCCCGTCCCGGCCCGGCGACAAGCGCCGGCCCTACGGCAGAATCCGCATCCTCGGCCGAATAGAACGCACCATGCGGGCCGGTCAGGTCGCGCCGCACGTAGTCGAAGATGCCGCGCGCCACCCAGGCATGGACCTCGACGCCGGTCGCCTGCCGCGCCTCGAGCATGTTCAGCGCGATCAGCGCCTGGTCGTAGAGCATCTTCTCGAAATGCGGCACGTGCCAGCGCTCGTCCACCGAGTAGCGGTGAAATCCGCCCCCCACCTGGTCGTGCAGTCCGCCCTCCGTCATCTTCTGGAGCGTGTGGGCGCACATCCGCACCGCCTCGCGGCCGAGGTCCGAACCCGAACCCTGCAGCGCCGCGATGCGGAACAGGAAATCGATCACCGACGCGCGCGGAAACTTCGGCGCCCCGCCGAACCCGCCCCACGTCGGGTCGTGCGACTCGTAGAAATGCTGGAACCCCTTTTCAAACGCCTCTCCTGCGGCTTCGTGCAGCGGCGCCGACGCGCCCTCCGGCCGCACCTCGCGCGCCGCGCCTTCCGCGGCGTGGCGGCGCAGGGCCTGCACGACCTCCTCGGCGCCGGTCTCGATCTTCTGCCGCTGCTCGCGCCAGTGGCGCGCGATGGCGTTGAGCACGGTCACAAAGCCGGGACGCCCGTGCCGGTCGTCCGGCGGGTAATACGTGCCGCCGTGGAACGGCTTGCCTTCCGGCGTCAGCCACACGCTCATCGGCCAGCCGCCGTGCCCGGCGGTCTGTTGCACGTAGGTCATATAGACGCGGTCGAGATCGGGCCGCTCCTCGCGATCCACCTTCACCGGCACGAAGTTCGCGTTGAGCACCGCGGCCACGTCCGGGTTCTCGAACGACTCGTGCGCCATCACATGGCACCAATGGCAGGTCGAATAGCCGACGCTCAGGAACACCGGCTTGTCCTCCGCCTTCGCCTTTGCCAGCGCCTCCGCGCCCCACGGCAGCCAGTCCACCGGGTTGTGCGCGTGCTGGCGCAGGTAGGGCGACTTCTCGGCGGCGAGGCGGTTCGGCATGGCCCGTCACCCTCGCGCAAAGCCCCGGGGAGGCAAAGCGAATGTTTTGCTTGCCCCGTCCCGCCGGGCGCGGCTCCTTCGCGGGTTCCACATGCTCACCCTCGCCGACGTCGCCAAGTCCTACGGCACCCGCGAACTCTTCGCGGAGGTATCGCTCTTCGTCGCGCGCACGGACCGTTTCGGACTCGTCGGCCCCAACGGCGCGGGCAAGTCCACCCTCTTCAACCTCATCCTTGGCGAGGAGACGCCCGACGAGGGCATCATCGAGTGGGAGCGCGGGGCGGACTTCGGTTTCCTGCCGCAGGAGAGCGCGCCGGCCGGCGACGAGACCGTCCTCGAGATCGCCACCAGCAGCAAGAAACTCGAGCCCGACAAGCACGATTACGACATCGACTGGACCCTCGAGCCGCGCGCCCGGAAGATTCTCGCCGGCCTTGGCTTCCGCGACGAGGAGTGCCTGAAGCCCGCCAAGTCCTTCTCCGGCGGCTGGGTCATGCGCGCGCACCTCGCCCGGCTGCTCGTGAGCGAGCCCGCGCTGCTCCTGCTCGACGAGCCGACCAACCACCTCGATCTGGAGGCGCTGCTCTGGCTCCAGGACTACCTGACGCGCTATCCGGGCGGACTGCTCATCATCTCGCACGACCGCGAGTTCCTCAACACGCTCTGCAACGGCATCCTCGAGCTGAAGAGCGGCGCCCTCAACAAATACACCGGCAACTACGACGACTACCTGAACGAGAAGGACGCCCGGAAGGAGCAGCAGGCCGCGCTCTTCAAGAACCAGCAGCGCGAGATCGCGCACCTGCAGCGGTTCGTGGACCGCTTCGGCGCCAAGGCCTCGATGGCCTCCCGCGCCAAGTCGAAGGAGAAGCAGATCGAGCGGCTCAAGGAGGTCGCGGTCGAGGAGCCGTGGGAGGACCTCAAGCGCATCAACTTCCGCTTCCCGCAACCGCCGCGCTCCGGCCTGAAGGTCGCCACTCTCGAGGATGTCGAGCAGGCCTACGGCGACCATGTGGTCTATCGCGGGTTGAATTTCGAGGCCGAGCGCGGCCAGAAGATCGTGCTCGTCGGTCCCAACGGCGCCGGCAAGTCCACGCTGCTCAAGATCCTCGCCGATGTCGTGCCCATCTCGGGCGGCAGCCGCGAGCTGGGCAGCAACGTCGTGCCCGGCTACTTCGCCCAGAACCGCGGCGACAACGTGAAGCCCGACCTCACCGTGCTCGACAACGTGATGGAGCTGCGCACGGCCGAGAACCAGCTCACCGAGCAGCAGGCCCGCGCCGTGCTCGGCGGCTTCCTCTTCCGCAAGGACGACGTGTTCAAGAAGGCCTCGGTGCTTTCCGGCGGCGAGAAGTCCCGCCTCGCCCTCGCCCGCCTGCTCGTCAACCCGCCCAACCTGCTGCTGATGGACGAGCCGACCACGCACCTCGACATCCCGTCGATCGACGCCCTGGTCACCGCGCTGAAGAACTACGAGGGCACGCTCATCTTCATCAGCCACGACGTTTATTTCATCCGCACGCTCGCGCTGAACGTCCTGCACGTGCACAGCGGCCGGCTCACGCCCTATGCCGGCAACTACGACTACTACCTCGACAAGTCCAACGCCTCGAACGCCCGCGCCGCGCTGACCGCGGGATTCACCGAGGCGAGGCCGGTGCAATCCGCTGGAGGCGGGGCGCCCTCACCCCGCGCCAATGAGGCCTCGCGGGGTGGGGGCACCCCGCCCACAAAGAACAAAATCCCGGCTTCCGACCTGAAAAAACTCCGCACCGAGGTCGGCAAGCTCGAGCAAAAGGTCAGCGAACTCGAGGCCAAGCAGGCCGAGATCGCCGCCGAGTTGGAAAAGCCCGAGACCTACACCTCGCCCGGCCGGGCGCAGCACCTCAACCGCGAGCTCTCCGTCACCGTGGACCAGCTCACGGCCGCGACCGCCGAGTGGGAGACCGCCGCCACCCGGCTGACCGAGGCCGAGGGCTAGGAGGGCTGCCCCGCCAAAGCCGGCCGCTGGTGGGCAGCGCGCTTGCGCGCGCCTGGATCGCGCCTGCCTCTCGACAGGCTCAAGGCCCTGAGCTTGTCGAACGGGCAAGCGGGCCGCCCACGGATGCACCGGCGCGTCCAAAAAACAAAGGCTCATGAGCGCGTCCGGAGCCCGCGCTCCACCATAATCGCCCGACTGCCATCCCGCCCAAAAACAAAGGCCCGGACCGCGAGGGCCCGGGCCATGTGCGCAGGCGGCGTTCGTTACGCACTGCGACGGTGGGAGCGGAACAGGTCCGCAAAGGGGACGGCATCGAGCCCGATCCGGATCATGCCGGACGGCGGGGTCTTGTCGACCTGGGCGGTCTGGAGGGCGGCTTCGCGCTGGGCGAGCCAGCTCTCGCGGCGCTTCAGCTCGGATTCCTTCTGCCGGAAAGCAGCCACCTCCTCGCGGAAGGCGAGGCGCTCGTCGGTGTGCGAGCGGCGCTCGGCCTCGAGCAGCGCGTGCGCGCGGTGGAACTTCTCCCACGCGGCGGCGAGATCCTCGTTGCCGCCCGAGGCAGCACCCGCAGCCACCGGACCTGGCTGCGGGCGCGCCTCGCGCAGACGGGTTTCGTAGGCGCGAAGGTTGTTCTCCTGCGAGCGCAGGGCCTCCATGTCGGAGTAAATCTGGGTCCGCAGCTTCTCGAGCTGGGCGATCTCATGCTGCAGGTGCTCCTGCGTGGCGGCGGTCGCGGGCGCGCCTTCTTCGGGCGCTTCATTGGAGGTGACAAGGGCAGGGAGTGTCATGTTCGTGGGTGGTTTCGTGTGACTGCGACGCGAGCATACCGCTTTTGTTTCCTCGCCGCCACGGGTGCGCGGGCCATTTACCCGGGGTTTACCCCGCGCTCCGGTTTTGACCAAAGCTGAACGGGAAGTCCGGGAGTAATCCCCTAGACGTATTCGCCGCACAGTCCGCGCGGATCGAAAACCGGGCGCACCTCTCCGGCCTGTCCCGGAAGTGTCACGTAATACGTGACACTTCCCCGGGGGCGCCTCACACCCAGAACATCACGTCCGCGCGGATCGAAAACCGGGCGCACCTCTCCGGCCTGTCCCGGAAGTGTCACGTAATACGTGACACTTCCCCGGGGGCGCCTCACGCGCGGAACATCACGTCCTCGCGGTTGAACATCCACACGCAGAACGCGAGCGCGACGGCAGCATAGACGCACGACGAGCCGAAGATCAGCCCGATATAGTTCCAGTGCCACACGCCGGAGAGCATCTCCTTGCACACGAGGGAGAGGTTGAGGATGGGCACGAGCGCGGTCTTCGCGCTCAGCTCGATGCCGGGCAGCAGCCCGAGAATCGCCGGCATGATGACGACGATGATGAGCGGCGAGGTGTAGCTCTGCGCCTCCTTGTAGCTCTTGGCAAAGAGCGAGACGGCCAGCAGCAGCGCCGAGAAGAACACGGCCACGGGCGCGACCATGCCGAAGACGCCGACGATGCCGAGCGGATCGATGGTCGGCAGAACCCCGCCCATCATGGACTTCGCCTGCGCGGTCTGCGAGGCGACCTGCGACCCCTGCCCCGAGAACAGCGCTCCCGCCGTCAGCCCGGTGATCGCCATCGAGATCAGCAGCGTCAGCATCGTGCCGATGGAGGCAGTGAGCACCATGAGGAACTTGCCGACCACGATGTTCACGCGGCTGACCGGGCTGCAGAGCAGCGTCTCCATCGTGCCGCGCTCCTTCTCGCCGGCGGTCAGGTCCATCGCCGGATACATCGCGCCCGTGAAACACAGGATGATGATGATGTAGGGGATGAACCCGCCGAACAGGTTGCCGCCGACCTTTTCCGGCGGGGCGACGTTCTGCCGCTTGACCTCGAAGGGCTTCACCAGGTCCACCGGCAGGCCGCGCTCGGCCAGGCGGCCCTCGACCGTCTTCTCCCGGAACTGGCGGAAGAAGTCGTTCAGCGCCGAGTAGCCCAGGCCCGAGCGGATCTCGCCCTCGTAGTAATAGATGGTCACGGTCTTCGCCCCGCCCGCCTTGAGGGCGGCCTCGAAGCCCTCCGGGATCTCGACCGCGGCGCGCAGTTTCTTCTCGGAGATGAGGTGCTTGTAATCGCCGTCGGCAACAAAACGGAAGCGCGGCTCGCCGGCGGAATTCTTCTCCGCCTTGAGCGACGCCACGACCCCGGGCGAATCCCCGCCGCCGAGGATCATGACGCTCGGGGCCTCGCTCCGGGCCTTCTTGATGACCTTGGACATGACGGCGCCGACACCGACCATGAGCAGCGGCATGACGAGCGCGGGGACGACGATCATCGAGATGAGCGTGCGCCGGTCGCGGAGCGAATCCTTCAGCTCCTTGAGGTAGACGGTGATGATGCGGCTCCAGTTCACGGGCGGGTTTCCTCAGGCGGCGTTCTTCTCGGCCTCGCCGCCGACGGCCTTGACGAAGATTTCCTCCATGTCCTTCTCCCCGAAGCGCTGCTGGAGCTGCGCCAGCGAACCCTCGGCCACGAGCCGGCCGTTGTGGATGATGCCGATGGTGTCGCACAACTTTTCCACCTCGCTCATGACGTGCGTGGAGTAGATGACCGTCTTGCCGCGGTTGCGGCACTCGCGCACGAACTTCACGATGGCGCGCGCAGTCATCACGTCGAGGCCGAGCGTGGGTTCGTCGAAGATCATCACCGCCGGGTCGTGGATGAGCGTGCGGGCGATGGAGGTCTTCTGCTTCATGCCGGTGGAGAACTTGTCGCAGCGTCGGTCGAGGAATTCGTGCATGCCGAGCTCGTCGGCGAGGATCATGATGCGCGCGCGGATGGCGTCGTCGGCCATGCCGTTGAGCCGGCCGAAGTAGGCGATCATCTCGCGCGCGGTGAGCCGGCCGTAGAGCGCGGTGGAGGCGGCGAGGAAGCCGACGTTGGCCCGCACCTGCACGGGCGCGGCGGCGGCATCGTGCCCGGCCACGGTGCAGGAGCCGCTGGTGGGCTGGAGCAGCGTGGCGAGCATGCGCAGCGTGGTGGTCTTGCCCGCGCCGTTGGCGCCGAGCAGGCCGTAGATGCGGCCGGGCTGGCAGGTGAAGGACACGTTCTCGGCGGCGACGACAACGCCGCGTTTCTTGTCCTTGAAGGTCTTGGTCAGTCCCTTGGCTTCGATCATGTTCGCAGAGATTGTTGTGTTGGCCGTTGCGGGCGGGGTGCCGGGCGGTCAACCCGAGCCGCTCCGGGGAAGGAAGGCGAGCGTCAACGCGCCACCGACGGCAAAGCCGGTGCCGGCGCCGAGGCTCGCCGACAACGCCCAGCCCAAGCCGAGGCCGAGAGCGACGGCGGGGAGGAAGCGGTGGTGGCAGAGGCGGACGAGGAGGTTTCTCATGGCGGATGGGGACGAGAGGTTCGGTTCAAAGGCTCATCCGCTCGCGGAAGTCCTGCGCCTGGCGGCGCGAGAGCTCGACCTTCATGCCGCCCTTCAGCCGCACGAGCAGGCCGCCGCTGAACCACGGCTCGATGCCCTCGACCCAGGCGAGGTTGATGACCTGCTTGCGGTTGGCGCGGAAGAAGTGCTTGGCGTCGAGCCGGTCCTCCATCGCGGTGAGCGAGCGGAAGAGCTGGGGCTTGTGGTCGTCGAAATGGATGCGGGTGTAGTTGCCCTCGGACTCCAGCAGGCGGATGTTCTTCACCGGCACGAACCAGCAGCGGTCGCCCTCGCGCACGAAGACTTTGTCATCGAGGGTGAGCCGCGGCGCGGCGCCCGAGCCGCCGAAGGGGGCGCCCGAGCCGCGGGCGCGGAGCTTCTCGAGGGCGGCGGCAAGCCGGTTCGGGTCCACCGGCTTCATCAGGTAGTCGAGCGCGTTGAACTCGAAGGCCTTCACCGCAAAGTCGTCGTAGGCGGTGGTGAAGATGACGGCCGGCAGCGGGGGCTCGAGCTGCTCCAGCAGGCTGAAGCCGTCGGCGCCGGGCATCTGCACGTCGAGAAAGAGCAGGTCGGGCTTGAGCGCGGCGGCCTTCTCCAGGGCGTCGGTCACGTCCACCGCCTCGCCGGCGACGGTGATGTCGGCGTGGGCGGCGAGGAGCCGCTTGAGTTCGTTGCGCGCGAGGCGCTCGTCGTCGACCAGGAGGGCCTTCATGCGCCGGTGGAATCCAGGGGGATGCTGACCTCGGCGGTCACCGAGCCGGCGGGCTCCGGACGCAGCGACAGCCAGGCCCGGCTGCCGAAGAGGAGCTTGAGCCGCTCGGAGGCGTTGCGGAGCCCGACGCCCGTGGAGTTCCCGTTGCCGGGGCTGTAGGAGCCGGGGTTCGTCACGCGGATGCGCAGCAGGCCGTTCGCGCGCTGCGCGGCGATGGAAATCTCGCCGCCTTCGCGCCGGGTGCCGATGCCGTATTTGACGGCGTTCTCGACGAGGGTCTGCAAGAGCATGGGCGGAACGGGGAGCGCGCGGAGACCGGAATCCTCGCCGACATCCCAGCGGACGGTGAGGCGGTTCTCATGCCGGATCTGCTCGAGCGCGAGGTAATCCTCGACGATGCGCAGCTCGTCCTCGAAGGCCACGGTCTCCATCTGGCCCGACTGGAGGGAGTAGCGCAGCATGTTGGCCATGCGGGTGACGGCCTCGCGGGCGCGCGGGGGGTCCTCGTCGATGAGCGCGCGGAGGGAGTTGAGCGAGTTGAACAGGAAATGCGGGTTGATCTGAGACTTCAGGGCGCGCAACTCGGCCTCCTTGGCCGTGGCGGCGAGCTGCAACTGCTCCAACTGCATCCGCTGCATCCGCTCGTAGGCATGGTAGATGAAGTAGATGGCGAACCAGCCGACGAACGTGCAGAGCCCGTTCAGCACGCTGCTGGCCAGCGCGAAGACCGGGCCGATCTTCGAGGTCCAGGGGTAGTCGAGCAGGACGTAGATGTAGCTGAAGCCGAGCAGCGTCCACAGGACGGACATGACGATGGACAGGCCGACGACGCGCGGCAGCAGCGGGCGCCAGCCCAGCTCCTTCCAGCCCCAGCGGTGGATCGGGAGGCGGGCGTAGTGCGTGAGCAGCAGCCCCATGAGCATGATCATGACGATGATGGCCTGGTCCACGAGCAACGGCCGGCTGCTCGCCGCCTCCGGCTTGGCGACCATCTGGTGGAACAGGAGCTGCAGCGCGGTGAACAGGCTCCAAGTCGCGGCCTGGCACAGCACATAGAGCCGCCGCTTGGCGCGTTCCAGCTTGGCGGCCGGGTCGAGGCTCGCGGACTTGGGCATGGCGCGACGAAACAGCCCGGCGCGCGCAGCGGCAAGCCCGTCTGTCGCGCCCTGGTTCGTCGCAGTCATCAGCGATGGCCTGGCGGTAGCCATGCGCCGACTGTGGGTGGTTTTCCCCGGTGGGCGGAGCCGAACTGGACGGACGGGCGGCACGGGGGATGAGCGGACTTTTGCACGGCGCGCAAAAACAGTTCGACTCATCCGCGGCCACGGCCCTTTATCAGCATCCGCGTGAAACCTTCCGTCGTCATCGTGGGCAGCTTCAACCACGATCTGGCGTTCTACCTGAAGGCGTTCCCGCGGCCCGGCGAATCCGTGCTGGGCGAATTCCGCCCCGGTCCCGGCGGCAAGGGCTTCAACCAGGCGGTCGCCGCCACGCGGGCCGGCGCGAAAACGCTCTTCATCGGGGCGGTGGGGCGCGACGCCTTCGGGGCCGAGGCCCGGCAGTTCGCGCGCACCGCGAAGGTGAAGGCGCTTTTCATCGAGAAGAAGAAGGAGCCGACCGGCGCCGCCGCCATCACGGTGGATGCCGCCGGCCAGAACCATATCGTCATCGCCCTCGGCGCCAACCTCGCCCTGCACAAGCAGGACGTGCCGCTCGCGCCCTTGCGCGCGGCGCAGATCGTGGTCTGCCAGGGCGAGTCCGACCTCCGCACGGTCGCCCATGTGCTCAAGACCGCGCGCGCGGCCGGCGCCGTGACGGTGCTCAACCCCGCGCCGATGAGCGAGGAGTTCGATTGCGGCGTGCTGCGGCACACGGAGGCGCTCATCCCCAACGAAACCGAGTTCGTGACGCTGACCGCCCGCTGCGTGCGCGGTCGCGCCGGGAAGCTGTCGGTCGAGGCGCTGCGCCGGCTGGCGCCCGACCGGCTGCACGCGCTCTGCCGGGCGCTCGGCGTGCCGGTGGTCATCGTCACCCTGGGCGAGCGCGGCTGCTTCGTCTCCGAGCCGCACCTGTGGACGCGCATCCGGGCGCACGATGTCGAGTCGGTCGATTCCACCGGCGCGGGCGACGCCTTCGTGGGCGGGTTCGCCGCCGGGCTGGTGCGGTTCCGCCGCAACATCTGCGAGGCGGCGCACTTCGCCAACGCCGTGGCGGCGCTGGCCGTGACGCTGCCCGGCACCGCCGCGGGCATGCCCACGGCGCGCGAGATCACGCGTTTCCTCAAGCGGCGCGACCATGCCTGAGCACGTCGCCCTCCGGGCGAAACTCTACCGCGTGACCCAGATCCGCTGGGTGGACATCCCGAAGCGCAAGCTCGCAGGGCTCAAGTTCACGCCCGCCGAAAAGACCGGCTGGAACGCGCTGCTGCGGTTCAACGACGACGCGGACCGCGTGACCCTGCTGCCCGGCAAGCCCGGTTGCTACAAGCTGGCCTTCAAGGTCGAGCTGCTGCGCGCCGCGGGCGTGGAGGCGGGCGACACCATCGAGTTTTCGCTCGAGCCCGACACCGCGTCGCGCGAGCCCGAACTGCCGGAGGAGATGCGCAGGGCCTTCCAAGCCCGCCCGAAGCTGGCGGAGGCCTGGGCGAAGGAGAGCCTCGCTTTGCGCCGGCAGCTCGTGCGCTACGTCTATCAGGCGAAGAGCCCCGAGGTGCAGGCCAAGCGCTGCTGGATCTTCATCGACCGGCTGGCCGAGACCGGTTCGATCCGCCACCCGGACTACAAGTAGCATGGGCCGCATCCAACCCATCGAGATCGGACGCAAGCGGGATCGGGAGCCCGCCGGGCTGCGCTTGTTGAATCTCGGCCCCAAGAGCAGTTCCTGGCTGGAGCAGATCGGGATCCGCACCCGCGAAGACATCGAGAAGCTCGGCGTGATCGAGGTCGGCCGGCGATCGCGGGCCGCAGGGTTCCCGTTTCGGTGTTGATGGCCTATGCGCTGGAGGGCGCGCTCGCCGGCTGCCATTGGAACGAGATCTCCGCCGAAACCAGGCAGTGGCTGCGCGCGGAGTTCGCCCGGATGCGGCGTTCAAGCGGCGCCTGAATCCGCTGGCTCCGCCTCGATCTCCAGGATGAAAGTCGAGCCGCGGCCCGGTATGCTTTCGGCCCGGAGCGTGCCGCCGAGCAGCGCCGCCAGCCGTCGCGAGATGCTCAGCCCCAGCCCGCTGCCTCCGAAGCGGCGGGCGATGCTGGCATCGGCCTGCACGAAGGGCTCGAAAAGGCTTTCGAGCCCCTCTGGCGCGATGCCCGGACCGGTGTCGCACACACTGAACCGCAGACGCGCGGGGCCGTTCCCGAGGCCGGCCCGCATCACGATCTCGCCGGCCTGGGTGAATTTGACGGCATTGGACAACAGGTTGGTGAGTATCTGCCGGAGTCGCACCGGATCCGTGAGAACCGCCGCGGGCAGCCCGTCTTCCAGCTCGAGACGCAGGGCCACTCCGCGGGCCTGCCCCGACGGTTGGTAGAGCGCGACCAGCTCGCGCAACATATCGGGCAGCACCACCGGCAGGCGCTCCACGTCCAGACGCCCGGCGTCCAGCCGGGACTGATCCAGCACGTTGTCGACCAGGTCGAGCAGGCTGTGCGTGGACTGATCGAGCATCCGGATGTATTCCGCCTGCCCGGCTGTCATCCGTTCCTGCTGCAGGAGATTCACCACCCCGACGAGGCCGTTGAGCGGCGTGCGAATCTCATGCGAAAGGAACGCAAGGTAGCGGCTCTTGGCCATGTCGGCCGCCTCGGCGGCCTCCTTGGCGGCCCGCAGGCGGCGGTTGAGCCTGACCAGGGGAAGGATCCAGCCGAGCAGCGCGGCCAGCAGCACGGCCGCGCCTCCCAGCGTCCAGTAAACCCAGCGTAGGTCGGGCCGCGGGTTGGGGTCGTAGAGGAAACCCGTCAGGTCGAAATCGCGGGGCACCATGCCGAACTCCGCGTAGGTGTCGGCGATATGCCGCCAGCGGCCGGGATTCATGTGCCCGACCTCGATCAACCCGGGGTGCATCAACTGCGCCGTCCGCTCCGCCTCGAACATCAGATGCTCACGGCTTTTGCGGGCGCCGAAATCCCGCAGGATCAGCTCCAGCATCTCCTCCGGGTGCGCGAGCGCGTATTCCCAGCCGCGCAGGCTCGCCTCGCGAAACCTCCCGACCCGCCCGGGGTGCCGGCGGATTTGCTCCTCGGTCGTGAACAGGTTGTCGCCGTAAAAATCGATGCCGCCCGCCCGCGGTGTGAACACGAGGAAATCCATCTTCGCCTCCCGCAGCAGGTAGGGCTCGTCGGTCTCATAGGCCGACATCGCCGCCACCCGGCCTTCGATGAGATCGCCCACCCCAAAAGTGTGGTGCTCGATGCGGAGCTTGGCCGGATCCACCCCCTCGTGCTTGAAGTAGGCGAACAATTCCGCCGACTGCGGCTCGATCATGATCGGACGATCGTGCAGCGCCTGCAGGTCGTCCACCTCCGCGGTCCGGCGCGCCAGCAACACCAGCGGCGAATGCTGGAAGATCGCCGCCAGCGCCACCACCGGCCGGCCCCGTGCCCGCAGCAAGACGAGCTCCGATGTGCCCACGCCGAACTCCGCCCGTCCCGCCAGCACCGCCTCGACCGGATCCTGACCCGGTTCCGCCTCGGCAAGTCGCACCTCCAGCCCGGCCTCCCGGTAGTAGCCTTGGGCAATGGCCGCATAATAACCCGCGAACTGGAACTGATGCCGCCATTTCAGTTGCAAGGTCACTTTCTCCAGCGGCCCGGACTCTGGCGCAGCCCCGGTCATCCGGCCGGCCGCCAAGGCAACGAGGATCAGGACGCCGGAGGCTCGCAGGGTGGCAGCTTGCACCCCGATTAGATGCCGGTTTCTCCCAGTCGGCCGCAAGCCAAAGGCTTTCAATCCTGCCGGCGGAAGCCCGACCCCGGCGGCTGGAACAGCCTCGGCATCAGGAAGGGCGCGAACTGCACGATGCCGAGCAGCCCGAGGATGAAGAGGTGGTCCCGGTAGGGCCCGCCGAGGAAAACGCCGAGGAACCCGCAGATTTCGGCCATCGTGAGCCCGAGGATGAACACCGGCAGCGCCTGCTGCGGCACGGTGAACCGCGGCAGCACGAGCCAACGCACGACGATGCTCACCATCAGCGGCGCCAGCCCGACGAGCCCGGTGAGCGATTCGTTCGGCTCCGCCGGCTGTCCGGGTTTGGACTGGCCGAGAAACAGCTGGATCATCACCAGTCCGCCCAGGATCGCGAACCAGATGACCGTGAAGATGAGCTTGTAAGTCCGGAGCTGGACTTCGGGCGACGTTGCGTGCGCGCTCATGGTTGGATCACCTTCAGTCCGCAGCTTTCGGCCAGTTTCGCCTGCCGGGCATCGCAGGTGACGAACTGCCGGGCGTTCAGCTCCAGGGCCGAGGCGACATGGAGAACGTCGAGTGAGCGCGTGCCGAGCCTTGGCGTGTGCTGCCGGCTGATGTCTGCCGCGCGATCAAGCACTGTTCGCCAGGGAACATCCACCAGACGAAGATCGTCTTCGGCTTGATCCCGGGCAAAGGCATCGAGAAAGCCCTGAAACGCAGCCTCGGTGATGTCCCGCCGGAATATCGCGGACGCCATCGAGTTGACCAGTTCGACGCGGCAGAATCGTGTGAAGATCAGCGGCCCGGGATTCTTGAAGCGCCAACCCGCCATCGCCGCCGACCGCGTGTCGTGTGCATAGAGCTGCCTCAGCGCGCTGGAATCGATATAGCTCTCACCGGTCATCGCGATCGGCAACCATGGCCCGCGAGGCCTCGGCCGAAATCGGCTTGGGCATGTAGCTCAACAACCGCGCGTAGTAGTCGATGCGCTTGCGCTTCCCGGCCTTCTTCTTAGGCGCGGTGTAGGGCTTGATGATGTAGGCCGCCTGCCCCCGCTCCGTGACCACGATCTCGCCCTCTCGCTCGATGATGGCGCGGACCTTGGGGAACTCCGCGCGGAGCTGGCGGACACTGGCGGTCTTCATGGCGTTGTGAAACATGGGTGTTTCACAACGGAAGGCAAGCGCGCCCTACGCTCCGACCGGGTGCCAGGTGGTCTTGAACTCGAGGGTGTCGCGCAGCTCGTAGAGGCTCTGCGCCTGGTCGGAGAACCACTCCACCGGCTCCTCGGTCTGGTGCAGCTTCACGCGCTTCACGCTCTCGGCGGCGCCGAGCTTGACCGCCTTGCGCTCCCCGGCGTCGGCCACGCCGCAGACGGCGCGCAGGTGCGTATGCGTGGCCATGGTCGGCACGATCTCCTTGCGGAAGCCGGTGAGCAGGTTGACCACGCCGCCGGGCAGGTCGGAGGTCGCCAGCATCTCGCCGAGCACGATGGCCGGATAGGGCCGCGCGGTCGAGGCGAGCGCCACAACGGTGTTGCCGCTGGTGATGATCGGCGCGAAGAGCGAAATGAGCGCGAGCAGCGGCGCCTCCTCGGGCGCGAGCACGCCGACCACGCCCATCGGCTCGGTGACGGTGAAGTTGAAGTGCGGCGAGGCGACGGGGTTCACGTTGCCGAGCACCTGCTCGTATTTGTCGGCCCAGCCGGCGTAGTAGATGAGCCGGTCGATGGTGGCGGCGATCTCCTTCGCCGCCGCGGCCTTGGTGGCGCCGCCGACGGCGAGCGCGTCGGCCATGTCGGCCTGGCGGGCCTCGAGCATCTCGCCGAGCCGGTAGATGATCTGCCCGCGGTTGTAGGGCGTGCGCTTGGCCCAGCCCGGGCCGGCCTTGGCGGCGGCCTCGACGGCGTTGCGCAGGTCCTTGCGCGTGCATTGCGGGATGTTGGCGAAGAAGGCGCCGGCGGCGTCCTTGATCGGGAAGGTGCGGCCGCTCTCGGAGCGGATGAACGCGCCACCGATATAGACCTTCGGGGTTTTGGTGACGGGGAGACGGGACATGGGAAAACGATTCAGCGGAACACGATGATTATGATGAGGCCGGCGAGCACGGCGAAGATGACCGCGGTCCAGAAGCGGTCGCGGAGAGGCGATGGCCGCGGCCGGCGCGATGGCTCGGCCTCGAAAGCCTCGTCGGGCAGGCCGAGGCCGTCGTAGCGCGTGGCATCCTTGTTCCAGCCGGAGCGCTCGTCGGCGCCGCAACCCGGGCAGGCGCGCGCGTCGCGCGGCACGGATTCGCCACAGACGGGGCAGACTTCCGGGGGCTCGACTGGCAAAGCCATGACATCGTGGCGCTCAAGCGAGCTTGCAGTAGTCGAGCAGGCCCTGCCGGCCGCCCTCGCGGCCGAAGCCGGATTCCTTGTAGCCGCCGAAGGGCGACGTCGGGTCGAACTTGTTGTAGGTGTTGGCCCAGACCACGCCGGCCTTCAGCTCGGTGGACATCTTGAGGATGCGCGAACCCTTGTCGGTCCACACGCCGGCGCTGAGGCCGTAGGCGGTGTTGTTGGCCTTCTCCACCGCCTCGTCGAGGGTGCGGAAGGTGAGCACGCTGAGCACGGGGCCGAAGATCTCCTCGCGCGCGATCCGGTGGCTCATCGAGACGCCGGAGAAGATCGTCGGGCGGTAGAAGTAGCCCCGCGCCGGCAGCCGGCAGGGCGGTTGGTAGAGGTCCGCGCCCTCCTTCACCCCGGCGGCGACGAGCGAGGTGATCTTGCCGAGCTGCTCCTTCGAGTTGATGGCGCCGATGTCGGTGTTCTTGTCGAGCGGGTCGCCGACGCGGAGCGTGCGGATGCGGGTCTTGAGCTTCGCGAGCACGGTGGCGGCCACGGGCTCGTGCACCAGCAGGCGCGAGCCGGCGCAGCAGACATGGCCCTGGTTGAAGAAGATGCCGTTGACGATGCCCTCGACGGCCTGGTCGATCGGCGCGTCGTCGAAGACGATGTTGGCCGCCTTGCCGCCGAGTTCCATGGTCATCTTCTTGTCCGTGCCGGCGAGCGAGCGCATGATGATCTTGCCGACCTCGGTCGAGCCGGTGAACGCGACCTTCGCCGCGATCGGGTGCCCCATCACCGCCGCGCCGGTGTCGCCGAAGCCGGTGACGATGTTGACCGTGCCGGGAGGGAACCCGGCGTCCTGGACGATCTCCCCGAACTTGAGCGCGGTGATGCTGGTCGTCTCGGCGGGCTTGATGACGATCGTGTTGCCCATGGCGAGGGCGGGCGCGAGTTTCCACGCCATCATCAGCAGCGGGAAATTCCACGGGATGACCTGCCCCACCACGCCGAGCGGCGCGACCTTCCGGCCGGGGGCGACGTAGTCGAGCTTGTCGGCCCAGCCGGCGTGGTAGAAGAAGTGCGCGGCGGCCATCGGCACGTCGAAGTCGCGCGACTCCTTGATGGGTTTGCCGCCGTCCATGGACTCGGCGACGGCGAACTCGCGCGCGCGGTCCTGCAGCAGCCGGGCGAGCCGGTAGATGTATTTGGCGCGCTCGCGGCCGGGCATCCGGCCCCAGGTGGTGTCGAAGGCCTTCTTCGCGGCGGCGTAGGCGGCGTCCACGTCGGCGGCGCCGGCGTGGGGAATCTCGGCGAGCTTCGTCTCGTTGGCCGGGTTGATGGAGTCGAGGTATTTGCCGGAGGCGGGCGCGACGAACCGGCCGCCGATGAACAGCTCGTAGCGGCCCTTCAGCCGCGGGTCGGCGGTCTCGGGCGCGGGATCGAACTCCCACAGGTCGCCGAAGATCAGCTCGGGCAGCGGCCGGCCGTTGGATCGCGAGGCCGGACGGACGGGTTTCTTTTCGGTGAGCGTTGGCATTGGTCTGCTTGTCATTCTGAGCGGAGCGAAGAATCCAGATTGATGGACGGTGTGTTGGTCGTGCTGGATCCTTCGCTGCGCTCAGGATGACGGTGGTGGGTGTTAATAGGATTCGGCCGCTTCGCTGAAATAATACGGGGCTTGGTAGGCGCCGGTCTTCTCCTTCTCGATCTGGCGGAGCAGGTCGTTGAGCAATGACGACGCGCCGAAGCGGTAGCGCGTGTTGTTGAGCCACTCGTCGCCGAGCGTCTCCTTGACGGCGATGAGGAACTGCAGCGACTGCTTCGCGGTGCGGATGCCGCCGGCGGGCTTCATCGCGATGGGCGTGCCGGTGTCGAGGTAGAAGTCGCGGATGGCCTCGAGCATCACCTGGTTGTTGCCAAGGGTGGCGTTGAGCGAGGTCTTGCCGGTGCTGGTCTTGATGAAGTCGCCGGGCCGCAGCACGCGCATGGCGAGGAAGGAGGCGGCGCGGATGCTGTCGCAGGTCTCGAGTTCGCTGACCTCGAGGATGACCTTGAGCGCGGCCTCGCCGCAGGCGTCGCGCACGTCCGCGATCTCGTCCTGCACGCGCTGGAAATCGCCCGCGAGAAACGCGCCGCGGTTGATCACCATGTCGATCTCGTCGGCGCCGTCGGCCACGGCCGCCTTGACCTCGGCCAGCCGGGTCTTGAGCGGCGCTTGTCCGCTCGGGAACGCCGTGGCGACCGACGCGACCTTGATGGCGGTGTCGGCGAGATGCCGCGCGGCGTGCCGCACCATCGCGGGATAGACGCACACCGCCGCGACCTGCGGGATGTCGGGATCATCGTGCGGGCGGACGGCCTTCTGGCAGAGCGACTCGACCTTGCCGGGCGTGTCCTTGCCCTCGAGCGTGGTCAGATCGACCATCGAGACCGCCGTCTTCAGGCCCCAGACCTTGGAGCCTTTCTTGATGCTGCGCGTCGTGTATTTGGCCACGCGCTCCTCGATGCCCACCTGATCCACGGTGCCGATTTCGTTGAATAATCGCCGGAACGCGGCATGTCCTGGGGTTGCCATATGAGAGCGGGACTATCCGTCCAAAGCCCCCTGAAAACAACCGCAAAGTCGGCCCTCGCCGCCCTGCTGGCCTCGGTGGCGGTCCTGGCCGCCGAAGCGCCGGAGGCTCCGCGCTTTGCCGGACCCCTCGATGCCGGGCTGATGGCCGAGCCGGCCAGCCACGAGGCCAGCGGAATCGCGGCTTCGCGCCGGGCGGAGGGCTTGTTCTGGGTGAACTCCGACAGCGGCAACGAGCCAGTCCTCCACGCCGTCGGCTCCGACGGCGAACGCCGCGGCAAGCTCCGCCTCGACGGTATCGTCAACCACGACTGGGAGGACCTTGCGTCGTTCGAGCTCGACGGGAAGGCCTGGCTTCTCGTCGCCGACTGCGGCGACAACGATGCCATCCGCCAAGGCTGCGTGCTGCATCTCGTCGAGGAACCCGATCCGGCCCGGCTTTCGCCCGATTCGGAACTCACCGCGCGCCCGGTCTGGTCCATCCATTTCATCTACGAGGATGGCGCGCGCGACTGCGAGGCCGTGGCGGTGGACCCGGCCGAGCGCGCGGCGTATCTGCTCTCGAAACGCGATGTGCCGGCGCGGCTTTACCGTCTCCCATTAGAACCAGCCGGCGCCAGGATGCCCGCCGCCGCGCGCTTTGTCGGACCTGTGCCCGGCCTGCCGCAGCCCAACCGCCTGCAACGTTCCGTCGCCGCCCCGCTCTTCGCCTACCGCGGCCAGCCCTGCGCGATGGACTTCTCGCCCGACGGCTCCCTCGCGCTCGTGCTGACCTATGGCGACACGCTGCTCTTTCCGCGCGCACCCGGCGAAACCTGGGCCGCCGCCCTCGCCCGCCGGCCCGTCGCGCTGCGCGGCCATCAGTTGCCGCAGGCCGAGGCCGCCTGCTTCACCCGCGACGGCCTCGCCATCATGGCGTGCTCCGAGAAAACGATGCGCTGGCTCCGTTACGAGCGGCGCGAGCGTTGAGCTTGGCACCCGCGCAAATCGCCCTACCCTCCGTTCCCCATGAGCGACCCCCGACCGTCCGCCCGCCCTGAGCCTGTCGCAGGAGCCGCCAAACCCGCCCCGACCGAGCCGCGCGGCGAACTTGTCATCCGCACCATCGCGATGCCGGCCGACACCAATGCCAACGGCGACATCTTCGGCGGCTGGCTGCTCTCGCAGATGGACCTCGGCGGCGCCATCTTCGCCCGCAATCTCGCGCGCCGCCGCGTGACGACCGTCGCCATCGACGGCATGGCCTTCCTCCACCCCGTCTATGTCGGCGACATCGTGAGCTGCCACGCCTCGCTCATCAAAACCGGGCGCACCTCCATGAAGGTGGACGTCGAGGCCTGGGCCCAGCGCACCAAGGGCGGCGAACTCGTGCGCGTCACCGAGGGCGTCTTCACCTACGTCGCCATCGACGACGCCGGCCGACCCCATCCCGTCCATCGCTGAACATGACCGCGCGCCGCCTCTTCCCCGCCCTCCTCCTCTTCGCGCTGTTCGCCGCGCTGCCCGCCGGACAATGCCAGCACGCCACGCTGGCCGACGGCCTCAAGGCCGCCGTGCTCCGCGCCGACGAGGCCCGGCTCTACACCACGACCACGGGCCAGTTCGACGCGCTCGCCGACCTGCTCGCCGACGACTGCCTCTATACCCACTCCAACGGCCAGGCGCAGACGAAGAAGGAATTCCTCGCCGCCCTCGCCTCGGGCGCGTTCCGCTACGACAGCCTCCGCTACGAGCAACCGCCCCAGGTCCGGCTGTTCGGCGGCGAGACGGCGGTCGTCACCGGCACGATGCGCGTCGAGGCGGAATCGAAGGCGGGCGGCAAGGCCTCGCTGCACCTCGTCGTCACCTCGATCTACGTCGCGCAACGCGGCCAGTGGCGGCTGGCGTCGTATCACTCCTGCGCCGCCCCGAAATAGCCCCCCCGTGCCCCTCCTCGTCCTTTCCTCCAGCCTGAACCCCGAGAGCAACAGCCGCGTGCTCGCCCGCGAAGCGCACCGCGCGCTGGCCGCCAACGGCCATGAAGCCGTGCTGCTCGACCTCCGCGACCTGGCCCTGCCCGTGTGCGACGGCGGCCCGGCCTACGCGCACCCGGACGTCGCCAAGGCCCGCGCGGCCGTCGCCGCGGCCGACGGCATCCTCGCCGCCACCCCGGTCTACAACTACGACGCCAACGCCGCGTTGAAGAACCTCGTCGAGCTGACCGGCAAGGCGTGGGAGAACAAGGTCGTCGGCTTCGCCTGCGCCGCCGGCGGGGCGTCGAGCTACATGTCCATCATGGGGCTCGCCGGCAGCCTGATGCTCGACTTCCGCTGCGTCATCGTCCCGCGCTTCGTCTATGCCACCGAGCGCGACTTCGCCGGCGGGACCATTTCCAACCCCGCCATCGCCGAGCGCACCGCCGCCCTCGCCCGCGAGCTGGCGCGCATGGCCGCGGCGCTGCGTTCCAACCCCTAGCTCCCGTCTCCGACCAGCCCTTCGCGCAGCTCCTTGTAGCGGGTGCGGCCGACCGGCAGGTGCAGTCCGTTCCTCAGCTCGAGTTCGTGGTGGCTGCCCTCGGCCGCGTGCAGGGCCTTGATGGCGCTCGCGCGCACGAGATAGCTCTTGTGCGTCCGCACGAAGTCCTCCGGCAGGAGCACTTCGAGTTTTTCCAAGGTCTTGTCGTGCAGCTCGCGCCGGCCGTCGGCGAGCACGAGCTCGGAATAGTTCCCCGCGCCTTGCACGAACAGCACGCTGTCCACCGCCACCAGTTCGATCCGGCCCGCCTTCTTCACCGCGAGGTTGCGCGCCGCCGGTCCGGCGCGGGCGACGGGTCCACGGACCCGCGCGAACGCCTGCGCCAGCCGCTCGCGCGTGAAGGGCTTCGGCACGAAGTCGAGCACGCCGTATTGGAACGCCTCCAACGCCCGGTCCGTGTTGGCCGAGACGATGATGGTGTGGAACGACGACGCCACGCTGCGCCGCAGCAGCTCCATGCCGTCGCGGCCCTCGAGGTTCAGGTCCAGCAGCGCCACGTCCACGGTGTTCTCCGCGAGCCAGGATGCGGCCGCGTCGAAGGACCCGGCGAAGTGCAGTTTCTCCAGTCCGTCGCCGAGCACGTCGCGGCAGAACCGCTCCAGGCGCTGTGCGACCAGCGGCTCGTCCTCGATCAACAGCACCTTCATCCTCCACCTCCCGCCGGCCGGGTTCGCCACGCCACCACCGTTTCCCAGCCGTCCGCCACCGCACCCTGGGTGAGGCTCCAGCGCCCCGGAAAACTCTCCTCCAGCCGGGCCTTCACATAGCGCAGCCCGGTGCCGCCCGCCGGCCGCGCCGCCGGTTCGCGCGTGCGCCCCGGGGAAAGAAACGAGAACCGCAAGCCGCCCTCGGTCTCCGGCTGCTCTGCCAGCCGGAACACCGCGCCGGGTTGAGCCTGTTGGTGGACCAGCCCGTTCTCGATCAGGGTCAGGAAGAGCGCCGGCGGCACCAGCGCCTCCCCGTTCACCCCACCGGCCGCGAGCGCGACCTCCCGGCCGGTCCGGCGGCTGACCACCTTCAGGTGCGTGCGGCACAGCTCCAGCTCGTGCTTCAGCGGCACCAGCCGCTCCCCCGACATCAGCGCCAGCGAGCGGAACACCGCCGCGAGTTCGTCGATGAACTTCACCGCGCCAGCCGGATCGTGCTCGATCACCTCGGAGACGGCGGTGAGCGTGTTCAGCAGGAAATGCGGCTGGAGGTTCTTCTTCAGCAGCTCGATTTCCATCCGCGCCGCCGTCAGCCGGGCTTCACGCGCGGCGCGCCGCCCGGCCTGCACCTGCGCGCCCACGGCCGCGAACACCAGCAGCACGAGCGCCTCGATGGTCAGGAAGAAAGTCGGATCGAGGAACGCCCGCCGGTCGGTCCGCACGACCAGCAGCGCCACGCTCACGCCCGCCAGCGCGAGCCAGGCACCCGGACGCCGCCGCCAGCAGGCCCAGCCGACAAGCGCGAGCGCCACGAACAACATGGCCCGGCAGATCCACAGCACCTTGAACTCGTAGATCGGCGACACCTGCCAAGCCGCCGTCAGCAACGGCACCAGCCCCGCCAGCCACCAGGCCTTCCGCGGCGCGTTGAATTGCTCCACCAGCAGCGCCACCAGCAGCATGCACGCCACCGTCATCACCCAGGTGATCGCCAGCAGGCGCGGGTAATGCCAGTCGTAGGGGTAGGGATAAAGCCACCGCACCGCGATCAGCCCGTAGAAGACCGCCAGCACGACGCTGACCGCGGCCACCAGCGCCAGCGCGCGCCGTCGTTCCCCCAGCCGCATCAGCACCAGGCTGATCGCCGCGGTCAGCAACGAGCCCACCGCCCCGACCAGCGGGAACACCGGCTGCCGCGCTTCGTGCCGCAGCCGGCGCGTCAGGCTCACCGGCCAGGGCGTCGCGCTGAAATGCGTCGCGGGAAAATTGAAGTGGTAGGTCGACATGCGGATTGCCAGCAGGTGGCTGGTGCCGCCGAGCAGGTCGTCCGGAATCCGCACCAGGTGGTCCAGCCGCCCGGGCACCTCGCTTTCCCGGTCGTGCCCCACCACTCCGCTTCCCGCCAGCCGCCGTCCGTCGAAGAACAGCTCGAAACTGTAGACTGCGGGCACGAACAGGGCATCGAAGGAGAATTCCGGGGTTTCACCCGTCCAGCGATAGACATGGCGCTCAGGCGGGACCAAGGCCTCGGTCTGGTCGGGCCGGGGCGCGTGATGCATCGGGCCGGGTTGTTCGAGGCGGATTCTCACCCAGAAAGGCCCGGCGGCGGCCGGATATTCATCCATGGTGATCCGCGTCCAGTCAGCATCGTCCCAGTCCGGCGACGCCCACCGCGGATCATCGCCGTGCCGGATGCGGATGTCCGGGCCGGGTTGCGGCCCGGTTGCCTGTCCCGGCAGGGAGATTCCCGCGAGCAGTCCGAGCAACAAGGCGCACAGGACGTGGCGCAGGGTCATGGCGGGAGTATCCTTCGCCGGCCGGCGGCGTCGAGCCGGTTCCCGCGCCGTTCACGGACGCCACGAGCCGTTCACCCGCCGGTGTCCGGCATTCGCAAGCGGCGAGAGCCGTTCACCCGGGGGAATTCGAATCCGCCCGCTCCTCCCGTCAGCGTGCGGGTGTCGGACCAAACGCAACCACTCAACCCCAACCCGATCCAGCCATGAATACCAACCTCCTCCGCCCGCTCGTCGCGCTCACCGCGCTTCTTTCCCTCAATCAGCTCCACGCCGGCACACCCGCCCGGCTCGAAACACCCTTGGCGGAAGTCGCCGCCAGGATCCACGCCAATGGCGACACCGTCGCCCGCGGCACCAGCCGGGTCATGGTCGCCGCCCGCCTCGGCGCGCCCACCTCCGTGCTGCCGGACGGCAGCTGGCTCTATTCCGGCTATACCGCCCGCTCGGCCTCCAGACGGGAGCTGGTCGCCGGCACCCTCGTCGTGCGTTTTGCCGAGAGCAAGGTGATCTCCCTCTCCATCGCCGATCAGGCGACCGTCGTGGCGCTGCGCTCCGCGCCCGCGGCCCCCGTAAAGGAAAAGACCTTCGTCGCCGGCCGGTGACGGCGGCGCAATGGACTGTTGCGGTCCAGCGGGCCACGACCCTTCCGGGTCGTGGCCCGTTTCGTTGTCTCACACGGGGACAAGCGACCGCCTAAGCTCCCGGCACAGCCGCGCGCCGGTTGACGCTGGCCGTCGGCTGCGCCAGCGTCGCGGCGCTTGTCCCAGCCGGCCGCAGATTCCGAGACCACCAAGGGCGCGCTCGCCGCGGCGCTCGGCTTCCTGCTGTGGGGCATCGTGCCGGCCTACTGGAAACAGATGCAGTCCATCCCGGCGTTCGAGCTCATCACGCACCGCATCGTGTGGTCGCTGGCGTTGCTGCTCGCGGTGCAGGCCTGGCGCGGCCGGCTCGGGCTGCTGCGCGGCGGGTTCGGCAGCACCCGCGCGGTCGGGCTGAACCTCCTGAGCGCCGTCTTCCTCGCGGCCAACTGGACCATCTACGTCTGGGGCGTGAACACCGGCCACGTCATCGAGTGCAGCCTCGGCTACTTCCTCACCCCGCTGGCCAACGTCGCCATGGGCCGGCTGCTGCTCAAGGAGCAGTTGCGGCCCCTGCAATGGACCGCCATCGGTCTGGCCGTCGCGGGCGTGCTCCTGCTGCTCTGGCGGCTCGGCCACGCGCCGTGGATCGCGCTCTCCCTCGCCGCCACCTGGTCGAACTACGCCATCCTCAAGAAGAAGTCCGCCCTCGGCCCGATGACCGGCCTGACGGTCGAGACCATCCTGCTCTTCCCGCTGGCCGCCGGGGCGCTGCTCTGGTGGCAGCACACCGGCACGGGCGCGCTCGGCCGCGTGGACGCCCGCCTGCACGCCTATGTGCTCAGCGCGGGCATCATCACCGCGGTGCCGCTGCTGCTCTTCGGCTACGGCGCGCAGCGCATCCGGCTCGTCACCCTCGGGCTGCTGCAATACCTCGCGCCCACCGTGCAGTTCTTCATCGGCCTGCTGCTCTACCGCGAGCCGTTCGATTCCGGCCAGCTCCAGGCCTACGCGCTCATCTGGATCGGGCTCCTGCTCTACACCGCCGACAGTTTCTGGTCGCAACGCCGGCGGTTGTTCGGCTAGGCAGGCGGGACATCCGTTTCCCAACATGCCCCGCCCGACACTCCGCCTCCCCGCCCTGCTCCTCGCTTCCGCCTTCGCCGTTGCCGCGCTGGCCCAGAACCCTGCGCCCACCACCCCGGCCGCCGCACACCGTCGCCGGCATCCGTGCCCGAGGTCGTCGACGCCTCCGCCCCCATCCCGAAGACCGGCAGCACCCGTTTCTTCCAGATGCACGAGTCGTTCCTGCAGCGCGCCAAGGAGGGCCCCATCGGCCTGCTGTTCCTCGGCGACTCCATCACCGAGGGCTGGCGCAGCGCCCCGCACATCTGGGAGCACTACTACGGCAAATACCAGCCGGCCAACTTCGGCATCGGCGGCGACCAGACCCACCACGTCATCTGGCGCATCGAAAACGGCGAACTCGACGGCATCACCCCCAAGGTCGTCGTCCTCATGCTCGGCACCAACAATTCCGCGCAGCACACCGGCGAACAGATCGCCGCCGCCGACGAGAAGATCATCGAGATGATTCGCGCCAAGATCCCCGGCGTGAAGGTGCTGCTGCTCGCCATTTTCCCGCGCGACGCCCGCCGCGGGCCCGGCGGCCTCATCACCGAGGCGACCGTCACCGACACCGGCAAGCGCGTGACCGCCAACGACCGCGCCAACGCCATCCTCGCCAAGCTCGACGACGGCGTGAACGTCCGCTTTCTCGACATCGGCGCGTCGTTCCTCGGCAAGGACGGACGCATCCCCTGGGTCATCATGCCCGACCAGTTGCACCTGTCACGCGCCGGCTACCAGCTCTGGGCCGACGCGATGAATCCGCTGCTCGAGGAGATGATGCAGTGAGGTTGTGGGCGGGGTGCCCTCACCCCGCGAAGAGCGCGTTGAGGGCAACGCGCTCCACCTGTAAGGCTGCCGCTTGCGGCAGGCCGGTTCCGCTCCGTTAAGGCCCGGCGTCCCGCATCGGCGGGACCGACCCTACTCCCGTCCGAAATCCACCAGCTCCATCTCGAACACGAGCGTGGCACGGCGCGGGATCTTCGGCGGGCTGCCCTTGGAGCCGTAACCCAGCTCGTAGGGCACGATGAGAATCCATTTTTCGCCCTTGTGCATGCGCTGGAGCGCCTGCTCCCAGCCCTCGATCAATTCGCGCCGCCCCACCCGGGGCGAGAAAGGCTTCTCCGGATCCTGCGCCTGGTCGAACACCGTGCCGTCGAGCAGCATCCCCTTGTAAAGCACCTTCACCCTCATGCCCGGCTGCGGGGTCGGGCCATCCTTGTCGCCTTCCTTGAGAATGATGTAGCGGAGGCTGGTCGAGGTCTTGTGCGCGTCCGGCCAGCGTTGCTCCACGATCTCGAGGTCTTCGGGCGGAATCCGTTCGCGCTGGGCGCGGGCCTGCGGTGCAAAGGTGGCGGCGAGAACAAACAGAAAAAACCAGGTGGTGCGGCGGAACGGGCTCATTTGGACTTCGTGGCAGAGGGAAGAGTGAACTTGATGGGCGAATCCGCCAGCGTCGAGGCTGGAACTTGCGGCGCGGGGCCGCCGGTCTTCACCACCGGGATATTCTCCGCCGGGGCCGGCCGCGTCGGCGCCGCCCGGGTGTCCACGCCCGCGGCGACGGGACCGAGCGCCGCAAATCCCTTCTCGACCAGTTCCATCGCCTTGAGGTCGCGATTTTTCGAGCCTTCGCTGCTGAGCACGACCGCGACGACCCGCCGGCCGTTGCGCTCGGCGGTCACGGCGATGGACGAGCCTGCCGCGGCAAAGTAGCCGGTTTTCAGCCCGTCGCAGCCCGCGAGCCGGCCGAGCAGATTGTTGTGGTTGCGCATCTCGAAGGGCGACGCGCTCTTCTCCCGCAGCATCCGCACCTTGACGGAGGAATAGCGCAGCACCGACTGTTGCCGCACGAGTTCGCGCGACAGCACCGCCAGGTCGCGCGCGGTGGAAACATCGGGCTGCTGGCCCGCGCCCGGCGGCAGCCCGTGCGGCGAGTGAAACACCGATGATGCCATCCCGAGCGCACGAGCCTTGGCGTTCATCAGTTCCACGAACTCCGCCCGCGAACCCGCCACGTGAAGCGCCAGCGCCACGGCGGCATCGTTGGCCGACGGCACGAGCAGCGCCGTGAGCAGCTCGTCCACCGTGAACACCTCGCCCTGTTTCAGATAAACCTGCGAGCCGCCGATCTTCGCCGCCTCGGCCGACACCGTCACCGGCGTCTCCAGTGTCAACTGGCCCGATGCAACGCGGTCCGTCACGATCGCGAAGGTCATGAGCTTGGTCACGCTCGCCGGGTAGCCGCGCGCATCCGCGTTGTCCTCGAAGAGCACGCCGCCCGTCGCCGCGTCCGTGACGATGGCGCCGACGTAGGGTGTCCGCGCGATCTTCTCGATCGCCGGCGCCCGCAGGCAGGCCGAGAGCAGGAGAAGGGAGCAGAGGAGCCGGCGGAAAAAAATCATGTCGCGTCAAGGGAGGGACGCACCCCGGTCGTCGCAACTTCAATTTCAAATGCGGTCCGCTGCCCGCCGGGGCAGCCAGACGCCCAGGCCCAGGCTCCACGCCTCGTCTCCCAGGAAACGCGCTTCGGTGCCGGTGTGCAACACGACCGCCCGCGGCCTGCGGCCCTTACGCGCAAACGCCGCCTGGAACGCGCGCACTCCGCGCAGATCCTCCTCGGCGGCGCGACGCGCGGCCTTGATCTCGAGTCCGACCAGCACGCCCGCCTGCTCGAGCACGAAGTCCACCTCGGCGTCTCCCTCGCGCCAGAAGTGGATCCTGCGCGTCGGATCCAGCGCCGCCCAGCTTTGCAGGGTCTGAAAGACCGCCTGTTCCAGCCAAAACCCGGCATCGGGTCTGTCGGCCAGATTTTTTTCGGCACCGACGCCCGCCAGCCAGGCCGCCAACCCCGCATCGCGCCAGAGAATCTTGCGCGCCTTGGCGGCCGCCTTTCCGGCGCTGCGCTGGTAATTCCGCAGCCGGGCGATCTGGCAGCCGGTTTCCAGCAGGTTCAGGTAGCGATGCGCCGTCGGCTGGGGCAGCCCCGCGTCGCGCGCCAGGTTCGACTGGTTCAATACGCGGGCGGTCTGCGCGGCGAGCAACCGCATCAACCGCTGGAAATCCACCAGACTGCCGACGTTGCTGAGCTGGCGCAGGTCGCGCTCGAGGTAGGTCTGCACGTATCCGGCGAACCAGAGTTCGCGAGCCGCTGCGTCGGGAGCGCGCAGCGCGTCCGGAAACCCGCCGCAGGCGACCCAGGCCGGCCAGTCGCACGGCTCAGCCGGCCAGTCGTCCGAAGAAAAGCGGCCGGCAAACAGCCGGTCGATCCCGGTGGAGGCCGCGTCCCGGCCGGACCACTCCACCGGACAGAACGGCGGCAGATCGAGATAAAGCGCCCGGCCCGCCAGGGACTCCGCCACCCGATGCATCAGCGCAAGATTGGCCGACCCCGTCAGAAGCAGCGACCCCGGCTTCCGCGCCGTGTCCACCCGGCGCTTGACCGCCAGCAGCAGCTCGGGCGCGCGCTGCACCTCGTCGAGCGTCACCGGCAGCTCGGCCAGCAGGCTCGCCGGATCGCGCCCCGCCTGGGCCAGCACGTCGAGATCGTCGAGCGTCAGGTAACGGCGCTCCGGCGCGACCGCCTGCGCCAGCGTGGTCTTGCCCGTCTGCCGCGCGCCGGTGACGACGACCACCGGCATCGACCGCAAGGCCCGGTGGAGCAGCGGCTCCAGCCAGCGAGGGCGAAGCTCGTTCATGTCGTGAATGGAAGTTATTCACGCCATGAGTGACAAGTCCAAAGTCTCGGTCCATCACCACCGCGAAGGTCATGAGCTTGGTCACGCTCCCCGGATATGCGCGGGCATCCGGATTGTCCTCGGACAGCACCCGCCCCGTCGCCGCGTCCGTGACGATGGCGCCGACGCAGGGCGTCCGCGCGATCTTCTCGATCGCCACGGCGTTGAGGAATCCCAGTGCCATGAGGGCAGGAACGGCGAAGCGGCGGAAACCGGTCATATCGCGTCAAGGGATGGGCGGGGTCCGGCGCGTGCAATCTCATTTTCACTCCGCCGGCTTGCGGCCCGGAGCCCGGGCGGCAAACTCCGCCCCATCATGCCCCTGCCGCTCGTCGTCGTCCTCTGCCCCCGGGACTTCAAGTTCAACGACCCTGCCGCCGGCATCGAGCGCGGCGCGCTGGACGGCAGCGCGGAGGTGCGGACGCTCGTGCTGGATTTCAACGGCGGCATCCCGGACGAGGCGTTCGCGGCCGACGCGCTCATCCTCTGGCACGGCCCGCTGATGGACGCCGCCGCCATGGCCCGGCTGAAAAACTGCCGCGCCATCATCCGCAACGGCGTGGGCTACGACAGCGTGGACCTCGACGCCGCCGCCGCGCGCGGCATCCCGGTCTGCAACGTGCCCGATTACGGCACCGAGGAGGTGGCCGACCACGCCATCGCGCTGGCGCTCGCCTTGTGCCGGCAGCTCTTTCCGCTCGACGCCGAGGCCAAGCGGCTCGGCTGGAAACTCGCCCCGGAGACCGCCGCGAAGATGCGCCGGTTGCGCACGCTGACCTTCGGGTTGATCGGGCTCGGCGCCATCGGCACGGCCGCCGCGCTCCGCGCCAAGGCGTTGGGATTCCGCGTCGTGTTCCACGATCCCTACCTGCCTCGCGGCACGCGCAAGGCTCTCGGCATCGAGCGCGCGGAGTCCCTCGACGAGCTGCTGAAAGTTTCGGATGTCGTCTCGATCCACTGCCCGTCCACGGCCGAGACCCCGCGGCATGATCGGCGAGCGCGAGCTGGCGTTGATGAAATCGACGGCCTATCTGGTGAACACGGCGCGCGGAGACATCGTGCGGAAGACACCGCTCTTCGCCGCCCTGCGCGAAGGCCGGCTGGCCGGCGCCGGGCTCGATGTGGTCGAGGACGAGCCCTTGCGCACGCCCGAGGAGGCCGCCACGCCGAATCTCATCGTCACCTGTCATTCGGCGTTTTGCAGTCCGGAGGGCATAGTCGAGATGCGGACCACCTCGGCGCAGATCGCCCGCGCCGCCGTCCGCGGCGAACCGGTGTGGAACCGGGTGAACTGACCATGGCTTTGTGTAGCCGGGGTCGTTGACCCCGGCCCTGAAGCCAAGCGTGTCTTGATTCCTGCCGGGGTCACCGACCCCGGCTACAACAACCCCTGCAGTCGAGCCTTCGTCCTGCCCTCGTCCAATGATCGGCACGCAACGGCGGCGATGTTCTCGAGCAAAGCAACGCGAGATTCCGGCGCCGGGTGCAGTCGGAGCGGCGGACGGACGGGCTGGAGTTGGTCGCCTGCGCGCACGAGCAGCCCCCAGCCCGCGGGAATTTCCGCCTCGGCGAAAATGCCGTCCTCCACCACGAGGTAGAGCGCATCGGCCGCGGCGTAGCGACGCAGCTTCTCGAACTTAACTCCGTGCAGCAACCGGCGCTGGAGCGCGGCGATCTCCTCGATGACGGCGGCGTAGGTGTCGTGGCGCAGCCCGGCGGTGTCGATGGCATCGAACTCGGGGAACAGCTCCTCGCCGCGCCGGAGGTCGGGCCGGTGCTCGGCGAGCATCCGCTCGAGGTTTGTCCTGCGTTCGAGCAACGCCGCGAGCTTCCGACGCGTCTCCGTCTCGGCCCGCGAATCCTTGAGCAAGTCGGCGCGCGCCTGCTTGCACTCGAACAGCGCGGTGCGGATCGGCCGGTTTTTCCTGCCGCGCGCATAGGCCGCCACGTCGGCCCGGAATCCGGAGCGCGGCACGCGCACCTCGGCGGCGCCGATTTCGAACCCGGCTTCTGCGGCCCACGCCAACGCGAGGCGCTTCAGCTCCCGATGGGCGGCGGTCTCGCCGGCGGGCATTGTCAGCCTTTCACCGCCGGGTGTTTCGCCACGAGCGCCAGGGCGCGGCGAAGGAGCGTCTTGCCCGGCTCCATCCGGTGCCACGGCGAGGCCCCCGACGGATGCGGCAGCGGGATGCAGTCCATCGCGTGACCGCATCGCGCGACCTCGAACTTCTTCCCGATGATATCGTTCAACGGTGCGGGCGGGAGGAACTGCGTGATCGCCAGCTTGCCGACGGGAAGCACGAGCGCCGGCTTCAGCAGCTTCACCTCGGCATCGAGCCAGCGGGAGCAGTTGGCGATCTCGTCCTCGGCGGGCACGCGGTCGCCGCCGGTTTCTTTCTTGCCGGGAAAGCAGCGGCAGACGGCGGCGAAGTAGATGCGGTCGCGCGTCTCGTCCTCGGTCCAGCCGAGCGCCCCGTGGAACCACTTGAAGAGCGTCTTGCCGGCGGTCCACGCGAAGGGCCGGCCGAGCTTCGGCTCCTTGTCGCCCGGCGCCTGCCCGACGAGCAGGATGCGCGAGGCGACCGGCCGGCCGACGACGACCGGCTGGTGCATGTTGCGGCACAGCCGGCAGGCGCCGAGGTGCGCGAGGTGTCTTTGGACGGCGGAAACTGAAGGTGACATCTGTAGGAGGGGCTTTATGCCCCGACCGGTCGCGGCGTAAAGCCGCTCCTACAGTTCATCCGCGCCGGCCGCGGAAACGGTAGCCGACCTTGCCGCCGCTGGCATCGCGGTTCTGACCGCCGCCCTGTCCGCGGGAGCGTCCACCCTGAAAACCTCCGCCACCTCCCGGGCGACCCCGGCCGCCCCGACCACTGCGCCGGCCTTGGCCTGGCGGCTGCGGCGGGCGGGGCGTGCCGAACGGCTGGTAATTGAAGCCCTCGAGCCGGAGCTCGGGAATCTTCTGGCCGATGAAGCGCTGGATGTCGCGGATGTCGTCCGCGTTCTCCGGGGTGACGAGCGTGAAGGCGTCGCCCACGGCCTGCGCGCGGCCGGTGCGGCCGATGCGGTGCACGTAGTCCTCGGGATTCTGCGGCACGTCGTAGTTGATGACGTGCGAGACTCCGGCGACGTCGATGCCCCTCGAGGCGATGTCGGTGGCGACCATCACCTCGTATTTGCCGGACTTGAAGCCGGCGAGGGCCTCGATGCGCTGGTTTTGCGAGCGGTTGGCGTGCAGGACGGCGACGGAGTGATTGGCGGCCCGGAGCCGGTGGGCGATCTTGTCGGCGCCATGCTTGGTGCGGGAGAACACGAGCACGCTGTCGTAATCGATCTTGTCGAGCAGCGCGAGGAGCAGATCGAACTTCTGCGGGGTGGCGACCGGATAGAGCGCGTGGGTGACCGACTGGTTGACGGAGCGGTTGACGCCGATCTCGACCCGCGCGGGGTTGCGCAGCGCGAACGAGGCGACCGCGGCGATCTCCGGCGGCACGGTGGCGGAGAAGAACAGAGTCTGCCGCTCGCGCGGGCAGCGGGCGATGATGTCCTTCACCACGGGGAGGAAGCCCATGTCGAGCATGCGGTCCACCTCGTCGAGGACGAGGATCTGGATGTCGCGGAGATTGATGGAACCGTCCTGGACATAGTCCATCAAGCGGCCGGGGGTGGCGACGATGACATCCACGCCGCGGCGCAGCTCGCTGCGCTGGCGGCCGTAGCCGACGCCGCCGAACACGGCGAGCGTGCGCAGGTCGGAGAAGCGGGCGAAGTCGTGGAAGGCGGTCTCGACCTGCGCGGCAAGTTCGCGGGTGGGCTCGAGCACGAGGACGCGCGGGCGCGGGACGTGGTGGCCCAGCTTCGAGAGGATCGGCAGCGCGAAGGCGGCGGTCTTGCCGGTGCCGGTCTGCGCGGAGCCGATGAGGTCGCCGCCGTCGAGGACGACGGGGATGGCGCGCAATTGGATGGGGGTGGGATCGGTGTAGCCGGCGGCCTGGACGCCGCGGAGCACGGATTCGGAGAGATTGAGAGCTTTGAAAGGCATGAAATCAATGGGGGCGCAAAGGCGCGCCGGAGAATACGGAGAAAAGAAAAAGGGTGGAGCCACAACGGGCTCCACCCCGGGAAGTTAATTCGCGAAAGCGAACAACGGTCCGCCGGAGGCGGACAGGCTCAGTAACGGTCGCGACCGCCACTGCCACCGCCGTAGCCGCCACGGCCGCCGCGATCGCCACCGCGACCGCCGCCGCCGAAGCCACGACGCTCGCCGCGGAAACCGCCGCCCCCGCCGCCGCCGAAGCCGCCACCCGGGCGATCTTCCTTCGGACGGGCCTCGTTGACCTGGAGCTGGCGGCCGCCGAGATCGACACCGTTGGTCTTCTCGATGGCGACCTTGGCCTCATCGGCCGTGCCCATGGTGACAAACGCGAAGCCGCGCGGGCGGCCGGTGAACTTGTCCATGGCGACATAGATGTCGGTCACGGCGCCGAACTGCTCGAAGTGCGAGCGGAGCTCGGCTTCGGAGGTCTGGAAGGACAGGTTGCCGACGTATAGTTTGGAGTTGCTCATGTGATGTTTCGTAGATCCGTCGCTCTCAGCCAGTCCGTTCCCAACGCGGGTTTCGAAATCATCACTTAAGCCTGACGCTCAGCCAACGACTCACCAGATCCTGTCATCCAACGCTTTCTCTAACGAGGCCGCGAAGAGGGCATGCTGGCCGCGCGCTGGCAAGGGGAATTTTTCCGCCGTGCTGCGCGGCAAGGGCTTACACGCTGTATTTCGCGCGGATCCAATCGGGGATGCGCACGGCGCGCGCGTTGTCCGCGGCGATCATCGCGTAGTCGATGCGGCCGTCGCAGCAGAGTTTGCGCGGCTCCTGGCGCAGGATCTCGAAGCTCACGTTCACGCCCGTCCCGGTGAATTCCTCGATCCAGGTGCGCACGGTGAAGCGGTCGCCCAGCAGCAGGGGCCGTTTGAAGTTCATCTGCGCGGCCACCATCACCCAGCCGTAGCCGTGCTTCTGGAACTCGGCCATCGGCATCTTGTAACACCGCTCCATCTGGTCGAAGCGGGCCGCGAGCACGTAGTCCATGTAGCGGCTGCTGTGGACATGCTGATACATGTCGATGTCGTCGGGCCGCACCTGCAGCTCGGTCTCGAACTTGGAATAGACCGGGTTGGCGGCGGGCGCGGGATCGCTCATGGCCGCAGCATGAGGCCGCGGCGGCTTTCCGCGCAAAAGAAAAGGCGCCCCGCCGGACGGGACGCCCGATGGGCCTGCGCCGCGGACCGGCTCACTCCTTGCGCCAGGCCCGGAACTCCTTGTGCATCCAATCGCGCAGGACTTCCTTCTCGTAGCGCAGCGGGTCGGACCGGGGGAAGGGATCGCCGATCCGCCCGAAGTCGCTCAATGTCCGCTCGCCCTCCGCCAGCACCGTGCCGGTCGAATCCGAGAGCTGGAACTGCAGCTTGATGCGCACCGGATAGATGGTCCGGATGATGCGGACATCATCGGCGTGCGGCGCGCGCCCGGGCTCGAAGTCCCCGGCGAGATCGACGTCGGTGACCCGGATGTTCAGGTGCAGATCCTCGCGCAGGACGGTCTCCCCGCGCTGCTGGAGGTGCTTGCGGAGCTCACCGAGCACATGCTCACGCGTCGAGGCGCTGGTTCCGGTCCAGCGGTCGTGCAGATCCGTGAACTTCTCCGGCTCGACGAACTGCACGTTGATTCGTGAATCCGCCGCGCGACGCACCGGCCCGGAGTCTTTCGCAGCGAGAAGCCCGGCGACGGTGAACAGTGGCAGGAGGCAGGCAATCATCTTTGTTTTCATGGCAAAGGAGGACGGTTTTGAATGGATAAGGGCGTTGACAGGGGAAGGCTGCAGAGATTTCATACACTTGTTTCATACAAACGTAATATATGAATCGGACCAAGCTGACCACCCGGGAAAGGATCCTGGATGCCTCCGAAGTGGCGTTCGCCGTTCATGGTTTCAACGGTGTTTCCCTCCGGGACATTGTCAAACGGGCCGGGGTCAATCTCGCCGCGGTGAACTACCACTTCGGCGACCTGGAATCGCTGTATCTCGAGGTGATCAGGCGCAGGATCAGACCCTTGAACGAGGCCCGGATCGCCCGGCTCGACCGGGCGGTGCAAGAAGCCGGGGACGGGCCGCCCGCGCTGACCGAGATCGTCGAGATCCTGGTGCGGCCGGTTTTTGAACTCCACGGTGATGCCACCCGGGGCGGTCCTCATTTCGTGCGGCTGCTGGCGCGCAGCCTGTGGGAACCGTTGCCCTTCGTGAAGGGCCTGCTGGCGGAGGATTTTCATCCGACCCTCATGCGTTTCAGCCAGGTGTTGCGCCGACAGGTGCCGCATCTGGCGCCGGAGGATTTCATGTGGCGGATGAGTTTTATCGTCGGGGCCATGCAGCACACGCTCGGGACCATGCACCAGATGCACGCCCTCACCCGCGGAATCTGCCCCGATAACGACCATCACGGCGCGCTGGCGCGGTTCGTTGAATCCGCCGTCGCGGTGCTCAAGTCCCCCGCCCGTCCCAATCCCCGGGAATAATCCCCGACGGGGCACATGCATGGGTGGGTGGCCGGGAACACCGCCTTCCCCGCCGGGGGTCACAACCCCGCTCCACCCGGCCCGTGCAATTCGCATGCTGCCTTCGCTCATCATCCTCACCTTGCTCTCCCGGTTGGTCGCAACCGGAAGGAGTGGCCGCCGACGTGAATTTCAGCGCATGTCATATCCCGAGACTGGTCGGGCTTCCCCATCCTTCGTAACGCCAACGCGTTCCCCCATCCCGCATTATGATCACGGGCGGCCGCCAATTTTCCGTGGACATCCTTCTCCGCTGCCCGTTCGTAGTCCTCTCGCTCAACCATGCCCAACCTGGAAAAACTCCGCCGCTTCGCCCCCTCGCTCATCCAGTGGATCGATTCCGACTATTCCGTCGAACCCCCCGAGGTGATCCGCGCCCAGCCCGACGGCGTGAACTTCGTCCGCTGCATCCCGTTCATCGTGCTGCACCTCGGCTGCTTCGGCATCATCTGGGCCGGCTGGAGCTGGTTCGCGGTGGGCGCGGCGGTCGCGCTCTATTTCGTCCGCATGTTCGCCGTCACCGGCATCTACCACCGCTACTTCTCGCACATGACCTACAGCACTTCGCGCTTCGGCCAGTTCCTGCTCGCGCTGTGGGGCGCCACGACCGTCCAGCGCGGCGCGCTCTGGTGGGCCTACCATCACCGCCATCACCACCAGCACTCCGACGAGGAGGAGGACGCCCACTCGCCGCACGTCCATGGCTTCTGGTGGTCGCACATCGGCTGGATCACCAGCCGCCGCAACTTCCCCACGGACTATTCCAAGATCCGTGACCTCGCGAAATTCCCCGAGCTCGTCTGGCTCAACCGCTTCGACGTCGTCGTCCCCGTCCTGTTCGCCACCGCGCTCTACCTGACCGGCGCCTGGCTGGAGACCGCCGCGCCCGCGCTCGGCGCCACCGGCCCGCAGCTCCTCGTTTGGGGCTTCTTCGCCAGCACCACCGCGCTTTTCCACGGCACCTCGTGCATCAACTCCCTCGCCCACCTGATGGGCCGCCGGCGCTTCAACACCACCGACGATTCCCGCAACAGCTTCATCCTCGCGCTCATCACCCTCGGCGAGGGCTGGCACAACAACCACCACCGCTACCAGTCGGCCACCCGCAACGGTTTCTACTGGTGGGAGATCGACCCGACCTATTACGGCCTGAAACTGCTCTCCTGGACCGGCTTCATCTGGGGCCTCAAGCCCGTGCCCAAATCCATCTACGACGAAGCCGCGCAGAACGCGCACCACGACACCATCCACCGGCTTTCCATCTCCTCCGTCCAGCACGAGATCAACACGCTCAAACGCGTCGTCCCCACCGCCGCGGCCATCGCCATCGCCACGGTCAACTCGCCTGCCCTCGCCCAGAAAAAAGCCGAGGGTCCGGCCATCCACAAGGATGTCTCCGGGCAGGCCGCGCCGCCCGCGGACCCGGCCGGGGCCTGAGAACCGTCAGCGTTGCTCCAACACCGCGATCGCCGCGGTGTTGTTGTATTCGCGGGCGATGTCGAGCGCCGCGGCGCCCGTGGCGGAGCGGATCGCCGGGTCCGTGCCGCGTTGCAGGAGCAGCCGCACCATCCCGGCGCTTCCGCTCGCCGCCGCCTCGTGCAACGGCGTGCCCCCGCGCTCGCTAAGCACGTTTGGATCGAGTCCCGCATCGAGCACCAACCGCGCGCGCCGCCGGATGCTCCGGCTCCAGCGCCGCCTGCAACCGCCACCCCGGGTTGACCGACCACCCGGCTTCGAAGCGCCCTCCGATGGCATCCATCAATAGCCTCGCCAGCTCCGGGTCGTTCTCCGGCGGCCCGGCGATGAGGAGAATTTTCCGAGGCGCTGGTTCCTGCGCACCCGCCGCGCCGGCCAGCAGCACCACCAACGCGATTCCTCGGCAAAGACGCATGACCGGCAGCTCCTCAATAATTCGGCCAGATGCCGGGCGTGATCAACTCGACCGCATGCCCCTCCGGATCGCGGAAATACAGGCTGCGTCCTCCGCGTTCCCACCCGGCCTCGCTCTCGATCGCGACATCCGCGGCGACGAGCCGGGCCTTCCACGCCTCGTAGTCGGCCGCGGCGATCGCAAACCCGATGTGGTGCGGACCGCGGCCGTCGTGCGGCGGGATGGTGCCGCCCGGCACCGCCATCGGCTCGAGCGCGGCGCCGCGCTTGAACAGCAGCAGCACCTGCGCCGCGCCGGCACGGAACGACTGGAACCGCGCCGGGTCGCCGGTCATCGGCTTCAGCCCGAGCACATCGCGATAGAAAACCACTGCCCTCGGCAGGTCATCCGTGTAGAGGATGGTCTCGACAATGCCTTGGATGCGCGCGACCGGCGGTGGCATGACGCCAGCTTGGTCGCGGGACGCCGGGTGGCAACCATGCATGAAAGCCCGGACGTGCCCGGCGCTTGACCCGCTCCGGGCGCCCCGGCTACCTCGCCCTGATGCCCGCGGTCCAACCCGCCGCCCCCACCTCGCGCTACGAGCGCACGTGCCTGCTCGCCGCCCTCGTGCTTCCTCTTTGCTGGTTTGTTGTTTATGATCACTTCGCCGCTGGGCTGCTCTGCGACGAACCCGGCCACATCGGCAACATCTACTCTTTTATCGAACAGCAGCCGGGCTGGCCCGCCCAGATGACCATGCTGCCCGGCTATCATTTCCTGGTGGTGTCGCTCTGGCGACTGCATCTCCCGCTGGACGTGCCGTCGCTCGCTCGCCTGGTCACCGCGATCACTGCCACGATCGGTATCGCCGCGTTCGCCATAGCGGCGCGCACCCTGCACTCGCCGGACCGCCCGCTCGCCACCGCCGGGCCGCCGGCCCTGCTCTTCGCCCTGCTGCCGATTCTACAGCCCTTCACCGGGATGGCCTACACTGATGCGCCGTCCCTGGCATTCGCCCTGACCGCCGTGGCGCTGCATTACCGCAGGCGGCACGCGACAGCCGCCCTCGCTTTCATCCCCGGCCTGTTGATGCGCCAGACCAATCTCGTCTGGCCCGCTTTTCTCGTCGCGCTCGAGTTTTTCCGGAACTGGCGCGATTGCCCGGCCTTCTTTGCTCGGACCCGCTGGCTGCTGGCGCTTCTCGCCGGCAGCGCCCTCACCATCGTCGCGGCCTTGCGCTTCGCCGGCCGCCTCACCCTCGGCACTCAAACCGGACAGGACGTTGATTTCAATCCGGCGACCCTCCATACTTTGGGCCTGTTTGTGCTCCTGCTCGGGCTGCCGCTCCTGGTCGCCGGCACGCCTGCCGCCCTGCGCTCGCTGTTTTCCAGCCTGCGCGCACATCCCTTCCGCACCGCCGGGCTGATCGCAGGCGGGCTCGCCGCTGCCGGCATCGCGACCGCCACCTATCGCAATCCCCACGTCTGGAACCGGGATCTGTTCTGGGACGGCTGCACCTTCACGCTACTCCGCAACTGGCCGCTGGTGTGGATCGACGGGCATCCCTGGCTCCGCCTCGCCTCGGGCGCGAACCTCATGCTCATGTCCGTGGCGCTCGTCCGCTTGGTGGCGGGCCAGCCGCATCGTCTGGCGCTGGTCTTCACGCTCGGTTTCGGCCTCGTCCCGGCCTTCATCAACAACCTCGTTGAACCGCGCTATTTCATCCCCGCCGCCGCGTTCTTCCTGCTGCATCTCAACCTCACTCCCGTCGCCGTGCGCCTGCTCGCGTCCTGGTGGTTGTTGCTTTGCGCGGTCCACGCGCCCTTCATCGTCCGCGGACTCTCCCTCTGGTGAACTCACCCTACCGCACCCGGCTATCCGGCGGCCTGCATCCGGCCTGAATCCCCAGACTCGATGTCCGCCCCGCCCGCCCCCTGCCTTGCGGCGCCCCCGCGCTGGCTCACCCCGGTCCTCCTGGCCGTGGCGGCCCTTGTCTATCTGCCCACGCTGCGCGGCGGGTTTCTCGGCGACGACTTCGTTTATATCGCCCGTTTTCGCGAACTCCCGTGGTCCGGGTGGCCCGCGCTCTTTCTCCGCGATTGGTCCGGCGGGGTCTGGGGCGAACCGTTGCGCGAACTCCGCCCTTTCGCCGCCCTCGCCTTCATGAGCGATGCCAAGCTTTTCGGTGGCTGGGCTCCGGGTTACCGCCTCACCAACCTCGCCCTCCATCTCATCGCCACCGCCGCTGTCGTCCGCCTGGCGTGGCGTTACGTCCTCGTCGCCGCCGGCCCGACGGGTGCCACCGCTGCCGCCGCGACCGCGGGCCTCGCCTTCGCGCTGCATCCGGCCCACGCCGAGGCGGTCGTGTGGATCACCGGCCGAGTCGACCTGATCGCCACCGCCGCCGCGCTGATCTTCTGGCTCGGAGCCGAATCCTACGCGGATCACGGTTCGTGCCGGTGCGCCGGGATTGCCGCGGGCGGCTTTTTCGTGGGAATATTCGCCAAGGAGTTCGTGATGTTCGCGCCGTTCCTCCTGTTGCTCCGGTGGACCCTGCTCTCCTTTCGCGCGCCGCGCGAAGTCTGGCTGCGGCGCGCCCGCATCTTCGCCATCATCCTGCTCATCCTCGCCGGCTATGCCACCGCGCGGCGCATGGCCTTCGGATCCGATGGCATCGGCCACAATCTCTGGACCGATGTCCCGGCGTGGAACCGGCAGGCCGCGCACTTCGGCTGGTTCCTGCCGCTCCTGCCGCCCACCGGCCGCCTCGAATGGGCCCGGCCGCCCTCCATCGCCGTGCTCCATGCGGTCTGGCTCGGGCTGGCCGCGCTCACGGCCGGTGGCTTGATCTTTGCGCTCCGCCGCGGCGCTCGGCTGGCCGCCGCCGCCCTGTTCTTCGGCGGCGTGTGGTATTTCATCACCGTGTTTCCTTTGACGGCCGTGGTCTATTTCTCGCCGCGGCATCTTTATTTCCCGACCGTCGGGCTCGCCCTCGCTGCCGGCTTCCTCGCCGCGGCCGCGGGTCGCGCCCGCCTCATCGCGGCCGGCGCCGTCGCTCTGTGGTTCGCCGCCGCGCTCGGGCCGGCCGCCATTCCCTGGGTGCGGGCGAGCCGGATCTCCGCCTCCATGCTTGCCACCCTCGATGCGGATCTCCAACGCGCGCCCGCGGGTTCGCTGGCCCTGACGGCGATCCCGGAAACTCTCGACTCGATCTGGTTCGGCGCCTGGTCCAGCCCCTCTTGCTATGGCGCCCCGTTCCTCGCGACGGACCTTCCGACCGGACGCGTCATCGAACGGCCCGTCAATTACATCCACACGGACACCTGGCTCGCCGACCGAAGGCCCGTCGAAAGCCTTCGCGCCGCGCCCGGCGCGGTCGCCCTCCACGTCACGACCGCCGGCGACATCACGCACCGCATTGTCACGCCCCCGGAGCTATCCGCCGCCGCCGACCGCCTCGAGGCATCCGGCGTGAACGAAGCCTCCTGGGATGCCTTGGTCCGATCCCTCTCCGCCCGGCCATGACCAACGCCGAACCGCCGCTTCTCAGTGTCGTGATCCCCTTCCACAACGAGGCCGCCAATGCCGCGCCGCTGCTCGCGGAGCTCCGCCAGGTGGCCGAGGCTCTCGCGGTTCCGCTGGAGGTCATCTGTGTCGACGACGGCAGCAGCGACGGAACCGGCGCCGTCCTTTCCACCGCGGCCGGCGGGTGGGCCGCCATCAAGGTGCATGCGTTTTCGCGCAATCGCGGCCAAGCCGCGGCGCTCTGGCACGGTTTCCACGCCGCGCGCGGCCGGTTCATCGCCTCGCTCGACGGGGATGGCCAGAATCCCCCGGCCGAACTCGCCCGCCTCTGGGCTTTGCGTGACACCGCCGACATGATCGTCGGCATCCGCGCGGTGCGTCAGGACTCGGCGCCGCGCCGTGCCATGTCCCGCCTCGCCAATGCGGTCCGCCGGGCGGTGCTCCGCGACGGTGTTTCCGACACCGGTTGTTCCCTCAAGCTCTTCCGCCGCGAGGTCGTCGGTTCGTTTCTCCCGCTCCGCACGCTCTATTCCTTCCTGCCCGCGTTCGCGGTGTCCGCCGGCTTCACCGTGCGCGAGATTCCCGTCGCTCACCGCCCCCGGAAAACGGGCAAGTCCCACTACGGCCTCCGCGTCATGGCTCTCCATCCCCTCCTCGATCTTCTCGCCCTCGCCTGGCTGCTCCGCCGCCGGTTGCCGCGAGCCTGAGCCGCCGCCAGTCCCGGTTTACAGCCGCACCAGCGCGATCGCGCCGAGCATCAGCGCCGCGCCGGCCAGCCATGCACGCAGCACCCGCCCCTCGAGGTGCCGCTCCTCGCTCGCGAACCAGCGCCCCGCCGCCCAGACCAGCACCACGCTGAACAGCCCGCGCGCGCTGAACACGATGTTCACCGCCGTCGCCCCGCCCCAAATCCCCAGCGTGATGACGATGCCGGCATTCGTCACCGCCATGATCGCCATGCCCATTCCCACCCAGCGCCACGCCTGCGCGTTGATCGCGCGCAGCGGCGCATGGAAGAACGGCACGAACGTCATCGAGTAGAGCCCCACGAACAGGAACATCGGCGGGAAGAAGCTCCCCGTGCCCCACGCCGGCACCCATTTCTGGATGAGCACGTCGTTCAAGCTGTAGGCCAGCGCGCTCAGCAAGGCCAGCAGCACGGTCAGCCCGGTGTTCCGTCGGCGCTTGCGCCGCTCCCCCTGCGTGGAGCAGCACAACCGCCAAAGTGCTCAACCCCGCGCCGATCCACCATTTCAGCGGCACGTCACCGGCCCCGAGCAGGCTGCTGAGCAACGCCACGATGACGACCTTCCCGCCCATCACCGGCGTCGTCACCGTCACGTCCCCGCGGGTCAGGGCAAGGAAGACGAACAACTGCCCGGCGAAAAGGCAAAGCGCCACGACCGCCGGCTGCCAGTAGTCCGCCGCGGGATGGACCGTGCCGCCCTGCAAAAACCACCACGGCACGAACGAGAGAAACATCACCCAGTTCGCCACGAAGGTGGTGCGCCACACGCCGACCCCGAGCCCTGCCGCCCGCTTCATCGTCATCGCCCCGACCACATAGCCCAGCGCGCACACGAGCGGGATGAGCAGGTGCGCGGGAAAGTCCATTCTCGGAGCCAAGCACACCCGACTTGGTGCGCAATCTCCGGCTCAAATACCCATACATTCGCTCCAAGGCTTGCCGCCGCCCGTTGTTTAGGCTGACCTAGCATCTGCCGCCCTTATCGCGGTCGTTGTGAACGGAAAAATCGCCGTGCCAACCGACACGGCAATCGTCAGCATTTAAGTCAGTCATGAGAATCGACCGCCTCCAGATCGAGAACTTCAAGAAGTTCGAGAAGACTACGTCGTTCGAGCTTCATCCCCAATTTACCCTGCTCGTGGGTGACAATGGTTCGGGGAAGACCAGCATGCTGGACGCCCTGGCGGTTGCACTTGGCCTGTGGCACAAGGCGGCTCCCGGCAGCGGCTGGCGCAACATCCTGCTGGAGGAGCGGTGGCTGAAGCCGGTCGCAGCCGGCGACCGGACCCATTTTGAGCCACAGGCTCCCTGCAAAATTACTGCCGAAGGACGCATCGGCATCCGTGAAAAACTGCGATGGACTCGGATGATCAAGAAAGGCGGCCAGCGCACCACCAACGCGGAGGCACGCGAAGCAGAAAAGGCAATCGCAGAAGCCGCCGAGGCGGCCAAGGCCCAAAGCCAACCGCTTCCGGTGCTGGCATACTACGGCGCCGGCCGGGCTTGGTTGCCGACCAACCAGCGACCCGCCGCCCGGATCACCCAGCGCCGCACCCAGCAGTTCGACGCCTATCGCAACTGCCTTGATACTCGAATTCGGGATCGTGAACTCAACGAATGGTTCCTCTATGAAGCCGTCGCGGCCAACGGCCACGGTGGCCGCCCCGGCTATCGTGCGGTCAAGCGAGCCGTGCTTCAGTGCATCCCCGAGGCCGACGGTCTGCGCTACGACAGCGACCTGAAAGAAATTGTCCTCTCCATCCACGGATTCGAGCAGCCTTTCTACAATCTGAGCGCCGGCCAGCGTATGATGCTGGCTATGGTGGCCGACATCGCCATCAAGGCCGTCACGTTGAATTCCTATTTGCTCGGGCCGGACCAACCAGGGGCCAACGATCCGGTTGAGTTGCTGCGAAAGTCCCCCGGCCTCGTCTTGATCGACGAACTGGACGTGCATCTCCATCCGAAGTGGCAACGCCGGGTGGCCGCGGATTTGAAAGCTACATTCCCCCTTATTCAGTTCGTCTGCACTTCGCGCTCACCCCAGGTCATTGGCGAAGTGCAGGCGGAGGAGGTGCGATTGCTCGATGCTGAAGGCCGGGTTTCCACGCCACCGCGCTCTTTCGGCATAGATTCCAGCCGGGTGCTGGAAGAAGTGATGGAAGCGAAGCCGAGAAACGAAGTCGTGGCCGGTCAGCTGAAGGATCTGTTCACAGCCATTGATCAGGAGAATTTCGGTGCCGCTCGCAACCTTTTACCCGGCATTGAGCGCCAGATAGGCCCCGATGATCCGGAGATCACACGGGCACGGACACTCATGGCATTTCTGGAGTCGAAGACATGAGGACGATCCGCAAAAGTGGCGAACCGGCCAGCTTGACCCAGCATCGCCTCGTGCGGCACGCATCTTACGACAATTACCCGGACAAATCTGTGCTCCGGCAACATCTTTGCGTAGAACAGCGAGGGCTATGCTGTTATTGCTTGGCTCGCATCAGACCGGAGCGAATGAAGATCGAGCACTGGCAAAGCCAGCGCACGTTTCCTGATGAGCAACTAAACTATCGTAACCTGCTCGGTGCCTGTTTGGGTGGCGAGGGCCAGCCTGCCAACCTTCAGCATTGCGATACGAAAAAGAAGGCCGGCCCTCTGGCCAGGAACCCGGCCGATCCAGCGCATCATGTGGAGACCCTCGTGCGCTATTATGCAGATGGGCGGATCGCCTCCGACAACGTGGCATGGAATGCCGAATTGGAGGAAATTCTGAATCTGAACACTCCGTTCCTGAGGAACAACCGCAAGGCCGTATTGGACGCATTTCAGCGGACACTGAGCAGAAGGGGAGAGTTGCAGCGCCCCACGCTTGAAACATGGATCGAAGACTGGAACGGCGATTCGTCGCAGGAGGATTTGCGCCCATATTGTCAGGTGGTCGTCTACTGGCTGCGCAAGCGATTGGCTCGAGGTTAAGCTGTGAGCACCGAATCGGTGGGCGCATCAAGCGCCACCCGATCACCGCTTCAGAGGTTCTTCTTCACGAGCTGCTCGTAGGCCTCGTGCTCCCACGCGCCCGTCTTGCGGTGGATGATGCGGCCGCCGCGCGAGATGAGGAAGGTCGTCGGGATGGCCTCGAACCCGCCGAAGGCCTCCGCCACGCTGTCGTCACCCATCACGATGGTGTAGTTCATGCCATGGTCGGCCACGAACTTCTTCACCTTGGCCGGGCCGCCGCGGTCGAGCGACACGCCGATGATGACCAGCCCGTCCTTGCCGTATTTCCTCTGCAGCGCGACGTAGCCGGGGATCTCCGCGATGCACGGACCGCACCACGTCGCCCAAAAATCCACCACGACGACCCTGCCCTTGAACCGCACGAGGCTGACGTCCTTCCCGTCGAGATCCTTCAGGACGAGCTCGGGGGCCGGTTCGCCGGCAGTATCGGCCGCCCCCAAGGGCGCAGTTGCAATGGCGACGAACAGGGCGGCGAACAGGGCGGCGAACAGGGCGGCGCAAAGGGAACGAAGCAGGATTCTCATACCGGCTAGAGGCCCGGAGCGGCGGTTTTGTTCCTTGAGTTTTTCAGGTGGAACGCGGCCTCTGGACGCGTTCGGAGCGCGCCCGGAGGTCGCGCTCCACCTTTCCAGCTCATTCCGCGCCGCCGGAGTTCATCTCCACGCCGAGGGTCTCGACGAACTTCCGCATGGCGGGCGTGAGGACGCGGCCCTTGCGGTGGAGGATGGCGAGCGGCCGGCTGAACTCCTTGCCCTTGAACGGCACCGAGACGAGCGTGCCCTGCTTGATCTCCTGCTGCACGGTGGCGCCGGGCACGATGGCGATGCCGTGGTCGATCTCCACGGCGCGCTTCACCGTCTCGATGTTGTCGAACTCCATGACGGGCGTGATCTCGAGCTTGTTGTCGCGGAAAATCTGGTCCACGGCCTTGCGCGTGGGGATGTCGGGGTCGAACCCGATGAACTTGTGCCCGGCCAGCGACTTGAGGTCCACCTCGGTGGTCTTGGCCAGCGCGTGGTTGGGGTGCATGATGAGCACGAGCCGGTCGTTGCGGAACGGCAGGGTCTCGATCTGGCGGAGCTTCTGCGGGAAGGCGACGAGGCCGAAGTCCACCGCGTTGTGCAGGATGTCCTCGTAGACGAGGTTGGAGCGGCGGTATTCGATGCGGACGTTGACCGAGGGGAAGTCGTGCAGGAACTTCTTGATGTAGGGCGGCAGCTCGTGGAGCCCGATGGAGTAGATGGTCGAGATGCGGATGGTGCCGCTGATGACCTTCTTCATCTCCTGCAGTTCGCTCTGGAGCTTCTCGTAGGTGTGCAGGATCTCCTTCGCCGCCTCGTAGATGCGCTGGCCCTCGCGGGTGAGGTTGAACTGCTTCTGGCTGCGGTCGATCATCAGCGTCTTGAAATTGCGCTCCATCGAGCGCGCCTGCTGGCTGACCGCGGACTGCGTGATGCCGTTGAGCTTCGCCGCCTTGGAGAAGCTCTTCGTCTCCACCAAGTCGGCGAATATCTTGAAGTTTTCTATTTGCATGGCTCCGCTTGAGGGGAGCGGCACTATAAATGGCGCTTATCGGCAATCCACCCTAAAAGCTCCGGTCCGATGCTCATCGATTACGAGACCTTCTGCTCGCGAGTGGCCGCCGTCCAGGCGCGCATTGCCGCCGCCTGCCAGGCGGCCGGCCGAGACCCCGGCTCCGTGGCCCTGCTGCCAGTGACGAAGACCCGCCCGCCCGCCGCGGCCGAATATGCGGCCCGCCTCGGCCTCGCCGCCGTCGGCGAGAACCGCGTGCAGGAGGGCGCCGACAAGCGCGCCAAGGTCTCCGCCCCGCTGCGCTGGGAACTCATCGGCCACCTCCAGTCCAACAAGGCGAAGCCGGCCGCTGCGCACTTCGACCGCGTGCAGAGCGTGGACAGCGAAAAGCTCCTCCGCCTGCTCAATCGCGCCGCGGGAGAACTGGGGAAAAAACTCCCCGTCCTCGTCCAGATAAACGCCGGCAACGATCCGGCCAAGTTCGGCGCCGAGCCGGCCGACGCCCCGCAACTGCTCGAGGCCGCGCTCGCCCTCCCCAACCTGCGGGTGGACGGGCTGATGACCATCGCCCCGCTCGGCGCGACGCCCGGCGAAACCGCGGAGCTGGCCCGGCGAACCTTCGCCAACCTGCGCGCCATCAGCCATGAGCTTGCCGGCCGTTTCGGCGCGCCGCTGCCCGAGCTTTCGATGGGCATGACCGGCGACCTGGAGATCGCCGTGGCCGAGGGCAGCACGCTTGTGCGCGTGGGCACCGCGCTCTACGGCGCGCGCGAATGAGGCGCGGAACAGCCGCGGCGGATTTTTCCAGAAAATTATCTGCCGCGGGAAAATCTTTCCTCATTGCGTCACCCGCCGCGCGCGATTCGCTGTTGGTCCGTGGAAGCTCCCAGGCTCACGGACCGGCAGAAGGAGGCGCTGCTCGCGCTGCTGGATGATCCGACGCCCGCGGTCCGCACCGCCCTCCTCGGCCATTTCCGCCAGCTCGGCGCCGAGGGCCGCGACTTTCTCAAGGGCGTGACCCGCGGTCAGAACCGGCTGCTGGCCCGCGCCGCCACCGCCTATCTCGGCGAGCTGCATTTCACCGATCCGGTGGCGGAGTTCCGCGGCTTCATCCGCTCGATGAATTACGAGCTCGAGACCGGCGTGCTGCTGCTCAGCCGCACCGCCAACCCCGATCTCGACTGCGGCGCCTGCTGCACCTTCCTCGACCGGCTGGCCGCGCGCTGCCGCGAGCTCATCCCCGGGCCCGCCACCACGCGCGAGAAATGCCGCATCATCAACCGCGTGCTGTTCCACGAATACGGCTTCCGCGGCAACACCGAGCACTACACCGATCCGTTCAACAGCTTCCTCGATCAGGTGCTGCAACGCCGCAAGGGCATCCCCATCTCGCTCTCCATCGTCTACCTGCTTGTTGCGCAACGGCTGGGCCTGCCGTTGGAGCCGGTGGGCGCGCCCACGCACTTCCTCATCGGTTGCCACGAGGAGAGCCCGCCGTTCTTCATCGACGCGTTCCGCGGGGGGGCGCTTCTCACCGCCGGCGAGGTCTACGCTCTGCTGCGGGCCAGCCATGTGGTCCCGCAGGCCTCGGACCTGGCGCCCACGCCCGTCCGCGAGGTGCTCTGCCGCTGGTGCCGCAACCTCGTGCAGCATTACACCGCCGCCAATGATCCCGTGAGCGCGCGGCTGTTCGCCGAATTCGTCAGCGAGTTCGAGGCCGCCTACGAGCGCCACGCCTCGTCCTGAGGAGCCTTGGGGCGCGGTGCTCCCGCCGGGGCGCCTCCACCCCGCGGACTGAAAATCGTTCTGGTTGTCCGGCGCCTTTCCGCGCATTGAATGGCCGGAGCCATGCCCGACCCCGCGACCATCCTGACGCTCGACGACCTGCCGGCATGGTCATTCCGGGGCACCGCGCTGGCCGTGCTCGGGCATCCCATCGCCCACTCCGTCAGCCCGCCGATGCACCAGGCCGCCCTGGCCGAAATGGCGCACACCGACCGGAGGTTTTCCGATTGGAAGTATTTTCGCTTCGACGTGCCGCCCGCGCAGCTCGCCGAGGCGTTGCCGAAACTGCACGCCGCCGGCTTCCACGGCCTCAACCTCACCGTCCCGCACAAGGTGCTGGCCTTCGACTTGGTCCCGGAGATCGATCCCGCCGCGCGCGCCGTCGGCGCCGTCAACACCCTGCGCCGCACCGCCGCTGGCTGGCGCGGGCACAATACCGATGGACACGGCTTGGCCGCCGCCGTCCGCGCGGACCTCGGCGTGGAGCTGTCCGGTGCGAACGTCATCCTGCTCGGCGCAGGCGGTGCCGCCCGCGCCGCCGCGGTCGAGTGCCTGCAACGGAAGTGCGCCGCGCTGTGGATCGGCAACCGCACCCGCGCGAACCTCGATGCCTTGCTCGCCACGCTGAAGCCGGTTGCCGGCTCGATTCCTCTGCACGGCTTCGACCCGGCCGAGCCGCCTGGCTGTCTGCCGGACGGTGCCGTTCTGGTCAACGCCACCTCCTCCGGCCTGAAGCCGGGTGAACCGCCGCCAATCGCATTGCGTGCCCTCCCCGCCCGTCTCAAGGTCTGCGACATGATCTACAACCCGCCCGCGACCCCGCTGCTGCGCGAAGCGGCCTCGCTCGGGCTCAAGCACGCCAACGGCCTCTCCATGCTCGTCCAGCAGGGCGCGAAGTCCCTTGAGATCTGGACCGGCCGGCCGGCGCCGGTGCCGGTCATGCAGGCCGCGGCCCGCAACGCGCTGGGGGGCGCTTGACTCCTGCTCCATAAGCACGAAATTGCCTCCATGTCCGCCGCCACCAGCCTTTCTGCCAAGCCTCGCTCACGCCCCAGGCCATCCGGAGCGCGACCCGCGGCCAAGCACCGTCGCCGCCGGGGGCTTTCGTTCGCCGCCGGTCTCCGGCCTCATATCGGCATGATCAAAAACGCCTCGCCCGATCTTTCCATGCGTGAAGGCTTCGGCGGTTAGATACCTGTTGGATGCCGGGCCGCTGGTCGGCGCCCTCTCACGGCACGACCAGTGGCATGAATGGTGTGCGCTGGTCATCGCCACTCTGGATGAGCCGGTGTTCACCACGGAGATTGTGTTCGGCGAGGTGTGCCATCTCCTGAAGGCCGAGCGGGCCGCCTTGCGTGTCGCGATCCGCCAGGTGACTCGGGGCAGGCTCGTTCTCGTTCCGATCTGGGCAGCCCACGGCGCCCGCGCCGACGAACTGTTGGCGCAGTATCCCCAGATGGATGCGGGCGATGCGTCACTCGTCGTGCTTTCGGAGCAGCATCCGCGCGCCAGGATCATCACGGTGGATGCGCGGCATTTCACGATCTATCGTCGTTTCCGCCACGAACCCCTTCCCTTGATTCATCCCCCGGCCAGCCCATGAGCCTCGACGCCCTCCGCGAGATGGACGCGACGCTGCCGTGGTTTTTTCCCGCGGTGATGTTCGTTTTCGGCGCGTGCATCGGCAGCTTCCTCAACGTCTGCATCTACCGCATCCCCAAGGACGAGTCGGTCGTCTCTCCTGGCTCGCACTGCGCCTGCGGCAAACCCATCGCCTGGCACGACAACATCCCCATCCTGAGCTGGCTCATCCTGCGCGGCCGGGCACGGTGCTGCGGGCAACCGTTCAGTTTCCGCTATCCTTTCGTCGAGTTGCTCACCGCGTCGCTCTTCCTCGCCTGCTGGCTGCTGTTCCCCGCGGGCAAGGCCTTCCCCGGCATGCTGCTCTGCGCCATCGTGGTGTGCGCAACGTTCATCGACCTCGACCACATGATCATCCCCGACGTGTTCACCATCGGCGGGGCGGTGGTCGGCGTGTTGCTGTCGGTGCTGTTGCCGTCGCTGCATGGCCAATCGCACGAGCTGTTCCTTGTCGCCAGCGCGCGGGGCGGGGTCGAGGCGCTGCTCGGTCTCTTCGTCGGTTCGGGGCTGGTGCTTTGGATCGCGCTGATCGCCGAGGTCATCCTGCGCAAGGAGGCGATGGGCTTCGGCGACGTGAAGATGCTCGGCGCGGTCGGCACGTTCGTCGGCTGGAAAGGCGCGGTGTTCGGCATGTTTGGCGGCGCGATGCTGGGCTGCCTCTGGCTGCTGATGGCGCTGCTCTGGCAGAAAATCACCGGCCGCGCCGCGCCGATCGCCCCGCGCGCCGAGACCCCCGAGGGCCAGCCGGCGGAGCTGGGCTTCGGCGTGCATGTGCCCTTCGGGCCGATGCTCGCCTGCGCCGGGCTGCTCTATTTCTTCATCCTCCACCGTTGGGTGGACGACTACTTCGCGGGCCTCTCAGTTCTGTTTTGAGGGCACTGCGAGCGTGCGACCGTCGGGCAGGCGGATTTCGGCGGCAGGATCGAAGTTCACCAGCGAGAGCATCGCCATTGAGACGAATCCGTCCCCGTCAGCCGCAGCGGAGCGCGTCTCGCCGATGCGTTTGTCGCCCTGCGTCACCGCCGTCTGCGGCGGGGGCGGAGTCCCCATCCCGCGCACAACGTGCAATCGGCGGCGCACCTGACCGAGGTTCTTCAGCCGCGCCATCACCTCCTGCCCGAGAAAACAGCCCTTGGTGTAGCTGATGGCATCGTCGAGTCCGCCCTCCTGCGGCAGGTCGCCCGGCCCGATATCGGCCGGCACCGACGGAATGCCCTCGCTGATCCGGATTCTTTCCAGCCCGACCGGTGGTATTGGCTGCCGGCCCGGTTGGCCCAGCCACTGGCGCCAGTCCGCATCCTCAGAATTTGGAATCAGGAATTCCCAATTCGCCGCGGCAGTGCGACGACCCGGGAAGCACCAACCGTTGTTCCCATTGGAGCATTCACCCGGTGCGGGCAATTTCATGCCCGCGCGCTCAGCCACAGCTTGTGCATGCTCACCACCCGCCGACAGACAGATCCAGCGCCCGGTTTCATCATCCAAGGTCACCTCATCGGCCACCAGGCTGCGTTCGAGATGCCGTCGAATCTGCTCCGCCGGACAAAAGTAGCTCACCAGCAGGAAGTCGTTCTCCGCCTGTCGCAGGGCGAAGCTGTCGGCTTGCACCTTGCCCTTGTGATCCAGCCACAAACCGTATCGGGCCACCGGCCAGGTCCGCCCGAGATCGTTGGAAAATTGCCCCTGCAAAAAGCTATTAGCATCAGCCCCCGTGACTCGCAGCGCTCCTAACCGACTCATTAAACTAATGACGTTCATGTCCTTACAATAGCTATTCTTGGCACGGTTCCGGCTTTATAGTGGTTGTTGGGAACTCTATGTGACGCCGGGAAGAATCATTTGACGAACCCTCGGAACAACATACCAGTCCAGCAATCAAACTTTTCCACTTCTCCCGCCTAGCGGGAGTTTTGGGGTAACTAAGAAAGCAATGGCGGGCCGCTTAGGGGTAGGCGGCCCGCCTTTTCTTTGCCCGGGAAAATAGCACACAGCCGGCTCTTGCCCCGCCTGCGGCGTTTTTACCAAGCTGCCCGCCGATGCAGAAGACCTCGGACATCAATGTCGTCGAGACCCGCGCCCTGCCTTCGCCCGCGCAGCTGCTCGCCGACCTGCCCAAGACCGAGGCCCAGGCCGAGTTCGTCACCCGCGCCCGGCGCGAGATCCACAAGCTCATCTTCACCGACGACAGGCGCTTCCTCCTCATCGTCGGACCCTGTTCCATCCACGACGTCGCCGCCGGCCGCGACTACGCGCGGCGGCTCGCCTCCATCGCTCGCGAGGTCTCAGACCGCGTCATGATCGTGATGCGCGTGTATTTCGAGAAGCCGCGCACCACCGTCGGCTGGAAGGGCCTCATCATGGACCCGCACCTCGACGGCTCGCACGACATCGCCGCGGGCCTGCGGCTCGCCCGCGCCTTCCTGCGCGAGGTGCTCGACCTCGGGCTGCCGACCGCCACCGAGCTGCTCGACCCGGTCACCCCGCAATACATCGCCGATCTCGTCTGCTGGTCCGCCATCGGCGCGCGCACCACCGAGTCGCAGACCCACCGGCAGATGGCCTCCGGCCTCTCCATGCCGCTCGGCTTCAAGAACGGCACCGACGGCAGCATCACCGCCGCGGTCAACGCCATCCGCGCCGCCGCCCAGCCGCACACCTTCCTCGGCATCAACCTCGACGGCTCCGCCTCGGCCATCGTCACCCGCGGCAACCCCGACTGCCACGTCGTCCTGCGCGGCGGCTCCACCGGCCCGAACTATTCTTCCGCCCACATCGCGGAGACGGAAGCGCTCCTCGCCAAGGCCGGTCTGCCCAGGTCCATCCTTGTGGACTGCTCGCACGACAACTCCGCCAAGAAGCCGGAGCTCCAGCCCGACGTGCTGCACGCCCTCCTCGCGCAGGTCACCGCCGGCAGCACCTCCATCATGGGCGCGATGCTCGAGAGCAACCTCGCCGCCGGCAACCAGCCCTTCCCCCAGCCGCGCGAGCAGCTGAAATACGGCGTCTCCATCACCGACGCCTGCATCGACTGGCCCGCCACCGAGAAGCTCATCCGCGAGGTCCACGCCGCCCTCGCCCCGCGCTTCGCCTGAACGGCCCTCCTGTCTATTAATCCGCAGTCCTTGCCCCGCGCCATTCCTTAATGTCGTCGGCTTGCCGCCAGAATCTTCGTGTCCTTCGTGCTCTTCGTGGTTAATCATTGTTCTTCATGAAAGCCCCCATCCGTGTCGCAGTCACCGGCGCCGCCGGCCAGATCGGTTACGCCCTCCTTTTCCGCATCGCCTCCGGCGCGATGTTCGGCCCCGACCAGCCCGTGATCCTCCAGTTGATCGAGGCGCCGATCGAGAAGGCCTTGAAGGCCCTCGAAGGCGTCGCCATGGAGCTCGACGACTGCGCCTTCCCGCTGCTCAAGGGCATCGTGCAGACCTCCGACCCTGCCGTCGGCTTCAAGGACGCCAACTGGTGCCTGCTCGTCGGCGCCAAGCCCCGCGGCCCCGGCATGGAGCGCGCCGACCTGCTGAAGGACAACGGGAGAATCTTCATCGGCCAGGGCCAGGTCATCGACACCGTCGCCGCGGCCGACGCGCGCATCGCCGTCGTCGGCAACCCGGCCAACACCAACTGCATGATCGCCGCCTCGCAGGCCAAGCGCCTGCCGCCCGAGCGTTTCACCGCCATGGTGCGGCTCGACCAGAACCGCGCCCAGACCCAGCTCGCCAAGAAGGCCGGCGTGGACCTCACCGAGGTGAAGGACATCTTCATCTACGGCAACCACAGCCCGACCATGTTCCCGGCCTTCGCCCACGCCACCATCGGCGGCAAGCCGGCCACCTCCGTCATCACCGACTCCGCCTGGTTGCAGGGCCCGTTCTGCGAGAACGTCGGCAAGCGCGGCGCCGCCATCATCGCCGCCCGCGGCGCCTCCTCGGCCGCCTCCGCCGCCAACGCGCTCGTGGACCACGTCCGCTCTCTCGTCACGCCGGGCGCCGTTCACTCCATCGCCGTGAAGTCCAACGGCGCCTACGGCTTCGACGCCAACGTCTGGGCCGGCATGCCCGTCAAGACCACAACCCCCGGCAGCTATGAGGTCATCACCTCCTACACGATGGACGACTTCGCCAAGACCAAGCTCGCCACCACCAACAAGGAGCTGGTCGAGGAGCGCTCCTTCGTCGCCGACATGATCAAATGACTATCTTGTCATCGCGAGCCTCGCGCCAGCGAGGCGTGGCGATCCAGTTGGATTGCTTCGTCACTTCGCTCCTCGCAATGACATGAAAACACAGCGGCGGCCCCGTGAGGAGCCGCCGCCTTCTTTTTGCCCTTTAGCGTGATCGCCAACCGCCAGTCGAAAGACTGGCGGTTTTCAACGCCCACAGGAAGCCTACCTCACAAGCACCTCGGGTATTTGCCTCAAACCTCAAAGGTCGTTTTGGTTAATCACTGAGAGTGTTTCACTTGGCCTTGACTTATTGTTCTAAGATATAATTTTTCAGCCACACGGGCCAACGTGAAAACCTCGACTATAACTACACATGAAACAGTTGGCTTGTTTATTGGCCGTGCTGCTCGTTGCAGCAACTTCGCTTAGCGCTCAGGTTCAGACTGAGGTGGACCCCGAAAGTTGGACACCGCGGATCGTTAACCCCAACTCAGGAGAACGATCCCCATGTCAAAGAAACGTCGTCAGCACAGCGCCCAGTTCAAAGCCCAGGTCGGGCTTGATGC